>Ga0209512_1003537_pt1 | contig 14624 bp, 11 predicted proteins | sample frozenSSSSmetaG_FD_184142 | JGI IMG/M metagenome (GOLD analysis project Ga0209512, IMG submission 184142) | Glacier valley bacterial and archeal communities from Borup Fiord, Nunavut, Canada, to study Microbial Dark Matter (Phase II) -... | ecosystem: Environmental > Aquatic > Freshwater > Ice >... | reverse complement strand
CCAAACAGTCTCGACAACACCGTCGCGATCGCTGCTGTTAATGTTGTTTTACCATGATCAACGTGGCCAATTGTTCCTACGTTGACGTGGGGTTTTGTCCGTTCAAACTTGCTTTTTGCCATTTTTTGACTCCTAACGATTTTTATGTAAACGTCCAGGCACACGCCAGACCGTCAAACCCTGATACCAATAAAAAATAAATGCGAAAAAATAAATGCGAAACGCTTGCGAATTAACCACAAAACCTGCCAATTTCCGATGAAAGTGCAAAAAGCACCTTTAACCGCCACTACAATTCTTTGGTGCTCTTGACGTGGATTGAACACGTGGCCTCTCCCTTACCAAGGGAGTGCTCTACCACTGAGCTACAAGAGCCTCATTTCTGCACAACCTCTGCGCGACTCAGCAAATAGCTGCACCTCAGCAGTACCTCGACCTAAATTGAAACGCCAAATCAGATAGCAAAATGGAGTTCTGAAACGTTGGAGCGGGTGAAGGGAATCGAACCCTCGTCTTAAGCTTGGAAGGCTTCAGCTCTACCATTAAGCTACACCCGCAAAGTTGGCTTGCACTAATGTGAAGGATATACAACAACCATATCAACAAACACCAACAACCTGGTGGAGAGGGCTGGATTCGAACCAGCGTACTCAGAGAGAACAGATTTACAGTCTGTCGCCTTTAACCACTCGGCCACCTCTCCATAAGGGAACCTCGCATTATAATCAACAGAATTTCTAGCGTCAAGCAACTCCTTGCTATTTTTGAAGTTATTCGCGCCCGTTCAGCCCTGCCCTGGAAAGCAGCCGGGCGTTGTCCGACCGGACCGCATGCGTGGACCAAGTTTAGCATATCTTCGCTTGCGGAAAAAGGAGAAAAAACCGTTACAACCAATGACGAGGTATATAATCTGGCACTGGATTTTTTTGAGCGGTAATAGCGGTGATGAATGACATCTGATTCCAATTTACGATCTTTGTTTTGTCTTTGTTTTGTGTTGGTGTTGCATATCGTGATCATCTCCATGCTGCAAACCAAGATTGTTTTCTTAAAGCCAATCAAATCTGCACCGCACTATTTGCAATACATTTCAATAGCTCAACCAGAGTCGTTACCGATTTTTTCACCCGAGCCAAAGCCCGGTAAAACAAAAAAGGCTGACTTACGTACCAGCGCAGCTTCCAATTTAGTAACGAGTGCTTCGTCGATTAATGAAGCGGCGACAGAACCAACTTCTTCTCCACCCAACGATTTACCCAAGCTCGATTTGAATACATTGCGCGCCAACGCAGTTCAACTTGAGCGCAAACGCGAACGCTCACCCATAGAATTACAGAATGAAAGAAATCGTCTAAATAAAAGTTTGGAAGCTCGTCTGGAAAAGAGTGCTAAGAAGGCAGAACGTACGGATTGTCGCACGACATATTCAGGCACAGGTCTCTTCGCGCCTTTATTTATTACCGCTGATTTATTAAGTGAAAAAGGCTGTAAGTTTTAACAGTCCGATAAATTTTTCAACGCACCACGTAAGGTATTGAATACGGCTTTTTCAAATTCATCGGCGCAATTTTGTTTCATTTGCAAATGCACTGTCACCACAGCACCATAGTCCACCTTTGCACTAACACGCCATACTGTTCGCACAAACGTCGCAGGTTTGATTCATCTGAAAATTGCATCGCATAATTACGCAAACACGTCGCTTCCCCACCAGCACTAACTGCACCAATTTGCTTGCTTCTGAAATTGCCTGTCCATAAGCCCGGGTCAATCCGCTTGCGCCCAATTTAATACCGCCCCAATATCGCACCACAACAGCTAATACATTCCTTACTTTTTGTGCATTAACACGTTGTACATTGGCTTTGCGTCTGTGCCAGATGGTTCACCATCATCGTCTAAACCAGAATCACTTTCACATTTCAACGCCCAACAAATATGCCCTGCATTCGGATGCTGTATACGCAATTCGGCCAGCTTTTCCCTGGCTTCGTTACGACTCGCAACCGGGTAAAGCTGGCCGATGAAACGGCTTTTTTTGATTTCAATTTCGGTACTGACTGGCTTCGCTAACTGAACCATTTAATGTATTAAGGGTTTGTAACGAATCCGTCGTGGTTTTGCGCCTTCCTCCCCCAGTCGTTTTTTCTTATCCGCTTCATATTCCTGATAATTACCATCAAAAAGCGTTACCTGTGAATCACCTTCAAACGCCAAAATATGGGTAGCGATCCGGTCTAAGAACCAACGGTCATGTGAAATCACCATAACGCTACCGGCGAACTCCAACAAAGCATCTTCCAAAGCGCGTAATGTTTCAACATCAAGATCGTTTGATGGTTCATCCAATAACAATATGTTTCCACCTTGCAGCAAAGTTTTTGCCAGATGCAAACGGCCACGTTCACCACCCGATAAATTACCAACGATTTTTTGTTGGTCACCGCCTTTAAAATTAAAACGCCCAAGATACGCGCGTGAAGCCATTTCAAACCGTCCCACCGTCAATATATCTGCGCCAGCACAAACATCTTCAAACACTGTTTTAGTATTGGCCAGGTCATCACGACTTTGGTCAACTAAAGAAATTTTGGCAGTTTTACCAAGTATCACATCGCCGCTATCTGGCTGCTCACGTCCGACGATCATTTTGAATAAGGTGGATTTACCCGCGCCGTTAGGACCAATAATGCCGACGATTGCACCCGCAGGAATAGTGAAGCTCAGATTATCAATCAGCAGACGGTCACCAAATGATTTGCTCACATTTTTAAACTCAATGACGTCGTTACCTAAGCGCTCGGCAACCGGAATAAAAATTTCCTGTGTTTCATTTCGTTTCTGATATTCATGTTCCGACAACTCATTAAACCGCGCCAAACGTGCTTTGCTTTTTGCCTGACGCGCTTTAGGATTTTGACGAGACCATTCCAGTTCTTTTTGCAATGCTTTTTGACGGGCAGATTCACTTGCTTCTTCTTGTTTTAAGCGCGCTTGTTTTTGATCTAACCAAGAACTGTAATTTCCTTTCCAGGGAATACCAGATCCACGATCCAATTCCAAAATCCATTCAGCCGCATTATCCAGAAAGTAGCGATCATGGGTAATTGCCACCACGGTGCCTGGGAAGCGCAACAAAAACTGCTCTAGCCACTCCACTGATTCCGCATCCAAATGATTGGTTGGTTCATCGAGCAATAACATGTCCGGCTTGGATAACAATAAGCGGCACAGCGCCACACGGCGCTTTTCACCACCGGATAACACAGCGATTTTTGCGTCCCATGGCGGCAAGCGCAACGCATCTGCTGCCATTTCTAATTGCAACTCCACATTGTCACCGGCAGAAGTTGAGATGATTGCCTCTAAACGAGCTTGTTCATTAGCCAGGGCATCAAAGTCAGCATTTTCTTCAGCGTATGCGGCATAAACCGCCTCTAGTTTTGCCTTTGCTTCAAACACTTCACCCAACGCACTTTCTACTGCTTCACGCACCGTTTGTTGCGGATCTAATTGCGGCTCCTGAGGTAAATAGCCGATATTTAAATTCGGCATTGGCACCGCTTCACCCTGAATGTCGTTATCAATTCCCGCCATAATTTTTAACAGTGTTGACTTACCGGATCCATTCGAACCCAACACGCCAATTTTGGCTCCCGGAAAAAATGACAGTGAAATATCTTTCAGAATTTGCCGTTTGGGCGGAACAATTTTTCCCACTTTATTCATGGTGAATACGTAATTTGCCATTCGAATTTTGCCTCTTTAAAAGTGTAAATAGTGTAGCGTTCTTTAAGAAAATAACAGGGTTTCCCTTTGCTCTAACCAGTCGACCAACTTTTCGGAAGGAATGGCCGGATTGATGTAATTTCCTTGCACCTGGTCACAGCCCATTCTGGTCAGTAGTGTCATGACAGCAGCATCTTGCACGCCTTCTGCGACTACTCTGACTCCCATGTTATGGCCAAGATCTATCGTTGATTTAACGATCTTCCTATCACCCTCATCATGTTCCATTTGCATCACAAAGGATTTATCAATTTTCAGTTCTGTGACTGGTAACCGCTTTAAATAAGCCAGCGAAGAATACCCTGTTCCAAAATCATCAATAGCAAGTTCAACTCCCATCGCATTGAATCGCTCCAGTGTCAACTGAGCCCGATGCGGATCATTCATGATCGCGCTTTCCGTTATTTCTAAACAGAATGACGACGTTTTTACGCGATGACGCGTCAGGATATCGGCGAATTTAACGGGCAAATCCTGATCCAATAAATCGTGCGTAGAAATGTTGACTGAAATTTTCAGATTGATGCCCTGCGCCATTAACTCAGCACATAATGCAGCCGATTTATCAAATATCCATCGGGTAAGTTGTCGGATAATGCCGGTTTGTTCGGCGAAAGGAATGAAGTGATCCGGCGTTAAAAAGCCGCGCGTCGGATGCATCCACCGCACCAATGCTTCCAGCCCCACGACTTCTTGTTCTTTCAAATGATATTTAGGCTGCACATACAAGAGCAATTGATCTTCTTGAATAGCGCTGCGCAACTCACTCAACAAAGACAGATTTTCCTGACTGCTTTGATCGATGTCCGGACTGTACACCGTAAAGTTATTACCAACTTTTCGCTTGGCCGCGTACATGGCAACCTCAGCATGGCTCAATACCATTTCCGCATCGTTGCCATGTGCCGGATAACCCGCGAGCCCAATCCCGGCGCCCAGATCAACTGCCTGATCTTCTAACGTGATGGGATGCTCGAGTAACAATAAAATAATCAGCGCAGCTTCTTGTGCGGCCGCTAAAGTGGAATTGGGTAGCAATAATGCAAATTCATCGCCGCCGAGCCTGGCTAACTGTGAACACGGTAATGCTTCACGCAAACGATTGGCGACTTTTTTTAGTAATAAGTCACCAAAGCTGTGCCCCATCACATCGTTCACATGCTTGAATCTGTCTAAATCCATCATGACCACAAAACACGATTGATTTGTCGTCGCTGTCTTTGCCGATTCGATGGCTTGATTTAATAAAGCGGTGAATTGCGTACGATTTGGCAAATCCGTTAAGGTGTCCCAATAGGCCAATCGTTTAATTTCATTTTCACGATGCGCAATTCCGTCACGCATACTCACAAAGGCATGCGCTAAATCGCTAATTTCTTCATTACCGCTTACCTGAATGGGAAACTCATAATCACCACCGCCTAATCGTTTGGCAATATCACGCAATTGGCGTAATGGCTGGCTGATGCGTTTAGTGAAAGTGATATTTCCATACAGGGCAATAAACAGGCTAATCAGCGTTATTACAATGATGCCAATTTGTAATTTGCTGTACGGTGCAAGCATGTCGCTAATTGAACCTTGCATAATGATGACGGCTTCTTCTGAAGGCGGCGTGGTGAGTCCGTTTGCATGGGCATGCAGCGCTATCATCTGGACACTATATTCGGTATCGTTTAACACCATTTTTTTAACACCATGCGTCACTGTCTCAGGCGTATTTTTCGCCAACATCAACGCTTCGGGCTCACTTAAACTGGAGCTGACTACCTGCCAATGCAGCTTGTTCCTGACCAAAATAGTCGCCGGTAATGAAGTGGCCTTTTCTACCGCCAGGATAAACTTTTTTTCCAACGGAAAAGCCATTACAACCCAAACTTCCGCCGTCGGTGTTCTGAGTAAAGTGGCAATCAGCTGCAAGGGAATATGATTATTTACCGCAACGGTGTTGGCATAGTCTTGATGCACAGCTTGTAATACCAACGCCGTGCTGATCTGTTTTAATTGCGCAGAAAGTTGATGTGAAGACGCTGCCTGAAGGCGGCCATCCCGGCCAATTACCCAAGCCATACTGGCATTCAGCCGGGCCGCTTGCGCTGCTAAAGCCGACTCTGTTTTTTTGCGGTCAGCGCTGTAATCAATTACGACTGATCTCGCGAATTCACTACCATTGACCAGCCTGGTTACCGAGTCTGTCAACGCGGTTGTTTGTTGATCTAATAATCGTTGAATTGCCTGTTCGCCATTGGTCAGCTCCGTCTCCATGGCGGAACGCGCCTTACTTTCTTGTGCTCTGTGTAGTGAAATGAATCCGACTACCTGAACGCCAAGAATAAATAAAATAAACAGCGTAACAATTCTGCTTTCAAAACTTCGCATAATGGTCCCCAGGAATTTTTATTCCACTATCGTTCAATCAGCTTTGAAGAACGTAAAAAAAACCATACAAAATAAACGTAATCGATTTCGAATCGGCGGCCCATTTATTTTTGTAAGTGCAGAATTTTATAGCAATAATGGCATCTTAATCATCTTTTTTTCATCACGACTAGTTCCCGGCTGGGTTTACCACTGAAAAATTATTGAAAGCATTGCATGAGCGAAACTTTATATGACTACATAGTCATTGGTGACGGCTCAGGTGCCTGTGCGATGGCTGGCCGGTTAAGTGAAGGCAGCACGAAAACGGTTCCCGTTTCAGAGGAGGAGGGGAAGGTAATGATAGGGCGATGTGCATTCCGGCCGGGCTCATTGCCATGCCCGCCAAATTGAATTCGCCAACGTGTTGATACTGTTTACCGATCCGATCGGTAGCTGCAAAATGGGCTCCAATGCGATGCCGGTCGCGATGCACATACCCGTGCAGGGAATTGACGGTTTGCGGATTGCCGACGCCTCGATTATGCCAACCATTATCGGCGGCAACGTCAATGCCATTTGCAGGGTGATTGGCGAACGGTCGGGTTTAGCAAAACTTTTCCGTGAGCACCTCAAAAAAGGAAAAATCATACGTGAAAAGCGCGTGTTCGTACGAAAACCGGAGAACAACAAATATCATAAGTCGTCGTAACTGAAATACGTTTCATTACTAAAAGCAAATGGTGATAAAGGCAAACCGGTTTCGCTATTCACCGGAGTAAGACGTTTATTGTCTACCTTGTATTTATCAAATTCTTCATTGTTCAGTGCCTCAATTGCATCTTGATATCCTTGCCCTGCCGCTTTTTGAAACAGAAGGTAAGCGGCTTGCTCACTTCGCTCAATACAGTGACCCCGTTGATACATCCGTCCGAGGTGCTGCAGTTCTGCGCATCGGCATACCCTTGGCCATGCGGGGAAAATAGACAAATTACTTATCCGATATCGCTTCAAGCGCCCTGTCTTTGGTAACTGGTCCCAACAAGCCAATGACAAGCATGCAAATACCCATGGCGCAGGAAATAAAAATGAATACGCCGGTAACACCAAACCACTTCACTATTTCAGCAATCATAAAGCCGGTAAAAATGGCTGAGAAGCGGCTCAAACTAACGTCAGCCAGTTTCAAATTTCCATTACACTATGAAACTGGCTGACCCGTTACCTCAGATACAAATATTGCTTTTGGGTAAATAATTTGCTTTTATAGTTAGACTGGATGGCGGATTACCGTAGTGTTTTACTAAAAATAACTTCTAACTTCGTCAGTCCATTGATATATGAATAGCAAGAAACCGATTGCTCCTCTTTGCGAAGTTGACTTTGTGTTTGTACACAAAGATCTTTGCTTATTGGATGCTTTTGTTTGGCTTGCCAAAGATCGCACCAAAAAAGTAAATGTTTATGCTGACCAACAGCGATTTTTAGCTCATGTCCGCCACTACCCCAAAGATACCAAAATTGTTCTTGGTCGTACTTTTCATCACGGGGAACAGACAGGCATACAAATCGCCTATTATTTACATGAGTTAGGATTTAAACGGCTTTATCTGATCACGTTCTCGGAAACGTTGAAGCACCAAATTCCCAATTACCTGACTAATATCCCCAGTGAGGATGGTGAGGGGCTTGAGAGGATTTTTTTAGAGGAGTAATTTTTCTTATGAGTATCCATCCTCGCTCTCCCTTTCACTGAAAAGTGAAGCTAGTTGATAATTAATGGTACCGTGGAGATATTCTAAGGCAGTTTTGGCGCCAGACAATTGCCCTAAGAACCGTACGATAGTAGTGGCAACTAATTCATATTAACGGGAATAACAGAAGCCATCCGCTTGGGTAATACCCTAACTCCCAACCGGCCAGCTTCCTCCCGGATCTTTTGGTTAGAATAATAGCTGGTCACCAACGTAGCACCTTTTATTTCACTTGCCTCAATAATTTGTAAACCATTTCTATCTTGATGCAATAGCTCATAATCACTTAAAAAAACCACATGGTCTCTTTCTTCCTGGCTTAGAGTAGCCAGAAAATCAAGTACTTCCTGCCCTTGTGTGAAATGCTGCAGACGTAATGTCGGGTTGGCGGTTACAAAAGAAGAAAACCGTAAATTCCACGCTGCATGAATTGATTCATCATCATCCAGTATGACAATAATACTGTGAGGAGTAAGGTGAATTTCCTGTGCAATCCAGTTGGCCGCGGCAACCATGACGAAAGCAAGTTTAATGGTGGTGCCCTGACGCGGCTTAGACTGCACATCCATAGCCCCCTCGTTGTAATCCAGCGTATCCCAAACTTGTTGTAACCCCAGGCCGTGGCCGTTTTCCTTGCCCGAAGTAAAACTCTGACGACGCTGCATTCTTCCTACCATCATCCCTGGCATGCCACAGCCGTTGTCGGCAACCTCTATCACTACCCTATTTTCGTAAGTGAGTGTGTGAATCGTGACGACGCCATCTGCTTTACCTTCTAACGCATCCACCGCATTGTTGATCAGGTTAGACAGCGCACGTCGGAATTCAATCGGCTGACATTGAATAAAGGCAAACTGGGCGTCATCGAGAATGATGGTATTAAACCTCACCTGAGAATTACTGTATTCCGCTTTCTTTTCGCTTAGTAACTCGATTAACAGATCGGAGACTAACAGGGGCTGGCGCGGTTCGACTTCGGATGTAGCAGTCACCTGCTCATTTTTTTGTTGACGAAAATTGCGCAACAAATTATTAGCGATATCCGTAATGCTCTCTGTTGCTCTGGCTAGCGCTATACGCTGGTCTTCAGGCACACCATCACATAGACGGATCATCGTTCCTAATGCACCTAGCGGGGAACTGATATCGTGTGCCACTTTGCGGGCGAGTTGAGCGAATTTTTCTTTTTCTTGCAGGGTTATTTGTTGGCGTTCGTTTTCTAATGTAAGTTTTTCGACTTCTTTTTGCGCAGTAATGTCAATCGAGGTGCCTACTGTTCCAATAACTTCATTATTTTCATCAAAAACGGGGGCTTTTGTGACTTGGAAAATATGCTCTTTGCCCTTTGCGTCTATCGCGCGCTCTTCGTAACTTAAAGCCTCTTTTCTTGAAATCACCAAATTATCATTGGCCATTAGCTGATCTGCATTTTTTTTCCACGGCAGTTCATAATCAGTTTTGCCCACCAAGTCATTTGCTGAGGCTAAGCCTAATAGCGCTATTAATTTTTGATTACACTCCCGGTACACACCATGAATGTCTTTCCACCAGTAATTACCGTTGAAAGAATTTATAACTGCATTCAACAGTGCTGCTTGTAGAAAATGTGTTGTATTAACAGACTCGCCATTTTTTTTCTTAGCCGATCCCATATTTTCATTTTCTCAGGTTCATGCGCAGCAATATCCCAAAGCGATTTTTTCAGCATGTAATAAACTACTGTTAAAAATGTTTTCGCAAAATTTTCCATCATCCAGAAATAAGCCCAATTCAGTACATCCGAGAATGATGCCCTCTCCCCCTTTTTCCATAATAGAGTCTCTGGCTAATAGCATGATTTTCTTACCCTCTTCTGATAAAAAACCATGGCACATTTCATCAAAAATCACTTGGTTGAGCTTTTCAATTAACGGAGCCGCTGGTTGAATAAGGGACAACCCATTTTGAGTAACATAATCACAATAACCACAACTCGATAATGTAAATTTTGTTCCTATAATGCCAATATTTTTAATCGATTTTCTCTTTATTGCTTGTATTGTTGGTTCCAGTATATGAATAATTTTGCTTCTTTGTGTTGATTTAATTTCATTAAACACGTGGTGCACTGTATTGCAACATACCCCAATCAAATTACACCCCATGTCTTCTAATTCGTGAATGGCTTTTGATAATACTTTTTGTATAGTCTCCCAATCATTATTATTGAATGCTTCACAAATAATTTGAAAATCTGGACTTATGATTACTACATCGGCGGAATGTTGTCCGCCTCGAAGCTTATTAACAGTTTGATTAATTTTTTCATAATAAAATACTGTCGAAACATAAGACATACCTCCTACCAGCCCTATCCTATTCACTATAGTCTCCCATGAGTAAGTACATTAATGCTTTTTGCACATGTAATCTGTTTTCTGCCACCTCATAAATTAAGGACTGTACGCTGTCTATTACACTATCTTCAGCTTCTAATCCTCTGTCTACTGGCATTGGATTGCAGAATACGGCGTTATCCGTCCTGGCCATTTTTTTTCCTGTCACCGTCCAGTCGTTATAGGTTAGCGCTTTTGCTATTTCATTCTCATAGTTAAGTTTTTCACTGGAATAGGCTTCCTTGCTAATCCAATTTCTCACGTAGACCACATTGGTATTCTCATAACCTGTATCAGCGTCATGGGTAATACGAAAACTTTTCTTATTCCGTTCGCAGTGATTCTTTGCTTGTTCAATGACATTGTGATCTGGATCATAGCCCTCTGGATAAGCTAATGTGATGTTCATTCCGTATCGGGATGCAAGTAACAAATGTGACTGAAAGCTACTCCATGGTCTTGCAAGACCGCTTTTACCCCATGTCAAAAGCAGGTTTTTGCCGTTCAAGGAATTAGAAACGCCGGTATGTTCAGATTGATTAAACCAGTCTGACCAGGTCATTATGTCCGCGAGACCTTGACATGGATGAAAACGATCATCCGCCATACTAATAACCGGAATAGTTGACCACTTAACATATTCCTGCAAAATTTTATGGCCGTCTCCATAGCGTTTTACCGCATCAAGAATTAGCCTGATCCCGATACCGTGTGCGTATCTCGAGATTACTCTGATAGCATCTTTAATATGCTCACCCGATGAATTTTTTTCCATCGTTTTTATCCATCCCATTTGTGGTGTCCTGTAGATGGTATGCCCGCCTAATTCATAAACAGCAGTGTCAAACGATAAATGCGTCCTGAGCGATTGATTATGAAATAACATAACAAAAGTTTTACCATCGAGGGAGTGCCGCCATTCTGGGTTCAGACGATTCTTTTTCATATGCAGCGCTAGTTCAATGACTTTATCTAGCTCATCTTTAGACCAGCTTTCAGTACAAATTAAGTGTTTACCTTTTAAAGACATTATCGTTGCTTCCCATAAATAAGATTTACGGATTATAAGCAAGCCCGCACTTTTTAGGAGAAACATAATTCAAAAAAGAAAGAAGCGTATGCAATACGGAAACAGATCCGGTATTAAAATTACACTTACGATCGATTAAATACGTCGGTGGATTGTGGTCGAAATATTGCAGATAGGAACAAAATTATTTACGTCTGGAATAGAAAGCTTGATCCGGCAGGTTTGTTTTGAGGTTTGAAATTACCTAAAAGAAATGAAGATGAAACTATCCTTACTCAGTTTCAAATTTCCACTGCGCAATGAATAAACAAAGCCAACAGCGCGGGCGCGTATAGAGGTGGGAAATAACTCCGCCTGATAAGCGTGATAACTGAGCGAAATTATATTAGCGGTCAACGTCAGGCCGATGCCCAGGCTGATTAACAGGACAACATGCGACAAGTGGCTAAACAGTAATCCACAAACAATATTAACCGCGGCCATGGTAACGATAATATGTTTGCGCTCAAACCGGTCGGCAATCAGCATGCCGATAACAGGCCCGATTGGTGCGGCAATGGCGATAATGCCGGAGTAGAGCAAACTGGATGTCACCGTAATCCCTTGTTGCACCAGCAAAGTGGGAACCCAATTGGCAAATCCGTAATAACCGATCGTTTGAAACAGGTTAAAAATGCTCATCATCATGACGCGTTTTCGATAAGGCGGCTGCCACATATCCCGAAATCCGGCCTTTCTTGAAATCGGGTAGATTGTTGATGGCAACGGTAATGGCTGACGAATTTCAGCCTTAACGTCAGCTAATGCCTTAGCCTCGATATCAGACAGGATTTGATCTGCTTCCACCAGACGCCCTTTCATCGCCAGCCATCGGGGACTTTCCGGAAGCTGGCGTCGTATCCACCAGATAAAAATCGCACCGTGACAACCGATGATCACTATCCAACGCCATCCTTCCAGCCCCAAAGGTTTCAGAGGCACTAACCAATACGCTAAAAAAGCAACGATAGGAACTGCTGTAAAGCCAATGGCATGACAACAAGCGAATGCCCGGCCCCGAATTTTTTTTGGCACCATTTCTGACATATAAGTAGAAATGGTGACCATTTCCACGCCAATGCCCAGCCCCACGATAAAGCGCCAAAAATTCAGACCGGAGGCGGTATCTTGAAACGCCATAATGAGATTCGCTATCACATACCAAAGCAGGGAATAAGTGAAGATGGCTTTGCGTCCAAATTTATCCGCCAAAAAACCGCAAGCTAATGTGCCAATAAATAATCCGGCAAACAGGGAAGCGATAAAGCTGGCAATACCCGTTGTGCCAAACAGGCTGGAGGTCGTGGTAGTTAATATGCCTTCCGCAATCAGACCCGGCGCGATATAGGCGGTGTAAAGAAGATCATACAGTTCGAAAAAAACCCCGAAGCTGATCAGGATGACAAATTTCCAAATTGTTTTAGTTGGAGGCAGACGATCTAACCTGGCAGAAATACTCTCTGCTGAATGCAGTTCCGTGGTGTTTGGTGACATAACCGCCTTGGATGGTTCAATGCAACGATCTGGCCTACAGTCTTAGCCCTTTTCAGGGTAGTCCGTCGCAAAAGATTAGCTCTTTGCAAGCCGGGCTTCAAAATGAAATCATAGAATTGAGCAATCAATTAATTAACATGATGAATAACGGACAGATTAATGTGGTGAAAGCGATTTAACTTTCGCGCAAAGAATGTAACGTAAAAACGGGAGCGGGCTTGCCGGCCGGGAAACAATCCCGGCAGCCTCGCTTACACATGAGCTGGCAAGTCGGTTACGCATCAGGCGATGCAGACCAGTTCGTCATTCAGCGGCCCGGTGCCATGCTACGTAACCATCCAATAAAACCGGTACTAACTACGCAGTAATTCTTCCTTGACGCGAAAAATCCTTACCGCGAACGTAAATGTTGCGCCGCTTCGCGTAACATTTTTTCAGTAGTTTCCCAATCCACACACGCATCGGTTACCGAACAACCATAGATAAGTTGCGACAGGTCGGCAGGAATTTTTTGATTGCCACCCACCAGGTTGGATTCAATCATCAGACCGCGTATCGCGTCATTACCATTGACTACCTGATTGATCACGTCAGTCATCACCAGCGGCTGTAATTCTGGTTTTTTAAAACTATTCGCATGGGAGCAATCGACCACGATATTGGCGAGCAGCTTAGCTTTGATCAATGCCTGTTCTGCCATCGCTACGGATACCGTGTCGTAATTAGGGCGACCATTGCCACCGCGTAACACGACATGGCCATGCTGGTTACCGCGGGTGCGCACAATGGCGACCCGTCCTTCATCATTCAAACCTAAAAAAGAGTGCGGATGCGAAGCCGACAGAATCGCATTGATCGCAATATCGATATCGCCATCGGTACCATTTTTAAAACCGACGGGTGTCGACAGACCAGATGACATTTCGCGATGGGTTTGTGATTCGGTAGTGCGGGCGCCGATTGCCGTCCAGGTAATCAGGTCGCCCAGATATTGTGGTGAGATCGGATCCAGCGCTTCTGTGCCGGTAGGCAGGCCAAGTTCACAAACGTCCAGCAGAAATTGACGGGCCAGTTCCATACCGCGATCGACGTGAAAAGAATCGTCCATATCCGGATCGTTAATGTAGCCTTTCCAGCCCGTGGTCGTGCGTGGCTTTTCAAAGTAGACACGCATCACCAGGAACAGTGTGTCCTTCACTTCTTCCTGTAATGTTTTCAATCGCTGGGCATAGTCGAGGCCAGCTACCGGATCATGAATAGAGCATGGGCCAACCACTACAAACAGCCGCTTGTCTTTACGTTCCAGAATAGCGCGCAAGGTGTCCCGGCTTGAATTGACCACCTCAGCGGCATGTCCCGAAAGCGGTAAGCGCGCATGTAACTCGCGCGGTGTGGGCATCGCATCAAATGAGATGACATTAATATTTTCTAAATCTTGACTAGTCATGGGAGCACTTATTATGGAAAGGTGGAAAAATTTGGTTCTGCGCAGAATACATCGGGTAATTAAACTTCATAACTCCAGCACCGTGTGGGCGACCCGGTCATTTACAGGTGCCTTTTGTGGGGGGCGCCTGGCCAAAATCCACTATTGTAAAACTAGTGGCGACCAGCCATCATTTTTTCTTCAACGTTAAAAAAATAATGGTGCTGGGATGGCATCCGAATGGCACTTACTTAACGATACCGGGCTCTTGGAGTCGTCATTCCCGAGTGCTTTTATCGGGAATCCAGTAGTGTAATTTTATGGCGTTAGCCATCATCTTAAATAATGATGGCTAACGC
>Ga0209512_1003536_pt1 | contig 14635 bp, 20 predicted proteins | sample frozenSSSSmetaG_FD_184142 | JGI IMG/M metagenome (GOLD analysis project Ga0209512, IMG submission 184142) | Glacier valley bacterial and archeal communities from Borup Fiord, Nunavut, Canada, to study Microbial Dark Matter (Phase II) -... | ecosystem: Environmental > Aquatic > Freshwater > Ice >... | reverse complement strand
CGGGTTCGGGCGTGAAGTAGCTCGAGTACTCAGGAAACACGACGAGGCTCGCTCCGCGGGCTGCGGCAACCGTCGCCAGGTCGAGCATGGCCGAGAGATTCAGCTCGACCTGATCTGTCGGGGCGAATTGGGCAACAGCGAGTGAGCTCACGCCGTCTGCCACCAGTCGTCGAAGGGCGTCACGGGAACCGTGCGCTTGTGGCGCGTCGAGATGTAGCGCAGCGCGATCGCGTCGGCGACTTCGTCGTCGACTTCCTTTCCTTCGAGGAAGTCATCGATCTGCGTGTAGCTGATCCCCAGGTTGGCTTCATCAGTCTGCCCTGGCGTCTGGTCGAGGAGATCGGCGGTCGGTGCCTTGACATACAACCGCTCGGGGGCGCCGAGGTACTCGAGCAGCAAGCGACCCTGACGTTTGGTCAAACCCGTTAGCGGAAGGATGTCGGCGCCACCGTCACCGTACTTCGTGAAGAATCCGGTCACCGCTTCGGCGGCGTGGTCGGTGCCCACGACGAGCAATTGAGACTGTCCTGCGATCGCGTACTGCGCGACCATTCGGGCACGCGCCTTCACGTTGCCCTTCGTGAAGTCGGTCATGGCGTCCGGCGTGGCGTCGCCATACTCGGCCTCAAAGCCATCGACGGCCAAGCGGATATTGAACGTCACCGACTTGTCCGGTGAGATGAAGGCCAGCGCGAGCTGCGCATCCTCTTCATCGGCTTGGACGTTGTATGGCAGTCGTGCCGCGGTGAACTCGGCCTCGGTGCCCTCGGAACGCAGCTCAGCGGCGGCCAGTTGGCACAAGCGACCGGCGAGTGACGAGTCCTGACCCCCGCTGATGCCTAGGACGAAACCCTTCGCGCCGGAGGCGAGCAGGTACTGCTTGAGAAAGTCGATGCGCATGCGCACCTGATCAGCCGGAACAATCGACGGCTGCACATTGAGGTCGTAAATGATGCGGGCCTGAAGCGGAGTCATGCTTCGAATCTACCCGTGGATTATGCGCTGCAAGATCTTAGGCAGCGCGGCCGATCTCGCGCTTGGCGCGTGCATCAATTCGGGAATCGCGTTCGACGCGTGCCCCCTCGGGAATTCGCGTCCCCGCGCTGATGCGCGAGTGGCTCCCGACGCGAGCCCCGCGGCCAACAACGACGTCTTGGCCGATGTGGACGTTGCTTCCGATGAACGCACCCGCGCCGATGAACGCGTCGACGTCGATCCAGCTTCCCGCGCCGATCCACGCATTCGAGGCAACCTCAGCGCCCTTTTCGACATACGCCGTGGCTTCGATGTATGCGCTCGAGTGCGCCGTCGCCTTCATCGACACAAGCCCACGACCATTGTCATGACGACGGTACTTGCTCACGTCGCCTGACTCGTTCTCTACCTCTTCAAAAACTCTATTCATGGCATCTCCCGCGCTGTGTGTCAAAGAATTCAGCGCTTCAATCGCTGTAACCCTCAACCTCGGCGAAATAATCCCTCGCGCAGCAAGAACTCAGGAACGAGCGTAGGAGTCGACGATCAGGCTGCCGCGAAGGTCGCGGAACCGATCGAGCAATTGCGCCAACACCGCGCGAGTTACAGACGAGCATTGAATGTCGTGAGGCCCGAGTTTCTCGAGCCGGTCCGTTCTGATTCGGATGACCTCCCACCGTACGGCTCGGATCGCGCGGTCCTTCCTGAGGTCGGATGCCTCTCGGCGGCCGGTGTGCTCGAGTGCGAAGCGGCCACTCGTGTCGTATTCGAGGGTGATTCGGAGCTCGGGTATAACGATGTCTGGCCACACTTCGAGGTGGTCGAAGAACGGACGACCGGTGCGGACAGCGTTGAATCCCTCACTGAATTCAAGGCGAGACCTGAGCCCCGCTGCGAAGTCTGCTTCGGCTGCTGACGCCGGCCGCGGCGCGCACAGACTGGCAAAGGCATCGCCGGGGTTAAGCGCCGGGGTCTTGGGGCACAGTGTCGAAGTCCTCGCCCATGGCCGCTCTCTACCGCCCGATCCGGACGATCGCCCGGTGGCTAGAGCAAAGCAGTCGGGACACCACGCAGACTTCCGGCGGCGTCCGGCGGGCCTGGAGCGTTGCTCGGCGGGCGTCGCGACGAAAAGGTGACCGGACCCGCATTGCCACAAGAGAAGAACCTCTGCTGCCGGCGGGATCTGGGAGAGCACAATTCCGTGGTTGAGCTCGGGGTGGTACTGCCGGATGATCGGCACGTAGGGTGCCCAAGCCGCACGGTATCTGCCGGGGACGTACGGGACCTCAACACCGTAGGTGAACTGACGTCGCTTCCACCACGCATCGACAGGCTCTGCCATTCGGCGATGTTAGGCGATGCCACCCACATCGCCATCCGGTCGCAAGACTGGGCGTGTCCGTCGTTGCGGGGCGTCCCGCCGCTGAACGCGACGCCCGGGGCCCCTCGCCGGGTGGGGCCCTTCTGGCTCCTCACACAATAGAAAAAAGCCCGGTCATTAGACCGAGCCTTTATCTATTTGTTGCGGGGACAGGATTTGAACCTGCGACCTCTGGGTTATGAGCCAGATGGAGGGGCTTCGCTGTCTGTTTCTACCGGTTCGTCTTACCTATGGCTACATGGAAATAAAGGGGTGGCGGTGCCCCAGTGTTTCGCGCGGTTTCCCTGTTTTCAGCTGAGGGTGTAGTCAAATTTGTAGTCAACAGGCGAGAAGATTGCAGTGACGAGCGCGAGGCAATTCAACCCGAGCTTTTAACCGCAAACAAGATTCCCGCGGTTGGCAGGCAACTGAAACCCCTTACGTTGAGCTCGGTAGTCGTCCAGAGGCCGAGCGCAGACCTATGACCGCCAACTGACTAGCAATCCCATGAATTTCTAGTTGGCAGCATTGATCGTGATGCGCGCTTTCTCCTGGAAGAGCTGATCAACTACTGAGACTGTGTATGGTCCTGGACCGATATCGAAGGCGACGTTTCCCCTGGACTTGTCCCCGACCGGCACGGACCCGGCCCCGAGTTGGCTGGGCACACCAAAGATTGCAAAGGTGCCTTCTCGGCCTTGTCCATCTTTCGCCCTGAAGTACAGCGGATTGGCGGAGCTAACCCCGGTGGAGGTCTCCCACAGCACGTCGAGGACGAGGTATCCCCCGTTGCTCGGCGTGAGGTCTAATGGTCCGCCAAGGGATGGACCGTATGTTGCGCCGACGACGGTGATCTGGGCTGTGCCGTCAAACTGCTTGACCGAGAACGGTGCACCAAGTGTCGATGAAGCAGGTTGTGCGGGTGCCGCGGCCTGTGCAGCTGGGGCGTCGCTGGCGGCGGGGGCATTGTTGGCCGTCTGTTGTGAAGGATGCGCTGGCGCAGGATTTGCGTTGATTGTCCCCGAGCTCACTGCAGATCCGATTCCTCCGCCAACGATTAGGCCGAGGATGAGAGTTCCAATCGCGGTGGCCCAGAAGGCCCCTAGCGAGACGCGGGTCGGTGCTGACCTAAAGGGGTCTTGGAAATTGTTCGTCCAAGCAAGGCCGTCCCACCACCGATCCCTGCCGTGACCGTCGTCGTACCAGCCAGCGGGAAACTGTTTGGCGGGTGGGTTTTCGGGTGCTAGTGGGTCACTCATGAATATGAAACTTTCTCTCGGGTATCCGAACGGTATTCCCCGGCCCTAGTTCGCAAAGGGGCAGCTTGGTGAACAGCTATGGTCTTCTTGGGGTCAAGCGCGACCTCGACAACATCCCCATCAAGCCCAAACAGGGGAAAGTACCGAGGGCAATTAGTGAAACTCACCTCTGGAAAGGGGCGAGTTGTCCCATCGGTTTTGTGCTGCACAGTGGTCATCAGCGTGGATGCGCCGACTGTCCAATCGACCACGGACGGACTGCCATAGGGGCACTTCTATGTGTATTAAAAAATGTGCCCTATACCGCCACTGGCGAGCACCGGCATGGGCCAGGGTCGGGACTATTCGATAGTGCGGCGTACACCGCTCGTTGAGCGCCATTTGCGCGCCCGACGCAGCTGCGTCAGGACTTCTGATTCGTCCTTACCTTGCTTTGTTAGCCACCATCGAATGGCGTCTTCGGCGTAGGCGATTCGAACGATTGGCCGCCGGGACTTGATTAGTTCCAGCGCCGCGATCGGATCCCAGCCTTGCGCCAGCAATATTGCGAAGCCCATTGACGGGCCCCGGTTGATCCCCATCTGGCAGTGCGCTAGCACCACACAGTTGTCGCCGATTTGATCTAGTGCGTAGGTGACACCGTCGTCGAACCATTCGTCTGGCATCAGGTAACCGGCGTCCTCCACGCCAACGGAAAGGTAATCAATTTGTGCCTTGGCTTGGGTGACCCAGTCGATGTCGTTTGATTCCATGCGGCAGTCGATGATTGACCTGATTCCCCTGTCCATCAGTTCGTCAAGCTGTGCCATCGCACGTTGTCGATTGGTTGGGTCTAATTCGCCCCCGACCCATAGCTGTTGTGTTATCTGGTTGGCATCTGCAAGTTCAAGCGCCGGGCTTGGCGTGGGATTTATTTCATTGCTACCGATGGGGTTCATGGATTGTCCCTTTCTTAAATTGGACTGTCCACGCTGAATACGGTTGGCCCGGCCAAAGTGGGACACGATATCTGTTCCCGGAAACACGCGGGCGGAAGGCAGTAAAATTGGTCCCATGGACGATTTTGATGACCGCCGTCTGGGGCGCAATGGAACAGACATTCCTAGTCTTCGTGCCGTCCAGCAGGCGATCCATCGAATTGTGCGGGGGAAGTGGTCCGGGTGGTCGCAATCGGACCGTGAAGACCTTGAATCTTTGGTACTGGAAAAGTACTTTGCAGCATTCGGACGTGTCAGATTGCCTGACGATGATGATGGAAATCCGCAAGTGCCCGCCGCGTGGCTAAGAAAGGTGGCCACAAACGCTGGGATCGACAAGTTTCGAAAGGACCAAGTTCGACCCTTTGACCCGACAGACTTCGGAAACTTGGACGACCCGCTACTGGAAGCACGCCTGTTCAATGCAGTCGGTGGGTTACCCCACCTATCTTCGGTAGTTGCAAGTCGCACGGACCTGGAACGGGCGTTAGTGGCGCTAGGGGACGCCTACCCGGCTGACCTTTCGCTGATCCGATGGCGCTTGATTGAGGACAAGAGCGTGGAGGACATTGCTGAGTTAGTCCAGAAGTCGACAGAAACTACCCGGAAAGCTATACAGCGCGCGGTTCAGCGATTACGTCAGCTGCTGCAAACAACTGTCGACATTTATTAGCTGCCGTTAGCGGATCGATGAACCACGCGCTGACAAGGTGCCGTCCTACTTCTTCGGTCGAGTCTCAGTGTCGGAATGGGCTCGTGCAGTTGGTCGATTGTTTTTAGGACGGGAATCCTTTCTGGGTTTCACCACCTTCTTGGTTAACGGTGTCCCATTGGCAGTGGTCACTTTTGGGCTCAGTGGGGAGTCCGGGTCGTTTTCTTCCCAGGCGTCCTGAGCCCGAATTCCGAGTCGTTTTTGATCAGCTGCGACGGATCCACGGCCGGGCGGGCCGTCACCGGACACTTCGGTTTCGACCCGAACTGGGGGCCATTTCAAAGTGACGATGTCGTCTATGTTCTTCTTCCCCGGCCGGGCATCCAAGAGGGTGCGTTCCTCAGGGGGGGTGGGTTTAGCAGCAGCCTGTCTGATCTTGACTCTTCGAATAGCGGCAATATCGCGCGGACTCAGCTTTCGATTCGGGCGCGCCTTCGGGAAGGCCTTGAGTGCCGTGACGTTCAGCGAATACTCCCAGGTGTCTCCGTGGCGCACGGTGACGGTGATCAGCCCCAGCGCGCTCAGTGACTTCCGCACACGTCCAAACACGTGCCGTCCAAATCCTGTTCGCTGCAGAACTCGTTCCACGGTGCCTGTCTCGGTGAAGTTGGTGTGCGAGGCCAGGTCATAGAGGAACACCTTCTCGTCACTATCTAAGGCGACGGCCTCTCGTATATCCGGCAGGACGAATGGGCCCGTCCAGTTGCCTTCGGTGAAATGCGGTTTTGTCATTTGAATTTCTCCTTCTTGTTTGTTGATGTGATGTGTTTTCTGCGGGGTTCGCCACGGGTGTGGCCGTGACGTGTTAGTCGACTTCTGCTGTTGAGCTGTGTCGGGTCAGGTATGTGTCGATCGAGCGGGTGGTGATGAGGGTTCGTGAGCCGATGCGCACCCGCTCAAGCTCTCCCGCTTTCACCAGCCTCCAGATGGTTGTCCTACCGATGCCGAGGCGGTGCGCGACCTCCTCTTGGGACAACAGCAGGGGTTCGCCGTAGAAGGCCGATCGCTGCCCGAGGGGTATTGCCATCGTCATTAGGACGGGTTGTCGGGATCGGGTGGGGATGTGTTTCATTGGGTTGTTCCTTTCTTTTGTCGGGGTTTTACAGTCCGAGTGCTTCGGCGACTGTTGCCGCTCCGGCTCGTGCTGCTTCATCGGTGACGTGGCCGTAGGTGTCGGCCGTGATTTGGATGGACGCGTGGCCCAAGTTGGCGCTGACTACTTTCAGTGCGACGCCGTTCAGCAGTGCAGCGGTTGCGTAGGTGTGCCGCAAAGAATGAACGGTGACCGGTCCAAGCCCTGCACTGTTGGCTGCTTCGCGCACCGTTCGCAGGACGTTCTGTGGTTCCACTGCAGCCCCGTCGGCGGTCGTAAAGACAAAGTCTGTGTTGCGCCACAGGTTGCGGGCCTGGACACGTTCAGCGGCCTGTGACCCCTTCTGTTGAAGCAACAAACCGACCATGGTCGGGGATAACGCGACGGTGCGACGGCTTGCCGTGGTCTTGACCCCTGACACGATCAGTTCGCGCCCGCGTCGGGTCAGCGACCCGCGCAGTTTGGCTTGGGCGTTGTCAAAATCGATGTCGCTCCACCGAAGTGCGAGGGCTTCGCCTCGCCGCAGGCCGGTGCCCAGGATGAAGCGCAGCACGACGTGGTAGCGGTAGGTTTCGGCCGCCTGAAGTAGTCGGCCCACTTCCGGTGCGGTCAGAAACCGTGCTTCATGCCGGTTGACACCGGGCTGTCGGATCTTGTGCGCAGGGTTTGCGGCCAGCAAGCCGTTCGTGACCGCATCGTCCAACGCTTTGCGAAGTGTCGTGTAGCAGTTTCGTCGGGTGGATTCAGCTTTGCCGGACGCCTTCATGGTCAGTAGCAGTCGGTTGATGTCATTGGCCGTCAAACTTCCCAACGGCACTGACCCGATTGTTGGCGTGATCCAAGTCCGTGCGTAGCCTTCGTGCATGGTCTTGGTTGATTCAGCCCGATCGCTGATGGCCAGATAGGTGCCGGTCCATTCGTTCAACCAGTCGGTTAGCGACCGTGTCGCGTCCCGAACGGGGCCGCCTGCCTTTAGTCGTGCCCGTGCGGTATCGGCTTTCGCCTTTGCTTCAGCTTGGGTCTTTCCATAGAAGAAGTAGCGTTTGCCATCCAGCGTCAGCGTGACGGTGTACCTGTTGTCGGCGCGTTTCTTGATTCGACTAGCCATAGTTGCCTTCCCGTGCAATTGCGTTCGGAAAGAACTACGCGCGCACGGACAGAAACAGGACAGCCGGTTGCGAAATTAGTTACCGGTTGTAGTCGGGGGCGTAGTCATATCGCCCGCAGGACGAAACAGGTCTGCGCGGCCCGCCACCGAAACAGCCTGCTGACCGGGATATTTGGCTATGAGCCGGAAAAGAAGTGAGTCACTTGACCTGTGGGTGGCATCACCAAAGCCAACGACATCAAGTTGGGTCGTCGGTGTGTCGTGATCTGACAACAGGGGGTGTCAGGCGGGCGGCAAAATTTGGAGCCGCTTGCGGGTTGGTGGCTGCGTGCTTGTGCGTTGAACTGGGCGGATCAACACCGAGGCAAACCCATCAGTTACGACTGTGCGCGCCATGGTTAAGGAGACTGCTGAGGGTTGACAGGACTACTGTCGTGTGGTTTTTTTCGGTCGCCGCTGGAACGATGTCGATCATTCCAAAGGGACAGAACTGTTCGGCGGCCCTTGCGGGCATCTGCGACCTCCGAAAATCAAATGACTATTTCCCGCACGGTGCCGGTGTCACGGCACTATCTGTTCGCAGCCATGAGTTGCTCGGAATTGTCAAAGCACTCCTCGAGCTGTAAGTCGACGTAAAACTGGTTGCACCATCCCCGGGTCCCTCGACCTTAATCGCTACCGCGGTAACGGTTTCCGATTGAATTGGTTCGAACTTTCCGGTCATACCGGCTACCGGGATACTCGAATTCAAGACAGTCCCAGTCTTTAGTGCCGCGTGTCCCTTGAGGTCGATGAATGGCGACCAAGTTCCATCATTTCGTCGCACTTCGCCGTAGATTGGGTCTACTTCAACGTCTTGGCAGATCGCAATCGAAAAGTTCGCGCCCTCGCTTGAAATGGCCGTCGGTCCCAAACCATACGTCTCTGCGCAACCGGTCAGAAGCAGGGCGGACGACCCAACAACTGCAATACCCCTCAGATAATTCCTCAGGAGGCTCCCTAGTTCCAATGGCATCCTTCGTAGCGGATCCTACGAACGACTTCGCCTCAGCTTCTCAAAGATTCGCGCAACCGCCTCCGCGCACCGTGTCATAAAGAGCCGGGTTCAACATCTTTCAACGCCCCATACTTCAACCGCCATCTATAGAACGTCTGATCCGAAATCTGAAGCCGTTTACACAAAGCCGGAATCGACACGCCCTGCGCCTGCAACTTCTCCGCCTCACCCAGCTTCGCCACTATTTACTCCATTCCGACTCTCATTATCGAAAGCACTAACACACGGAATGGACCGAAAAACGGGGAGCCGGACAAAGAAGATAGTCAAGATCCGATCTTTCTTACCCGCGTGGCAGGCCGAACCAGAATAGGTCAGCGTAAACAGAGATTGCTGCACGCACATGACCGGGCGCCTCGAAGAAGCGGATACCTCCAGCGCCTCCCCGCGGTCAAGACTCGCTTCATCTCCCGCGCGATTCCAACTCAAGGTTCTTCAACGTAGCAACGCACTCTTGCAGGCTGTTGTCATCCGCCCTCGCGACCGCATTGAGCTGTAGGACCTCAAATTCAACCCGCCCCCATAGAGTGCCTTCGACGACGACCACTTGTCGCCGCAGCAGACCTCGGGCAGCAATACCAATCATCGTGAGATCAGCCCAATTAGCCTGAACGACGCCGAGCTTGATTGCGACGGACAGTCCGCACCTATCCGCCTCAAGCACCGCGATGCGGCCGCTGGGCCCGCCATCTGACTCTTCGACTTGCACTATCCAGGCTGCGTTTCCCAACGAACGCGCCCGTTCGACGGCACGACGTGCCCATCGCGAGGAAGCCCATATCACCAGAGCCACCAAGGCTAGACCCAGGGCCGCCAGCGCGACCAGAAACGTCGCCACGGAATAACCTGAGACGCCGAGGTACAGGCTCAGGGCCATAACCGCGATCGAGAACATACCAAGGCCGAGCATCGAGACAACGAAACGTGCACTCGAGCGCCTACTTGTGGGCGTCGGACGAATACCCGGGCTCATGCGACTGCCCGAGGCGGGCTAATCCTCGCGACACGGATCATGGCGAACATCCGCTCAGCGATTGTGTGCTGCGAATGGATGCCCGATGGATGCCGCCAGGCAAGCCGTTTCCGTTGCCGAAGGACCAACAAGTTAAAGTCTCGCTCATCAATCACTCCGCTCTGTCTCGTTCAATCGCTGCGCTGTGAATTCTATGTCTGCCAACGCGCCTGGCATTGAGGCAGCGAGGTCGTAGTCATGCACATATCCGGGAGGACGATGAACACTGGAAACACGATCTCCCCAGCGTCTAGGAAAGCGGCCGCAACCCTACCTCCAATCCCCAGTAGTCTGCTCGCCCACATCGACGCGGTGGCGCCGGTGAAATAGGTCAAGGCTCCGTTCGCGCCACCCAGAAATGCGCCCGACGCCGCACCGCGTGCGGAAGCGTCCGACTGCTGCCGCGCGTCCCCCCCGAAAAATGCACTACGCGCAGCACCTTCCGCCGCACCCGTTGAAGCACCCGTGGAAACAGCGTAGGACATGCAGATACCTGCCCCGGATTTAGACCGCGTTACTCCAAATCCAGCGCAAACTACGGCCGTAGTCAGACCGCCAAAGGCGCCTACGAGCTGAGCGCCGATCCAGGGGGCCAGCTTGTTCAAATTGATATTCAACCGCGAGGACCCGATCGAATATCCTCGGCCGGCATAGCGTTCGGCGGAGTCGGCGCTCATCATGCCGCTGAGGTCGAATCCGTTTATTGGGTCATTCGGGTAGTTGTAGCAGTTCGCGTTCCCGCTTTCGACCGGGTCCACCGATAGGAATCGGCCGAGTGCCGGTACGTACTGTCGAGCACCCATCTCAATCGTTGCGATTGACCCTTGATGTTCGGTCAGTTTGCGGTTGCTACCGACCCATCCGAAGTCCGCGCTTCCCGGAGCGGTATCTGCTAGCGATTGGTCCGCTAAGGACGTGCCAATATTGCCCGTGCCCGGGTCGATCGATTGCCCGAACGGATCGTAGCTTGCAACCACACCAACTCGCGCCCCGGTAGCATCAGCCTGCAGGATGGAATCCCCATGCAGGTTCGGATATGACCATGAGGAGGCAGCTCCGGGACTGGCGGACTTCCTGCCGGAAGGCGTACGCTGACTCCGCCAGGCAGACTCACATCGCGTTCCACTGCTGTGCCTGCCCCGCTGTCGGTGCCGAACAAGCTGCCGCCGGCATACAGGTAGCGCGTGGTCGTCGCCGGTCCCGATGGCGGGGTCGATGTGCGCGAGACGATCCGATCCGACGCATCCCGGACATAGGTGACCGTTGAGGTGCCGCCCGCATCAACGACGGTGGTAGCGATGTGTCGGTCCGCGACGTCGTAAACCATGGTCTGGTTGCCGAGGGTTGTGGTGTTGCCGTGACTGTCATAGACCAGAGTCGGGGTCCCGATGGTGGTCAGGTTTGCGCCAGCGACCGGCGATGCACCGACCGGCGCGTTCGTGACCGTTGTGGCGGTCAGGCGGTCGGCCCAGTCGTAGCAGTAGGCGACCGTGGTCGGGGTACCGCCATCCTTGCTGTCCGAGAACGAGGTTCGGTTGCCGTCTCTTCCTGCGGCGGTGTTCGCGCCGCAGCCGGATGCGGCCGCATACCCATCCTTGATGTTCGGTGAGTTTCCTCGCACCGCCAATGTTCGACCTTGGAAGAGCACTACTTTCGGCTGTTCAGGCGCATGGACTGGATTCAGTCCGGCCACTAGTTGTGCCCCACTTGCCTGGGCCGAACCCAGACGGTGGCACCTTAAACACGGGGCCAAACCAACCATTCGCGGCGAACTGAATCCTGGACTGGTACTCATACCCTGGCTGAAAATTCCAGGACTCAACGGAAAAGGGTTTGGCAAAACCTTCCGTTAGCTCATCCAGCACAAACACATCGCCCGAGTGGACCGGGGTCGAGCCAGTCGCGCTCCATACGAGCACCCACCCATCTTTTCGGTCGGCGCCAGGACCAAGTTGGAGAACCTCGATTGACTTGATCGTGTCGTCGACGCAAATAGCCATGACCGGTTGGCCGTCCACCACCGAAATCGCTATCGGTCCATAGTTCTCGGCCAGCCCGCACCCCGACAACAAAATTGAAGCCGCAATAGCTAGCGCTACTGATTTCCTTTTCACCATCCGCATGGAAGCTCATACCCCCCGCCTCTTACGGCGTAATACTCGACAATGTTTGAACATCCGCCTCCACCGACGCGGGAGTACTTGCCGTCAGTTTGAGACAGCGCCAAGCCAAATAGCCAAACCGCGCTAAATGCAAAGTTACCTAGACCTGCCGCTTGCGTCGAATGAGACTCTTCATGTGCGAGAACAGTGCCTGGGAGAGACGACGCACTAGTCACGATCGTGTTTCCCAACGTCATCGTTCCACCGATGTCCTTGTAACAGATCCTTGTGCCGCCGGGCTGCCATTCGCACTTCGCTCCGTCAGCCACTACCATTCCGATGCTGCTCAGCGGTATGTTTTGGAGTGCCCGGATGGTTTCAAAGAGTGTCCATCCACGGCTCGCGTCTCGACTGCTGGCAAGGAAGGGTCGGTCCTTCGTCATGCCGTCAAGTCCGTTCAGCGTGCTGCCACGCTTTGCCCACGCGTCAGCGCCATCTGCCGAGAGCGCGCCGCTGAGGTCCATTCGGTTGATCGGGTCGGCCGGGTAGTCGTAGCTGTTGGTCACACCACCCTCGACGGGATCGCACGAGAGGAACCTGCCCAAGCCGGGCAGGTACTGCCGGACCCCCATCTCAATCGTCGAGATCGAGCCTTGGAGTTCGGCGAGTTTCTGGTTGCTGCCGACCCATCCGAAGTCCGCTGACCCTGCGGCGGTGTCTGGAACCGTTTGGTCGGAGGCGATAGTGCCAATGTTTCCGGTTGTCGGGTCGATGGGTTGACCGAACGGATCATAGCTAGCCACAGCCCCGATTCGGGTGCCGGTTGCGTCGGCTTGAACGATCACGTCGCCGTGCAGGTTCGGGTAGGACCAGGATGAGGCAGCCGCCGGGGTGGTGGGGGTGCCGGCGGGGATTCTCGCACTGACCCCACCCGGCAGGGTCAGGTCACGTTCCACCGCAGACCCGACACCACTATCGGTACCAAACAGACTCCCCCCGGCATACAAATACCGGATGGTGGTTGCGGGCCCGGTGGGTGGGGTTGTGGTGCGGGACACAATCTGCCCCGGCGTGTCCCGCACATAACTGACCGTAGACGTGCCGGCAGCATCAACCACGGTGGTGGTGAGGTGTCGGTCGGACACGCCATAGGTCATGCTCTGGTTACCCAACACGGTCGTGTTCCCATGCGCATCATAGGCAAGCGACGGTAGCGGTGCTGTGGTCGACCGGGGTGTCAACCCGGTATCGACCGTGCCGGTGGGGGCACCGGTGACAGTGGTTGCGGTGAGCCGGTCCGCCATGTCGTAGCAGTACCTCACGGTGGTGGTGGTCGGCCCGGTATCCCTGTGACCGCCAACTCGCGCCGCAACCATAGTCAACTCGGTCACTGCCCTCGAGGCGAGCACCTGGTCAAGGACACGGAGTTGCGACCCGTTCGTTTCGCTCGTTCAACCAATATGAATTAGAAATCGAATCCCCATCAAAGATTCCAAAGTAGTCCTTGATCAGAGCACCCCCGGAATCACGAACGCTCGCGCTAATCGTTACCCGGTTTCCCGGAAGATCCAGCCGAGACGGTCCAAGCACTGAGTTCAGTCCGGTTGGCGCGACCCCGAATACTATCGGGCTCGACGTCGACACAGTTCGTCCGGTCACACGCCACACCATCTGGGGCCGAGAAGGTTTTGATGACTTATCTACTTCCGAAATTTGCAGTTCGTTGAAGGACGGGCTCTCACACAGCACGACGTTGAGCCGGCTATTGACCATCTTCACCGCCATGGGATCGATAGGCTCGATCGGAACAACGCATCCCGAAAGTGTCAAAGACAGCAGCGCAGTCATCCCCAGAAGCCCTACGGCACGGCGACCAACACGCACGAACCCACCCACGATCACCGCCCGCCTTCTGGGGTCATCCAGTAGCCGCCCAAATATGGGTTCGCAGCAATTTCCATGGGATTGAAGCAACCACGTGGATTGTCCGGATGCGCACACAACCCCTGTCCGAAGCCCATCCCGGTCAAGGCGGCACTGTCCAGCTCACCGCCACCCCAGAAGGCGAGCATGGCGAATCCGAGATATGCGTACTGCCAGCTATGGCCCATCTCGTGGTGATAAACATCCGATGTAAGTCCCGATCTATTGGTAATAATGGTGTTTCCGACGGTAGAAGTGCCACCCCATCCCGTTGCATTGACACACACGGTCATACCGTTGATATCCGGGGCGGCACAGGTACCGCCATTCAAGAGTGCGAGCGAAATTCCAGCACCCGAAGTCCCATTGATGATATTGGTGTTCTGGACCTGCGGTGGAAGGCTACGGGTAGGTCCAACCCCTCCCCCACCGCCACCGCCGCCAGGCTTGCCACTGGAAGTGTTGTGCAAACACGGTCCTTGGTAGATCTGTTGATTGCCGATGCTGCACTGACCACTGAGATCAAATCCGTTGACCGGGTCGTTGGGGTAGTTGTAGGTGGTGGTGTTTCCGCCTTCGACGGGGTCGGCGGACAGGAATCGACCCAGGGTTGGAACATATTGTCGGGCGCCCATTTCGATCGTGGCGATGGATCCTTGGTGCTCGGTGAGCTTGGCGGCGGAGCCGACCCACCCGAAGTCTGCTGACCCTGCCGCGGTGTCGGGCAGGGTTTGGTCGGAGGCGATAGTGCCGATGTTTCCGGTAGTCGGGTCGATGGGTTGCCCGAATGGGTCATAGCTAGCCAAAGCCCCAATACGAGCACCAGTCGCGCCGGTCTGCAGGATCACATCGCCGTGCAAGTTCGGGTACGACCAGGTCGACGCGGCCGCAGGGGTGGCGGGAGTGCCTGCTGGGATGCGCACGCTCACCCCACCGGGGAGGCTGAGTTGGCGTTCCACCGCAGTGCCTGCACCGCTGTCGGTGCCGAACATCGCGCCGCCGGCATAGAGGTAACGCGTGGTCGTCGCCGGTCCCGATGGCGGGGTCGATGTGCGCG
>Ga0209512_1003535_pt1 | contig 14637 bp, 8 predicted proteins | sample frozenSSSSmetaG_FD_184142 | JGI IMG/M metagenome (GOLD analysis project Ga0209512, IMG submission 184142) | Glacier valley bacterial and archeal communities from Borup Fiord, Nunavut, Canada, to study Microbial Dark Matter (Phase II) -... | ecosystem: Environmental > Aquatic > Freshwater > Ice >... | reverse complement strand
AGACAATGCAGATGTACCAAAAGAGAAAATGATTCGTCGCCTTTTATTCCTGACCGCAGAGTATACTGACAATCCGGTAGCCGTAAAAAATGCAATTACATTATTAGGAGCTGGTGGAGATAAAGAGAGCACTCCCCTGTGGTGGGATAAGAACCCGTTCTAAAACATAGAATATATTTCAAATGATTTTCTATGAATAGAAAAGGATTTATCGCAGCTGCCTCAGTACTAACAATTTCCTCCCTGAGAGGAATGTCGGTACTGCAGGCAGCTGTTACTGATGAAGCAAGGCGGCTTCCAATGATTGATACACACCAGCATCTGGTTGACTTTGAACGGTTCGGAAAAACATGGTCAAGGCCCCCTGTTAGTGGCAATTTTGGCATGAGGGAATACCTGAATGCTATGGAAGGGCTGAACTTAAAGAAATCTGTATATGTAGAAGTGGCAGTCCCGAAAGATAGAAGACATGAAGAAGCACTTTATGCCATAGAACTCTGCAAGGATAAATCCAATCCTACAGTTGCGGCTGTTATTAAAGCAGATCTTTATGCTGACGATTTTATAAGTTACATGTCCCAGTTTAAAGCATATCCCTGCATTAAAGGTATAAGGGGAGGATTTAAATCAAGTGATGATATATTGAATGAACAGATAATCAAAAATGTAAGAGGCCTGGGGGCATTAAATATGGGCCTTGATTTCTCACTTCCCCCTACATGGTTCTTAACTATGTCGAAACTGGTGAAATTGTGTCCAGAGACCAGATTTTTGATAAATCACTGTGGTAATGTGGATCCAAAGGCATTTATTGAACCAAGAGGGAAATTTGGAATGCCAGATCATGATCCTGATCAATGGATCGCCGGTATGAAAGCTATGGCTGAAAATAAAAATGTTGCCTGTAAAATCTCGGGTGTCGGAACCCGCTCATCAGGATATCCTTTAACAGCAGAGAATCTAAGCCCCGCGGTTAATCAATGTCTGGACATTTTTGGCCCTGACAGAGTGATGTTTGCAGCAGATTGGCCATGGGTATTAAAAAACATGGAAATCCGCACCTGGGTAAATATTTTAAAAACCGTTGTTGCCAATAGACCTTTTAGAGATCAAAAGAAATTATTTTATGATAATGCCTTAAAATTTTATAATATTTAATATGCATTTCAGCTTCCGAATTATTTGTTTTATTTTTTTGTTCCTGTTTTCCTCAGGTTTTTCATTTGCACAGGATAAGCGAAAATTTAAGATCTTTCAGTTTCCGGCAAACATGATCCCAACCATAGATGGGAAAGGTGAGGATTGGAAAATAGTTGACCCATCCTACAATATTGGCATGGATCAGTTATGGGATGACCGGGATGATAGTATCCGACACAGATTTGCAGATCCTAAAAACCTGAATGTAAATGTGAAGGTTGGATGGGTAAAAGGAATGAACAGACTTTATTTTCTCTATGAAGCCTATGATAATTACTGGGACTTTTCCCAAAAGGATTTACATAATGATATATTCGAGGTGGTGGTTGACGGGGATCAGTCCGGCGGCCCATTCATCAGTTCTTTTCACCCAAATAAAGACCTGAATCCAATGGATACCTATTTTTCATACCATGGTGTTCATGCTCAGAACTATCATATTTTCACACCTGCAAAAGACAAAGATTGGGCAATGGTATGGGGAGGTCAGCAATGGATTAAAGAACTCCCTTATGCCAATGCGGCCTACAATTACAGCCTCAAACCAGGTGATTCAGGACATTTAACACTTGAGTTCTGGATTACTCCATTCGATTATGCCGGACCTGAAGGTATTTCAAGAGCAGTTGAATCAGTGTTAACAGAGAATAAAGATATTGGACTTAGCTGGGCAGTTCTTGACTATGATGATGTTAAAGCACCTAAATACAATGGTTTCTGGAATCTTAGTAAGGTCAGGGAGATGTATGGTAATGCATCCTATTTGCTTCCGTTTCGTTTAATGCCTTTAGAAAAAAAATATCTCAAACCTATTGATGCTAAATGGTCATTTATTGTTACTGATATGAATCGACGGATGGTTTCCTTTACTGATGAGTCACATGGCGAAATTGCGTCATGGGACTGGGACTTTGGTGATGGTTCGAGATCAAACCAGCAACATCCGGTTCATTTTTATTCAAAACCCGGACAGTATGTGGTGACTTTATCAATCAATGGTCCGGCTGGTACTTCACGTTTATCAAAAGTCTGGGATGTGACCCTTAAATAAATTAATTACTATAACTGTTTGATCTTTAATCAGCAATAATCCGGTAAACAGCGTTTTTTCAGAAATTATGTTTATGATTCTGTAAAATAAGATTAGTTGTTGATCAGAATTTAATCAATTTTTATTCTTAGAACCATGAAGCATTGTAGTCCCATTATTAAAATGATCAAACTGAAACAATTCTTAATACCATTAATTATTTGCCTTGCTTTCTTTTGTGGTTCCTGTGATAATGCTGACCATAAAAATGAATGGAGTGTTTACGGAGGAAGCAAAGAACGTATTCAGTATTCAGCACTTGATGCAATAGATACCTCCAATGTTGCTAATTTACAACTGGCCTGGATTTATCATACTAAAGATGCAGAATCAGGCAGTCAGATTCAGGCAAATCCGCTTATTGTTGACGGAGTTTTATATGGCGTTTCCGCAAAATTAAAGCTCTTTGCTGCTGATGCTTTAACCGGTAAGGAAAAATGGGTATTTAATCCGGTCGATTCAATGATGGTAGATATTCAGGGCAGGCAAAGTTATGGGATGAATGCCTGCCGGGGGATAGCTCTTTACAAAGGTAAAAACAAGGAACATCTGCTTTATTATACTGTAGGCTCTTCTTTATTCTGTATAAACAGTGCAACAGGTAAACCGGTACTTGCTTTTGGGAACAAGGGTCGTATCCCACTTCACGATGGCCTTGATTTAGACAGGGATCTATCAAATTTGAGAGTCACTGCAACTTCTCCGGGGGTTATTTATAAAGATCTTATCATCATCGGAACAAGTTTGTCTGAAGAGGAGGAATCTGCACCAGGTCATATCAGAGCATATGATTTATTCACAGGAAAAATGAAATGGATGTTTAAGACCATACCTGAACCTGGTGATGTTGGATATGATTCATGGGAAGATCCCGAGGCATATAAATTTGTTGGAGGGGCAAATGCCTGGGGTGGACTTAGTTTAGATGAAAAGAGAGGAATGGTTTTTGCCTCAACTGGTGCAGCTGTCCCAGATTTTTATGGAGGGAAAAGAAAAGGAGACAATCTTTTCTCGAATAGTATTCTTGCACTTGATGCAGAAACAGGTAAATATATCTGGCATTTTCAGGGTGTTCATCATGATCTTTGGGATTATGACTTTCCAACATCGCCGATTCTGGTTTCAATAAAAAAAGATGGAAAAAATATTGATGCAGTAGTCCAGGTTAGTAAACAGGGCTTCATTTATATGCTTGATAGGGAGACAGGTAAACCCGTGCATCCGATTATAGAAAAACAAGTGCCTGTTTCAGAACTGACAGGAGAGCAGACTTCTCCAACCCAACCATTCCCAACCGTACTTCCTCCATTTGTAAGACAGGAATTCAGAGAATCAGATCTTAATAATATAATTCCAGACTCATCTTTTCAGGATTTGAAGAAAAGGTTTTTAAGCCATAAATCGGGTAATATGTTTATTCCTCCAAGTCTGCAGGGGACATTGGTTCTACCCGGGTTAACCGGAGGAGCTGAATGGGGCGGCCCATCCTATGATCCTTCAAGCGGTTTGCTTTATATTAATGCAACAGAAATGCCATGGGTTGTAACCATGATCGATACTCTGCTTGAAAAAGAACCAATATCTACACAAACGAATCTGCAGGCTGGTAAAAGTATTTACGATAAGAGTTGTAAAGGCTGTCATGGTGCTGATCTTAAAGGTTCAGGTAATTTTCCTTCATTACTCAATCTTCAGAATAAATATACTGAAGTCAAATTCAAAGATATCGTAAGTTCCGGACAGAGAATGATGCCTGCATTTAAGCATTTTAGTGAAGAAGATAAAACTGCTCTTGCATCCTATTTATTGAATATTGAATCAAAACAAAAGATGATTTTTACTCAGGTAACTAAGTTAAGTCATCCTTTCTATCGTTCGCCTTATCGTTTTGGTGGATACAAGCAGTTTTTGACTAAAGAAGGTTATCCTGGAATTAAACCACCCTGGGGAACTCTAAACGCTATTGAGCTTAGCACCGGTCGCCTGGTATGGAAAAATACATTGGGTGACTACCCTGAATTAAAGGCAAAGGGTATACATGCAGGTACAGAAAATTGGGGAGGGTCTGTGGTAACTGCCGGCGGACTTGTATTTATTGCTGCCACTCGGGATGAAAAATTCAGGGCATTCAATAAAGCCACAGGTAAACTCTTGTTTGAAACAAATTTGCCTGCAGCAGGATATGCAACGCCATCTGTATATAGCGTAAATGGTAAACAATTTGTTGTCATAGCATGCGGCGGAGGAAGAATGAGAACTAAATCGGCGGACACTTATGTTGCTTATTCATTACCTGATAAATAGAATTTATGGTATCGAAGAATTGTCTTTAATTAAATATTTAAGCATAATAAAAAAAGCAAAATGGAAAGATCAACCTTTTTAAAATCTCTGGCTGGAGTGGGTCTGGGTACTTTTGGCCTGAGCGCTTTAAGTTCATGTAAATCAGGAGGCTCGGCTTCCTCTGTAAATCCGGATGTGATGCCTGCCCATCTTACCGGAGCTGCATTGGATTTCACTAAGATCAGGGAAGATTTTCCCCGCACGAAAGTGGAAGTATATATGGATAATGCCTCAACCCATCCGATTAATATTTATACGGCTGCAGCTTTGCATCGCTATGCGGAATGGGCTAAGAATGATGTGGGTGAGCCATGGTGGCCAACCTGGTCTGAAACCCGTCAGCAATGTAAGGATAGCTTTGCCAAGCTTATTAATGCAGATTCTGATGAGATCGCTTTTGCAAGAACTACTGTAGAAGCCGAGAATAATATTCTGAATGGGATGGATCTTAAAGGTGGTAATGTGGTGACAACAGATCTTCATTATGCACCTAGTTTATATGGTTACAAGATGCGCGAAAAACGTGAGGGACTGGATCTGAAAATCATTAAACATAAGGACTGGAAGTTTGATGTGAAAGATTTTGAAGGTGTGATTGATAAGAATACCAAATTAGTGGCTATCACACTTGTTTCTAATGTGAATGGTTTTCTGGTTAAAGACGTTCGGGCAATCGCTGACCTGGCTCATGCCAATGGAGCCTTGCTTTATGTAGATATTATTCAGGGTGTAGGGGCTGTGCCGGTGGATGTCAAAGCAATGGGCATAGATTTGGCTGCCTGTTCTACTTTTAAATGGTTAATGGGTAGTAAAGGTTTTGGGTTTATGTACGTCCGTAAAGATCTGCAGGACACCCGGGTCCTTCCTACGCAACACCACGGCGGATTAACTTTCAATTATGGTCCCTGGACAGATACTCCCGATTCAGCATTAGGCGAATTTGATTTCAAACCAACCACTGGTCCTGCGATGTATGAAGTTAGCTACCCTTCTTATGAAGGCGTATCATGTGCAATCACTTCGATGAAGTATATTCATACATTAGGAGTCGAAAATATCCGTAACCATGTTCGTACGCTAACAAGCCGTTTGGCACTTGAAATGCCAAAGATCGGTTACCCAATGATCACACCTGAGGGCAATGAAAGTCCAATTATTGTATTTAAAGCTAAAGATCCGGATGAGGTAATGAAAAAGCTTCGTGCAGCCAAAATTAATGTAGCCATGCGATTTGGAAATAAGTTGAGACTGTCGCCATCGATCTATAATAATCAGGCGGATATCGATCGTCTTCTGGAAGTACTTTCTTAAATCAGAAGGCTTGTTCATTGAGATAGCTATCGGGTGGAGAATCGAATTAAAGTAGGATGTCATCCCTGCCTGCCGGCAGGCAAGGCCGACGCAGGAGGGAACTTAGCGATTATAGATTAAATTTTTGCTCCAAAACCGAAGAGTTTAAAGAAAACAAATCGGCAATTTTCACATCGAAAATTGCCGATTTGTTGAATTGGAACCAGTCTGCAGCTTAAATTCTTTTTAATACTATATACCATAATTCGCACTATTTGAAGCACATTTAATTTCAATTTTTAATTATTTTTGGTGGCTTGCATTTGGAAATAAATGTTTTACATAACTTGTCACAATGAAAATTTTCTCTGGAAATAGTATTCCCTCTAATTTTAAAGTAACACTTTGCATAGGTGTTACTTTTTTTATGCTTGTAAATTCAGGAATTGTAAGTGCTCAGTCGTCCATTGCTGGTTCTAAACCCAATATTATCTTCCTTGCAATAGATGATTTGAATGACTGGATTAACCCGGCCGGACTGGGGGGATTACCGGGATTAAAAACTCCGAATTTCGATCGCTTAAGGAAGATGTCCATGTCATTTACTAACGCACATATTCCGTCACCGGCCTGTGCGCCTTCAAGGGTATCTATCATGACTGGTGTAAGTCCGGCAAGATCTGGAGTAACCGGTTGGAAACACCCCGACTGGCGTAAAGTTCCTGCATTGAGTACTTTGCTGACTATGGAGCAATTTTTTAAAGAAAAAGGCTATAAAACCCTTGCAGGCGGTAAGATTTATCATACATTGTCCCCACCCAGAGCAACTTTAAATCAATCTGAAAGCAAAGGATGGGATTTTTATTATCCTAGTTTAAAAATTCCGGTCCCTTTTCAGGTCAGAGCACCAGAGGAAATTATTTCTCCAAAAAATTTCAAAGGTGTACAGCCTGAATATTTTACCTGGGGACCAATAGCTCTGGATGATGATTATATGGCCGATTTTCAAATCACAGAATGGGCAAATTATGAACTCACCCAAAAGCATGATAAGCCCTTGTTTTTAGCTGTCGGACTGACCAAACCTCATGATCCATGGGAAGTGCCGCAAAAGTATTTTGATATGTACCCTCTTGCCAATGTGCCTGACCTGCCATTTAAAGAGGATGATTTAGAGGATTCATTTATCCATGGAAGAAGAGCACTCCATCGCTTTATTACTGATAATAACCAGCTTAAGAAAGTTATTCAAGCCTACATGGCCACAATTTCTTTTACTGATGCAATGCTTGGAAAATTTTTGGATGGTATGGAAAAAACAGGCTATCTGAAAAATTCAATCCTTGTAGTCTGGTCGGATCATGGTATGCATATGGGTGAAAAAGAAAATTGGGAAAAATTCACCCTTTGGGAGCGTTCTACCCGAGCCCCATTGTTTATAATAGCACCGGGGATAACCAAACCGGGTTCAACAACCCATGTACCGGTTTCTATGATGGATATGTTCCCTACACTTGCTGAGTTGGCTGGTGAAAAAATTCCGGAATACTGTGACGGTGAAAGCTTATTGCCGATGCTGAAATTGGAGAGATTTGATCATAAACCTGCCTTCACGGCATATTTTATGAATGAGGAAGGTGGGGCTAATTCTGGTGATGGTTACACCATTCGCACAAGTAAATACCGATATATTTATTATCCTTTTATTAATCTCGAAGAACTTTATGATCATCAGCTTGATCCAAATGAATGGAATAATATAGCTTATAAAGCATCAAGTAAATCCATAATTAAAGAACAAAGAAAGCTCTTGAAAGATCGGGTACCGGAATTGTCATGGACAGATGCGGCACCAAAGGGATATACCATATCCAAGGATGGAACTGTTAAGAAAGATGGCTATGTAAAAATAGCAGATCTTAAAGAAATGAAATGGGGACTTTAATGACGGGCTTTTTTAAGACAATTTTTATAGATCAGTTTAATAACAATTCAAAAGTAAATTCTGTTCTGTTATTTGGAGCACTTTGCCTTTTTGTATGCAACTCATGTAATCAGGGATCAAAAACAGATTCGGTTGATAAGAAATCTGTTGGGAACGGCACAGCATATAAGTCGATTGATCAGATCACTTTTAATGGAGATACCTCCAGAGCTGGAATGGTTTCAATTCCGGGTGGTGTATTTATGATGGGTGCAGATAATGATCAGGCAGATAAGGACGAATATCCCAAACATAAAGTGATTTTAGATCCGTTCTGGATTGATCAGCATGAGGTTACCAATGACCAGTTTGCCAAATTTATTGAAAGTACCGGCTATGTAACAACGGCTGAACGCAAGCCCGACTGGGAGGAATTGAAAAAACAATTGCCACCCGGAACACCTAAACCGGATGAATCCTTACTGGTTGCGGCATCCTTGGTGTTCACACCACCTGCACAGGAAGTTGACCTCAATGATTATTCTCAATGGTGGGCATGGGTTCCCGGAGCCAGTTGGAAGCATCCGGAGGGTCCTGACAGTGATATTGATGGTAAAGGGAATTATCCGGTAATTCATGTCAGCTGGGATGATGCTATGGCATATTGTAAGTGGGCAGGAAAGCGTTTGCCAACTGAGGCAGAATGGGAATATGCTTCAAGAGGTGGATTGAACAATAAAATTTATCCCTGGGGTGATGATCATATCAACAAGGGAAAGGCCAAAGCAAATACCTGGGAAGGGAACTTTCCGTACAAGAATACTGGATTTGACACTTTCAAAGGTATTGCTCCTGTAAAATCATTTGCTCCGAATGGATTTGGTTTATACGATATGGCAGGTAACGTTTGGGAATGGTGTCTTGATAAATACCGAAATGATTATTATCAGAGTATAAACAGCCCTGATGGTATCAAAGATCCTCAGGGTCCGGCAGATAGTTTTGATCCTGACGAGCCCTATACGCCAAAAAGGGTGTCAAGAGGAGGCTCTTTTATGTGTAATGAAAGTTATTGTTCAGGGTATCGGGTTGCACGTAGAATGAAAAGCTCCCCGGATTCGGGAATGAGTAACCTGGGTTTCAGATGTGTCAAATGATTTATTGATAAGCATGTTAAGAATGAATTCTATAATATTCAAAAGTTTATTGACCCTTATGTTGCCGGTAATTTTACTCAGTTCATCCTGTTCAAATACAATCCCTGAAAACAAGGCAGCTAGTGTGACTGTGAAGGTAATCAAAGTTAAGAATAAGGTTCCTGATTGTTGTTCAAAGAAACCATCTCGTTTCTTCCCCAAACCAAAGTAGCTGGTAAAATAGATTTCTGTCTTCCTTTAAACCTTAACAAGTTCTGCATTTTGATTTATTTGTGAATTGAATTCTGGACTTCTTGATATCTTTTGAACTCGGTACTATTTTATCATTTTTCAATATTTTTGCCTCTTTTATTAGTATTTCAATTATTATTTTATAGGTTAAAAACGCAGCTATTTGTGTCTTAATGACACTAAGTTTGGATATCAAATTAATTGACCGGATAATTTCATTCTGTTTTTTTTATTTTTAACATTGGATTTTTATTTATTAATTTCAGTTATATTTATAGTTGAAATGTCTACATATACAGCATATTCTGATTGTGAGTTGATTGATCTTTTAAGGTCAGGAGACAGGTCTGCATTTGCTGAAATCTACAACAGGTACTGGAAAAATATATTTACTGTTGCCTCAAATAAAATTGGACAATTGGAAGAGGCTGAGGAGATCGTGCAGGATATTTTTATTTCTCTCTGGAATAGAAGAGAAGAGATTGTAATTACTTCCAGCCTGAATGCATACCTATCGGTTTCAGCAAAATACCGTGTGATTAAGATCCTGGCAAAACGAAATCAATACAATAAGTACGCTATTCATAGTCAAAATGTTATTCCTTTAACAGCCAATTCAACTGATGATTGGTTTGAATTTGTGGAACTAAGGACCAGATTAGAAATTCTGGTAGCTAATCTTCCTGAAAAATGCCGTCTGGTATATAAAGCAAGCCGCGAAAATGGTTATTCCCAAAAGCAAATTGCTGAAGAATTCGGAATTTCTGAGAAAACTGTTGAGGCGCATATCAGCAAAGCTCTTAAATCCTTAAGGACAGGATTAGGTCAGCTTTTCCTATAATTCTGTTTCTAACAAAAAATATTTTCGGAGGTACTAAGGGATATGTACAAGTTGAGGGACTTGTATTTAAAGACCCCTTTCATGAAACCTTTAAGTTCAGACGAGCGATATCAGGAATTAGCCGAAAAATGGCTCAATAACACTATTAGTAAGGAGGAAAGCGAGGAGTTTCTTCAATGGTACAACAGTGGGCAGGAAAATAATATATATATACCCAGCGACTATGCCGAGAATGATCAGGAGCTTAAAAAGAGAATCCTTGCTGAAATTAACCGAAATATTTCTGAAACTGCAATTTCAGTTTCTTACAGCTCTGTAAGCTGGATCGCTGCTGCGGCTTTAATCATTGCTGTTTTGGCTGCAGGACTTTATTTCCGCACCGGGACAAAAGAAACCGATCATCTTATTGCTGATAAAGTAGTATCAGAGCCCAAATTAGCCTCTCCCTTAAAAAAAATATCTTCAGCTATTAAAAGTAGTAATAGGGAGCCTCTTTTAAAAAATGATATCAAAGCAGGTGAAAATAAAGCTATACTTACTCTGGGAGACGGGTCCAAAATCATACTGGATGATGCCAAGAATGGAATCCTTGCAAATCAGGGAGGAAACAGTGTTCTTAAAGCAGCAGAAGGTGAAGTAATCTACTCATTCCTTAGCGAAGCAATGGATCCACTGACTGAAGATTTAAATGCTCCGCTTATTTATAATACCATAGAAACACCTAAGGGTGGTAAATTTCAGATCAAGTTACCCGACGGGAGTAAAGTTTGGTTGAATGCGGCCTCATCACTTCGTTTTCCAACAGTATTTAACGGTTCCAAAAGGCAGGTTGAACTTAAAGGTGAGGCCTATTTTGAAGTATCACCAGATAAATCAAAAATATTTGAGGTCAATACAAGAAATCAGGTAGTACAGGTACTTGGAACACATTTTAATATCAATGCTTATCTGGATGAGCCAACTGTAAATACAACCTTACTGGAAGGTAGTGTTAGAGTCTCTGATTTGCGGACAAATATTTCTCAATTGCTTAAACCCGGAGAACAATCTCAGTTAAGTGAGCAGATTGAGGTTATAAATTTGAAAAATACTAATGAAGCAGTTGCCTGGAAAGAAGGTTATTTCCAGTTTGACGAGGCGGATATTAAAACCGTCATGCGGCAAATAGAACGCTGGTATGATGTTTCTGTCGTTTATGAGGGATATTTGCCCAATTATCGATTTGGAGGTGAAATTGAAAGAAATTTAAGTTTATTACAAGTACTTAAAGTATTGGAAAAAACAAAAGTTCATTTTCGTTTAGAGGGAAGGGAGGTTATCGTAATGCCATAGATGTTTACAAATGAACAAAAAAAACAAACCAGAAGCGTTGGAGCGCCTCTGGTCACTGTTTTAGCCTAAATAAAAATTGATGCACAAAGATTATTTATTAACAAAACAAACAAATGTATGAATTCTCTTACAAATAAGGAGTATTGTTTATTCAATACCCGGTCAGAAGTCTGCCATAAATCAGACACTTTAGACCATACAGAGCAACACCAGATTGCTGATAATCTGGAAAAAAGGTCGCTTTACAAACAAATCGGACGGATTATGAAACTGACGTTCATTTTAATCATGGTTGCACTGATGAATGTCTATTCTAAAGGATATTCACAAAAAGTAACCCTTACAGGTAAACATGCCCCGCTGGAGGAATTTTTCTCTACGATCAAGCAGCAGACGGGTTATGTGTTTTTCTATGACTTGAATTTATTAAAGACAGCCAAACCGGTAACCTTAAAGATTGTTGATACTGAATTATCAGAAGCATTAGCAATTCTTTTTAATGATCAGCCTTTGGATTATAGCATTGAAAATAAAACCATTGTGATCAGCGAAAAATTATCCACAAAGGAAAGAAAAGCGCTTAAGAACATGAGTTTTATGCTGATGGATATCCGTGGTAAAGTTGTCGATTCTAAAGGAGAAACCCTCCCGGGAGTTAGTGTTCGTGTAAAAGGCACTGCAGTAGGAACCACGACAGATGCTCAGGGAAATTTTGTACTGAACGCACCGGATAATGGCACTTTGGTTTTTAGCTATATTGGATACATAAGCCAGGAAGTTACTGTAAATAGCAGATCTACCATTAATGTCACTCTGGTCGAGGATTCACAAATGCTTGGAGAGGTTGTTGTAACCGCTCTGGGTATCGAAAGATCTTCTAAATCATTGAACTATGCAGCCCAGACTGTTAAAACAGCTGATCTCAATCAGGCTAAAGAAACAAATCTGATCAATTCCCTGGCTGGAAAAGTTGCCGGTGTAACTATTACCAAGAATGCAACCGGACCGGGTAGTTCTTCAAATGTAGTTTTACGTGGTCAACGCTCTGTATTCGGCAGTAACCAACCTTTATATGTTATTGATGGAGTTCCAATGGACAATACTAGTCGTGAGGTAGGTACTGGTGGTACACATGGAAGCCGTGATGGTGGAGATGGTATAGGTATGTTGAACAGTGATGATATTGAATCTATGACTATCCTTAAAGGTGCTTCTGCTGCGGCATTATATGGAAGTGCTGGACAAAATGGTGCAATCATTATCACAACCAAAAGAGGAAAATCAGGTAAGATTACCGTTGATTATACCGGAAATACCACTGTTGATCGCCCGTTTATCCTGCCTGAAGTACAGTCAGAATACGGACAAGGTGCTGCTGGTGTTTATAATGCAAACTCTGAAACTAGCTGGGGTCCAAAAATTACTGGGCAATCAGTTACTTTATGGAATGGAAAAACTACTTCTCTTCAGGGACAACCTAATCGTATAAAAGATTTTTATCGTGATGGCTCAAGTTTGACAAATACCCTGGGAATTAGTGGTGGTAGTGAGAAAATGCAAACCTATTTTTCATATGGTAATAATCAAGCGAATGGTATTCTTCAAAACCATGTGTTAGACAGACATAATTTTGATTTCAAGATCGATAATAGTATTACCGACAAACTTTCATTCTTTACAAAGCTAAGTTATATTGTTGAGGATGTTGATAATAAGCCCTTTACTGGTGAAAGAAATGATGCAACTGGTAGTATATATCATGCTCCGGCTTCCATTCCACTGAGTGAAATGCAGAATTATGAATATACTGATGTTTTGGGTAACCTTAGACAAAGCTATTGGCTTCCAGGCTCTATTTACTTATCAAATCCATACTGGAAGATGAACAGACAGACTTTCTTTGAACAGAAGCGCCGTATGATTGGCCTGTTACAAGCAAAGTATAAGTTTACTAACTGGCTTGATTTACAGGTTCGTGGTAGTATGGATAGAACTGACGAAAATACTGAGAATATACAGTATAATGATTCCTATGAACTTTCGGGAAATGGGAGCTATTATGAACTTTATAACGGAAACAGAAGGTTTACCAATGTGGATGCATTACTTTCCTTTAAAAGAGACATTACAAAGGATTTTAATTTAACCGGATATCTTGGAGGTTCAATTCAGGAAACCAAATATGAATCAATTAACACTCTTGCAAATGGTCTGAACAAACTGGATTACTTCTTCATGTCTAATGCAAAAAATCCAAGAACTACAAACGTTATTGGCCAAACCCCACAAGTGCAGTCTGTGTATGGTACTTCAACCCTGTCATTTAAAGATTATCTTTATCTGGATATTACTGCCAGAAATGATTGGTCTTCTGCCTTACCTAAGGCGAATCAGTCTTATTTCTATCCATCAGTAGGATTGACAGCTATAATAACAGATATGCTCGATTTTCCTAGCTGGATTTCTTATGGTAAGCTCAGGACTACTTATGCTAAAGCAGGTTTTGGCGGACAGCAATATTTGACTGATAATTATTTTTCGGTAGGGGCTGGTGGTGCCATAAATACTCCTAGTGTTAGATCACTCGGGAATTATCAACCGGAAATTACTACTTCATTTGAAGCCGGGTTAGACTGGCGATTCTTTACCAACCGGATAGGGCTTGATGTTACTTATTATAGATCTAATACTGAAAACCAGTTAATTGCTTTGGCTGTTCCAAATGCTACACTTTTTAGTTCTCAGTACATCAATGCCGGATTGATCCGGAATAGTGGAGTAGAAGTTATGTTAAGTGGTGCGCCAGTTAGAAATCAGAGTTTTTCATGGGACATAATGGCTAACTTCTCTAAAAATGTGAATAAGGTTGTTGAGTTATCACCGAGGTTAAAAACAGCTGTTTTAGGGGATGACAGACAGGTTCTCGAAACTGTTGAAGAAGGCAAGTCTTTTGGAGAAATGTATATGGCCGAATGGAGTAAAGATGCACAAGGCAGAAGGTTAGTTAGTCCAGCAGGTGTTCCAATTCTTACCGGGAAAACAGCTTATGCAGGAAATTATAATCCTAATTATATGCTTGGCGTCAACAATTCATTCACATTCAAAAATCTTAACCTCAGTTTCTTATTAGACTACAGAAATGGCGGTACAGTTGTAGCCGGTACTTTAGCTGCAATGGATGTGAGTGGTAACTCGAAAAATTCTCTTCAATATAGAGAAACTGGGATTG
>Ga0209512_1003534_pt1 | contig 14669 bp, 10 predicted proteins | sample frozenSSSSmetaG_FD_184142 | JGI IMG/M metagenome (GOLD analysis project Ga0209512, IMG submission 184142) | Glacier valley bacterial and archeal communities from Borup Fiord, Nunavut, Canada, to study Microbial Dark Matter (Phase II) -... | ecosystem: Environmental > Aquatic > Freshwater > Ice >... | reverse complement strand
GTGTTTTTTGAGTTGATTTTATGGGTCTTTATTTGTTTTTTTTTTCATCCTTCTGAAAAATATTATATATATCTGTTTTATTATCCGCTGGGATTTTCACATATTTTCTTTTTTATTCTTTTTTTTCTATCCTTTCAATTAAACAATATTTCTTTAGTTCAATATGATTTTTAAATCGCATTGTGGGTTTTCGTTTAGGCTATTTTTTTTTGAATTTTAGGTCTAAACAGTATAAGATTTTAGATCAAGGATGGGCAGAGACTGTAGGTCCTCAGGGGTCTTATTATCTCTTGTTGATATTTTCTTATAAAGTCTTTCGAGAGTTTTCTTTTATATTTCCTGTGTTTTTATTTTTATTTGCCATGTTTTTTATGTTTACTCTTTGAAATAATAGCTTAAGTCTAAAGCATAGCTTTGAAGGAGCTAGTATATTTTAAATTTATTTCAAAAAATTAACCTTTGGGTTTTTATACAATGAAATTGTATTGTATTTTAAATATACTATAATTTTATAGGTTAAAAAATCTTCATGACTATTATTCACAATAAACAAAGTTAGCGGCTTTGTGGTTTCAGATTTTTTAAAAAGAATTACAAGTGTAATTATGATTTTAGGTAACAACTAAATACTTTTTCAGTCACTTTTTATAGAACAGAAAGCAAAATTTTTGCATGTAGTTTCGACCTACTTATTTGGCGGTTTATATTGTCTCTGTTTTAATTTTGAGTAAAGTCTATTGACAATTTTTAATTGCAAATTAATTTTTATTTATTTTTAAATATGAACTCTTTTAATGTCATTCTAGTGCTCCTTGTAATCATTCAAAGATAAGACCTCCCGCTAAAATTATGAAAATAACAATATTGCTGTAGAGGTTAAGGGTGTAGAGTAGGGAGGAATATCCTATAGGATTGGGAAATAAAAGAGCAATTTCGACATCGAATACTAAAAATACTACTGTGATTACAAAAAATCGTAAAGAGAAAGATATACGTATTTTATGGTCTGGATCAAAACCACATTCGAAAGGTCTTAGCTTTTCTCGTACTCTGTTATGATGATTTCTTTTCATTAGAAAAGAAATTATAATCATAACACCTAAAATAACTAAAATTAATCTTAATACTGTTAAAATTAGAGTATTTTTTAGATTAAACCTGTTAATTGGAAATTAACTATACTTCTTATACTAATACTCTATTTAGTAAGCTCATCAGTATAAAAATCTATATAAAAAAAGTCATACAACATCTACAAAGTGTCAATATCAAATAGCTGCTTCTAGTCCTATATGATGTTCACAGGAGAATAGGTTTATATTTTGTCGGATTTGAGAAAATAATAGAAATAGAGTTCCCACAATTACGTGAAGACCGTGGAATCCTGTAGCTAAGAAGAAGGTTGAACCAAATCTAGAGTCTGCTATAGAATATGAGGCTTCTCAATATTCTCATCCTTGTAGGGATGTAAAATAAATTCCTAATAATAGGGTAAGATATATTCTTTTGTTTATTAAGCTATTATTTTTATTAATTAAAGCGTGATGTCTAAGTGTTACTGTAATTCCAGAAGATAAAAGAACAGTAGTATTTAAAAGTGGAACCTGATAAGGGTTAATAGCCTGAATTCCTAGAGGGGGCCATATTATTCCTAATTCAAAGTTGGGAGATAATCTTCTATGAAAGAAAGCTCAAAAAAAAGAAAAAAAAAACAAAATTTCTGATGTAATAAATAAAATCATTCCTCATCGTAAACCGTTTATTACAAGGTTAGTGTGATACCCTAAAAAAGAGCCTTCTCGAGAAACATCTCGTCATCATTGTGAACAACATAGCGCTGTTCTTAAAGTTCTTATCATTATTAATGAAGGGGTTTTTGTGACTATTCAGTAAACTGTTCCTGTTAGTATAGAAAGTACTGATATTCCTGTAAGAAGAGGTCATGGTCTTGGGTGAACTATATGAAAGGGGTGATTTTGTGTTATCATAGGTTAGGTCTCCCTCATATACATTGTTATTAGAACTGTGAATACATATCTTTGAATAAAAGCGACAGCTGTTTCTAGTAAAATAAGAATAACTAAAATAATGGAAAATGATCTCAGAATAATAATTGTGTTTCTACAGAGGGCTATTAAAATATGACCAGCTGTTATGTTAGCTGCTAATCGAACTGATAAAGTGATTGGACGAATTATTTGTCTTACTGTTTCAATTAAAACTATGAATTGAGAGAGGGGGAGAGGGGTACTTAAAGGCACTAAATGTCTTAAAAAATGGTTTGAATTTTTAGTTGAACTAAAAATAATGAATCCTAATCAAAAAGGTAATGCTAGTCTTAATGTTATTATTATTTGAGCACTAATAGTAAATACATAGGGGGTAAGTCCTAGGATATTTGTTATTAAAATAAATATAAAAATAGCTAATAAAATATTAAATTTTCCTTTTTTATTTGAGTTATTGATTGATGCTGAAAGTTCTCTTTCTATTGGCATATACAGTATATTGCTTATAAGAAATGTAATACGATTTTTTATTATATAAGCTCCTAAACAGCATGGGAATAAACAAATAAAAACTAAAATTAGATAATTACTTATAAAAAAGCTTCCTATAGGATCAAAGGAGGAGAATAAGCTATTTATCATTTTCATGTAAAATTGGTTAGAGATTTATGGCTATTTTTTATATTAACATTTAGACTTGATGACTTAAAAGAAATGAACATACAAAAAATAATCAGGCATAGTAAGGCTATTAGATATATGTTAATTCAGGGTAGATTGGCTATGTGTGGAATAAAAAGTTACAGATATGTGTAATTTTGGCTTGACAAGTCAATATTATTTTTTAATTAAACTTTTACTAAGGGATTAAACTTTCCTTATTCGAAGTAAAAATTCGATGCTTAATATAAAAGCTTCCTAGTAAATTTAATATGTTTGAATTAATTCAGGACTTAAAAAATTTTATGGGACGCATATCTACAACAATAGGTATAAATCTGTGGTTTGTTCCGCAAATTTCTGAACATTGTCCAAAGAAAAGGCCGGGTTTTAATGAAAGAAAATTAATAATGTTTAATCGACCTGGGGTTGAGTCTGCCTTTAATCCCAATGCTGGAATAGTTCATGCGTGAAGCACATCTGAAGATGAAATAAAAAGTTGGATAGGGGTTTTGGTAGGTAATACTGTATAGTTATCTGTATCCAGAAGACGGAAGGTATTACTAATCTCATTAGCTGATGATATAAAAGAATCAAATTCTAGATTTTTAAAATCTCTGTACTCATAAGATCAATATCATTGGTGTCCTATTGTTTTTAATCTTATTGGGGATGTTTCTCTTTCTTCTGATAGATAGAGAAGACGTAATGATGGAAATGCAATTAAAATTAAAATTACTCCTGGCAAAAAAGTTCATAAAACTTCTAATTCATGATTCTCTTTTTGTACTTTAGATGTTAATTTTAAGGATATAAATTTAAATAAGGTGTACGCTACTATTACTATAATTAGTGTTAAAATTGATATAATATGATCATGTAGAAAAATAAATTGTTCTATAAGTGGAGAGTGTCTGTTTTGAAAATTTAATTGTTCTCAGTTAGCCATTTTAAATATTAATAGACATTAGTTGTGAGAAACAATGAGAATTGGGAGGAAATTTGTTATTTCATTCTAGTAATGAATTAGGGTAAATAGGGGTGTAGATTTGTCGTTGAGATACTAGTCCTTCTCAAACAATAAAAAATAAAAATAAAACAGCAAAAACTGAAAGAACAGACCCTAAAGAAGATAATATATTTCAAGAATAAAATCTGTCAGGGTAGTCAGAATACCGTCGAGGTATTCCTGCTAATCCTAAAAAATGTTGAGGAAAAAAAGTTAGATTAACTCCAACAAATATGAGAATGAATTGTGATAATATTCATTTGTTGTTTAGACTAACTCCAATTACTAGTGGGAATCAATGGGCGAGACCAGCAACAATAGCAAATACTGCACCTATAGAGAGAACATAGTGAAAATGAGCTACTACATAGTAAGTATCGTGAAGCACAATATCTAAGGAGGAGTTTGATAAAATAACTCCGGTTAGACCCCCCAAAGTAAATAAGAAAATAAATCCTAATACTCATCACATTGGGGCACTTAGTGGGATATTAGATCCAAACATAGTGCTTAATCAGCTAAATACTTTGATTCCTGTTGGAATAGCAATAATTATAGTGGCGGCAGTAAAATATGCTCGGGTGTCTAAATCTATTCCTACTGTAAATATGTGATGAGCTCATACAATGAAGCCTAATAGACCAATTGTGCTCATAGCATACACTATGCCAAGATGACCAAATGTTAGATGTTTTCCCCTATAATGAATAATAATTTGAGATACAATTCCGAATCCAGGTAGGATTAAAATATATACTTCAGGATGACCAAAAAATCAAAATAAGTGTTGATATAAAACAGGATCGCCCCCTCCCGCAGGGTCAAAAAAAGAAGTGTTAAAGTTACGATCTAAAAGTAACATAGTAATGGCTCCAGCCAGAACGGGAAGAGCCAATAGAAGAAGAATTGCTGTGATTAGTACAGATCATACAAATAATGGTATATTTTCGAGTCTTATAGCAGGTGATCGTATATTGATGATTGTTGAAATAAAATTCACAGCACCTAAGATTGAGGATACTCCTGCTACATGTAAAGAAAAAATAGTCAAATCTACAGCAGGGCCTCTATGAGCAAAATAATGAGCCAAAGGGGGATAGACAGTTCAGCCGGTTCCTGCTCCTTGTTCTGCTATAGTTCTTGCTGTAATAAGAAGAAAAGAGGGCGGTAGTATTCAAAATCTGAGATTGTTTATTCGAGGAAAAGCTATATCAGGTGCACCGATTATTAAGGGGATTAGTCAATTACCAAATCCTCCAATTAAGATAGGTATGACGAAGAAAAAAATTATAATAAAAGCATGGCTTGTTACGGTAACATTGTATAGTTGCTCGTCTGAAAAAAGGGATCCTGGCTGACTTAACTCTGATCGAATAATTATCCTTAAAGAGGTTCCTACTGTTGCAGCCCAGATTCCAAAGATAAAATATAAGGTTCCAATATCTTTATGGTTGGTTGAAAAAAATCATCGCAGTAAGATGGCTGATTTAGGCAATAAACTGTAGATTTATTTTATTAAGATTTTTCTTTTCTTACTATAAGGTTTTAACATAAGATAAGTTGCAAACTTATTTACGGATTACTATAGTCCTAGAGCTTAAAGCTTAAATTGACTTTATTTAAGTGTTTGAAACACTTTAGTTTTTTTAACTTAAAGCTTTAAATTCTGTAAAGAATAGTGCATGCGGTTAGGTTTATTATTACTAAAACTCTTACAATGTTTATTATTTTTTTTTTAGAGGGGTTTCATATTATATTAGTTTTTTTGATTATTATACTAAAAAAAGATAGTCGAGTATAAATAAAAAAATCGCATATGGAGCTTAAGAGTAATATGAAAACTACTCTTACTAGTATTATTTTAATAGAGTAACTTAATAGTATAATTTTAGGAAAAAATCCTATTAAGGGGGGTATTCCTCCTAGTGTTAGGAACAGAACAAAAGTTACTATAGAAATATTGAGGTTTTCTTTTATCTTAAATTGAGTGCTTATAATGGGACTAATTCAGAACAATATTCTAATGGTGACAGTATAAATTGTAAAATAAAATAATCAAATTTCTTGGGAAATTAATCTTCTTAAGATTAATCATCCAGTATGGGAAATACTGGAAAACATTATAATGCTATGAAAAAAATTTTGGCTCCAGTTTAAGATGGGTCCTATTAAACAAGAAAGATTTAGGGTCATTAAAAGCAAAATCCTAAGTATGGGCTTATTTAAAATAAATAACATGAAAGGTATAATTTTTTGTAGTGTGAGAAGTAGGAGGGCAATTTTAGGTTTAGAAAAAATCACAATTTTAGGCAGTCATCTATGAAAAGGAGCAGCGGATATTTTTATAAGAAGTGGTGTTATAATAAACACTAAAGATCTAGAGTTCTCTGAAAGGCCAAATATTTCCATATTCAAAAGACCAAAAATTAAAACTAAGGAAGTCGCTCTTTGAATTAAAAAATATCCTAAAGTGTTTTCTGTATATTTTGCGGTTTTACCTGAATTTAACAAGGATAAAAATATTAAAGAGTTGAGCTCTAAGCATACCCAAAGGATAAATCAATGCTCATTAGATAAAAAAAAAATAAAGCTTGTCAGATAAAAAAATATAATAGGGGGTATATTTTTTCTTATTAATAAGAAAATTTTCTCTTATCTTTGAGGTATGAACCCAAAAGCTTTTTTAGCTTATCTTATTAAAAAGTATGTTTTGTACATTAAGTTTTGATCTTAAAAGAATAAATTGATTTTTTATTTTAATAATAAATCATGTTTTATAGTTTCTGTTACAAGGGACATAAAAAAATTTGATTTTGGTTTTGAAAAATTAGTATAATAATATAGTTGTTGGTTTATTTTAAGAAGACAATAATTTAGCACTATAAAAAATTTTACAATTTTAGACATAAAAATAAAGTTATAATTAACTTAGAAAGCAAAAAATATGCCAGCAGCTGCGGTTATATGTTTTTCTAAAATTTTGGGTGTTTAATATAAATAAATTTTTATTAATTACATATTATATAGGTAAAATTATTTTTAAATTGGAAAATTTTTAAAATTTGATTTCGTATATTAAATTATACTTATAAACCAAGATTAGATACCTTGTTATTTGTAATTTAAAATTTTAAGTAGTAGAGGTCTTTACTAGAAACTTAAAAAATTTGGCGGCATTTCGGCTAATCAGAGGGGGCTGTGTATAAAAAGATAGTACTCAAACACCTAACTGTAACTACTAGTTTATATATCGTCGTTGTCATATATACAAAATTTAATGTAATATGTTTGTTTAATGTAATTCAGATCTAAATATAGCACATGTTGCAGGTTATATGGCCTACTTTTTTGTTTTTTTTGGAAATTAATGTAAAATTATTTCTTCTAGGATTTGAAAGTAAAATTTTAAACAATATTTAATGAAAAATTATTCGAGTGTGCACATATCGCCCATCATTCTATTTTATAAAAATAGAAAAGTTGTAACAAAGTGGATTAATTGGAAAATTAGTCTGATTTCAGGCCATTTACTCATTCTCTTACAACGAATAGGTGTTTTTAATAAAAACTGGCTTGATTTTTATATATAGAATAATTCTATCAAGTAAATAAAAATTTAAAATAAAATTTGGTTTGGGGAAGCCGTAAGGCATAATTTTAATTATTTTTAGTTCTTTTTTAAATTGTTTTGTGGGTAAGGATTTTTCAACAATAAATTAACAATTTATATTTCCCGAAAATTATTAATATTTTTATTTTTATGATGAGTTTACCTGTTTAAAAAATTAATTTAAAATAAAAAAAAAGTAAAAAGCTTTGAAATAAAAGATATCTGGTTGAATGCACTAAAGATTTAGTCTTTAAAAAAAATTTATTGTACATAAAAGGTTAAGCTTTTTATATTAGTATCTAAAACATTCAAACACTTAAAAAAAATTAAGATTAGACTTGTCTATGCTATGTTATTATTATCTTTATATAATAGGGTATGGTTGTTATGTTTAGAAGTTAGATTTAAAAAAATAAAAATTTTTTTTTTATTTTTAAAATGAAAAAATTAGTAGTAGAAAAAAAATCTTTTTGAAAATAGAAATATTTAAAAAATAAATTTGACAAATTAGTTTAGACTGTTTAGCAAAAACATAGCTTTCTGTAAGAATATAGAAAGTTTTTTCTGCCCGATGATTTTTAAAAGGCCGTAGTTTTCTATGCAAAGGTAGCATAATCATTTGCCTCTTGATTAGGGGCTTGTATGAAAGAATTTACGGAGCTGAATTTTATTTTTTTTAAATTAATTGAATTTGGAATATTAGTTAAAATACTTATATTAGTACCTGAGTAAGACGAAAAGACCCTATTGAGCTTGAAACATACTTGATCTAATTTCTTTTTTAATTGTTTTTAACTGGGGCGGTTAAAAAAAACTTTTTTCTAAATAAAAATTTTTTGGTGGAGGATCCTTAAGAAAGATAAAAGAAAAGTTACCATAGGGTTAACAGCGTTATTTTTAAGAAGAGTTCTTATCGTTTTTAAAGTTTACGACCTCGATGTTGGATTAAAATAACCTAATGGTGCAGATTTTATTAAGGTTTGTCTGTTCGACAATTAAAATTTTACATGATCTGAGTTCAAATCGGTGTAAGCCAGGTTGGTCTTTATCTACTCTACACATACCCATAGTCAGTACGAAAGGACAGTTATGGGGTTATAGTGTTATGCTCTGTTGATTATATATAATGATTGTAATGCGATGTATCATTATAGAATAAAGGGAACACATAAAAATTATAGAAAAAACGTACGGCTTAGCTATTAATTAAGGTTTATAATAGAGTGATTAGTTTACAAGTTTTGATCACGGCTCCTCTATGAGTAAGGTTTTAGTATGAGTTATAAGGTTGAATTATACTTTTGCTGCTAGATTCACGGACTTGTCCGCATATCTTTAGCTGAATTAGGTGAACAAATAATTATCTGATGTAGATTTATCTGTTACGTTATTGGTCTTATGTTATTCCTATATAATAGTAATGTATACAGTAATATACGGGAGGGGGGTGTTATTTTTGTGATTTAAACATGATTTTAATAAATAAATATTTTTTGTTGGCAGATAAATGCATTAAATTTAGGGTTTAGTTATGTTATTTTAACACAAAGTAGAATGCCTGATTTAAAAGGGCTATCTTGATAGGGTAGATAATAGATTTTTTCTTTCTACTATTTTTTAATTGATGTGGCAGAGAAGTGCAATGAGTTTAAGCCTCAAGTATATTTTAAAATTTTCTTCAATAATAAGCTTTATTATTGATTATTTAGCCTACTTCATTCAGATTTTTTTATTTGTATTAATTTCTGTTGCTTTTTTAACTCTTTTGGAGCGAAAGGTGCTAAGGTACACTCAATTACGAAAAGGTCCTAATAAGCTTGGTTGGATAGGAATTTTACAGCCCTTTTCTGATGCTCTAAAGCTCTTTTCAAAGGAGGATGGGGTACCTTTTTTGTCTAACAGCTTTTTATTTTGAGTTTCTCCTATTTTTGGGTTTTTAGTAACTATATTGATTTGGTTTTCTTTTTGGTCTTATTCAGGATATGTGGATATAAAAATATCTGTTTTATTTTTTTTGTGTTGTGTAAGTTTAAGGGTTTACAGTATTATTTTTTCTGGTTGATCGTCTAATTCTAAATATGCATTATTGGGGAGTCTTCGGTCCGTTGCTCAGACTATTTCTTATGAGGTAGTGTTGGCTTTTATTTTTCTATCTATTCTCAGAATTTCAAAAACTTTTAGATTTTTAGATTTATTTTTATTTCAGAATCTTTTTGTACTTATTATTGTTGTATTGCCTCTTTTTATTATTTTTTTTGTTTCTTGTGTTGTGGAAACTAATCGTGCTCCTTTTGATTTAGCGGAGGGTGAGTCAGAATTAGTTTCTGGGTTTAATGTCGAGTATGGGGGGTTGAAATTTGCTTTAATCTTTCTGTCTGAGTATGCAAGAATTATTTGAATATCTTTTTTAATAGTAGGAGTGTTTATAGGCTGCAGATTTAGTCTATTTTTAGAAGTTTTTTTAGGTTTATTAATAGTGTTTTTATTTTTATTTTTACGTTCTTCTTATCCCCGTATACGGTATGATATTTTGATAATGTTGACTTGAAAAAAATTTTTGGTTTTATCTCTCACTTTTTTTTTTTTGGCTTCTTTTTTCTAAACTGTTAAGTAAATTCATATACTTTTTTAATGTTTTCAAGACATTGTGGAACAGTTATTTAAAGTTTATAGCAAAAATCATGTAAAGTAGCAGGTTGTAAAAATTATACTTAAACTAAGAAAAGGTTCTTCTACAGGTTTTATTCCTAGTCAAGTTAAAAATAAAAAGAAAACTACAAAGTATCAAAAGGTGTTTGTTTGGTTTCTTATTTTATTAAATTGAATAAGATTAGGTTTTATAATGAGAGTTGTTAAGATTAGAATTGAGGAGAGAAGGGCAATTACCCCTCCTAATTTATTAGGAATGGATCGTAGAATAGCGTATGCAAATAGGAAATATCATTCCGGTTGAATATGAATGGGTGTAACTATGGGATTTGCGGGAATGAAGTTGTCAGGGTCTATTAGGATAAATGGTGCTAGAAGGTTAACTAAGATAAAAATAAATAAGATTACTGAGGCTCTGGTTAAATCTTTTAGAGAAAAGTAGGGATGGAAGGGGATTTTGTCTGGTCTGTTTTGGATACCTAAAGGGTTAGAGGATTTCTGGTCATGAAGAAAAACTAAATGTAAGATTACTAAGAGTATAATAATAAAAGGAAATAGGTAATGTAACGAAAAAAATCGTCTTAGAGTGGAATTGTTGACTGAAAATCCCCCTCATACTCATTCTACTAGGGAGGTTCCTAAATAAGGAACGGCGGATAATAGATTTGTAATTACGGTAGCTCCTCAGAATGATATTTGTCCCCAGGGTAACACGTATCCTAGAAATGCTGTGAGTATTGAGATTAAGAATAAGAAAATACCTCTTAGTCAGGTTTTGTTAAGGACAAAGGATTTAAAGTATAAGCCTCGTCCCATGTGTGTGTATATGGCAATAAAAAATAAGGATGCTCCGTTAGCATGAAGTAGGCGAATAAATCAACCTGATCCGACATCTCGCATAATGTGGTCAATACAGTCAAAAGCTACTAAGATATTGGAGCTATAGTGCATCGCTAAAAAAATTCCGGTTAAAGTTTGTAGAGCAAGACAAATTCCTAATAAGGAGCCAAAATTTCATATATGTGTGATGTTACTAGGGGCGGGAAGATCAACTAGAGTAGAGTTTATAATGTGGATTAGGGGCGTGTTTTTTCGAATTCTAATATGTATTAGCTTTTATGGGAGTCTTTATTTTATCACATAAAAATATTACTGATATCAGGCTGATAAGTAAATATATTAGTATAAATAGAATAATTCTTTGTAAAAAGTTTCACCTAAAATTACTAATAAGAATATTCCTATTGAATTGAATTTTGTATGCTAAAATATGAATACTGGGATATACTCTTAACATTGCAAGACTGAATAATATTATTATTTTTTTTTGTCTTAATAAAATATCGTTAGGGACTAACGCTGCTAAATAGACGAAAATAATCAATAAACCTCCCAAAAAGATTAGAAACAGCATAAAGGCGTTTCATAAATTGTCATTTGAGTAGTACATTATGAAAAAAATTGGGGCAGTTTGTAAAATTAGGGTAGCAACTAGAATTAAAGGATGACTAAAACCAATAAATAACAATACGCAAAAAAAACTTACTATTAGGGATTCTTTTATTTCAGAAATAGTTTAAAAAAAACTTAAACTTTGGGGGTTTAAAATACTTGGGTTTTCTGAAGTCCTTGGAGGTTTTCTCTTCTTTGATTTACAAAATCTTTATTTTAATAATAAACTACTAAGGACCATTTTGCTTATTTTTTCTACTTTCTTCTTGATGGTGTTTTTTTCTAGTATTTGAAAAATAAATCATCTTCTTTCTTTTTTGATTAGATTGGAGATGATAACCTTAATTTTTTTTTTTATTTTTAACTTAATTTTGTTTTCTGGGCATATTAATAGCTTGATTTTATTGTTTTTTTTGCTAGTTGCTGCCATAGAGTCAGTTATAGGGCTGGTTTTATTTGTGTTATTTGTGCGTTATTGGGGTAAAGATTATATTGTCCTGCTTTCTTTATTAAAATTTTAATTTTAATATTGCTTTCAAGGCTAATATTGTTTGTAAGAAGGGGCTTTTTGTTTATTCTCTTCATTTTAACATTGAATTTAGTTTTTCTGGGTTTGAAGTATTCAAGAGGGTTTTACATATGTATAGGAATAGTGTTCGATAAACTTTCTTTTTTAATAGTGTTCTTATTACTTTGACTAATAATTTTTTTATATATTTTAGGTCTTAAGTATAATAATAATGGAAAAGATCTGTATAATAAGTTTTTATTGTTCTTAGGGGTCACATTACTTCTTAGGTTTTCAATAAGAGATTTAATAGGCTTCTATATGTTTTTTGAGCTTTCTTTGGTCCCTTTAATAGCAATTATTTATGGGTGAGGGTATCAGGTAGAACGAATTCAGGCCGCTTTTTATTTATTTATATACACTATTGTTGGTTCTTTACCTCTTTTATTTGTTTTTTTGTTTTTTTTTGGGGATATAACTCTTGTTTGAAGAACTTTTACTTTCTCCTATAGTATTTCTTCTTTTTTCTACCTGTATCTGCTGGTTTTTTTGTCGTTTAGGTTTTTTATTAAATTACCTCTGTACGGCCTTCATTTGTGATTGCCTAAGGCTCATGTGGAGGCTCCAGTCTCTGGATCCATAATTTTAGCAGCTGTATTGTTAAAATTAAGAGCATATGGGTTTTATCGTGCGGTATTTATACTAGATAGTCTTTTTAAAATGAATTACTACTATTTGCTTGTACTTCTCTTATATGGGTCTTTTTTAAGAAGAGTTGTAGCTATTAGACAATCGGATCTTAAGTCTTTGATTGCTTACTCTTCTATCAGCCATATGGGGGTTATATTAGGAGGCGTGTTGTGCTTATCCTCTATGTCTAATAAAGGGGCTTTTGTGATTATTTTAGGTCATGGATTCTGCTCATCTGCTTTGTTTTTTCTAGTTAATTTTCAGTATGAGCGCTCATACTCACGCCAGTTATTGTCACTATCTGGGCAAATAAGATTTTTTTTAAATGTTGCTTTTTGGTGATTTATGTTCTTGATTATAAACTTTTCAGCCCCCCCATTTTTAAACTTATTTGGAGAAATTTTAGTTATAGCACAAATATATTTTTTAAATTTTATGTTTGTCCCTGTTTTCATACTTGTTGGTTTTATGGTGGCTTATTTCTGTATTTTTGTCTTTAGACAAATTTCTCATGGTAAGGTTTCGTCTCACTTGTTTTTACTAGGTTTTACAGATTTCCAACATCTTCTTCTTTTGTGTCATGGTTTACCTATAATCTTATTAGTGTTTAAAATAGAAAGAGTATGGTTTTATAAAATTATTTTAGAATAAAAAATTGTGTTGTGGTCACAAAAACGAAAGTTTACTTTCATTTTATAATACTATGAGTGTGCTGTTTTTTGAGACTAGCAAGAAGGATATTTTTAAGACTTCTTTTCTATAGAGAGGTCTGAGTCATAGAATGAGAGTTACTCAGTCTGAATAGCTTGAGACTAAGGTTTGTTTTTATTTTTGATTTTTTTTCTTTTTTTTTTTCTTTGGTAGTTATAGTCATTGCAATAAGAATTTTTTTTTTTGGTCAATACTACATAGACGGTGATAGGTTTCAGAAAGGGTTTAGAATTCTTTTGTTCTTGTTTGTTCTTTCCATGCTTTTTTTAATTTTTAGCCCCAATTTATTTTCTTTATTATTAGGTTGAGATGGGTTAGGTTTAGTTTCTTACTTATTAGTGGTTTATTACATAAGATTTTCAAGATCTGTTGCAGGAATAGTAACTTTTTTAACTAATCGATTAGGGGATATGTTTTTTCTTTTATCTATTGTAGCCATACTTTACACTTCATCACTTGACTTCTTTATATCTTATAAAATTAATAGGGTTATTTCTTATATATTAATTGTTACTTTTATTACTAAAAGGGCTCAAATTCCTTTCTCTTCCTGGCTTCCAGCAGCTATAGCCGCTCCTACCCCAGTCTCGTCTCTAGTTCACTCTTCTACCCTTGTTACTGCCGGTGTCTTTCTTCTTATTCGATTCAATGTCATAGTTATAAGGGGTTATTTTTTTTTGATGTGTGTTTCTGTCCTTACTATAATAATGGCGGGGTTGATGGCTAATTTTGAATGAGATATAAAAAAGTTAATCGCTTTCTCTACACTTAGTCAGTTAGGGTTCATAGTTTTATCCTTAAGAGGTGGATTAGTTTTATTTTGTTTTTTTCATCTTCTTTGTCATGCTTTATTCAAGGCCTCTTTGTTTATAACATCAGGGGTCATAATTCATAATCTAGACAGGGGACAGGATTTTCGTAATTCCACCATATTTGTTAAGATAACCCCTATTGTAGGGGCTAGGGTAGTTGTTTGTGTCTTATGTTTATGTGGTTTTCCTTTTTTGTCTGGCTTTTTCTCTAAGGATTTTATCTTAGATAGATTTTCTTTCTCTTTTTTTTTCTTTCTCTTTTTTCTTATAGCTGTTGTTTTAACTGTTTCTTATTCTTTACGATTTTCTTTTTACATTATGGGATGTATATTTACTATTCGAAGAAAAATATTCCAAATTTATGACTCTTTAATTTTTATTATATTACCCGTATGATTTTTAGTTATGTTATCAATTTTAATAGGTGTTTTTTGAGTTGATTTTATGGGTCTTTATTTGTTTTTTTTTTCATCCTTCTGAAAAATATTATATATATCTGTTTTATTATCCGCTGGGATTTTCACATATTTTCTTTTTTATTCTTTTTTTTTTTTTTTTT
>Ga0209512_1003531_pt1 | contig 14679 bp, 13 predicted proteins | sample frozenSSSSmetaG_FD_184142 | JGI IMG/M metagenome (GOLD analysis project Ga0209512, IMG submission 184142) | Glacier valley bacterial and archeal communities from Borup Fiord, Nunavut, Canada, to study Microbial Dark Matter (Phase II) -... | ecosystem: Environmental > Aquatic > Freshwater > Ice >... | reverse complement strand
TCATTCCGACAAAACCTGAAAACATTAAAATAACGTTTATCTTTTTATTCATATACATACTACCCATTACCAGAAGTTCAATTATGAGCATTGGCAGTGTCATTAATCCTGCCATATAGAACTGATTCACATTGGGAATTACATTAGCCAATTTATCTACCATTGCATACATTAGAATATACATTGCAATGAAAGACAATACAATCATAATTGCCAATTTCTTATACATCATAGCATCTGATGATTTTGAATGATGAGGAGCTTCGTGTTTCATTTCCATTATTATTCTTATTATTATTATTATTAATTTTCTCTAGCCCTTATCCATTTATATCAGCATTAAATACTTTGAATCAGATACATTACAAGGAAAATTCCGACTGTCAGAACTGCAATAAGAAGCAAAATGTCAAGAATAGATGAGGATTTAAAGGTATTCTCATCTATTTGTCTCTCAATTTTTTTGTACCTGACAAATGCAAGCAGGCTCAACAGCGTGCCGAAACCGACAAGGAATATTCCAACAATTGCTGAGTATCCATGAGAAGGAGGTATCGTATTTTCAATAGTTGATTTCCCCAAAATAATCGACATTTGTTTCATGAATAAGGCAAACTTTTCGACGACAAATCCGAATGCCATTATCCCAATGCTTGTTCTAATCCATGCAAGAAATGTTCGTTCATTCGCCATGTGGACACGGCGGTTACTTACTTTCGGTGATTCCTGATTTTCAATTAACTCTGTCATAGTTTTAACACTATCATATATTTTGAACTACTTTTTTACAGGCGGATTTTTTACCTGTTCTATTGTTAACTTTTTGGTGCAGAAGAACCAATCATAGCAAGTTACATCCGCATCTTTGCTTTCCATACGATCTTTTGCAGCCCCGCACGACGATGCTGTTGAAACAATTACGTCATCACCAGGATTCCAGTTGGCAGGAGTAGCTACACCATAGGCATCAGCTGTTTGCAAGGCGATTATTACCCTTTTCAATTCATCAAAGTTCCTCCCCAACGAAAGAGGATAATAAATAATGGCCCTTATGGTTCCGGTGGGATCGACAAAAAACACAGCTCTTACTGCTTTAGTATTACTTTCGCCTGGTTGTATCATCCCGTATTTTTTGGCTATGTCCATTGTAATATCTTCTATCAATGGAAAGGTTACATCCACATTTTTCATGCCTTTGAACTCTATTTTCTCTTTAATAGTGCGCAACCAGGCTATGTGGCTATATAAACCGTCAATTGACAAACCCACCAATTGAGTATTTAATGCCGTAAATTCATCCTGCATACTCGCAAACGTAATGAATTCTGATGTGCAAACCGGTGTAAAATCAGCAGGATGGCTGAAAAGAATAATCCATTTTCCTGAATAATCTGTAGGGAAATTAATATCTCCCTGTGTTGTTACCGCTTTAAATTCAGGTGCTTTGTCGCCAATGCGTGGCATGGCAATAATTTCATTTTCCATTTTTTTTAATTTTTAAATTGTAGCAATTAATTTTATTCTATTCATTGTTTGTTTCCTCCTCGATATTAATTTTTTTCAGGCTCAATGAAGCCTGAATATTTTGAATAAATATCTTTTTAATTGTGTTTGCATTTATTTCTTTTTTTGGTCTTTGTTTTTCTCTGGTATAAAAATTCGCTGGAAAAGATTTTTTTTGTCTTCCGGCTTTTCTTTATCAACTGACTTGAGGGTTATCTCGTGGTCAATACTTGGAATAAGTGCCTGTATAAAAGCGTTTCGCAATACTTCAAAAACAGCATCCAGAGTATTTATTTTAGGATTTTTAAAATCACCTTCTATATCAACCTTTGTTGCAACCTGGTCTTTCTTTTGATTTTTAAAAAGGACTCCAGCTGCGCCTACAATTTGTTCATAGACTTTATTGAAAAAAGGATCGCCCTTGTCTTGTAGCCCAACCACATCTAAATCTTTAATGAACGGCTTTACATACCCCTTGAATTTTCCATCCCTGGCGGCCATTTCGGCGTATAAACCAAAAGTGCCTTTGTGGACATCAAAATTTCCATACGCTTTTAAAAAGTCGTTCAGCAAAACAAGGTTTGCATTTTTTAAATCTGCATTCAAGTCAAATGTGGGATGCTCATTTAATGCATTTAGTTTCATATCAAAGGTCAATGTGCCATCGTACACTGATGCGTTTGCAGTAACTGTGGAAGGAAGTGCAATTTTAACATCCGTAGCATTTGAAAGATTAAGTGCAAGGATGTGTGTTTGTTTTAATGCCACATCAACTCTTGGTTTTGATGTATTGTCAGCATATCGTAAATCGCCATTAAAGACCTCGAACCGGTTTACTTTAAGCGGCATAAAATCTTTTAGCAGTTTGCGGAAATCGGTTGTGTCTTTATTTACATCACCCAATTCAACTTTATCTTTCGTAAAAATTAAAACAGGTGAATCAAATTCCAATTCGCCAACAATAGAGCCATCAAAAATTGCACCCCATTCAACCGATAAATCAATATTCTTCGCTTTAAAAAAATCGGTTTGTTTTTTTGTTAGAGTATCTACTTTGTTTAAGTAAATGTCGTTAATGGTGTAAGCTCCTCTGTAAATGGATATGTCAATATCTTCAATATGTCCGAAATATCCTCTCATATTTGCCAATGTTTTATTGGCATAATGTAAAACCACATACGGTAAAATAAGTCGAATGACAATGAGAAAAGCAACAATTCCGATAAGGATTTTATATTTCTTTTTCATTTTCAAAATATTATTTTGTTAAACTAAGTTTTCACCGTACTTGCATGAGTTGAGAATTGTTTGCAGTCTTTACCTGTGAGTGCTGCTTTTACATCCATCCAAACACGGAAATACTTTCCGGTTGTTTTTGTACCTTCGATGGGTGTGCCGCGAAATCGTTTTGTTTACGTATAAAATTGAGAATACTTAAGAAGGAATACGTTATACAATTGTGGAATAAAGTTATATAATTCACACATTTTGTTTCTGATTTAATTATGTGGCTTTGCCTTAGGTCATTTCCTACAGTTTGCGAACCCTCTTTAGCAAAGATGGGACGTTATTTTTTGATCACCTCATAAACGGTTTCTAATTTACTGAGCTGCCCTCCGATACTTTTTTCACCCATAAAGAATTCTATTTGCGACTGAGTATTTAATTCAGATGAGATAACATCTAGAATGGAGAAAAAGTTGCCATATACGCTATCAAGTTAATTCGCTGCAATTCAGCAAACTCAATTTCACGATTTGCGAATAATACGTTTCGAAATATTAAAAAAGGACCTGTTTTAAGCTTCCCGCATCAACGATTCCAGGCTTTTGGGATATACTTCTCCCATAGTGATACGATAGTCAGCAACGAATTTGGCATATATTTTGAAGGTATTTTCCATTTCGTTGAGGCGGTTGTAAGAATAGATGCTATAAACTAATGCCGGCTCAAAAAGAGGATCCATTTTAAAAAGGATGGTGCAGAGACGCAGTATTTGCCGATACTCTTTTTTTGTATAGAGGGAAGGTAACTCTTGAGGCAGAATGGAAAAAAGGATGTCTTCCATGTGTTGTTTGTATTTGTCGAAAAGCTCTTGTTTGGTGCATTCCAAAAGCTGACCTCTTACCAGAACTGAGAGCAATTCATCGCACGATGGGTGAGGTTGCTTGGTTAGAATGGTGTTTAGATACGTATAATCGCAGTAGCAAGATTCACTGATTACAATCTTAAAAAATCCTTTTTCATAAACCAATTCTACACCATCAATCTCTGTCAGTGCTTTTCGAAGATTACTGATTGTAACCCCCTTCAGATTTTTTACTTTATGATCATCCTTCTCAGGCCAAAAAAGATTATTGAGCAATGTTGAACTGACACCTTCGTTCTCACTATTCAAGAGTATATATAGGAATAGTTGTTTCAGTTTATGACTAAACAGATGGGTGATATCTCTTCCTGACTTCCCATAAATGGTAAAAATTCCAAACAGATAGATTTTATTAAACTCGTTTCTGGATGCTGATTTTATTTCAGATAGCGCTGCAGTTGGCACCTGAGTCTTGGGCGATACAAAATTTGCCGCTGGCATTGAAGTCGGTTGGGTGGGAGTATACCTCTGTTTTTTGGAAAGCACGTTTTTTCTGCGCAAATAGAAATATATAAGACTGATAAGACAAAGAATAGATACGATTGACGCAATGAGTAGGCCTCCTTTGTTTGTCTTCCTGGAGACCAGGTAAGAATCAATAGCAGCCTTATTTACCACAGGAGCCAAAAGGGTGTATATCCGCGCTTTTACACTGTGAGTCTTTTCGTCAAGTTCTTGTGTAACGCAGTAAAATTCCTGTAAGATAGGGTTGTAATAAAGGGAGATGTTGGATCCGATGGACTTGGATATAAATGGAATAGAATCGCCCAGTTTCTGCATCGTTCCATTTTCCACAGATACACGATAAAGTTGCAAATGAGTATTCTCATTGTATTCGGCATATCGGAGCACGTACAGTGACTTCCCATCCGCAGAAAGGATCATTTGCTGGCCCGATACCAGCTTTTTGTCAGATTGGTTATCCCAGCATTTTTTGATAGTTTGATTTTTTAAATCAATCCGATAGAGATCGTCGTAGTAATTGTGACCTATACTTTGGTCGCCCGATTCATTGCCAACGCCACCATAAATGTATATGAAATCCCCTTTCCTGGAAGATGATATTGATGTATAAAACCGGGGAGTAATCCTGTCCCCTTTAAATTGCAGGGTATCCCAGCGGTCGGACGCAGCGTTGTAGTATAAAAAGTGGTTGCTGTATCGTCTGTTTCCAAAGCCGCCGAAGATGAGATATCTGCCACTTTGTTTATCTAGAAAGCCACTGTGATGATGCAGTTGGACCATTGTATAGGCTTTTCCTATAGGCTGCCAGGTTCGCGTCGGAACATCTAATGCGGCGGTAGTGGTCGTTCCGGGGGAAAGATTGTTTATTTCGTAGGCATAGATTTTATTGGTCGTTTCGTCCATGAAGTTTGTGCCCAAAAGCATTTTAAAGGGCATCTTGTTTGCATATTCTCTTCCGGATAGATGCTTTTTACCCACCTCATAGCTGAAAAGGGAATCCTGACTTATAAACAGGAGGCTTTGTGTTTTTACATTAAACTTTGAACCCAGAATTGTTCCGGATGGGATGGTCAGAACGTTCTTCCAACGGTAGGAGTCATTAATCAACCAATACGGATTGAGCACCTTTCCCAGAACCTTCCCTTTGGAATCGTGCACCACTTCTCCGCTGCTTTCGTTTAGTGGAAAGCTGAAGGATCGACTACCTCCTGAAACGACCAGATTGCGAATGTCAAACGATGGTACATCAACTAAATTTTCTCTTCGCCCCAAAGTAAGCATGGGGTGCAATTGCTTCGATATTTTTAGGTTGTTGATGCTTTGACTTTTATTCCCTGCAACGGTCAACGTACTTTGCCCGGTACGTAAGTCAATATGAAGACGAACCGGAATCCATTTGTAAGTAACAGATGCATTGGTTAGATTTATGGATATTTGATTTGTTTTGCCTTCGGTGTTAAATTTAAAGGCACTTGAAGATTTGTCAATATAGGTGTAGGTTAAACTATATTCGACATCATTTTGAGGATCGACCAAGTGGAGCAGGTATCCAAAAGTTTCGTAGTCCTGAATCCGTACATCAAAACGGATATCAATATAGTCGGTAAACAATGGTACCGATTCCTGCTTGAAAACATGAAAAGTAGTACGTTGCTCTATGGGTCTGCTGTTTCCATAAAATCTCAGTCCTTGAGCTTGTAGCCCTTGAATGGACACAAGCCAGAGAAGTAGTAAATTTAACTTAAGCTTATTTGTCATACTAGTAATTTATACAAACAAGTATCAAAGATAATATAATTGAAAATCTTTAAGCCAATATTTCTTTGATCGTCAAACTATTTGACCAACTATATGAAATTAATGACACTTTTGCCGCTTAAAGGAGCTCTTTTTAAACAAACGATCGAATTAATAAATATTGTTCAGGGTTAAGTCTGAATTAACCGATTATTTAATCGTTGATCGATATATTTGCAATCAAAACACATCTTTCTTTTCTTTAACCATGAAATCTAAATTTGAATGAAAAAAGGTCTATTATTTATTGTCCTATGTAGCATTACGATCTGCGCAACAGCCCAATCAATCAGGAGGATTGAAGGCAGTCCATATCCATATTCGACACCACCAACCCGTCTTTACCTAACCGCAGAGACTTTTTCAGCTTCACAACGTTTTGCAGTAGAATCGCTGCAAGGCATCATCGCAAAGACCAAACCTGAAATCCTCCGGGATGCAGGTGGGTACAGTTCACTTTTGGCTGCTAAGGGCATTGTTATTGATAGGACCTATTATACTAATTTTCCCGGATTACTGGCTCATTTTGCTCCCCGACTCAAAGGCTATATTCTCTGCACCTATAAACAGAGTTCCTCCAATGTTGCCATATCACTTTCTGGCATCCTCGATGCCGTCGCTATTCCGGAAGATATTCAGCAAACGGCAAAAAATGCCGGCCTTACCATGCTTCTGGATGTCAGAGGAAAAGATGAAACATGGATGCTTGATAACTATGGAACACAATTTAATAAAAAAATTGCAACCATCCAGAATTCTACAGATGACCACTTACTCTTTTTGGGAGACTACACCTCCTTCACAGGTGGTATACAATATTGGACTGATGATTCAAACAGCGCTTTAGCAAACAATGTCTATTCCAGATTAAGCTCCGGTTCTGCGCTTTTTGGATGGGGGCCTGATGAATACTGGACTGTCTATTACGCTTCCAAGAAAAACATCGTGGTACATGCCTCAGACTGGTCGACAAACATATCGGTACTAACCAATGTTCCATCCCCCAATCTAAAACATAAAGAGCCCGTAGAACCCTACAAGGTTGTACCTAACGTACATACAGTCTGTTTCCTTATGTCTGACGGCGATAATATCCAGTGGTTGCTTGGCGATTACAACAACTCTAAAAATATGGCAAGCACGAATCTGCAACGATTTAAAATGGGATGGACCATTTCACCTGCCTTGACCGAAGTTGCCCCCATTATCTATAAAAAGTACCTGGATAATTTGCCATCGACCGAGGAAGGAAGAAGCACTCTGGTCGCAGGACCTTCCGGACGAGGCTATTTTCTTCCAAGTGCTTGTCCGAGTCTTACGGCAGAATGTCAGCTGACGAATAAATACATGAGAAAAGCAGACCTCAACATTGTGAACATCATTGATGCACAAGGTGCCCGTAATCCAGCACCTTTTCTTGCTCAAAGCGAAATTGATGCCTTGTTTTATTACAGCTATGAAGATTATTATGTAGGACTCAAAGGTGCCATTTCCTGGTACAAGGACAAACCTTCCATAGGAGGCAGATATCAATTCTGGGGCGATACCTACAATGCCGACTGGGTTGCCGATAAGCTTAATACAGCATCTAAAAATATCTACTCAGCATCCGGTTACAGTCTGATACCAGTTCATCTTTGGTCGACAGACCCTAAAAAGATACTGGATTGTATTCAACAACTCGGACCCAATGTCAGAGTGGTTACTCCCGATGAATTTGTATGGCTTATCCGTAAGAATGTTGGAAAGATTCCCCTTGGAAATGGACTGGGTTTAAAAGGCGACTATTACAAAGGTACCAACTTCGATGAACTGAAATACACAAAAACGGATGGTAAAATTGATTACGATTGGGAGGATCAGTCGCCCAATACGCTCCTTTTGGGTAACGATGGTTTTTCTGTACGTTGGTCTGGACAAGTTCAACCAGTTTACACCGGTAATACCACGTTCTACGTTACGGCTGACGGTGGTGCCAAACTCACTGTAAATGGAACAGTTGTAGTAGATAACCTTGCAGGCGTTGGTAAATCGATGAATTCAGGAGCTATTGAACTCACCGCAGGTGTAAAATACGATATGACTCTTGAATACATAGAAACGACTGGCGACGCGCAGTGCCAACTGGAATGGCAAAGTACCCCACAAATGCGTCAAACGGTACCCAGAACCCAGTTATACAGCAGAAGCATGCCCTCGACGGGAGTTGTTACAGCTTTTGCGGAAACTGCGTTCGGAGGTTTTTCCGGAGGTTTGAAAGCCGGAAGCTACACCATGGAAGATTTAGCAAATAAAGGCATACTGGATAATGATATAGCATCCCTTACTATTGGATTAGGGTACAAGGTTATTTTGTACGAAGACGACAAATTCCTGGGAAATTCCGTTGAACTCACATCCAGCATCGGCGATTTGGGTGAATGGGCGGATAAAGTCTCATCCTTGAAAGTATTGACCAATGGTGCGACCAACATGGAGGGCACTTACTACATACGTAACAGAGAAACCAATCTGAATCTGCTGGGCGGCAGTTCAACTGAAACAGCCGATGGCGCCATAATCCGACAATCAACTGTTTCAAAATCCAGCACTCAACAATTCAAGCTAACACATTTGGGAGACGGATGTTATTCCATTACCGCTGTCAGCAATGGAATGTCTTTGGATGTTTCGAATTTTAGTATAAAAGATGATGCCACTATTCAACAGTGGACAAAATACGGATCCGTTAATCAGCAATTCATACTGGTACCAATGGGTGATGATTATTACAAAATTGTGGCAAAACACAGTGGCAAACTAATAGAACCATCTGCATTAACCGCAAGTGCCAGAATCAGACAAAAAACCGATGCAAACCAAAAAAGAGGTCAATGGAAGCTGCTTTCACTGACCTCAGGCATCGATGATCAGAATGCAACAGAGACTGATGATGTGCATATATGCCCAATGCCAATCAAGAATCGTTTGATGAATGTTGTGTTAAAGGGTCAAAGCAGTCAGGAAGAAACATCCATCGTGGTTTACGGTCTAAAGGGAGATGAACTTTTAAAATCATCTTTGAGTGGTTCCGGAACGGTCAATTTAAAATCGATTCCTTCTGGAGTCTATCTGGTAGAATTTCGCAACAAGTTTCTTTGTAAGAAACAAAAAATTGTTGTCAACAATTAAAGCTAATTAGGATAAATAGTAGCAAGTATGCGTTTGGAGGGCAGTGTGAGATTGTTCCTCTGGACGCATATTCATTTAGGGGGTAGGTTTGGAACTGTCAAGGATTCATTGACAGTTGAAGTTTTTCTAATTCGCAAAACTGCGAAAGCCTGTCGCAGTTTTATATCTAATTGCTGTTCTGGTTTTAATGCGAAACTGCTTTTAGTCCGACTATAGAACCAATTAACGTAGTTAGAAAAAGTAATCGAAGAAAAGTTGCAGGTTCTTTAAACACAAAAATGCCGACCAAAACAGTCCCGACTGCTCCAATTCCTGTCCAAACAGCATATGCTGTCCCGATTGGCAAGGTTTGAGTTGCCTTAATTAAAAGTCCCATACTAAATGTAAGAGCAATAAGAAACCCTCCATACCATACATACATTTCAAGCCCTGTGGTCTCCTTCGCTTTTCCTAAACAGAAAGCAAAAGCTACTTCAAAAAATCCTGCTATTACTAAAATCAACCAATTCATATTTTGTTCTAATCTTGTATTATAATTGTCGTTAAATATAGAACAAAATCACTGAAAAGCGTGAATCAGTTATTATTAAACATGTCGGTTAAATATAGTTTTCACATCTCTACCAAACAAAATAGCTAACTGCTGACGATTCAGCCAAACCGTTTCATCTTCAATCTTTACAGTTTATCAGACAAATTTGAGAATGCCAATAAAACCTTACCGAAATTGACAAGGCATTTTTTTTCTTGTCCTAATGAACCTTGAGTACCCTAAAATAATAAAGAGTATCATACACAAATGAAACGACATGCCCACTAACTGTTTGTAGTGTATAAATATCAATAGATCTGAACTATAAATAATTAAACCTATAATATATGCCCAATCTCTTTTCAATTTTGCGTAATACCAAAATATAAAGAAAATACTTGAAAATAAAACACTTATAAATACCCCTAGTACTCTATAAATGGAAGATGCATTGTAAAAATAGCCATCAAATACCTGGGTAAATCCCAATCCAAAAACTAATCGAAGATTTGTCTTTGTCAAAATCAAGATGGAATTCAGTATCGATACAATTCCAATAACCATAAACCAATTATACGATTTATTTACAGGAACTATCTTTTTCTCCTCCTTATTTTTCAATATGTAGTTCTTTCTGACAGTATTAATATCATCAGCCGTAATCCTGATATCCCTTTGCCTGATCACATCCTGGGCCAAGTTGACTTCTTCATCTGTCCAATTTTCCGGATTTGCCACCACATCAACTAAATCATTGTCTGAAAATCTATTGATATAATGATTCTCATCTATCGTTTTTGACTGAAGGATCAATTCATTTACTGCATCAACATCCTTTTTCTGAATCATGACTATTACCGGAGCATCCTCTTTTGATGCTCTGCTAAACTTTAATGGACTACTATCAAGCTGAAAGGTAATACCATTTTTCTCGAGCATGGCGGTCAGTTTATTGGCTGACTTTTTGTTGGGGAATTCTTTTAGGTCGATGTAGGTTTTCATTTGTAAATAACGATCTTTTCAATATTAATTATTTGTTCCGCTCAAAGTTAACCAAATATCCGGCCGGGATCTTTTAGACACAACAAAACTACTCATCTCAAAATGGAGAATGTTTCATTATGTCAGTGTAAGTTATAATATACACTTTAATGTCCTATTTTGTACTATTACCTGAAAACCCCTCATCTAGGGCTTCTACGTTCAATGCTTTTAGATTTCTAAAACAAACCGGATTGGTACGTTAAAAAATTAGCAATGTTAAAAGCCTATGAAAGAAAAATCCAGTCTTTGCAACCATTTGCTCCTTTACAAATCCGAATTATTTATAAGTATTTGGGAGAGCCGTATGAAAAAAAGTTCTACGTAAAACTTCCAGAACTTTTACGTAGAACTTTTGCAATTCTTACGTAACACTTTTCCGGAATTTTTCTCCGCGATTAAAGACCTATTATCTGAACAAAGTGAAGATAATAAATTACTAATACTATAAAAGGATCCGTTTTGCGTTTCAAGATCACAGGCAGAATTTCATAAAAGGCATGAAAACAACCTTTTAACCATTTAATAACTGATTCAATATCGATTCAAAGAAAATCACATGAATTCAAGATCAAATATTACGCAAACGAACAGATTTATAAGGATAGCTAGCAGTTGGTGATAGCCGTCATATTGATCGAGCAAACGGCTTTTTTCCGAATTAGTAATCTTTATTGTTGTGAGTCTCCAGACACTGGCCAATGGCTTCATTTAGCGCTCTAAGTGAGGGCATCCTGAACACATTCGATTAAGTCAGCCTTTTGTTGGGTGGTTGTGGCACTTTTGTGAGTGATACAGGTTGCACATTTGGAGTTATTTTATCAATGATGTTAAGATCTGTTTGCATTTTGTACATCACTGTCAGGTATTAGATTTTGACTTCAAAGAAACAGGTTATTAATCAGGTTGATTCTTATCACTGCACTCTTGATGCCATTTTCACTGTACTTCCGATGCCGAATTCACAGCATTTTTCGATACTGGTTACAGCAGTTGTAAAGTAATCCTTGACAACTTAAATGAATTGTAATTCATTCTCTTTAAAGCAATTATTAATGTGCAAACTGATATTTTGCTTTGTTTGCATAAAAAGTGTAGCCATTTGCTGTTGGGTGAGCCAAACTGAACCATCTTTTCAATAGGGCAACAGCCTGTTGCACAATTTGATCATAACTCTTTATACAACGACCAAATCCTCCAAATACATAAAGGATTGTGGTGGAGTTACATTAAAATCGTCCTTTAATGATAAGGTTTTGGTATATCTTTTTGTCGTTTTAATTTTAATGGCGTAACCTTTTTCTTTCTTATCAAAATAATCAAAGAAATAGCTTTCAGATATGCCAGAGAATTCTTTTGTCTCCTTCCAAAGTTGATGAATATCTTCATTCAGAATGTGATCAATCTCAAATTCACCAATTACTTTTTGAACAGGTGAAGAAGCGTAAACAACAACTGTCTTTATATTCTTATTTTTAAAAAGTGAACGCCTAAATTCAAATTTCTTTGTACCGTTAAATATTTTTTCGGCGAATTCAGGTTTAATTGACAATAAGACTTTCATTGGTTTCGGTTTCTTTTAAAATTAGATCAAATATACACATAGATCTGTAAAAGCTTTTGTACCAAATAACGACATTGGGCTATTCATTTATTGTTGCTTGCACTGTGCTTGTCGAAGCATTATTCATTCGTAATTGATTTTAGAATATTTTCCACTGAGAATTTATCCAACTTTGAGAAAGCAAACCACTTTTTGCCCAAATCTTTGAGTGATGCCCCCAAATGAAAGACTTCTGAACCATCGATAATTAAAAACCGGTCGTGGTTTTTGTTGAATTCTTGTATTTCAAAATCTCCAAATTGTTCATTTGCTTTTTTTTGCATCCAAAGCCAATTGCTTATTAATGGTTTTAGTCATCAAAAGCACTTTTACCTGCTTATTCTTTTTGGCTAAATGTGTCAGTGTGCTTTCGTCGATGTAATTATCAATCAGTACAATACTTTTCTTTGCGGAGCGAATAATTTTTGATGCCAATTCATAAGCATCAAATACTTGTCCGTCGAAAAACACGCCTTGATTCGATTTTACACGATAACCTACCGAAATAATGACATCCAAATTGTAGAAATCTATCATCCGTTCTACGTTTCTTCCTCCTTCTATTTGAACTGTCGCAAAATTTGCGACAGTTGAATTTTTCTGAAGCTCTCCCTCTGAATATACATTATTGATGTGCTTTCCAATAGTTTTAATATCTCTACCAAACAAAATCGCCAACTGTTGACGATTCAGCCAAACCGTTTCATCTTCTATCCTTACCTCAATTCGTTCTTGTAGTTCGTTTGATTGATAAAGTACTATTTCGTTTTTCATTTCGGAGTTATTTACTTTTGGAATCATTGCAAATCATTTAATTGTATTACTTGGGATTGTTTTATACTTTTTATTCATTCGGCTGAGTTGGTCTTGTTGAGCATTTCCATGTTTTCTTTCATCAACTGTTCCAATTGGTAGGTAGCCACTCCCAATGGTTTGTCGAGCCCCCGCATAGCGTATTCTACTTTTACATTGCTCTTGTAAGTACACAACAAAAGCCCTATGGTAGGTTCATCGGAAGGGGTTTTAAGTTTTTCGTCGATTGCACTGATGTAAAAATTAAGTTTAGAAACGTACTCAGGTATAAACTCGCCTGCTTTGAGTTCTATCACAACATAGGCGTGCAAAACCGTGTGGTAAAAAAGCAAATCAATTTTATAATCGGTATTATCTACTTCTACAGCATATTGTCTGCCCACAAAAGCAAAACCTTTGCCCAATTCTAACAGAAAGTCGGTAATTTTTTGCGTTAGGAGCTTTTCAATTTCCAATTCCTTAACTTTTGCTGAAAGCATAAGGAAATCGAAATGATAGGGGTCTTTAAATATACTTTTTGCCAAATCGGATTGGTACTCGGGTAAGGTTTGTTCAAAATTGTTTAATGCTTTACCGCTTCTGCCAAATAAGTTGCTTTGTATTTGCAAAAGCATTATGTCACGACTCCATTCATTTTTAGCTGTTTCGGCTATGTAAAATGCTCTTTCAGTGGAGTTTTTTACTTTGGTTAACAAGCTTATATGATGATACCACGTAATTTGTGCAAGCGGCACTTGCACAAATTGATTTTGAGATGATGCAAGCGGCGCTTGCACGATTGGATACTGAGGATAAGCTTCGGCAAAAGTCCTCATATATTTAAGGTTACGTACCGAAAAGCCTGAGTTTCCAGGAAAGTTTATAGAAATATCAGCTGCTAAAAGTTCAATAACCTTGCTTCCCCAGCCATTTTGCTTCTGTTTTTCAATAATGGAATTCCCAATCTCCCAATAAAGTGTAAGCATTTCGGCATTGACTTTAAATGAGGTTTGAGTATGAGCACGTTTAATTTTTTCGGTAATAAAATCTGCCCAGCTTTTATAGTCATTAAGCTGTGTTAAATCGTTTTTCATTTTTAGGATTTATTTTTTACAAAATTGCTACGCTGCGTAGCAGTTTTGTATCTGATTGATAATTAAGGCTAAAATAAGAGTTTTGTATTTTTTAAAATTGCGTGGAGACACATTTCAACATCTTCAGTAATCAGCTCAATTAATACAATATTAATAATACAATAATGTAAATATATTAATATTTTTGAGAATAGTGTTAATAAAGTATTAATAATATGCCTATTTTAATGGTTGAGTTTATCAGACAAATTTGAGAATGCCAGTTTATTGGCTACAAGAAGAAAATACAACAATCAAATAAGCTCTATGCTGAATAAAATTGATTAGTCATTTTTCTTTGATAAATTAACAAAGACAAGCATTACCAAATAACCCAAATTTCAGTGACTCTTAAAAATTGCTCTGTTAAACTAAAAGTGTATTTTTGTAAAACATCCAATCCTTAAATCTGAATTATGAAACTTTTTTCCAATAACAAAACCTTCCACCAGTTTCAGTTTAGCTTAGAAGCAGATTTTGAAAAAGAAGTCGT
>Ga0209512_1003529_pt1 | contig 14682 bp, 10 predicted proteins | sample frozenSSSSmetaG_FD_184142 | JGI IMG/M metagenome (GOLD analysis project Ga0209512, IMG submission 184142) | Glacier valley bacterial and archeal communities from Borup Fiord, Nunavut, Canada, to study Microbial Dark Matter (Phase II) -... | ecosystem: Environmental > Aquatic > Freshwater > Ice >... | reverse complement strand
ATTGGCGCAGACAAGACGGCCCGAGTTCGGGTGTGGTTGAAAGAGGAGTATCTAGCAGAGCTCGAGCGCGCTCGGAGACTCGAGGAAGAGACCCTCAAGACCGAAGAGTCCCCGGTTGCGAGCGACGAAGCCCTTCCCCGGGAGCTTCTGGCCTCACCCGGAGAGAACCTCACCGAAGAGGAGCTCGATAGCGTCGCCGACAAGGCGGTCGAGACGCTACAGACGATTCTCGACTCGTTCGGCATTGAGGGCTCGTCGATCGAAGAGTACGAGGGTGACGAAGGGGAGATCATCCTCGACGTCGTGGGCGGGGACCTCGCGATCCTGATCGGGCGTCACGGACGTACGCTTGACGCACTACAGGCGCTTGTCTCGGCGATAACCAACCGCCAGCTGGGGTTCCGCTACCCCATCATTATGGATGTCGAGGGCTACCGGCATCGGAGGCGACAGAAGCTCGAGGACATCGCCCGTCGATCCGCGGACCGTGCCTCACGCCAGCACATTGCGGTCAGCCTGAGGCCAATGACGGCATATGAACGACGAGTCGTTCACGTCGCGCTGCGAGACGATCAGCGAGTCAAAACGATCAGCGAAGGCGAAGACCCGTTCCGGATGGTCGTAATTCAACCGAAGTAGGCAGTCAGAGCGGTTTCATCATCTCGAAAGGGCGCCCCTGGGGGCGCCCTTTCTTGTTGGCGACTGGCCGCACACCGAGGGAGCCTCTCTCGGGTTAGCGGGGCCCTCAGGGCCAGTGCTAAGGGGGGCCTTCATCCAGCTCGACCATCGGCCGGAGTCCCATCACCGTGGTGGAAGCCGGCTTGATTCCTGAGACGCGCCTGGCTCGCCATGTCGCCGGGACATCACCTTTGATCCCCCAGCTGAGAAAACGCCAGATCGCGAGCAATCTCGAGGTGTGAGCCAACCGCTTCGGAGAGTGATGTGATTCAACGGCGGCCTTCGTTGGCTCTTCTTGGTTTGCGCGATAAAGAGGGAGGCGGTTTCCGTAGCGCGGGTTCTCCCGATCAGGGGCCGCCGTGCGCCGTACCGGCGTCGTGGGTGCTATGGCCGCACTCTCGTGAGGCGCGCGACATTGGCGGTGAGCACCGAGCCGCCAGATCCTAACGGCCCAGCCGACGCGCTCCCTGCGATGGATGTCCAGGCGGAGTGCAATACGCCTGTTCCGCGTGCCAGACCGCCCAGAAACTCCGAAGCGTGGTTTTGGGTCGCGGCATCCCCCCAGAACGCCAGCCTCTGAGCGCCGGTACGGGTGGTAGCAGGCGGATTGGTTTCACGTGAAACATCCAGTCCTCGCTTCTGCCGGTTCCCACGCGCAGCAGCTCATGCGTATCGAAGCGAGCGCCGCCCAGTGGACGCCGGACCTACGGCAAACCGAGCCGACGAGAGTGACTGAACACGGGAGAGAGACGCCACCGGTCTCGCAGGCGGCCCACGAGACAACGGCCGCCCATGGCAGCGATGCCGCAGTATGGGCATCCGGCCCTTGGGTTGCGCTGAAGTGACCTCCTTTCCGACAAAACGGGCACCGATGGCCATCATCGCCGTGACTCACCACGCAATGGTCTCTTGCATCTCGTTATACCGGCCCTTTGCCGCAGTTCGTCGGAATGTCGCGATCACTGCCGCCACCGGGAGCCCTTCTCTATGCGTTTAGGTGCAACTGGATTGGGATGCGTCGGGAGCGAGGTTTGCAGATGGTGCGGCGGTTCGACCCTTCTCCCCCAGGGGTTTGCACGAGGAGTGTTTGAGACCGAGCCGAGTACTCTCCTCGATTCCTCCGCGGTAGAACACCGTCGATCAGAGCGGATGGCTTCTCGGGGAGAAGAGGGGGAAGCAAGAGCTCTGGAGTGTGCTGACCAGAGCCTACGGTTCGAAGGAACGAGTCACACGGTCAGCCAACACAGAGAACGCAGCTCCTCAGTAATCTGATACCGGGTAGGCGAGCCCAGAAGGGACTGTTGCTCGCCGAGAGACCGTCGTTCCGCTACGGAGCGGCGGAAACAGACTGTTGGAGCCGCCAGCAAGAGACGCCTGCGCTTGAACTTGTCCCTTGATGTTTCACGTGAAACATTCGACCGTGTGGTGCTACACTCACGAACGAATCGAGGAGGCCCCAAACTGAAGCACCTAGCCCACAACGCAGCCGACGTACTGCTACAGTTATGCATCGTCGGCAAAATAGACGTGTCCGAGACGCAGCGCACCATACTTCTCGAGTACCTCGATGAACTGATCGAAATGAACTCCCATCTCAATCTCACTCGAATAGTCGATCCTGCGGCGGCTATCCGCCTGCATCTGGTCGATTCGATCCTCTGTTTGCCGGAATTCATCGATGCCCCACCAGGGCCATTGTGCGATATCGGCACTGGCGGTGGGCTTCCAGGAGTCCCGCTCTGCGTGGTCACGGGCAGGAAAGGCCGGCTTCTCGATTCGGTTACCAAGAAGGCGGACGCGCTTAACCAGATGCTCGTTTCACTGAGACTCGACTCATCGATTCTCGCCGTGCCAGAACGTTCTGAACTTCACGCGCTGGCCCATCCTTCCAGTTACGCCGTTGTCACCGCTAGGGCCGTGTCGTCCCTCCCCGCCCTCGTTGAAATGGCGTCGCCGCTTCTTGCCCAGGGCGGAGTCCTCATTGCGATGAAGGGCTTCCCTGATCAGGCGGAACTGGAGCGGGGTCGGGTTGTCGCAGGTTTGGTCGGCATGCAGGAGGTTGGATGCAGGGAGCTCCTGCTACCTGGCGGCGTTGAACGGCGGACGGTCGTTTCCTATCGAAAGACGGCCAAATCGCGGGTTCGGCTCCCCCGGAGACCAGGGCAAGCTCACCACACCCCGCTGGCCTAAGGGTTGTTGTAAGATGGCTGAGTGCACGGGCACGGCTCGTGCGCGTTCGTACGAACGGACTGAGGGGGATGCGTGGAGAACATCGCAAATGCTCGTCCTGCGGTGGGGCCGGCTCAGGTTTTTGCGGTCGTCAACCAGAAGGGTGGGGTCGGCAAGAGCACCACTGCCGTGAACCTTGCCGCGTGTCTGGGCGAAGCCGGACGCAAGGTCCTCCTTGTTGACTTCGACCCCCAAGGCAACGCGACGTCGGGCTTCGGACTCAACAAGAACCAGCGCGAGCTGTGCATCTACAACGCGCTTCTTGGCGATACGCCGATGTCAGCGATCATCGAACCGGTCGAAATCGAACATGTGTTCGTGGTACCTGCGACGATCCAACTTGCAGGCGCCGAGATCGAGCTGGTATCGGCGCTTAGTCGCGAAAACCGACTCAAGACGATACTCGAGCCGGTCAGAAGCGACTTCGAGTACATCCTCATTGACTGCCCCCCGTCCCTTGGGCTGCTGACAATCAATGCGCTTACCGCAGCTGATGGGCTGATAATCCCGATTCAGTGTGAATACTACGCACTTGAGGGCCTCTCAAAGCTCCTTGACAGCGTCAGACTCGTGAAGACGCACCTGAACCCGGCCCTCGAGGTCTTCGGCGTAGTCATGACCATGTACGACTCCCGGACTCGTCTCGCCCAGCAGGTTGTGGACGAAGTCCGCGACTTCTTCGGCGAGAAGGTATTCCGCACTCTCATACCGCGAACGGTGCGTCTGTCTGAAGCCCCTAGTTTCGGCCAGCCCGTGAGCCTCTACGATCCCACCGGCAAGGGCGCCGAAGCGTACAAGAACCTCGCGAAGGAAGTGATCGAACGTGTCTAAACGTGGGCTTGGTCGTGGACTGGCATCGCTCATCCCGAGTGCGTCGCAGGAATCGCAGACCTCCGGAGACGTTACAGAGCTCGCAGTAGACATGATTTCGCCGAATCCGGATCAGCCCCGTACTGACATCAGTGACGAAGGCATCGCCGAACTCGCGGACTCGATCAAGAAAGTCGGACTACTCCAGCCGATCATCGTTCGAGCACTCGGCGAGGGGTATCAGATCATCGCCGGGGAGCGTCGATGGAGGGCGTCGAGACTGGCGGGGATCGAGCGGGTGCCAGTCAGGGTGCTGGCCACCAACGAGACTGAATCTCTCGAGATTGCGCTGATTGAGAACCTGCAACGACAGGATCTGAACTCGATCGAAGAGGCGAGGGGATACCGCAGGCTCCTGACTGAGTATCGGATGACACAGGCCGAGCTCGCAGATAAGGTCTCGAAGTCGCGTTCCACCATCACGAACGCCCTGCGGCTCCTCGATCTTCCTGACGAGGTGCAGGAGCTCGTCTACGGCGGCAAGATGACCGCAGGTCACGCGCGGGCCGTGCTCTCAGTGCCTGATGAGGGCATCAGACTGAAACTGGCGCAGCGGGTTGTCGACGATGGGCTCTCGGTGCGTGAAGCCGAGAACCTCGCCAGACTCTACGCAGCGGGACAGACGGAGCGGACCCCTCGGCCCATAGCCCCGAAGTCGTTCAAGCTCGTGGCCCGCAAGCTCCGCCGGCTTCTGGCAACCAACGTGCGGGTCAAGCTCACCAAGGACAAAGGGAAGATCGAGATCGACTTCCAGGGGGAGGAAGAACTCGAACGTATCTTCCGAGTCTTGACCGAAGCCGAACTGATAGCGGCGCCCGAGGAGGTCCAGTGATGAGACGCAACATGGAATATATTGCCATTGGAGTCATTCTCGGCGCCGTGCTGGGCTTCGTCGGAGGATTGCTCCTCGCGCCGAGCAGCGGACGCAAGACCCGCCAGCTTCTGGCGAGTGAGGCTCTGCGCGGGGCGGAGCTTGCGAGGGGTCTCGCTGAGAGGGCAGAACAGGCCGCGGAGGTGATCGGCGGTCGCGTCGAGCACTACATGGGTCGGGACGAAGAAGTGGCGTGGCGCAAGGTCCGTGAGATTCGCGAAGGGGTCCAGCGGTACACTCAGGCCCAGTCGTAGTGTCAGAGGCGTGTGGCACGATGCTCCTGCCGGAAAAGGGGGAGTGACGTGTCGCTCATACTGATCACCGGACGCGCAAACGCCGGTAAGACCGAGATAGCCTACGACCTGTTGCGGGACAGCCTCCGCTCAGGCGAGACGCCGTTCCTGCTCGTACCCAGCCAGCCCGACGCCGAGCGGGCGGCCGATGATCTTGCGGGCAGTTTCTCTCTGGGCGTCAGGGTCATGACGTTCGACCGCTACCTTGCCCAGTCTTGGGCTACCCACGGTGACGGCCGCACTGTGGTCACCCCGGGGCAACGCATGATGCTGCTCAGCGACGCCGCGAGGCGCGTTGAAGGAGCGAGCCGGGGTATCGTGAGGCTTGCTGATCGCTGCGCAGCCACCATCGTCGACCAGGTGGGCGTGTCCTGGCGACGCGCATCCGGCGTAGTGGAGGGTCCGGGGGCAGTCCTGGCCGAAGTGCTTCGCGCGTATCGAGAGGCACTGCAGGCATTGAATCTGGTGGAGCTGTCCGAGGCGTCCTATCTCCTTTCAGAACGCGGCGCTTCTTCGGCAGATCTAGTGGTCGCTCACCGGTTCACCGACTTCACCCCCTCGCAAGAGAACTTCCTCCTCGGCGCGGCCGCCTCAGGCGTGCGCACGGCGGTTACTCTGACGTGGGAACAGGGCTTCGCTCCAACCGAGGCCCTCGACGGGCTCGTTGCTCGTTTGGCTCCTCTTGCTGACAGCCACCAGAGACTCGCTTTCGAGGATGAACCGGGTACGTCGCCTGAGTTGCGCCATCTCGAGCGCGAGCTCTTCATGCCGCTGAGCTCACTTGATCCACAGGGGGCAATCCGTCTCTCATTCGCCGAGGGACCCGAGGCTGAGGCTGTTCGGATCGCACAAGAAGTCCGTCGCCTTATAGAGGAAGATAATGTCAGTGCGGAGGAGATAGCTGTCGTGTTCCGCGACCCCGACGGGCATTCTCAGTTCATCCGGGAGGCCTTCGCGGATGCCGACATCCCGGCAGACTTTGATGTCAGAGTCCCCTTTGGCAGCACGCCTTTCGGCCGGGCATTTCTCGGGATTCTCGCGTTTGCCATCCAAGGGGACAGGGCAGGGCTGCTATCGTTCCTGCGTTCTCGGTTCTCAGGAGCAGACCGAGACAGGGTGGCTGATGCCGAAGCCACCTGGCGCAGGAGAGGGTTGAGCTCTCCCCGAGGTCTGGCATCAGAGGCCTCGCTGCTTGGCGAATGCACCCGAAAGAACATGATCGCTGCCCAGCGCTGCGCGAGTCGAGATGTCGATGTCGCCACCGCAGCGGCATGGCACTATCTGGCCGACAGGCTTCTGGTGACGGGCTACGGCCGACAGGGCCGTGCGCTCTCTGGCGCGTATGAGTCAGACGCGTGGGCGCACGCGGCTGTCACCGAGACGCTGACCGACATTGTCGAGCTTGGCCGAGTCAGACTAGCGCCGGCCGACCTCATCGACGCACTCACTGCCCGCAAACTCGCTCCCACCGAGGTCGAGCGGAAGGGGAGAGTGCAGGTCACGGCCGTCGCGAGGGTCCGTGCTCGCAGGTTCAGGGCCCTCGTCCTGGGGGGACTCAATACAGGGGAGTTCCCTGCAAGCTCGACTGAGGACATGCTGCCTCAGGGAGCCGTCGCCCACGTGCTCTCGGCTTTCGGCGGCTCTGGTCAGGAGAAGCTGGGGGCGCCCTTCGAGCGACTGCTCTTCTACCAGACCATCACACGGCCGACCAAGTCTCTGGTCTTGAGCTCGTGCACAACCGATTCAGATGGAGAGATCCTTCAGGTATCGCCGCTGCTGGAGGAGGTCTTGGACTTCTATCGTGATGAGGACGGGCTCAGGCTCGAGCCGGTCCGGCGCAGGATGGTCGAGATTCCCGCCCCCGGAGACTCCTGCACGCCTCGCGAAGCTCTGAGAGCACTCGCCTACCGCGCAGACGAGGGGAACCCGCGGGCGGCGGCCGCGCTGTCGCGAACCAAGAGCCGTGACGGAGAACTGGGAGAGGAAGCCCGAGCGCTCCTGGCAATCAGGGACACGTTTTCGGCCAGCGAGCTGGAGTCGTACCTGTCATGCCCGTACAGATGGTTCTACGAGCGCGCCTTACGCCCGCAGAGGCTCGACACCGAGTTCGACGAGGCGCAGCAGGGGTCCTTTGCCCACGACGTTCTAAGAGCGTTCTACGACCGATTCCTCGAGCAGACAACCGAGACTCGGATTGACTCCTCCTCGCTGCCGCTGGCCCTCGAGATTCTGTCGCTTGTGTATGACGAGGAATGCGAGAGTGCCGGCCTGGCGGGCTCGATGTCTGAAGAGATGGCGCGTCGCGAGGTACTGCGCTGGACGAGACGCGTCGTCGCCGAAGATGCGGGCATACTCCCTGGTTTCGCGCCCACACGATTCGAGTGGGACTTCTCGGCAGAAGCGGTCGACGTGGGGGGATTCAAGCTGAAGGGGCGCGTCGACCGCATCGATGAGGACGCCAGCGGCAGGGCGATAGTGACCGACTACAAGCGCTCCAACGCAGCGAGCGCAGCCGACATGCTCAAGTACGGCAAGATCCAGCTCCCCCTCTATCTTCGCGCCGTCGAACTCAGGCTCGAGTTGAAACCGGCCGGCGGACTCTACCGTGCGCTTCGTACGTCCAGCAACAGAGGGCTCATAGACTCAGACATGGTTGTTGACCCGACATTGGGCAAGAACGACTTCCTTCCGACCGAGGAGTTCTCGCTGCGCATAGAGAGCGCCGTTGAACTCGCCAGAGGCGCCGCAGAGGGCATTCGGCAAGCCCTGATTCCACGCGCGCCGCTCGTGGTCAAGTCCTGCGACACGTGTCCCGCCTCACGGGTGTGCGGGGGGAGGGCTTAGATGAGCGTTGAATACACCGCCGCCCAGCAGTCGGCGATGAACTCGGTCTCGGGAGATCTGGCGATCAGCGCAGGCGCGGGTTCCGGGAAGACCACCGTGCTCGCGCACCGTTTTGCCAACGGTCTGACCGACATCCAGGGAATCGGGTGGGACTCCGCTGACGTGGACCAGATCCTCACAATCACGTTCACGTCGAAGGCAGCCAGCGAGATCGCTGAGCGGGTGAGGCGGGTGGTCGCGGGAGGCGCGACGCCCTCGCTGAGCCGCCGAATCGACGAGGCATGGATATCGACCATCCACACTCTGTGCGGCAGACTCATTCGCCGACACGCGCTCGAGGCAGGCGTCGAACCGGGCTTCACTCAAGCCGATGACGTCCAGGCGCGTCTTCTGCAGGCACAGGCGTTCGAATCATCCGTTGCGGCGCTCTACGGCTCCGACGAGGGGGTCACTCGGGCCCTGGACGAGTTCTCGTATCCCGTGTTGCGCGGCGGGGTCGTTCGGCTCCACGAGCAGATCAGGTCGATGGGGCTCGACCCCGCCACCGTGACGTTTCCCGCCACCGTGGAGTGTGCGATTGAAGCGGCCCGGCACTCAGCGAGACGCGCGGTGGAAGCCGCGGATGCCTTGGCCGAGGAGGGCATGACCACCGCACGCAGCACGGCGCACGGGGTGTTGCTCGACTATGCGGATACGGTTACGTCGTGCCTTCTCGACAGGGACCTTGACCGGCGGCGGCTTGCGGCCGCCACCGCAGCTCCGTCTGTCAGAAAGATGGGGAGCGAACGCTCCAAAGACGCCATCGGGGCGCTCAAGGACGCGAACACGCAGCTGCGATGCGCGCTTGCGAGTCTGGAGGCACGACCGGCACTGTCGGGTGTGGAGACGCTCGTTCGCACCTTCACGCGTGAGTACGCCCGTCTGAAGCAAGAGCGAGGCACGCTGGACTTCGATGACCTGCAGGAGCATGCGGCGCGCTTGTTCGAGGAGCATCCGGATGTGGCCCGTCGCTACCGCGAGCATTTCCGCATGATCATGGTCGACGAGTTCCAAGATACCAACGACCTGCAGCTCAGGGTCGTCCGGCACCTTCAGAACGACGACCTTTGTGTGGTCGGCGATGAACGTCAGTCGATCTATGGCTTCCGCTACGCCGACGTGCGGATCTTCGGGAGGATGAGAGACAGCATCGGGCACAACGTGAAGTTGCAGGACAACTTCAGGTCACACCCCGATCTCCTCGCCTTCGTCAACGGCGTATTCTCGCGGCCCGAACTGTTCGGCGCGGACTTCATGCAGTTGAAAGCCGGGCGCACAGAGGGGTGGACGGTGCCGGTGGCCGAGGACGCTCCGCGCGTCTCGTGCCTGCTCGCTGACACGGCCGATTGCAGCGTCGACGCGGGTCGTCGTAGCGAGGCGGCGGCCATCGCCCGGCAGGCTCTGGAGTTGCGCGACAACGGCACAAGCCTCGGCGACATAGCGGTACTGCTCCGAAATAAGACCAGCGTCCCCATCTACGCGGCTGCATTCGAGTCAGTCGGCGTGTCGATCTACGTAGGCGCCGGCCAGGGCTTCTTCGACGCGGTCGAGATTGACGACGTGCTCTCTTTGCTCAGGACGATAGCGCTACCCTCCGATGACGAGGCCCTGATAGCGGTGCTCGCGAGCAGCCTCGTCGGCCTGTCAGATCACTCGCTCTTCGCCCTCCGTGGGGCGGTGGGGGCGGGCGGACACCTCTACGATGCCCTGCGCTCGCTTTCGGGCGGAGACGCGATTCTGGATCACGCGCCGATGGGGGATCGTGAGGCCGCAGTGGCGGCGTTCGATGCCATCGAATCCCTGCGCGCGAGCCAGGGGGAGCTTGGTCTCGGAGCGCTGCTTCACAGAGCTGTCGAGGCCTTCGACTACGATCTCACGCTGTTCTCAAAAGGTCCGTCGGGGGCACGAGCGTGGGCCAACATCCTTAAACTCGCGCGATTCGCCGAAGGCTTCGAGAGAGCGGAGTCGTCCGATCCCGGGGCGTTCGTCGAGTACATGAAGGTGCGCAACGACGAAGGCGGTAAGGAGAACGTTGCGGCAACCGAGACCGGAGGCGATGCGGTCAGGCTGATGACCATTCACGCATCCAAGGGGCTCGAGTTTCCCGTGGTGTTCGTCGCCGATCTTGGGGTCAAAGCGTACAGGGGCGCAGGGCAGTTTCTCGTGGGATCCGTCGAATCGGGGAGCATCCGGACTCCCGTGGCAGGGGTCAAACTGCCAGACGACGACCTCTATCAGGGTATGGCGACGACTGAGCACGCCGACCTCGCTGCGTCGCAGAAGATCGACGAGATCGAGGAGCAGAAGCGCTGTCTCTACGTTGCATGCACGCGAGCGCGGGAACTGCTCTTCGTGTCGGGAGCGGCGAACCTGGCCAAAGCGCCGAGCGACACGATGCTCATCGACTGGATACGGGGCGCGCTCGGAGACCCGCAGGCGTGTGGTGACGTCTCATTGCCCGGGGTCACGGTCGCTGTGAAGGTGATGGTACCCGACGACAGGGAGGAGAGCACCCCGCTTGCTGGCGAGCCGCCGACCGAGCGCGGACCCATCTACGCGGCTCGAGACCGCTTGATCGCAGAGGAGACCGAGGGCGAAACGGTGCGGCTGCCCAAGGCCGTTTCCTACTCCGGGCTGCACCTCTACGACCAGTGCCCCTACTCGTACTACACCCGTTCGGTTCTGCGACTACGCGAGTTCGAGGAGCACCCGGAACTCTCGCCCGCTCAGTTCGGGTCGGCGGTTCACGCCGTGCTTCAGTCGGCGAGCTCGAAGGACCTTGCTCCGAGAGCGGTCGCCGCAGCAACCATGCGCTACGCCCTCGACGAAGCCTCGGTTGAGCGTCTCGAGCGGACGGCCGCGTGCTTCCTGACCAGCGAGTTGGGACGGCGCGTCTCGCGTGCGGCGCGTGTCGATCGAGAGCAGCCCCTGCGCGTTTCTGTGGGACGGTCTGTTCTCGTGGGCAACGTCGACCTCATCGCCTGGGAGGGGGAGACGGCCTTGGTGGTCGACTACAAGACCGGGGAACCGCCATCGGCTGATTCCGATCGCATCCCGGCATACCACCTGCAGGCATCGTGCTACGCGCTGGCGGCACTGAGAGCAGGAGCCGCTCGGGTCGAGGTGGTCTTCGCGTTTGTCGAGCACGAGGGCCGGACGCTGGAGTTCGAGTTCGCTCCCGATGACAGGGAGTCGATCGAGGCTCAGGTAGTGCGTCGCCTCGATGCGACGGCGGCAGGGCACTACCCGCATCTGGACGCTTTTGACGTGGCGATCTGTCAGCGGTGCCCAGCGCTGGGTGGGCTTTGTCCGATAGACGATCCTCGCAAGCGGCGCGGTTAGAGGCTCTCTTCGCGTTGACGAAGCTGGCCGCAGGCCGCGTCAATGTCGGCTCCGCGTTCCACGCGCAGCGATACTTCGATGCCAGCCGCCTCAAGGCCTCTGGTGAATACCTGAACGCGATCTGCCTGTGAGCGATTGAACCCACTTTCAGTGACAGGGTTCACTGGAATGAGGTTGACGTGCACGAGCAGGCCTCGGCAGAAGGCGACCAGAGCCGCCAGTTCGGCGTCGGAGTCGTTGACGCCGTCGATGAGGGCGTACTCGAGCGAGGGGCGCCTTCCGGAGGCGTTCGCGTATTCGATGAGTGAGGTCCGCAGCCTGCGCAGGGAGACGGTGCGCATTCCCGGCATGAGGCGGTCGCGGGTCGCCTGCACCGCGGAGTGAAGCGAGATCGCGAGCGTGAACTGCTCCGGTTCATGGGCGAACCTGTCAATCCCCGCGATCAGGCCGCAGGTGGAGACGGTGATGTGGCGAGCGCCGATTCCGAGATCCTCCGCCGCGTTGAGGAACCGCAGGGCGCCGATGGTGGCGCCGTAGTTGGCGAAGGGCTCACCTTGACCCATCGCGACGGCGTTGGTGACCCGGTGTCCGAAGTCCTCGGCGACGAGGCGCACCTGATCGACCATCTCTCCCGGACCGAGGTCGCGCGTCAGTCCCGAGGTACCCGTCGCGCAGAACGCGCAGCCCATCGCGCAGCCGGCTTGGGTGGAGAAGCATACGGTGAGCCGGTTCTTGGCCGGCAGGCCGACCGTCTCGACCGTGACGCCGTCGGCGAGCCTCAGCAGGTACTTCCGCGTTCCGTCCGCGGAGTCCTGGCGTTTGACCACCTCAGGGAAGGGGAGCGCGAGCCGACCTGCGAGGGAGTCTCGCAGGTCGGCTGACAGGTCGGTCATCTCGTCAAATGAGCGTGCGCCGCGACCATAGAGCCAGCGCTCGAGCTGCTTCGCTCGGAAGCGTGGCTGCCCCATATCGGCCAGCAAGGCCTCAAGCCCGGCGCGGTCGAGCGCTTTGATGCCGACGGCTTCTTCGCTCTGGATCGTCACTAGGGACGTTCGAGCTCCTCGAGCGCAGCGAGGTACTCCTCGCGATGCGAGTTCTCGAAGCGACCGACCGAGCGCAGGTAGTAGGCGATCTGGTCGAACCCTTCGCTTGCCGCATCGGCAGCGAACTCGGGATACATCGTGAGGGTCTCGTAGCCCTCTCCCTCTGCAGCGGCCTTGAGGTTCTCGGCAGTTGTGCCAAAGCCTCCCATGTAGGCAAGGTGGCCCAGCGCGTGCGCGGTCTCCTCGCGCGCCGCTCGGTCGAACGCGTCGATTGCTGACTGCGGCGCGCCCTCCAGCTCGGCGATTCGCTTCCACAGGGTGTAGCGGCGGTTGGCCTGCGACTCTCCGGCAAAAGCGGCCTTGAGGTGCACGAGGGTCTTGGTGCCTTCGAGCTCCGGGAGGGTCTCAAAGGCGACGAATGCCGTCTTGGGCGCTCCGCACACGGGGCACACGTCGGGCGCGGGCCCGACGTGGAGGTATCCACAGCTACTGCAACGATACAGTTCGATCATGTGTGTTCCTTTCATAGGTGACGTGATTCTACTTCACGTGCTGGTAGTTGTACCCAGACGGGCTAGAGTGCAGTGCGAGACCGCAGGATGGTGCGCTACTTCTTCGGAGCAGGCGTCGCCGACGTGTCTTGAGCGTTGAAATCGGCAGGACGGTCGCCCACCGTCACCTTGATCGAGATCGTCCTGTTGTCGCGCAGAACGGCGAGAGTGATCGTGTCTCCGACTCCGTGGCGCCGTACGATCAGCACGAGGTCGTCGAAGGTGCGGACGGCAGCGCCGTCCACCTTAGTCACGATGTCGCCGACGCGCACGCCCGCCTTCTGGGAGCCCGAACCCTTCGCCAGCTCCTCGACAAGCGCGCCCTCTTGTACGGGCAGTTTCTTCGCGGTCGCAGCCTCGGGCGTTATGGTCGAGCCGATGATTCCCAGGAAGGGATGACCGACCTTGCCGCTCGAGATCAGGCTGTCCGCGACGCGCACCGCGGTGCTGACCGGGACAGCGAAGCCGATTCCACCGCTTGAGCCGTTCTCGGTGTAGATCGCGGTGTTGATGCCTACCAACGTACCGAGGCGATCGACGAGGGCGCCTCCCGAGTTGCCCGGGTTGATCGCGGCGTCGGTCTGGATGACGTCGACGAGGGGATAGCTGCCCGATGTGGTGTTGGTGAACGAGGGAAGCGAACGCCCGAGAGCGGATACGACGCCTGCGGTCACCGAGTGCTCCAGGCCAAAGGGCGAGCCGATGGCCACCACCGTCTGACCCACGACCAGCTTGGACGAATCGCCGAGCGTGATGAGCGGCAGTTCGGCGTCGATGCTGACCACGGCGATATCGCTGTCAGCATCTCGGCCGACCAGTTTCGCGCTGTAGCCCTTGCCGCTGGCATCCCTCACGGTTATCCGGTCGGCCTTCTCGACGACATGGTTGTTCGTGAGGATGTACGTACCTCCGCCGGGGGCGCGCTTGAATGCGACACCGGAACCCGTGCCGAGCACGGGAACCGTGGGATGTGTGCTCGGAAGACCGCTCTGGCCCGCGCCGGAGGTTCCTTCGCGGACGTCGATGTTCACAACGCCGGGGACGGCGGCTGCAGCCGCCGCAGCGACGGACTCGGTGGTCTTGGGCGCCACGACGGTGACCTTCGCTGCGGGACTCGCCGTCGTCTTGCCGAGGCGCGCACCTACGAAGCCGCCAGCCAGACCGGCCAGACCCCCGGCGATGAGGGAAACGAGGACCGCGAGCGAGACGGCCAGGCCAATCCCGCTATGGTTCTTCGTATCGTGCGACGGCATCGTCGCGGCAAAGCCGTTGCTGGGCGCACCGGGCGGGAGCGTGACGGAACCTGACGCGTCAGGCGCTTGTGCAGGGGCGGGGTCGTCCCATCCGGCGACCGGGGGGGCCTCGAATGTGGGACCGCTTGAGGGTGGTGCGTACTCGGCGTCACTTGCGGCCGCAGCCTCGGCAGCTAGCGAAGCCTCAGACTCGGCTTCGGCATGCGGGTCGTTGAGGTTCTGGTCGGACATGGTCGCTCCTTCGTGATCGTTCCGGGCCCGGGCATGGCCACGTAGGCTCCTGCTTTGGATTATGCGCGAAAGGCGCCACACAAGTAGCGTCCCACCTATTCTTCCCGCTCCAGCGTTCGCGGCGTGAATCGATTGTGGTGTTTCTGTCGGGAGAGGGCCTCCGGTTGAGTCGGAGCGCCGGGGTGCGTAGACTCAGTCGGAGCCGACGAAGGAAGGGGTCCTGTGGGGGAGACCGAACAGGAAGAAGCGACGGGATTCGATGACGTCACCGTGGCCATCGCCGAGGCAGACGATCGTGCCAGTGTAGAGGGCACGCTCGACGACATCGCCCCTGCGGCCGCGCACTCGGTCGAGGATGCTTCTGCGGAACCGACCCAGGAGGCTGCGAGCATCCAGTTTCCTCGGCGGTCGATACCGGTTTGGCCGTTCTTGTCGTAC
>Ga0209512_1003528_pt1 | contig 14685 bp, 9 predicted proteins | sample frozenSSSSmetaG_FD_184142 | JGI IMG/M metagenome (GOLD analysis project Ga0209512, IMG submission 184142) | Glacier valley bacterial and archeal communities from Borup Fiord, Nunavut, Canada, to study Microbial Dark Matter (Phase II) -... | ecosystem: Environmental > Aquatic > Freshwater > Ice >... | reverse complement strand
TTAGTTGCCAGTTGTCTGTTGTCGGGGATATAGTGGTTCATTTGACAATCAATTTTCAATGCTCAAACAATTTCCATTCCTAATTCGTAATTGTTAATTCGTAATTATTAATTCGTAATTGGTAATTCGTAATTCGTAATTCACAATCAGTAATTAATAATTAAATATCACAACGTCCCCTGCTTCCACATCAATCGTACCTGCATAAGCACTTGCGGGAACCATTGAGCCATCTTTGAGAACACGCTTGAGCGAGTCACCGGAAATTGTTAGGCTCATTTTTTTGCGGTAGTCTGTATTAACAATAACAATGAATTGCCTGCCACCATTCTCCAGTAATGAAACCAGTGCAGTTTTACCTTCAGTAGCAAAAACCTTTATTGGTGCAGGTAAAACAGACATTCTTTTGGTACCGATAGGTATCGTATTTCCAAAAAATTGGAGAGACTTAACTTTTGCACCATAAAACACTCCAGAAAGATTCTTAATTTCCTGATTCAGGGATTTGATATTATCGTAAACGGTACTTCTTTTTCCTTCAAGTGTGATCGGTCCGCCACGAAAATCTTCAGTAGGTGAAACCGGAGTCCAGTAAGTAAAATACTGAAGTCCCTGAGCACCATAGGCAAGATTGGTAAACATTTGAACCCGCATGGTAGCCAGTGAAGGTTCTTCATGCTTGTTATCAAACAGGATCGATTGAGCAAATCCCCAGAAAGGCTTATTTACATTTTTGGCTTCATCTGAAAATATTTCGAGATTCTGATGCCATTTCTCATATACCCCCTCAGCAGAAGTTAATGGATAGGAATCAAAAGAGAGAAAATGAAGCGGGACTTCCTTCGCAAATTTATTCACATACTCCCGGTATTCAGCGGTTCCCAATTGTTGAGGAGTGGCATAATTAGGAAATAGATTGACGTAGCAAAAATGTTTAGGATCAACCGCATTTACCCTTTTCGCCCAGTTACCCAGATCTGTAAATGCATCCAAAGCAGGTTCATCCCGTAGAAAATAACCCGCAAGGGCCGGGTGATCCATAAAACGCTTTACAATCTTTTCGGTTTCAGTTTTCAATTCAGGGCAGCTGATTACGATCTTCATACCTGCCTTATGAGCTGCATCCAATGATTTTTGTACATCCTGCGGGCTTCCAAGAAAAGAGAAACTAATATCGAAACCTGCCTCCTTCATTTCAAGATATCTGGCAGTAGTAGCCTCTTCGGGGGGAATACTATACCAGCCCAGAATTGGAATATGGCCTTTGGATTCTAGTTTTTCTTGAGCAAAAGCAGATTTAATCAACAATACCGGCAGAATTAAAGCAAAAAAAATGAGTCTGAATGAGATCCAAAGGATATGCATTTTATTTCTTTCAGTACTTTTCTGTATTTGTAAATCTGTAGACATAAGCTTGCTTTGTTAAACTTTGTTGAGGGGGAATTTAGGTCTGTTTAATTAATTTCCAAATTAATGCTTAAAATCGCATTGGCTATCCTGAACTATCCTGAAGAAAACTTGCGAATGAAATTGATTTAAAAAATAACTCTCGCAGAGACGCTAAGACGCAAGGATTTAAGTTTTTCAGAATAGTTTCATTTATTTCATAAATAGCGTCTTTGCGTCTTTGCGAGTACCATATTAACTATTTCTGCAAGAAATTATAGCTTGCTATAAGCCAACAGTAATCAAAAAAATCAAAATCTGATTTTTTAACAATAAATTCATCAAATTTATAGCTCAGAAATCTATAAAATACCATGGTCTATTCAAGGAAACAGTTTATACAAAACTCAGCCATTCTATTCGCCGCAGCAATGAGTGGTTCTGCTTTTACACTTCAAAAAAATAAGCCACTTTTAGCATTTTCAACATTAGGCTGTCCCGACTGGTCCTTTCAGCAAATTATTGATTTTGCTGCATTGAATGGATATAGTGGCCTGGAGGTTCGTGGCATAAAGCGACAAATGGATCTTACAAAATGTGATGAATTTAGCAGTCCGGAGCAGATAAGAGCAACTCTGAGTCTGATGAAAGAGAAAGGTTTAAAATTTGTAAACCTTGGAGCTTCTGCCAATATGCATTTCCATGAAGGTCCGGAAAAAGAAAAAAGCATCACCGAGGCGAAATCATTTATCGATTTGGCGCAGAAAATTAACTGCCCCTACGTTAGAGTATTCCCAAATAAATTTCCTAAAGACAGGACAAAAGATCAAACAATCCAAACGGTTGCTGAAAATCTACTAACTCTGGGTAAATATGCCAAAGAGCGAAACGTCACCGTGTTATTGGAAACACATGGTGATTTCTCAGGCTCGGATGATATCCTTAAAGTCATGAAAGCTGCCTCGCATCCCAATATCGCTCTGGTTTGGGATATTTCAAACATGTGGACCATAACGAAAGAATCTCCTCAGGAAGTGTATAAAAAATTAAAGAAATACATTGTACACACGCATATTAAGGATGCAAAATTAAATGGCGACAAATTACAATATAGCCTTCTCGGACAAGGTGATGTACCAATCTTCGAAGCAATAGATATTCTCTATAAAGATGGATATAAAGGCTATTACAGCTTTGAATGGGAAAAACTATGGCATCCGGAGATCGCAGAACCGGAGATTGCATTAGCTGATTATCCAAAGGCGATGAAGAGCCATTTTAATTTTTAAATTCCAGGAAAGCAATTTTAAAAATGGAGGCAAATTGAATTTACTATCAATAAAGCGTTGACAATATACACTGTTTAGAGAAGTGAATGTTCTTATAAAACATGAAATAAATTGACTAATGGAATTTTTTAAATCCCATTAGTCAATTACATAAATTTACCCGCATCAAAATCTAGCTTTCTGTTACTCTGCGAATGACTCTTAGCCAATTCAAACCACAGATTTTACGAACCCTTTCATCAGAATAACCAAGTGCTCTTATCGCTTTTATAATTTCGGGATAATCACTAATATCTTTCATTTGTTTGGCTAAGGGAATCCCTCCATCAAAGTCACAGCCGAATGCGACGTGATCTTCGCCAACAAGATTTACACCATAATCTATCACGCGTGCTAACTGAGCTACATCCATTTTGTACTCTTCTGGAATCTCTGTGGCTGGCACAAATGGCAACTCAGTTGCAGCCATTTTGTCAACCTCTTCAATCGTGGCATCTTTAGAAATTGGTATTAAAGGAGGTTTTTCTACCGGATTACTAAGTTTAATCCATTTTGAATAATTAGGATCATTAAACCCGCTACCAAACTGAAGACCGATAACACCACCTTTAGCAGCAAGAGCCTTAGCCGCATGATCGCTGATACAGCGTTTATTATCTACTATTCCACGGAAACCACCATGACTATAAATTACAGGATCACTGCTTGCTTCCACAGACTGTAAAATGGCTTCATCAGAAGCATGAGCTACATTGATCATCATCCCCAATCTGTTCATTTCGGTGATCAAATCCCTGCCATGAGCATTAATACCGCCCCATAATCTCTTTCCATAACATGCATCAATAAAGGAATTACTGTCGTTATGGGCAGTTAATTGTGCTGATCTCAAGCCTAAGCGATATAATGCCCTAAGAATGTTTAAATCACCATCAAGGTCAAAGCCCCCTTCAAGATCAAGAAATGCAGCAACTTTACCCTTCTTACTGATCCTTACAATGTCTGAAGCATTAAGTGCCAATTCAATTTTAGCATTGTTTTTCTCTATTTGCTGAAGTGCAACTTCTATGATCCGAAATGTATTTTTAACCTCATGCCGTCCCGGATAATATGGCTCCGGGGTGTACACTGAAAAAAAACAGGCATTAATTCCTCCTTCTATCATTCTTGGCAGATCAACCGTACCATCCGGATACCTGTCGCCAATATCCAGGTTTTGCAGTAATTGTCTGGACATGACATGGATATGGCCATCCATAACAAATATTTTTTTTGCATTCATGCCTAAGCCCTCCCTCATACTTCTTGCAGAAAGTAATGATTCAATTCCCGAAGCCCTGTTAGCCATGCTACTAAAAGGCAGACTCGCTAATCCAAGAGCTCCAAGGCTCAAAAATTTGCGGCGCTTAATCTGGGAGCTTTGTAATTCAATTTTCTTTAGGTCAGATTTTTTACTTTCCTCTGATGAACCCTTTAATTTATCCTTAGGTTTTGTCATGTTCTAATGTTAAAATTTACATATTATTTCGAGAGAATAGCCCTGCAGCCCCAATATAAGGACAATTGGATGATAAAAGAAGTTTAGTATTAAACATGATACATGAATGAAGTATATGGATTTTCAAAAGGCTAATGCTAAACCCATTATCAATTTTTAAGATCATTCAGCTTTCAACAAACCGGATACAGGCGGGTCTCGATGCAGTTTCTGACCATGTAAAAACAAAAAAAATGACCCTAATGAAGATCATGGCTAGCTTTAAATTTAATTGAACTATTTTTAATTAAAATAATCTGTTATATAGGTTTCATTCTGCTATAAACCACATTGAGTTAAGGGATATTGCAATATTGTTAATGAATAATGAAAAAAGAAAAAATTCAAATTTCAAGAAGGGTACTTTTCAAAGGAGCTGCTCATGCAGGATTAGCTTCAGTTTTAATTCCACTTACGGGTTTATCAGCCACCAAGGGAGAAATCTTTGATGATTCCGATCAACTCAAACGAGATAGAAATTCATTAGACCCTTCAATTTTAAATGCCGAGGCAATAATTTTTACACCCTCAGTTATTTATGCATCCGAAGGTATAGAAACCAATATTTACTTCGACAATGTGATCTTTTCAAATCTACCAAATGATCTTTTATCGATTGATATAATTTGTACAAAGGGAAGGCAGTATGATAAGTTCTGGAGAATTATTCCCCAGGCTACTGATACCGGATCAACTGAGTTTAAGATCGAAGTTAACTTTGCCGGTAAAATAATCGCCTCCAAAAGCTCAGAATTGATCATCTCTGCAAAGAATAAAGGCACGGGATCATCAATAAAGGTACTTTGTATTGGTGACAGTACAACTGCCGGAGGTCAATATATTAGCATCATCAATTCTGATTACCAGGCAATGGCATGCCCTTCGATGACCTTTCTTGGTGGCCGGGGAAATACACCAAATAAACATGAAGGCAGAGGAGGATGGAAATTCAGTCAGTACGCCGGAGATGGTGGTCCGATTACATGGCAGTTCAATTTAAGCGGACTTACTGAAAGCCCGGCTATTGGTTCAGTTTATTCAGATGGCAAGTCGGAATTTACGATCTCTGAAATAAACCTGAGTGGAGGAAAAGGATATATAGCTGCCCGCAGAAGCAAGGGGATCGATAATCCATCTGTAAATGGAAACCTGACAAAGGTTTCAGGCAACGGCGATATCTTAATTCCATATACAAATTCAGGGATGACAGCAGCTAATCCCTTCTGGAATTTGAAAACACAGCGACTGGATTTTAAAAAATATTTGGATGATCGGGGATACACGATGACATCAGACGATCTGATCACAGTACATTTAGGAATCAACGATGTGTTTCTTGATGTTTCAGAATCGAAATTAACTAGTATTAAAGTCGATTTTGAAAAAATGCTGACTGAATTCAGAACAGTAATTCCAAGGATCAATATCGGACTATGCATTACCATTCCACCTTCAATCTCACAGGATGCTTTTGCGGTGAATTACGCATCAGGACAAACTTTAAAAAGGTATCTCGAAAATTATAAGAGACTGGTTGAATTCCTGCAAAGCAATTACGACACCCAGGAAATGAGAAATTCAAGGTTATACTGTATTGGTTTTAATCATTGCATAGACAGAACAAATAATTTTCAGAAAACTACGATGAAGGCCAATGCAAGAAGTACGCAAATGATTGAAACATGGGGCAATGGAGTACATCCCGACAACACGGGATATTATCAAATGGGTGATGTTTTATATTCTTTTATAAAAGCTATTGTTATTTAAAATAATTGCATAAAAAAGGCGCCAACCATCAGGAAAGCGCCTAATTTTAATTTTTTATATTATTATCTGCCTGCCGGACTTGGTCCTGCTGGCTGCGAAATTCCATCCAAATCATAAACAACACTCCCTGCCCGGATTGTCATTTCGGTTTGAAACCTTTCTTTTCCGGTAAATTTACCGCCTCTTACAGCCCATCCAAAATCACCTTCATTAATTCTGAAGATAGCGATATCAGCAACCGAACCCTGAGATAAGTTTCCCAGTTCTTCACGCTTAATTGCCTGAGCCGGATGCCAGGTACTTGCAGCAATCACTTCTTTCAGCGGCATACCTGTCGCCATAAATAAACCCATTATGTTTTCCATACTTTTCATCGGGCCATTCATACTTCCAGTGTGTAAATCTGTACTGATCGTGTTTGGATAAAAACCTGCCTTAACTGCTGGTACACCCTGATTATAAAGATAACTTGCTCCGCCAAAACCAACATCGAAAATTACTCCTCTTTCTCTGGCTTTATAAACAAAGGGTTTTATTTTACCATTCATATCCACAATAGATTCTCTTCCATTGGGGTCATTGCTTCCATTTCCTCCAAAAGCATGGGTATAGATATCGCCTTTACGAAATTTCACATTAAACAAGGAATCCAATGGCAAGAAAGGGTCTGCAGAACCAAAATCGACCATAATTGGAATATTGGCTAGTCTGCCAGCTTCAAGTGCACGATCGGTTGGTACCCAGGTACGTCCTGAGAAATGCGCCAGTTTAACTCCAACAATATCATGTGGATATTTCTTAGCCATCTCTGCTGTTTTCTGAGGATCCATCTCATCAATATTGTTTTCGCCTGCCCCGTCCATCCCTGTACCGACAATGTTCAACATTGCCAAAACACGGGTTTGTGAAGCATCAATTGTACGTTTTTTATAAAGTTCAAAATCTCTCCATCCGGTACAACCGGCATCAACTACCGTTGTTACTCCGGTACGGAAAGTAAATCCATCAGCTGGCAATGCTGTCGGGGCATTTTTGAGATAACTACCATCATGACCCCAGAAGAAATGGACATGGATGTCAATTAATCCCGGTGTTACATATAAACCTTTTGCGTCAATTATCTTATCGGCCAGTTCAGGATTGATATTTTTAGCAATCAGCGCAATTTTCCCCTCAGTTGCCTGAACTGCTGCACGTGCTGGTATTGCCGGGCGCGCCGGGCGTCCATTCTCTGCAGGACGTTCGGCCATTGCCGGACGAGCAGGCTGTCCTCTTCTTCCGGCAGTGAAGGCAATATCCATAACAGAATTGATATTATTTTTTGGATCAATGACATGTCCGCCTTTAATTATATAAGCATAAGGCTTGCCTGAAGATGTTCCGCCTGGTTGAGCTTCTGCCCTGATGCCGAAAATTACCAGAAGGGTAAATAGTAATAACTTTGTTCTCATTTTAATTTTGTTTAATTCTTGAAATATAGAAAAATACCCTGATGATCTCAGGGCAACAATGGAATACTCTTTTCCTGGTTAACCGGTTCATCCTGTACTAAACTTTATTCTGGCAGGTTTAAGTTTAGAATATGTGCCAAATTTAAATCTGAAGGGCATTTATCTTTTATTTTATTACACAAATCCCTGGAAATAAAACCCATAAAGTCAATTGTAACAATACCATTATTTAATTAAGGGGATATTTAAGAATACCTGGAAAAAACCATGGTTTTCAAAAGAATAACTGAAAAAACAGATGATTATCAAAGTCAAAAACAAGACCGAATAATTATATTGCATCCAATAGATTAGTACATTATGCATGATCAAAAAAACCGTCAACCCGATAACTATCGGGTAGCCCACAGCGATCTTATTCAGCTCAAACGCTGGAATACACCCACAATTTATAATGGTTGGGAACAGATCACAAAACAAAATCCAGCTAAGGATGCATTCAATCTGGAAGAAACCCGCGATTTTATGCCTCAGATGGGTCCGATGGTAGGTTATGCTGTTACTTTGGTCATTGAACCCAGTAATCAGCAGCATAAAATTTCGAACCCTGATGCCTATATGGAATACCTGCATTATGTCGCTCATACTCCGGGGCCCAAAATTGTGGTCGTGCAGGATCTGGATAGATCAAATATCGTAGGATCCTTCTGGGGTGAAGTAAATAGCAATGTTCATAGATCCCTTGGCTGTGTCGGTACAATAACTGATGGCGCTGTACGCGACCTGGATGAAATGACAAATGCCGGTTTTAAAGCACTGGCCAAAAGGCTTTGTGTAGGTCATGCCCATGTTACTAGTGTCAAATGGAATTGTGAAGTGGAAGTATTCGGAAGAAAAGTTAATCCGGGTGACTTAATTCATGCCGATAAACATGGCTTTATCGCTATCGCTCCCGATGAGCAGAGCAGATTGCTGGAAGCAGCCCGCTTTATGGATGCCAATGAGTGTAACACAATAATTCCTGCAGCACGTGATGCAGCAGGGCATACCTCTGAAGAAGTTTTAGAAAGCCTGAAACAAAATCTCCAACAGTTCAGCAAGAATGTAAAGGAAAAATTCAATCGAACGAGCGAGTTTTAAGCTAAAAGCCTATAGCTGAATGTCCATTGCTCACCATTAGCTCAATGAATTTCATATTCGGTGTAAATGGTTTGAAAGCTTGACTCCCATAGATAATATTTACCTGACACCTCATACCTCAGACTTCATACCTCAGACTTCATACCTCATACCTCAGACCTCATACCTCATACCTCATACCTCATACCTCATACCTCAGACCTCATACCTCATTATCTCAAGTCCTAATTTACCTTAATCACCCCTTTCATAATCCTCCAATGCCCGGGGAAAGTACAGATAAACGGATATTCACCAGGTTTGTCTGGTGCTTTAAAATCAAGTCTGTACGAACCACCGGTAGCTACCAGAGGGCTTGAAAAAAGTACCTCGGGAATAGCAGGAACAAAATTCTTCGCATAAGCATCTTTGTTGCTTGCCATAGCATCTGCGGCTTTTCCAACGAGCTCAGTTGAACCAGGTTTGATGATTACCACATTATGAGGCATTTCATCCGGATTTTTAAAGATAAGCGACACCAAACTGCCAGCTTTTAGATTGATTACAAGCTTATCATAGGCCATTTTCCCGCTTAGGGTAGATAATTGAATGAGGGTTCTTCCCTTGATCTCAATTACTTCTGACATTTTTGCATCAGATTCAGCACTCAATGTTTTTCGGAAATCTGAAACTGCCATTACATCTGCAAAATCATCATAAAATTTATCTGACAATGGTTTTCTTGTATAAATGGCCGCATCAGGATCCTTTTTAAAGTAGCCGGGCATAGCTAATACTTCTGCAGAAGAAAGCGGCTGAAGCATTAATTTGGTTTTCTCAGGCTTGTTTGCCAGAAAGTTTTTATCCTTTTTAAACTTATCCATCCAGATTGGCTGCAGATGCTTAAAACTCTCCTTTAATGCATATATGATATAATCATCCATTGGCATTTCTGAAGCAGATAATAAAGCCATCAGACTTTTCTCATTTTTGAAATGACTTAGAGAGACAATTGCTTCCAAACGTACCCGGGGAGAGGAATCTTTAGACATTGTTATAAGCATTTCCTGAGAATTTTTCAGGTCATCCCTCCAGTAATAAAGAACTCTGGTCGCTGCAGCCCTGACATTGGCATCTCTGGCCATTAACAGGTTATTTAAAAGTATTTCATTGGTTTGATGTAATCTCTGGTACATCCATAAAGCTTCCAACTGAAATTGCTCATAATTCTTGTCAGCCTTGTTTAGTTTTTGAAGCCAATTTGGTAAGGCTGCTAAAATTTCCTGTTCAGGAAACTCCGTCAGTTGAATTCTGGCCCTGTATCTTGTTCTGTCTTCGTATTCTTTTAACTGATCCAATAACTGATCGATTTTAAGGCGGCTCATATCCAACGGCTTCAGTAATGCTTTGCCGGTATATGTTATCCGCCAGATTCTGCCATGCGTTTTATCCCGATCAGGATCACGCAAGGCCCTTTCGCCATGATTGATTACCAGGTTGAACCAATCTGCCAAATAAAGAGCTCCATCCGGTCCGAACTGAAGATCTACAGGACGGAATTGTGGGTCTTTTGATTGCAGGATCGGTTCCTGCTCCTTACCTATCAGACCACTTCCAGCTTCAGACAAAGAATGATTTGTAATTCCCTGAAATCCAAGGAAAGTATTAAAAAGCACATTACCCTGATAATTATCGGGGAAGTTCCTGCTTGACACAATTTCCATTCCACAGGTTTTGGGCTTAATTTTCAATGTCAGCATATCCTTCATTTCAACATGCTTTACAGGATAATCGGTTGCTACCGTGAGTGGTGGGGCAAAATAATTCATTCCTGTAGAGGTATCTCCAATCAGATGAGTACCATTCCTGGTAAAGACATTCCCCCATGGGTTAGCATAAGGGTAGGAAACATAAGGCTCCAATTTCATCGTGATCGGATCGTATCTCCAGGTTTCACCATAAGCAGATCGCTGAGGGCCATAAGGCGTTTCTACCTGGGTATGAAGAAAAGTACCCATATGCATATAGAGTGCACCATCCTGCCCCCAGGTGAGGGCAGAAATTGAATGATGTACATCCTCCGTACCAAAACCATGAAGAATAATTTCTCTTACATCAGCTTTCCCATCACCATTCGTATCTTTTAAGAACATCAGGTTTGGCGGCTGTGACACATACACTCCACCATTTCCTAATTCAAATCCCAGAGGCATGTAGAGGCTATCCGCAAATACGGTATGTTTATCTGCCTTTCCGTCGCTATTGGTATCCTCCAGAATGATAATTTTATCATTTGGCGGACTTCCGGGATAGTACTGAAGATATGATGGCAGAGTTGATACCCATAAACGTCCTTTGGGATCGAAAGTAATCTTAACCGGTTTTTCGATTGGGAAATCCTTTTCAGAAGCAAAAAGCTCAACTTTAAAGCCCTCTTTTACGACAAACTGTTCTTCCAATGGTGCATTCTGAGGCTTTTTAACAATTATCTCCTGCTTATCGTTGATTAATTGCCGGACTTTCTTTGTATCAATACCAGAACTACTTTTAGTACCTGTCCATACGATGCTATCAAGGCTTAAAACCAGCTGATCCAATTTCAATAATTCAGTTGGAAAAGAAATAGGGCCACCTGCCGGTTGTACCCAGGGTTCTTTCCTGCTTCCATTGATATACTCAGCATTTACAGCTCTGAATTTGTAAAAGAACTGCTGATTCTTATGATCAATTACCCACTTCACTCCGGTATAATCGGGTTCATCTTTCCATACTGCGAATTTGAAATTCAATTTCTTCGCCATTAGTTCACTGATGGCTTTATAGCCCTTATCATTCAGATGGATCCCGTTAATTGTAATGGAATCGGTAGCATCAGCTAAATCACGGCTTGGCTTGTAAAGGTCAATAAATGGTATTTCCAATTGTTTTGCAACTTCGGCCATACCCGCTATATATAACTCCAAATTGGCATTATGCTCCTTAGGATCGGGTAAATTACCGCCCAGCTTTTCATGGGCAATTGGAGAAACAAGTATAATTTCTGGTGCTGAACTGGAATTGTATTTTTGTTGTTTGAGATGAAGAAGGAAACCTGAAAGACGGTGTTTAAAATTGGCCAGACTATCCAGTCCTTTAAAAGCCTCATTTAAACCGAAACATGCAAAAATAATATCTGCCTTTTGGAGTGTCAGATGCTCATCCAGTGTACCAAAATTATAGGGCCTGGGTTGCAGACCGACTTCATCGGCACTCCAGCCCATATTCCGAACGGTCAGATTTAAATCAGGGAAGCTCTTGTATAAAAGTGCTTCGAAATAGTTAAAATTTTGAAGACGTTCGGCAAAGGTATTTCCAATAATCACAATTCGCTGCCCCTTTTTTGGTTTGAAGTCGATGCTCTTATCGCTTTTAGTTGTAATTAGTGTGCTCGCTAAAAGGGGTAAAATTATGAACAGGAGGAATCTATAATGTTTCATCATTTATATGCTAATCAAAAATTTCTACTCTTGCCAATTAATGTTCTTATTCTTTGTTCCCTGATCCTTATTCAATCAAATCCCTATCCTTCATCCAGTTAACAGTTCTGCCGAACCATTCTTCAAAAACAGGCTTTTTCAGAAATCCATGTTCTCCTTCAGAATAAACATGAAGTTCTGCATTGACCTTATTCTTACGCAAAGCATGATAAAACCTAAAACTATTTTCAGGAGAAACTACGGTATCATCAGCCGTATGCACCAGAAAAGTTTGCGGAGTTGATTGGTTGACATGAAGTTCATTCGAGAAAAAATTGATCTTTTCTGCTGAAGGTGTCTTTCCTAAGAGATTATTACGGCTACCGATATGACCAATCTCATCAGTAAAGCTGATAACAGGATTAACGAGTACCATGAAATCTGGTCGGAGATCTGTATTCTCAGGATTTTCAATGATTCGTGCATCAAAATGAGTACCTGCACTTGAAGCCAGATGTCCCCCGGCAGAAAATCCCATAATACCTATCTTTTTGGCATCAATATTCCATTTACCGGCATTCTGACGCACAATTTTTAAAGCTTGCAGCGCATCCTGCAAAGGCCCAATTGATTTATCATCCATAATTGCATCATCCGGAAGACGATATTTAAGGACAAAAGCTGTGACACCTAGTTTAGTAAAGGCTCTTGCCACATCACTCCCTTCCCGTTTGGTGAGTAAACCGCCATATCCTCCTCCCGGACAGATTATGACAGCCGAACCCCTTGAATGACTCTTTGAAGGCAGAAAAATGGTCAAAGTTGGAAAGGACACTTTCCTTGTAACCGTATCAACTAAAGCATTTGCGGTTTTCTGTTCCTCATTGGCACTTAATTTAGAGTTGGGGATTTTTCCGGGATAAAGTGGAATGGGTTGTTGGGCATTAGAGATCTGATATGATGCTACCAGAATTAAACTATGTATAAGCCAGTTCTTATATTTCATTATTGATCAATTAATTGTACCTATGATCAATTTTAATCAAATACCCTTTACAAACAAAATATATTCTTAAGGCGGGATCATTTGTTTCATTAATTCCAAATATTCCTCCCCAAAATTCATATTTTCCAACCCATTAAGAAATACTTTATGCAAATTTGAATTAAAATCAATTCTTATGAAACAGGGCCTTTTAATAGATATGGACGGCGTAATTTACAGCGGTGAATTATTAATCGAGGGAGCCGACAGATTTATAAATAATTTAATAAAGAAAGATATCCCGTTTACATTTATGACCAATAACAGTCAGCGTACACGACTTGAAGTTGTGCGTAAATTAAAGCATCTTGGAATTGAAGTCACAGTAGATCATGTATACACCAGTGCTATGGCGACCGGCAAATTCCTGGGAGATCAGGGCTCACAAGGAACAGCTTATGTTTTGGGTGAAGGAGGATTATTGACCAGTTTGCATGAAAACGGAATTACTTTGGTAAACACTGATCCTGAATTTGTTGTTTTGGGTGAAGGCCGGAATTTTACATTGGAAATGGTGCAGCGTGCTGTAGATATGATTCTTGCCGGAGCAAAATTTATTACAACCAACCGTGATCCATCACCCAAAAAACCGGGATGGAATAATTTAGGCATCGCAGCTACTACCGCGATGATTGAAGAGGCAACCGGCCGGAAAGCTTTCGTTACCGGAAAACCAAGTCCGGTGATGATGCGTTCGGCGCGAAAATATTTAGATCTGGAAACTGGAGGCACAACGGTGATAGGTGATACCATGGAAACCGATATACAAGGCGGAGTTCAAATGGGATACAAAACAATTCTGGTGCTCTCAGGTATCGCCCAAAAGGAAGATTTATCCAACTATGCCTTCAAACCTGATTTAATAAGCAGTTCTATTGATAAAATTGAACTGCCTTTGAGATGGTGGGAAAGCTGAAGAAACCCGGAGAGTTGACTGTTTAATTTATGCTGGATTTCTCAAGCCCCTTATCAGCAACCCTTCCTGTTTCAATAATCTTTATAGCTCTTGCTGAATTCTCAGTCAGCATTTTATCCCGGATGCAGCCGTTTAATTTAAGAAAGATCAGGTAGCTATCTCCAGGTTTTCCAGCTTTCAGGTTAAAACTAAGCTCCTGTTCATGTTTAAGTGGCACAATCGGGCTTGAAGAGGAATCTGATGTACTTTCCATGCTATTAAAGTCGAAATACATCGAAATAACTTCAATGAGAACGCCATCGATCGTTTTATTCCGGAACTGCGGATTTAAAATCCCAAGATCAACCTTAAGCGTCTCCGGGTTTGACATGATCTCCTGTTTATATCCGTTTTTCAGAATGCGTGAAAGGGGAAAATCAATACAGATATCCTTGTACAATAACTGATCTACGTTCAGGGGAATATTCATTTTTAATTGCTTTTTAAACATCCCCACCAGAAATTGCCATAGCTGTCCGGAAGGAAAATCTGAACGATAAGTATCTATTTCCTTTTTAACCAGACGGGCAGGGATATTTGCACCTGTAAGCAGTAAGTTATGCCTCTTAAATGTATCATTTACCTCAACTTTGCTTTTTGTACCCCTGCGCGCCCGTTTGTGTTCTGGGTAGACCTTGCTATTAACAACAATGCTATCAGGGTCTGGTAAATCATGAA
>Ga0209512_1003527_pt1 | contig 14686 bp, 15 predicted proteins | sample frozenSSSSmetaG_FD_184142 | JGI IMG/M metagenome (GOLD analysis project Ga0209512, IMG submission 184142) | Glacier valley bacterial and archeal communities from Borup Fiord, Nunavut, Canada, to study Microbial Dark Matter (Phase II) -... | ecosystem: Environmental > Aquatic > Freshwater > Ice >... | reverse complement strand
ATTCAGTATATAATGGGGAAAGGCCCATTTTACGGAAGAGAGTTTCTCGTTAGTTCAGCTACTTTGATTCCTAGAAATGAAACAGAGGAATTGGTTCATCTGATCATCAAAGAGAATTCAAAAACTGGTTTGAGAATTTTGGACATAGGTACTGGAACAGGCTGTATTCCTATTTCCTTGGCATTGGAGATGAATAACCCTGAAGTTTTTGCAGTGGATATTTCTGAGGAAGCTTTGGAGATAGCCGCTCAAAATGCAGGTGCGCTAGGTGCAAAAGTAACTTTCTCCAACTGTGATATTCTGACTCAGACACCAGAAGTCTCGGAACTGGATATTTTGGTAAGCAATCCTCCCTATATCCCTGAGCAGGAGAAAACTGAAATGCATATAAATGTGCTGGATTTTGAGCCTGAATTGGCCTTGTTTGTCAGCAATGACGATCCGCTGATATTTTACCGAGAAATAGCTGAAAAAGGAAAACAACTCCTGAAGTCAGGTGGGAAGCTGTATTTTGAAATCAATGAAAAGTACGGGAAAGAGGTTTCTCAATTGATGCAGGATCGAGGTTATTCAAATGTGCAGGTTTTAAAGGATTTGAATGGAAAGGAAAGAATTGCAGTAGGTGGACGCTAGATATGAGTATCAAGACACTAGACTTAAGTATCAAGACACTAGACTTAAGTATCAAGTAGTTAGATTTCAGGCATGATAACATTGATTCATAATAAATTACAACATCAAGACTATCTAGCTAGAATAGATGAGATTTTTGATGCTGAGCAAGGAACACATGATGGTGATGAGTTAGAATTGTTGGTAACTCTAGTCAGGCTTTATGAACAAGAAAACTTTCATTTGCCAGCACTTGATCCCATAGAAGCAATAAAAATACGCTTGGTGGGTTTGGGGTTGAAAAATAAAGACCTTGAACCGATTATGGGAGATCCTGGCAATATTTCAAAGATTTTGAAGGGTAAAAGAAGTCTGACTGTTGATATGATTCGTGGATTAAGTGAAATGCTTGGTTTGCCAGTTGAAGTGTTGGTAGGAAAAAGAAAGTCTAAATTAGTCTAATTGTGTTACCATTTCGCCAATCCAAAAAATCCCAGGTGCTTTGATCGTGGTATTTCCTTCTGGCACTTCAAGCATCGTCGCATAGGTAATGGGCAAAATCAATTCCCCATTTTCATTTTGAATTTGCACTGGCATGCCTTCCTTGCCATGGATGTGGATGCTGCTTTCCGCAAACCATTTTTTGAATTCACCCGATTTCACTGGGTAATATTTCCAGTCTCCATCCAAGATGGTAAGATTCAACAGCTCAAGTTTGTCATGCAGCTCAAGTGCTTTCAGATGTGAAATGCCTACCAGATGCACTGCTTTGTGATCTGTGGATACTAGATAATCTAGCCCTGTTTGCAGATAATTTTGATCTAAAGTATTGACGAATTTCACTGGATATTGCTCTTCCAGTACCTGTTGATTTTCTGCTTGAAAAGTCTCTGAAGCTAGAATAACATCTATTTTAATTCCCCAACTCATAACTTGATCAAGCACTTTTTCAGTCACAAGAACCGTCGGAACCCATTCTAGAAGAGGAGAAACTTGATCAAATCGAATTTGGTCAACTTCTAAAATTAGCACCGCAGGCTCCTGTTTATCTTTGACGAAATGATGTGAAGACATTAGGACTGGATTTTACGATAGAACTCAAGTGAATTTCTATAAGCTAAACCTTCTAGATCGGCAGGGCTTAATTTATCTTCCAAACTTTCAATTAGAGCTGGATATTTTCCGGCATTTTCTGCCAGAGGAAAATAAAAAGGAATGCGGGATGGATCTCCAAAGTCCTTGGTGTAAAAATAGTCAGCCCCAAAACAAATAGACTTTTCTCCGCCTAATTCAAAACCGCGAAGAATATGCTCAAATAGCCGCTCAGGAACCTCAGGATCTAAGAAAGCTCTCAGGAAGTTCACGCCAATGATTCCTCCTCGATGTATGATTTCCTTGGCAAACTCATCAGTAAGGTTGCGAGGGTGATTCCAGATTTCTCTGAAATTGGAGTGACTGGCGATTACTGGGATATCGAGTTTTTGAGTGTCTATGTGGTTCAAAATTCCCTCAGCAAGCAAATCTGAGGTATGCGATAGATCAATCGGAATGCTTTTGCCAGCCATGTAGTCCAATAATTTTTTCCCATCGTCCTTCAAACCGATACCTTTGGTGTAATTACCTCCACCAAAGCGGTTTTCAGTATGGTGCGTCAAGCTGATATAGGCAAGAGATTTTACTTTTTGAAGAATTCCATCAAACTGGGAATAGATCTCATCCCAACTTGCCGATTCATTACCAAAACCTGCTGCATTTTCTACTGCAGCTTTGATCCCGACACAGTTTTGTTTGTGCCAATTTTGTAAAAAATCAGCATCTGCAAATGCTAGATCGTTCTCATGCTTTTCTAATAATTCAGAGAAAATTTGGGCCTGTCTAGATGCCAAATTCATGCTTTCTGGCCTTACGTCGGTGTAGATCGCTAAAATCTGCATCCGTACATTTCCAGTTTGCAACCAAGGAATTGCACAGGCGATTTCATCTTTTGCGTATAGGTTCGCTCCCGGGATTTTTGCCAAATAGGACAACAAATCACAGTGCATGTCGATTATCGGAAAGCTCATCGTTTTTTGGGGTTAAGACAAAGTAAACCAAAAAAGCGTACGTTTTTTAATACTTTTAGGGAGGATTACAGTTAAGTAATCAGCAGATAGATTTTTAATTTTACCAGAAAAATAAGCGATATGGCCTTAGCTCAACCTTTCAACTTCAAAAAATGGATAGATGAAAATAGACATCTACTCAAACCTCCTATTGGAAATCAGCAGGTTTATAAAGGAAATGATGACTTCATCGTAATGGTGGTTGGCGGGCCAAATTCCCGAAAAGACTATCATTCCAACGAAGGAGAGGAGTTTTTCTATCAGTTAGAAGGCGATATCGTGCTGAAAGTTATCGAAGAAGGAAAGCCTAAAGACATTCATATCCGTGAAGGGGAAATATTCCTGCTTCCAGCCAAAGTTCCGCATTCTCCTCGCCGTCCTGCCAATACTATCGGATTAGTAATAGAGCGCTACAGAAGAGCAGGTGAAGTGGATGGGTTTATCTGGCATTGTGAAAATTGCGGGGAAAAGCTTTATGAGGAATTTTTCGAGGTTACAGACATTGTTACCCAGCTGCCTCCAGTTCAGGAGAGATTCTGGGAGAATCCTGAAAACACTACATGCAAGAATTGCGGAACAGTAATGGAGAAATAGAGTTGAGAAGCAGATGACCTAACTTATGCCCATTCGATACTTGGTCACTAATGCCCGGTGACGGATGACCGATGTTGTCTAAGCGATGTCATTTAGCAAAACCTATGATGCTTTCGTCTGTTAATAGTTAGAAGTTTAAAAACCCCAAATATTTCAAAAATGAACTACGAATATTCAGCTGAATTTGCCCGAGAGATGGATCAGAAGGACTCTCTATCGCACTTTCGGGATCGTTTTCTTTTTCCGAAGGTAGATGGAAAAGATGCTATCTATCTCTGCGGAAATTCTCTGGGCTTACAGCCTAAATCAGCTAAAGATTACATTGCAAAGGAATTGACAAATTGGGCAGATATGGGTGTAGATGGGCATTTTCATGGGGAGGATGCCTGGTTTTTTGCAAAGCAAAAATCAAAGCCTGCGCTAGCTGAGATCGTCGGAGCTCATGAGCATGAAGTGGTGGCGATGAATAACCTATCTGTGAATCTTCATCTTTTGATGGTTACATTTTATCAGCCCACAAAGGCGCGCTACAAAATCATCGTGGAAGCTGGCGCTTTTCCTTCAGATCAATACATGCTGGAAACTCAGGTAAAATTTCATGGATTAGATCCTGAAGAAGTTATCGTAGAGCTCTCACCCCGTGATGGGGAGCATACGCTTCGTACGGAGGATATTTTGGCAGAGATAAGAAAGCAGGGAGATTCGCTGGCCATGGTAAATATGGCTGGTTTGCAATATTATACAGGGCAGGTTTTTGACATGAAAGCCATTACCGCTGCAGCTCATGAAGTTGGTGCTTATGCGGGATTCGATTTGGCTCATGCTGCTGGAAATGCTCCATTAAGTTTGCATGATTGGGATGTGGATTTTGCAACTTGGTGCAGTTATAAATACATGAATTCGGGCCCAGGGAATGTTTCAGGGGTATTTATTCATGAGCGATTTGCGGAGCGTCCTGATTTGAATCGTTTTGCTGGATGGTGGGGACATGATCAGGAGCAGCGCTTTAAAATGGAAAAGGGCTTTGTGCCTATGCATGGAGCGGATGGCTGGCAGCTTTCCAATTCCGATATCATTGGATTGGCCGTTCATCAGGCATCTTTAGATATTTTTCAGGAAGCTGGAATGGCGAATTTGAGAAAGAAATCTGAGCAACTGACAGCATATTTAGCCTATCTAATTGAGGAAATCAGTGGAAATTCAGGGGTTTTGGAAATTATTACTCCTAAAAATCATGCGGAAAGAGGCTGTCAGTTATCTTTGCACATTCATCGCGGAGGCAAGGCTGTATTCGATGAATGGTATAAACAAGGAGTCGTGGGCGACTGGCGCAATCCAAATGTGATCCGTCTGGCACCTACACCGCTCTATAACAGCTTCCTAGACGTGTTCCGTTTTGCACAGATTTTGGAACAATCTCTGAAGAAATTCGCTTAAAGGAAGCGTGGATAAAACAATCCAAATGGAAAAGAATCAAGTTACCGTATTAGGAGCCGGATTAATCGGATCCCTAATGGCTATATATCTAAAGCGCCAGGGTTTAGAAGTCGAAGTATTTGACAAGAGGCCTGACAAGCGCAAGTCAACTTTCGAAGAGGGGAAAAGATCCATCAACATGGCGCTTAGCCAGCGAGGATGGAATGCTTTGGAAGAGGTTGGACTGAAGGATAAAGTAATGCCTTTGGCCATTCCTATGTATGGTCGCAAGGTTCATGATGAGCATGGAGGTACTACTTTTATTTCCTATGGAAAAGAGAATCAAGCTATATATTCACTTTCCCGAGGAAAATTTAATCAGTTGCTTGTAGAAGAAGGAGAGCACTTAGGTGTCAAATTCAATTTTGAATACAAATGCACCGATGTAGATTTTCGCAATCAGGAAATCAATTTCCAGACTCCTGAAGGAGAAAAGAAAGTGCTTGCACCAGTTCTATTTGGATCTGATGGAGCTTATTCCTCGCTTAGATTGGCGATGCAAAAGCAAATCAGATTCAATTACAAGCAGGAATACATCACACACGAATATAAGGAGTTGACGATTCCGGCAACGGCAGAAGGCGAGTTTGCGATGGATCCGAATGCATTGCATATCTGGCCAAGAGGCAAGTTTATGCTGATCGCTCTTCCAAATCCTGATAAGACATTTACCTGTACACTATTTTTACCGCATAGCGGTTCTAAAATTTGCTTCGACAAAATCAATGATGAGAATGATCTTGAGATCTTATTCTCCAATTATTTTGATGACGCGTATCAGCTTATGCCAGATCTAAAGACTGAGTTTTTTGCTAACCCAACCTCAGCGTTGATCAATGTGGAATGCTTTCCATGGGTTCAAGGCACGAGTTTGCTGATGGGAGATGCCAGTCATGCGATGGTTCCTTTCTATGGACAGGGCATGAATTGTGGCTTTGAAGATTGCTCGATTTTGAATGGTTTGATTGATAAGTTCGGGACTAATTCCTGGGATTTGGTTTTTGAAAAATTTCAGAAAAAGCGCAAAATAGACACCGATGCAATCTGTCAATTGGCGATGGAGAATTTTGAAGAAATGAGAGATTCTGTGGCCGATCCTAAGTTCGTACTTCGCAAGAAAATAGAAGCCAAGCTGTACGAGTTGTATCCAAATGACTGGATTCCGCTGTATTCTATGGTGACTTTCACGAATATGAGGTATTCTGAAGCTTATATTCAAGGGAAACTTCAGGAAGCAATAATGGATCGCGTAATGGCTGATCCGCTGATCACGGAGAATTGGAATAAACTCGACTACGAGGATATTATTTATAAAATGGAAACAGCTAAAGCGGTCTAATCAGATCGCTTTTTTTGTATTTAACCACGGAGCGCACAGAGGTTTCGCAGAGGTCACTGTTTTCCTAATTTAAATTCTGGAAGGAAATGCCCTATGAAGGCACTGAAATAATTTAGTTCAAGTCTTCAGACTTGGGCCTAGATTGCTGCAGTCTCCTGACTGCTTATTACTCCAGCATGGTCTTGATATGAGAGGAATTACTATACTGCTTAACCTTGTCGATTGAATAAAAACATCCTGCTTCTGGAGAAGCAGGATAACAATAAACTTCTCTTGCGCTCTCTACGAAACCTCCGCGCACTCCTTGGTTAAAAAAAATGACAAAAAAGGCATTGATTTCTCAACGCCTTTGATTTTTATAAAAGTGGCTTAAACTGCCTCAGGAATCTAACATCATTCTCAGTGAACAATCGAAGATCTTTGATCTGATATTTCAGCATCGCAATTCGCTCGATACCCATACCGAAGGCAAAGCCAGTATATTTCTTAGAATCAATTCCACAGTTTTGCAACACATTCGGATCTACCATTCCTGATCCACCGATCTCTACCCAGCCGCTGCCTTTGCAGACGTTACAGCCTTTGCCACCACAGATCAGACACGTGATATCGATCTCTGCACTTGGCTCTGTAAATGGGAAATAAGATGGTCTGAATCGTACTTTGGTTTCCTTGCCAAACATCTCTTTGGCGAAGTGATAAAGCGTATTTTTCAAATCAGCGAAACCTACATTTTCGTCCACATAGAGTCCCTCCACTTGGTGGAAAATACAATGTGCACGAGCTGAGATGGCTTCATTTCTATATACTCTTCCCGGAGAAAGCGTACGAATCGGAGGTTTTTGATTTTCCATCACCCGAACCTGAACAGAAGAAGTGTGAGTTCTTAAGGCGATATCAGGATTCTTCTCGATGAAGAAGGTGTCCTGCATCTCACGAGCTGGGTGATTTTCAGGGAAATTCAGTGCAGTGAAGTTATGCCAGTCATCTTCGATCTCTGGGCCTTCGGAAAGGTTGAAACCGATACGCTCGAAGATTTCGATGATACGCTGACGAGTAGCAGTCAATGGATGAATTCCTCCTAGATTTTGATTGGAAGGGGGCAGAGTCAAGTCAATACCAGCCGATTTAGACTTCTTATTTGCCTGATTTACTTTTTCTATCAGCTCCTGAAACTTCTCTTCAGCCAATTGCTTTACGCCATTTACCAACTGTCCATAGGCTTTTTTCTCCTCATTGGGAATTTTGCCCATGCTAGCAAAAAGCTCTCCCACGACAGATTTCTTGGAGATATACTCCATTCTGTAGGCTTCTAGCTCTTCTGGATTAGTTGCGTCAGCGGCTGAAATAGCTGCTTTGATAGCTTCGATTTTCTCTTGGTACATGGGATTCAAATTATTCGAATGACAAAGCTAAGGTTTTTGGGTTCTTTTGGAAAGCCTGAAGGTTGACTTTAGGTTTTGAAAAGCTAGAAGATCAGAAAATCGTGTTATGTCTATTGATCAAAAGGCCTGAAGGTAAATGAACGGATGAAGTTCTGATGATCTCGTAAATCGAATATCGTAATTCGTATTTTTTTTTACTTCACTAAATCCAGCCAAGTAAAGTTGCTCGTATCTCACACCAAATAAGAAACCAAAAAAAATCATCAAACTAACAAGATCATGAAAATTCAAAATTTCTTCAAAGTTGCTATTGCAGCCTTTATTTTTCTTTCTGCAAACATGGCTTTTGCTCAAATGGAAAAAACAAAAATGGTGGGTGGCGCAGAGATGTACCCTTCTAAAAATATCGTAGAAAATGCAGTTAATTCTGCTGACCATACCACCTTGGTAGCGGCAGTAAAAGCAGCGGGTTTGGTGGAGACACTTCAAGGAGCTGGACCATTTACTGTATTTGCACCGGATAACATGGCTTTCGACAAACTTCCTGCTGGAACAGTAGAGACGCTTTTGAAGCCTGAAAACAAAGCTACACTTCAAGCAGTTCTTACTTATCATGTGGTATCTGGTAAAATGGGATCCAAAGAAATCGCTGCTGCGATCAAAAAAGGAAACGGTAAAGCAGTTCTTACAACAGTTCAAGGCGGAAAGTTAACTGCCTGGATGAAAGGTAAAGACCTTTATATCACTGACGAAAATGGCGGAGAATCTAAAGTGACTATTGCGGATGTATGGCAATCAAATGGCGTGATTCACTCTGTTGACACGGTGGTTCTTCCAAAGATGTAAAGTTGTTTGTAACCCAATAGTTAAGCCGGTTCCGTTTGGAACCGGTTTTTTTGTGTTTTATAAAAGCTCCTCTGGGATTCTAAAAACAGCGATTCCTGGGTCTTCATCTGTGGTCAGTCCATAGATTTCGTTGGTCTGTTCGTTAACTACAATTTGGATGATTGATCTATCCAATCTTAGATTCCAGAGAGGTTTTCCCTTGTGGTCAAAAACCCAAATCTGCTCAGCTATTATTCCTGTTTTGTTCGCCTCAGCTTGGGTCACTCCTCTGTATAGCGCATAAATATAGCTTTCTGTGACGACAGCATCTCCGTAGCGATATGGGTCCTCCATATCTATATAAAGGTGTTCAACGCCGCCTGCGTCGATAAGCTCAAACGGTGGTATATCCAAATCTGGACCATCTATGATGGTAAATGATTTGTCATGGTTGTCAAAGATTTCAAGCCTATCCCTTCTCAGACCAACTCTTAGAAATAGACCTTGGTCTGGATTCCCTTTAAACCAACTATCATTGAGTGTACTCAACTGGTTTTCAGTTAAATTGGATCGATCTTCGACTTTCTCCCATTCTCCGTATCCTCCAATTTTCCTTCCTTCTAGGTCAAATTCCAAAATTCGATTTTTATCTTCTCTCGAGATTCCCAGATAAGTGCTATCAGTTGCCCTGGTAAAAAACCAAAGGTTCATCATCGGCTCAGTCATTTTCCATTCACTTTTGCCTAGAAGTGTAGCGTCTGTGATGGAATACTCAACGAGCTTCCTCCTATTCATAGAGTAAGCCCAAAACGTATCAGAGCTCTCTCCTTCGAAAAAGGAACTGGCATCAATCAATTCTAAAGGCCCTTCACCATACTTGCCCTTTGCTTTGTCATAGCTCCAATCGGTAGAATTGATAAGATGAATTCGGGGATTTTCTTCAGGGACTCGATAAGCTTCTGAGATTATAACTTTGCTTCCTATTAAATCAATTGAAACTGGATTGATAACTTCCTCGAAATAATGCTTTTCTGATGTGATGGAAATCTCTTTAAAATCTTCCATCTTAATGATTCGATGGTTTACTTCTTCAGTTTCTTTTTCACAAGAAACTAGTACAAAAAGCAATAGAGCTAGAATAAGCTTGTTCATATCTAAAAGCTTGCGATAGTTACGTGAGTTAAACTACTAGTTTAAAAGACTCTATCAAAATTGAAAGGCATTTTTAGTGCAAAAAAATCTACTGAAAAACACAGTCTTCTTTGTAGGGTTAGTCCAATAACTCCTTCGGAATACTAAAAACAGCAATCCCCGGATCTTCATCTGTAGCTGGTTTTCTATATCACCTATTTAAAACGCGTCTTCCCAAGAACATTCCTCCTATCTCCATTGATAAGCAAAAACTCAGAATAATTGGATGGACTTTATTTCCAAGTGAAATTCTTGTTCTTTTTTATTTCCAATCAAAAATGCCACTTCCTCAATCTGATCTTTATCGAAGTTGGGAATGGAAAGTTTTCTGCCTCTAAATGCAGGGTACATATCAGATAGATCAATTTCAATTATTTCCCATTCTCCGCTTGTTTGAAATTCAGAGATGTAGGAATGGCGATCAGAAGAATAAGCCTTTACTCGAAATTGATACTTGCTACCATCCCCTTTAAAATGGATTCGAATAGTTGTGTGGGACTGAATTTGAAAAGTTTCTCTATATCTGACTGAAGAAAACCCTCCATTATTAGCTAAGGATATAACGCCTTCAAAAACTCCATTCCCAGATTCATTGATATGGAAATCACCTGATGATCTCCCTCCCATTACTCCATCGTCAACTATTCTCCAATCTGAAGTAGGCGAGTTTTTGTCAAACTGATAGAGAATAATAAATGGAGACATTAGGGATAATAGGAATAAAGCTTTCACTTAGTGTCAAAGCACTAAGAACTATAATTGTTTGAAGTAGCTATTTTTCAATCCACCTCAAAAATCAACTTCATCGTAATCGAAGCAGTTTTGTTTTTGTCAGCTGTGTTAAATGTTCCACCCCAAGAATAGTCTTCCCCAGAGTTTTGACCTGTAATCTGGAAGATCCCCATATTAGCTGAGATCAGATCCCCGAGATCACCTTTGGAGTTTTCTGCGATTCGCTCAGCTCGGATAGTTGCATCTTCGGTGGCTTTGGCTATCATTTCTAGTTTCAAAGATTCCAGCTCGGTGTAGTAATAGCGCGGAGATTGAGAGTAAAATGCGATTCCTTGGTTAAGCAATTCGGTGATCTCGCGTGAGATTTTCTCTACTTTTTCCACTTCAGTGGATTCGATTTTCAAGGATTGGCTGAGTGTATAACCTTTGAAAGTTTGTCCCAAATATTTACCATCATTTGAATAATTCTGGTCATAGTTAGGATTGGTATTAACGGCATTGAAAATCAACTTCTCAGCAGGAATTCCCTTTGAAATCAAATAGTCTGAAACGAGTTTTCTGTCTTTTTCAAGATCAGCATAGGCAGATTTCAAATCCGAGCTTTCTCTGCTGAAATTCCCTTCCCAAACGACTAGATCGGAAGTGAAATTACTTTCTCCCAATCCCGTGACATTGATCGTGCCCTGAGGTCTGTTTCGGTTGATTACGGCATTTCCCAATACAATCGAAGCGATCACGATGGCAACTGCGAAAAGAATGGCTGATATATTATTTTTCATATGATTTTAATATTTTTTCAAAGGTCAGATAGCCTGTCCCGAACTAGTTTCGGGAGAATCTCGCAAATCTTATAATCATCCAATTGTATGAGTTTTTAGTCATGCTCGATTTCATAACATCTAAAAGTTGATGCAGAAGGTAAGTTTTCCTATTCAGTTAACAATTAACCCGCCAAGAAGCGGGATTTAAAGTTGTTTAACTGTGGATTAAATTGATTTCTGAAAGTTCCTTCCCAATCTGATGAATCCCAGATAGAATTTTCTGTGTTTGTTTTTCAGAAGGTTTCTTTTGTCCTTGAACATATTGAGAGAGAAGAGATGGATTCATGCCTATCTTTTCAGCTAAAAATCTCGAGTTTAGAACTTTATAGTATTGAAAGAATTGTTGAAAATCAATTTCAAATTTTAATTCCTCTGCCTGAAAAATTTTGTTTTCTTCCTCAAAATAGAAATTGACTGCTTCCAATGCATTGTGAAGTAATTCCGGAATAGTAGCACCAGTTGTAAAAATTGCATGAGACTCTGAAAAAGCGGAAAAACCAGTGTCAGTCTTTTCCAAAATCATTTTAAGTTTTTGTGTCTTCATTATCGTTCATTTAGCAATTCCTGCATCTTTCTTAATCTTTTTCTCGAGTCCTTTACCTACCTCTTTACTTCCATGGTTTGGAAAAATTATAATCCCATCTTTAGTAGCATGTTTCATTTTAAGATGGGATCCTTTCTGGGAAACCGAAAACCAGCCATCTTTCTCAAGTAACCTCAACAGTTCAGAACTCTTCATATAACATTCTTACTAAAAAATGATTCCAAAAGGTAAACAATAATTTACTTTTTGAGAACTATTTTTTAATAAACTCTTTGCTTAAACTCCTGATCTTTTGGATTTTCCAAATCAATCAAATACCCATTAACCACTGCGTATTTTCTCTCGCCATCTTTCTCCAAAAAGAAGTTAGTCGCTTCTCCAGTTTTCCAACCAGTAGCGAAATTTTCAGTGCTTTTCAGCACTAAAATAGGAAGCTGGTGCAAATCACCTTTTGCTCCACTCTTCACTTTCACTGCCAAATAACCTTGTTTTAGTAAGTCCATAGCCTGTGTATTATCAATCTCCGAGACGGACTCAAAAGTAGATTCATAGACTTTTCCTTCAGTATAATTCAGGCCATTTGCATCAAATTCCTCCATGCCGAAATACACTTGCATGTCGCCTAAGTCGTCTACTGAAGCTGTCACATAGTACGTGTCACCTACACTCATTTCTCTTCTTCTGATCGCTAAATCCAATGGGTAATATTTTCCCTTTACTGGAACTTGCACTTCATTGATTAACAAGTCAACTAGTTGTAGGTCGTTGTCTGGAATTGCAAAGTATTCCTCTGTAGTGTATTGCTCGTAGCTTCTGGTAGCGATTTGCTCCAATGCATTGAGAATAATCATGAAATTCAACTGACGGATATATTGCTTGTCGGGATCATTTGGATAGCCGCCTGACTCGATCAAAATGGTGCTTGTTCCCCACTTGGTAATATTGTCGCCAAAAGCTCTCGGCTCAAAAGCATCGTCATATTTCCCCACGTGACCTGGCACTACTTGTTGCAAAACCTCATTCATTCCTACGATGGTTTGCATCGCTTTAGTGCGCACCATATTTACATCGGTCTCGTAGTTGTAGGCTGGCGCCAAAACAGAAATTGTCGCTTGATTCGGTGTTCTCGACGCATTGTAATAGGTTTGCTGATCGTGAAGGTTGAATCCAAATTCCGGGTCAAAATCATCGCGTGCTCCTTTCAAAATTACTGCTTCCGGAGAAATCTGCGAAATAGCATCTCTATTCAAATCGATATCCAGGGCATTTCTACGCTTGAATTCTTCCGCTCCATCAGGATTGATCATGGGAATAAACTTAAGATCTAACTTAGATTTCAACAGATCCCGAAGCTCATCATATTCATCTCCGTTTGCTTCTAGGAAGTTGAATAAATCAAAAAGAGACATGGTAGCGGTGCTTTCATTTCCATGCATTTGGGACCAAAGCATCACCTTGGTTTTGCCATCACCCCAGTCTAAACTCGAAATGCTTCTACCTTCCACCGATTCTCCAAGTTTTGAGATTTTGAAAGAATCTGCATGCTTTTGAATCAAAGGCTGAAGGTCTGCATGCTTAAATCTTCTGTGTGTAATCGCTGATTCTTTGAATTTGGAATAGGCGGATTCAAGAGTTGCGACCGTAGTGCTCTTTGAAATAGGAATGCTTGCCGTTTTACAACTAATTGCTAATATTAAAAACAGCAAAAACAAGCTTATCGAGATTTTGGAATTGACTTTCATACTTATTTCTATTTACCTTGAATAAAATATAAATCTACCTGTCATTCAAGTAAAAAACAGGTTAATTTTGCTTCAAATCGAATATTTTGCCAAATGAACTTATCCTATCAAGTCGTAGACCTTCCGCTCAAGCATACATTTACTATCGCGCATCAAAGCAGGGATGTGCAAGATACTATCATTGTAAAACTGCAAGATGGTGCATTTTATGGGTTGGGAGAATCTACTACTAATCCTTTTTACGGCATGACGATTACTAATATGTCGGAATGTTTGGAGAAATTCAGACCAATCGTCGAAAAAGGTGAGTGGGAGACTCCAGCTGAACTTTGGGAGTTGGGAAAGGACGTTTTTAAAGACAATCCTTTTGCTCAATGTGCCTTGGATTTGGCTGCTTGGGATATTTATTCCAAAAAGCAGGGGAAGAAACTATATGAATTACTGGAGTTAAATCCTGCAGATATTCCTCTGACCAACTTTACGATTGGTATTGATAGCATCGAAAAGATGGTGGCAAAAATGAAGGAGGTTCACTGGCCGATTTATAAAATAAAACTAGGGACTTCGGACGATTTGGCGATCATCCGAGAGCTTAGAAAGCATACGGACGCTGTTTTTAGAATTGATGCCAACTGTGCTTGGACTGCTCAGCAGGCAATTGACTATTCAGTTGAGCTAGAGAAGTTGGGTGTGGAGTTTATGGAGCAGCCGCTTGGAAAAGATGATTTGGAGGGGATGAAGGAAGTCTTCAAGTATAGCAAACTTCCAATTATCGCTGACGAAAGCTGCATCATAGAATCTGATGTGAAGAAATGTCATGGGCTTTTTCATGGAATCAACGTGAAGCTGGTGAAAGCTGGCGGCATTACTCCAGGGCTTAGAATGATCTATGAGGCAAAGAAACTCGGGATGAAAACGATGGTAGGTTGCATGACAGAGTCTTCGGTGGGAATCACAGCCATAGCGCACATTGCACCACTTTTGGATTATGTAGATATGGATGGTGCGATGCTACTGTCCATAGACCCTGCGAAAGGCGTGATCATCACACCTGAAAAAGTGACTTTCCCAGACGGAAATGGAATAGGGGCGGAAATGGTTGTCTAAGTATTAAGTAGCTAGACGTTAGTGACAGTGCCTTAATAAAGTTGTCACATTTTGTTGGCGTTTACAAATCCAAACAAGATGAAAAATGGCTATGAAATTAAGCAAAAGCGTTCCTTCAGTGAAGCATTAAGAAAGCAGATCGTTGGACAAGTAGAACGAAAAGAATTGACGATTTCTCAGGTATCTCGGGAATACCAAGTTTCAAAAGCGGCGGTA
>Ga0209512_1003524_pt1 | contig 14700 bp, 13 predicted proteins | sample frozenSSSSmetaG_FD_184142 | JGI IMG/M metagenome (GOLD analysis project Ga0209512, IMG submission 184142) | Glacier valley bacterial and archeal communities from Borup Fiord, Nunavut, Canada, to study Microbial Dark Matter (Phase II) -... | ecosystem: Environmental > Aquatic > Freshwater > Ice >... | reverse complement strand
CAGGCGAAGTTTTCCCGCTGGATGAAGGAGTCACCGGCGCCGTCGTGCGAACCGGTGGAGCGGTGGGGTTTGATCATTATTCAAGCGTTCCCGGAGGTCATATAAAACCGGGTGACCTTCGGTACTCTCGGGCGGTGATCGGTGTGCCCATTCGTCTCGGGCGCACCATCGTCGGAGCCTTTGTCGTGTTCGGAGATGTCCCTGCCCGTAGTTTCGACGACGACGATGTGCAGCTTCTCGAGCTCTTCGCAATTCACGCCGCTGTCGCGATAGCGAACTCGCGGATGCTGAGCGAAGCGGCGGCCACCCCGATACCGGGCCTGACAACCCGTGAGTTGCAGGTGACCTCATTTCTGAAGCGCGGCTGGCCGGACAAGCTCATCGCTCGGGAACTCGGCATCTCGGCGAAGACCGTCGAGAAGCACGTCGGCACGATTCTGCGGAAGACCGGCGCACGCAACCGGGCCGAGGTCGCGGCTGACATCACGCGGGCCGATCCGCAAAACCGGTAGGGAAACTCCCCATAGTCCGCATTCGAACTGCGATCTAGATTCGGAAATACACAAATGCACGGAGGCCAATGTGGGTGTCGTCTCGCTCAAGGAGATTGTCGATCGGGCCTTCAGTGAGCGCTACGGCGTTCCTGCGATCAACATCCTGAACGATCTCACCCTGCAGTCTGTGCTCGCAGCTGCGGTTGAGGCGAGGTCTCCCCTGATCGTGCAGACCTCGGTCAAGACTGTAAAGACGATCGGCGCACCAGTGTTGTTCGCCATGTGGAAGAGCATGACCGAAGGAATCGACGTTCCGGTCACTCTTCACCTCGACCACTGTCCGGAGCGAGCAGTGATTACGGAGTGCCTGGATCTCGGCTGGAACTCGGTTCTCTTCGATGCGTCGCAGCTGCCGGTGCAGGAAAACCTGCGCCAGACGATCGAGGTTGTGGCCGAAGCTCGCACTCACGGCGCTCACGTCGAAGGTGAGATCGAGGCCATCACCGGGGTGGAGGATGGCCATGGTTCTGACGAGGTCGGAGCGCGCCAAACCCTCGAGGTCTCGCTCGATTTCATTCGCAGAACCGGCGTCGATGTCTTCGCGCCATCGATCGGCAATGCGCACGGTGTCTACACGTCTGAGCCTGTTCTCGACTTCGACCGGGTTACAGATCTCGTTGCTGCCGAACCGGTGCCGATTGCGCTCCACGGTGGCAGCGGCATGACCGATGACCAGTTTCGCGACCTCATCAGCCGCGGCTGCGCAAAGGTCAATATCTCGACATCCCTCAAGGTGCTGTACATGCAGTCGTCACTGGCGAACCTGCAGAGGGCAGAACAAGCGAACACGTGGGATCCGCCAACCGTCTTCGCCGCCGTGTCTGCTGATGTCAGGGCACTGACGACGACGCTGGCGACGACATTTGGCAGCGCCGGGAAGGCGTGGTGAGATGCCGGCCCTGATCTTCGATTGCGATGGTGTGCTGGCCGACACCGAGCGATTCGGGCACCTGCCGGCCTTCAATCAGACCTTCAGGGAATTCGGCCTTCCGGTGGAGTGGAGCGATGAGGACTATGCCGGGAAGGTGCTGATCGGTGGGGGCAAGGAACGCATGGCGAGTTTGCTGACTGCTGACTTCGTCTCGCAGGCCCACCTGCCGACGGATGCCGCGGCCCAGCTCGAACTCGTCGCGGCGTGGCATCGCCGCAAGACGGAGATCTACACGGGCCTCGTTGCTTCCGGGGCGCTCCCGGCACGGCCGGGCATCCCGAGGATTGTGAACGAAGCTCTCGCCGCCGGCTACACGCTGGCAGTCGCGTCGACCTCCGCCGAGGCATCCGTTCGGGCAGTGCTCGAGCACGTGGTCGGTAGAACCGTCGCGCAGGGGTTTCATGTTTTTGCCGGCGATGCGGTGGCGGCAAAAAAACCGGCGCCGGACATCTATCTGCTCGCCCTCGAACAGCTCGACGTGACGGCCGGCGATGCCGTCGTCATCGAAGACAGCGCCAACGGGCTTCGGGCCGCGCTCGCAGCCGGGATCCCGACGGTCGTCACGGTGAGTGGCTACACGCGCGGTGAGGACTTCGCCGGTGCATCCCTCGTTGTCAGCTCTCTTGGCGACCCCGGCGGTGAGGTCACGTCTGTTTTGGCAGATGCGGCGGGAGTGCGACCCGGGGCGTACGTGACGATTTCAGACATCGATGTAGTTCTGGCCGGCGCGCCATCCGGTGCGGGCGAATCAGATCGCGCCGATGGAGATGAGAGGAAACACCTGTGAGCAGCAGCCTGGACACGACCGAGTTCGTCGTGCGGACGATCGCAAAAACCTGCGTGGAGAATGAGAAGTATTTCGGAGACCTCGACTCGGTCGTCGGCGATGGTGATTTCGGCTACTCCCTTGCCCGCGGTTTCGAGCAGGTGCTTGCGAGCTGGGAGCAGTTCGACCGTGATGATTCAGGCACATTCCTGTTGAAGGTCGCTCTCGCCATCTCGAGCCGCATCGGGGGAACGTCCGGGCCGATCTGGGGAACGGCCTTTTTGCGTGCGGGGACCCAACTCAAAGGCATTGACGACGTGTCAGTCGATGATGTCGTCGCCGCCCTGCGCTCAAGCATCGAAGGCATCAAGAAGCGCGGAAACTCGGACGTCGGTGACAAGACCCTCCTCGACGCCCTCGCTCCTGCCGTCGACGCCCTCGAGCACGCGCACAGTGCCGGCGGATCCGTCGAAGACTCCGTGCGGGCGATGGCAACGGCAGCCCGCACCGCGGGCGAGCACACGAGCACGATGCAGGCGCGGCGCGGGCGGGCCAGCTACAGCGGCGAACGCAGCATCGGGTCTCCGGATGCCGGGGCTCTCGCCGTCGCTGTGCTGGCCGAACGGCTCGCAGAAACCTGGAGTAGCCGCTAAACCGTGTGACCCACCCAGCAGAGTTTCTCACCCGCAAACCGACAACTGGAGAACCCCATGAAGAAGTTCATCAACGACCCGCAGCAATTCGTTCCCGAGATGCTGAAAGGAATCGCACTCGCGAACCCGGATACCCTCCGCTACGTTCCGAAGTACAACCTCATCCACCGTGCTGATTCACCACGGGACGACAAGGTCACCATCATCCAGGGCTCAGGCTCCGGTCACGAACCGGCCCATGTCATGACCGTGGGAAAGGGCATGCTCGACGCAGCATGTCCCGGTGACATCTTTGCCGCACCGCCGATGGACTACGTCTACGAGACGACCAAGTTGCTCGCCTCCCCCAAAGGCGTTTTGCTGCTGGTGAACAACTACACGGGCGACCGGATGGCGTTCGATATGGCGCAGGAAATGAGTGAGGCCGACGGCGTGAAGGTGAAAACGCTGTTCATCAACGACGATGTGTCGGTCGAGGACTCCACCTACACCGTGGGACGTCGCGGAGTCGCCGGCAACTTCTTCGTCATGAAGGCGGTCGGCGCGGCGGCCGAAGCTGGAGCAGAACTCGACGAGCTCATTCGGATTGGTGAAAAGGTCAACTCCGTCACCCGCACGATGGGTATCGCGCTCACCGCCTGCACGCCTCCGTCCAAGGGTTCGCCCCTGTTCGAACTTGCCGACGACGAGATCGAGATCGGGGTGGGGATCCATGGTGAGCCTGGACGGCGACGTGCCAAGTGGATGCCTGCCAACGAAATCATCGATGAGCTGTTGGGTGCCGTCGTTCCCGACCTTCCTTTCGTGAGCGGCGATCGAGTCGCACTGATGATCAACGGGCTCGGTGGAACACCGATAAGCGAGCTCTACATCCTCTATGGAATCGCCCACGAAAAGCTCACAGCCCAGGGGATCACGGTCGGGCGAAACTATGTCGGGGAGTACTGCACTTCGCTCGATATGGCGGGTGCGTCGCTCACGCTGGTGAAGCTGGATGACGAGATCGAGCAACTGCTCGAGGCTCCAGCCGAGGTGGCTGTTCGAATCTTCTAGATGACGGCTCCACTCTTGAATAGATCTCGGCTACCCTTGAGTCGGCCAGCGTATCCGGTGCGATCAGCGGATTGGAACGCCGAGGGTGAATCTTTGTAGCCTGGGCGAGGAACATCTCCCTCGCCGCCCCGGAGCGGGACTGTGCGATTTAGAGGAACCTAAGCGTCTCGATAAGGATGACGTCTCGAGCGCGAACATCCTCGGCTGTCTGTGTCCACTCGACTACCTGGGTGGCAGCTCGGTGGGCTTTACCGTCAACTAGAGGCTCTGGCCCGACAACCCAGCTTGGCCAGGGTCGGACGCAGTCCCCCAAAGCGCGGACAGTAGCGTTCAGTATCTGCGGCGCCGACGTGGGTGCCGTGCTCTGTCGGAGCGACCGTGCTCTGTCATAGCGACCATGCTCGGTCAGAGCGAAAAATGCCAAGGTGCCGGTTGTTAGTCCAGAAGATGGGTTCCCCTTATAGTGCGCTTTGTGACCAAGAAGATCCGACTGGGTGTGCTCGAGGAGCGCGCTTACTTCATCAGATACCTGCACCCTGTTTGCTGCGGTGAGATCAGCGGAATTGACGGACCCGATTAGCCATTCAGCTGATCGCGGCGGATCCTCTAGAAACACGGTGAGCCCAGGCAAGTGGGCACCCGTGTCTCCCGGCGAAGACCGCACCAATAGAGTTCAGGATGTTTCTCAGTGCGTCTGTGCGGCGGAGCACGGTGTGGAAAGGGGGCCACCTGGTTCTGCCATTGCCATTTATAAAGGGGTGGATCGTCTTGAAGTGTGCGTGAGAGATCGCCGGGGCGGCTACGACGCGAGCACCGAAACAGCCTCCGCGAAGAGTGGAGAGAGCCGATTTGTCTTGTCGAGAGCTCGAGGTGCCCCGTCAAATAAGGCCCGCAGACACTCCAATGGAGGTGGCGGCGGCCAGGTCGTGGGCAACAGCACTCGCCCCGATGAATACGAATGGGCTCGGGATCAGACCCTTTGCTCACGCCAGTGCCTGAGCCTAAATCCACCGACGCAGGTTGAGGTGCTGGCGGCGTCTTAAACAGAGAATGTCTGTCCGGTCGGGGAAAATTGTCCGTACCACAGTCCAATTCGTCTCGAAAAAAGAGGGGTCTCGCAGGTGCAACTTTCCACAGATCCGCGTCTTTGTCAGCCGCGTTCAACGATACGAATCTCCTGTCGGCCGCGGGACTCATCCCGGCGATGATGTGGGCGGTGTCGACGGGCCTTGGCGAGTTGGCGGGTAAGTAGCTGAACTTGCCCGGATACTTCGGGGCGAACGCTGGGTTAAAGGTCACCGCACTTGTCGGGGGGATGGTTGCTGGCGCGGACTCGATCGATGACAAAGCCCTACTCAGGCATGCCGGTATGAAGAACCTCTTCGTTGGAACTTACGCTCCGTCGACGCTCGGGTCGTTATTTCGAGCGTTCACCTTTGGCCATGTCCGCCAGCCTGACGCTGTCGCCTGGCGGTGGCTGGTCTACGTTGCCGCCGTCACACCGACCACGACCGGCATCGATGAGTACGCACTGATCGGTATCGTCTCCACGCCCGCTGCGGCCCCGATCATCCTTGGATCCCGCCTCCGCAAGGGCGCGGCCGGGTCCCCGCGCTGGGCAGGGAAGTTAGTCGGCGATGTCCTCGCCACGGTCCGCCGGCTTCGGTACCAGGCCACGTCCGCGCTAGTGCTCCTGCGCGCCGACAGTGCGTTCTATGGCCACGCGGTTGTCTGCGCCGCGCACCGAGCCGGCGCGAAAGTCTCCATCACAGCCCGGATGGATCCAGCTGTGAAGCTCGCGATCGCCACCATCCCTGATGACGCCTGGACCACAATTGACTCCCCAACGCGATCCGCGACTAGGCCACCGGAACATGGATCTCCTCGGCCAAGGTCGCCAAGATCCCGTTCACCGCGTTCAGCTCAGGGAAGATCAGCGAATGCATCACCGGGCGCCGGGCCGTTCGCGGGATCCCTGAACTGAACGCGTTCGAAGGCGACGGACAACGCACCCTCTTCGACACTCACCGCTTCCACGCGTTCTTCAAAATCAGCACCCTGGACACTGTGACCGCGGACAAAACCCGCCGCGGGCATGCCATCATCGAGCAGGTCAAAGCGGACCTGAAAGATAGCGCACTGGCCCACCTGCCTTCCGGGGTGTTCAGCGCGAACGCGGCCTGGCTGGTGCTGGCCACAATCGCCTTCAACCTCTCCCGCGCGGTTGGCTCCCTCACCGGCACAGACCTCAGCAAAGTGCGCAGCGGCACAATCCGCCGCAAACTCATCCAGATCCCAGCACGAATCTCGACCTCCGCCAGACGCATCATGCTGCACCTGCCAACCTCCTGGCCCTGGGAAACCGGGTGGCAGACGCTGTTCGCGGCGGCCTGCGGCCCGCCGCAAGCAGCGACCATCTGACCACCCAGCCCCACGGCACAACCAGGACCTGGAACATCACCGGCAGCAGGGCCTGATGCTTCGCCACGCCCTGATAGCACCAACTCAAATCGCACCCAAACAATCCCACGCACCACAGCGCAGCGGTGGATTCAGGCCGAGTCGCTGCGTCCCCAGGCTTCGTGAAGCCGATCTCCTCAGAAATGCACGGCGTGCGAAAATGGGGAAACAGGCCTGTGAAAGTAGCATCACACTACCCAGTGCGACGGGACGCAGAAACGGAAGTTAATGCCGCAACTTCTGCGGCAGATTGCAGCTGCGGAGGGTTAGAGCACCTCTTTGATGCCAGAGACGATCAGCCCAGCAGCTCCTCGTGAGAGCGCAAATTTCCCTGCTCGCCGATCCGCGATGATGTGGCCGAGCACCGGTTTCGCATAAGCGAGAGCACTCTCCCATGCCGCGTTCGATGCCGCGTAGTTCATGCCCAGATAGCTCCATCTGGACTGGGTCGTCGATAGCAGCTGCGGATCGGCTTCGACCTCGGAGCCGTAATAATACCCCCAGGACTTCAGCCCGTGTGCCCTAGCGATCACTGGCCATGCCTTTGTCATGCAATACCCTTTGGCAATAAAGCTCTGAGACGGATCGTCAACCGCAGCCTTCATCTTCGCAATCAGCTCTGGGTGGTGTCGACGTTCAGCTTTTTTTGGATCCACGAAGATCGTGTGGGTATTCGCGTAGGCATCAACGAGGTCCTCGAAGCGAATGTACGGCTGGGACGGCTGTCCCGTGTCAAGCGTGCCTTTGGCACTGATGCGATAGGTGCGGATCTCAGCCCAACTGTGCTCCGAGGCGACGAACCCCTTGGTGCCGGAAGTACGGTCGAGCGTCGCATCGTGGAGGCCGAACCACACGCCGTCCGAGCTTCGCGAAAGGGAGATCTCGAGCGCGTTGGCCCCCACGTCGACCGAGTGTCGATAGGCCTCCATCGACATCTCCGGCCAGTCACGCGAGCCTCCGCGATGGGCAACGATAAACCCGGGTTTCTCGAAGAGCGGGGTGACACGCAGGCCCTTCGTCGCACTGATGATGCTCGCCAGGAGCGGCACGCCGACACCCGCGGCCGCGGCAACTCCTACGGCTACCGCACCAATGGCGAATCCACGGCGTGACAACAATTGACGGGCACTCCCGCTCGGTGCCACCGCAGGTCTGTCGGGTCGCGGGTCATCTGCGCAGCCCTCCCGATGCTCCATCGGCGCTCCATTCTGGCCACGTCCCCGGGGAGTGGTGTGATTTCCTGTTGCTGAACGTCGCATAACCACCGCGCGATGGTCGCTGAGAACCAACAAAAATTACTCATGCGACCCACACGACACGATGGCTCTCCATCAGTCTGCCTTGCTCGAACTTCTCGCTCAACTGAAATCGACCGAAATGACTGATCGGAGTCGGTCGGCGGCCGATTCGTTGTACCGGTAGCTGAGCGAGAAATAAGCGACCGCGTTCATCAGCGTGGGGCGAACGAACGCACCAGCAACCACACAATGAAACGCAACGGATCCGGCGCCTCGACCCGCACCACCACCACCACGGAGAATCTGAAGCTATCGATCCCGAAACTGTGCCACGGGTCGTCGGGGACCGTTGGAACGATGCCGCCAGGTCGATCAGGCCGCCTACAGTGAACTCCCAACTTGTCCTTGCCGTGATTAACATTCACTCTTGGGAGATGTCCACCAAACGAGGTCAAAGCCAGTCAACTCGATTCCCTACCGGGATGACGGCCCGATTGGCCACCACCTGATTCCGAACCCTGGTTCCTGCAGAACGAGGGCCGACGTTCTCTTCCACAGGAAAACGGTCGTCTGGGTTGAGTGGCGCAGCGCGGTGCGCTGCGCTCGAACGGCGTGGCGTTCGGGGAGAATGGGTCGACGACCAACGACGAAGTGAGTAGGCGTACTCGATTCCTCGTGGCCTATGACGTGCAACTTCGCACCGATGCGGAGACCCCGGACGCCATCGGCGTCACTCGCCTTGGTCCGCTTCGGCTGGTGACCTTTGCGGGAGGACGCGGTTGCATCAGCTACCACGACCGTGGCGAGCTAACCACAGGCGCCGTTCGACGACTCGTCCCTGAAGCACTGGGTTTTACCAGTCCGACCCCGACATCGAGCGGGTTGAGTGGAAAACGCGCTGTGTGCTCGCGCGTCCCATTCTTGAACGGGTGAGGACTTATTGCCGTGTCCACGACGACGCCGTACAACTGGAAGCGATAGGCCCGAGCCTCCGCCAGGTGTCGGAGCCCGACTAGGCGCCCGGGGACCGGCGATGCCCTCGGTGCGTTTCGAGTCGGACCGTCACCGCGCCGGTGATGGCTCGCGCCAGCCGGTGCGACGGGCGCTCGACGATGCGATGGAATCCCCAGGCCGCAAGAAGGGCAAGCGGCAGGGTGAGGATCGCAACGAGCCACCATCGATCGTCGCCGAGGACAAAAGTCAGGGTGGCCAGGATCGGCATGTGCACCAGATAGAGGCTGAAGGAGACCCGTCCGAGCCATTGCGTGGGTCGGACTTCGAGTGCCGAACGGACCGACCGCACTGCGATAGCCGAGAGCACGAGGCCGGCCGCGCCGAGCGCCGATAGCTGCGACAGGAGGATGTTCATGAGGCTGCCCGAGGCGAAGACCGGGCGCATCATCCACTCACCAACCAGGAGGACGAGCGACCCTGCAACGAGCGCCCCACCCGCGAGCCCGGCTCGCGGCCTGAGGAGGCGACGCTGTGTCCACTGGCGAATCGTGTCCAACCGCACCGCCATGAGCGTGCCGATGAAGAACACGGGGAGGTAGCGCAGTGCATCGACTCCGTTGAGCACTCCGAGAGTGCTGATCACACACGCGGCTGCGATCGCGATCATCCAATACCGCGACACCAGAATTGCCAGCGCCACGAAGACAGGCAACAGCACCGAGAAAACGAGTTCCCAGCGCAGCGACCAGAGAACGTTGTTGAGCTCGTAAGACTCGATGGTGAGGCTGGCTTCGGTGAAGAGGGGACCCCAGCCCACCGAGGTGGCCTGCGCCGTGTCCATCCAGGTTCCCGGCGTGATCGAAGAGTTGCTGCGCGGCACCAGCCAGATGACTGCTGTCCCGATGGCCAGCGACGCCCACACTGGCACGTACAGACGCGCCAGCCGCCCGCTCAGGAAGCCGGCCCACGAGAATCCACCGGGCTTCAGGGCCGGAAGCGCGACCACGAGGCCGCTGAGTACGAAGAAGACAAGCACGGCCTCTGACCCGGCGGTCAGCAGTTTGAGCGGCGTCTGCGACAGCCACCAGAGCGCACTTCCCACCCCGGTCCCACCCTGTCGACGAAGCACGGGCTCGGCCACGAGATACAAGTGATGGAACACCACGACAAGGGCGGCGACCCCGCGAAGCCCGTCAAGGCTGGCGAGTCGAGTGGCGGGACTCCTGCCGGCCGAAGCCGCAGGACCGACGCTGTGAGACGGGCACTCCGGGGTCCTCACGGCAGTTGCGAGAGAAGTCATTTGCACGATCGTAGGAAAGGTTCCTGAACGGAACGTCTATACGTGCCCAATTTTTCGCTCCGCGGGCCGCGTGACCTTCGACCCGATTCATGGTCTTGGGGATCGCGACGTCTCAGTCGGAAGTCGACGGGAAAGCGTCGAGGCAAGGTTGAAGCCTCCCATCGGCGACCGCACGACTCGATCCCGGACAGCGGAATTCCCTCTCCCGATTCATCAGTCACCGTCCCGGCTCGCCGCCTTGCGTGCGGCCTGCTGAGCCTTCTTGGCGCGCCGGATCCGGTGAAGGATGGGTTCGGTGTAGCCACTGGGCGAGGAGCCGCCGTCAATGATGAGCTGCCTCGCCGCCTGGAAGGCGAGGCCCGGCCCGGCCGGGCCGATCAGAGTTTCGTAGACGGGGTCGTCTGCGTTTTGCGTATCGACCACGGCCGCGAGCCGTACCAGGCTCGCGTCCACTTCCGATTCGGTGATGATGTCTTGGGCTAGCCAATTCGCGAGGAGCTGACTGGAGATGCGCAGTGTCGCTCGGTCTTCCATGAGCCCAACACCATGAATGTCCGGGACCTTGGAGCACCCGATTCCCTGGTCGACCCATCGCACGACGTATCCGAGGATCGACTGGACGTTGTTGTCGAGCTCGGTCAGGCGTTCGTCGCCGGGTTGCTGTTCTGCGAGCGGGATGACGAGGATCGGGTCGAGCGCCTGGCGGGTGCGCGTGCCGAGCTCCCGCTGACGTTCTGCCACGTCGACCTCGTGATAATGGATCGCGTGCAGCGTGGCGGCCGTCGGAGACGGTACCCAGGCGGTGCTCGCGCCGGACCGGGGATGCACGATCTTCTGCTCGAGCATGTCGTGCATGAGATCGGGCATAGCCCACATGCCCTTGCCGATCTGAGCCCGCCCGGGGAATCCTGCCGACAGTCCCGCATCCACGTTCGCGTTCTCGTACGCAGCCATGAAGGGCTGCGAGCGCATTGCGCCCTTGGCGACCATGGCGCCCGCGTGCATCGACGTGTGGATCTCGTCGCCGGTTCGATCGAGGAATCCGGTGTTGATGAAGACGATTCGATCGGCGGCTGCGGCGATACAGGCACGCAGATTCACCGTGGTTCGCCGCTCTTCGTCCATGATGCCCACCTTCAGCGTGCCCGCCGCCAGGCCGAGGAGCCGCTCGACCCGCCCGAAGAGATCGACGGTGAACGCCACTTCATCGGGACCATGCATCTTCGGTTTGACTATGTACATCGAGCCGGTACGTGAGTTACCACCGCGTGCGGTTCCAGCAAGATCGGGGAACGAACCGAGTGCGGTCAGTACGGCATCGAGGATGCCTTCGAACACCTCATCACCGGATGCGTCGCGCACCATGTCGGTCGTCATCAGGTGGCCGACGGTACGCACCAGCAGAAGGGCCCGTCCGGGCAATGTCACGGCACCACCGTCAGGAGCACGGTAGGCACGGTCGCCGTTCATGGTTCGCAGGAATGTGCCGCCGCCCTTGCTGACGGTCTCGCTGAGCGTGCCACGCATGAGTTCTCGCCAGTTGCGGTATCCGAGGACCTTGTCGTCGGCGTCGACCGCGGCCACCGAGTCTTCGAGATCCATGATCGTCGTCACTGCGGACTCGAGCACGATGTCTTGGATCCCTGCAGGGTCGGTGCGGCCGATCGACCCGTCCCGATCGATGATCACGTCGAGATGGAGGCCGTGGTGACGAAACAGCACGGTCGCCGGCGCTGACGGATCCCCGGTGTATCCGATCAATGCCGACGGCTCCGCGAGAGCAGTGAACGAGCCGTCCGCCAACGAGACGATAAGCGAACCGTCGCCGATGCGGTACTCAACAGCATCGGCGTGCGAGCCCGCCCGGAGCGGGACAGCCCGGTCGAGCAGGGTACGCCCACGGGCGATTACCTGTTCGCCGCGAGCGGGGTTATAGGAACTCCCGCGGGCGGTGTCGCCGTCTTCGGCGATCGCGTCGGTCCCATAGAGCGCGTCGTAGAGCGAACCCCAGCGCGCGTTGGCGGCGTTGACCGCGAACCGCGCGTTGAGAAGGGGCACGACAAGTTGCGGACCTGCCTGTAGGGCGATTTCCCCATCGACGTTCGAAGTGGTGATGCTGAAGTCGGACGGTTCGTCGACGAGGTAGCCAATTTCCGTCAGGAACGCCCGATACTGGGCGGGATCCGGCTGACCGGGGTGGGCGCGGTGGAAGGCATCGAGCCTGGCCTGCAACTCATCCCTCCGACGCAGAAGTTCACGATTCTTCGGTGTGAGGTCGCGGATCAGTGTGCTGAGCCCCTGCCAGAAGGTGTCCGCTTGGATGCCGGTGCCCTCGAGGACCTCGCTCTCCACGAACGAAGCGAACGGTGCCGCAACGTCCAGATCTGCTCGATGAACCCGCCCGCTCACATCGGTCGTCTGCGTCGACAGGGGTGTGGTCATTCGTGAACTCCTTGGCGTCGTGCGGTTACCCCAGGCGGTAATGCCGTCCGGGGCGAGCACGTGGGTGAGGTGATCGTCTGGGGCGACGAGCACAGGCCGGTGATGGTCGGGCCGCATAATCGCGGTGACCCGCGGCGGCAGTTGTGGCCGACGCGTCCGAGCGATTGATCGGGGTGGTCCTCACCGGCCGGTTCCGTCAGGAGCCAGTATCCCAGCAACCCCCACCGATTGGAACCAAATTTCCATATTACGGAATTATTGGGGGGTGGACGCCGCTCGTGTCCTCACGGCTTCGTCCTCTCAGGTGCTGGAGGCGCTGTCAGGATGCTCGGTAGGCATTCTCGACGTCGGCAGCGATCAACCCAGCGGTGTGAGTGAGAATCGGAATGGCACGCTCGGCGAAATGCTCGTCCACGCGCGTGAGCGGGCCGGAGACCGAAATCGCGGTCAGGCTCGGCATGCCGGGTACCGCTACCGCGAAGCATCGCACGCCGAGTTCCTGCTCGTTGTCGTCGATGGAGTAGCCGCGAGCTCGAATTCGGGAAAGCTCCTCGAGGAGGCTATCGGGGTCGGCGATACTGTGCTCGGTCGGCGTCGGCATGCCTGCACGCGCGACGATGCCTCGCACCTGCGCGTCACCCAGCTGAGCCAGGATTGCCTTCCCGACCCCGGAAGCGTGGGTGTGGACTCGGCGGCCCACTTCGGTGAACATGCGCATGGAGTGCGCGGAGGGCACCTGGGCGACGTAGGTGGCCATATCGCCGTCCAGGATTGCCATGTTCGCCGTCTCACCGAGTTGCTCGACCACACTCGCGAGGTGCGGTCGCGCCCACGCGCCGAGTTGCCGGCTCGCTACCTCCCCCATACGGATGAGCCTCGGCCCGAGTCCGTAGCGCCGATTCGGGAGCTGACGCACGTAGCCCAGCGACACCAGGGTGCGCAGGAGCCGATGGATGGTGGGCAGTGGCAGTTCAGCGGCCTCGGCGAGCTCGGAGAGAGACACCTCTTCACGTGCGCTCGTGATCAGCTCCAACAGCTCGAACACTCGCTCGACCGACTGCACACCGCCGGTTGCTTTCTCTGCCATGACTGCACTCCGATTCACTTCCTGCGACAAACACTATCCACATCGCGGAAGTTCTGCGCGGGTCGAGGGTGACGCATCGCGCGAGCCACGCCTATGCGTCCCATCGCATAAGAAATAACTTCCACGATTCGGTATTAATCGAGGAGAGGAAGTGGCTGGCGAAGGGATGTCCAATGACGCACACGGTGAACTGCTCGACGCTCCTCACAGAGTTTCCCCTGCTTGAGCGCCCGGCGCGCGTGGAGCGGGCGGGATTCCCCGCGGTGGAGTACTGGTGGCTCTTCACTGCCGCGGTGCCGGATGACGCCGACATCGCCCGATTCGAGAGCGCGATCACGGACGCGGGGGTGCAAGCTCACGGGTCTCAACTTCTTCGCCGGAGACATACCCGGTGGCGACCGCGGGCTCGTCTCCTGGCCCGCGCGTGCCCCCGACTACCCTCTCCTCACCGCCGACGACGCGCTGCGTGTGATCCATAGGGTCACGGATTCCTCTACCGCGAAGAATGTCAAGCTGCTAGCCGACCTCCACCACCTCGCCGTCAACGGCGACGATGTCGCTGCGGTCATCGGACAGCACGCTGCGGAGTTCGGCCACATCCACGTCGCCGACGACCCCGGTCGCGGTGCTCCCGGAACTGGCGAATTCCCCCTCGAAGAATGGATCGCCCGAAGCCGCGAACTCGGCTACGAGGGGTGCATCGGCCTGGAGTACAAACAGTCGGCGAGTACCGCCTTCGACTGGACCGCGCGCGAAGCGCGCGGCGCGGATGTCGTCCAGAAGCATTGCGCCGAGCTTCTCCACGGCCGGGATCGCCATGCGCCTGGCCACTATGAACGCTTCGCCCGCTTCGGGGTCATCGGTGGAGTAGCGATCGCTTGCGCCGTTCTGGTTGCAGATGTCCTCGATGAGACCAATCTCCACTGCGGCGTGTCCGGCGGGCTCGTCGGACTGGGCGGTGAGCATCGCGGACACGTCCCGGTCCAGTCCCATCCGGGTAGCGTCCTGGACTGCGTTGATCGTGACGCGGTCCATGAACTCGAGCAGTGAGAGACGCATCGAGCGGGTAATCGCGAGAACGGCGTCGGTCGCGCTGTCCATTGTTGGGAACGTGGCGACGAGGGCGGTCGGCTGCCGCTGCTCCGGGATGAGCCGCAGCAGTACCTCGGTGATCACCCCGAGCGTGCCCTCGCTCCCCACGAACAGCTTCGTCAGTGAGAGTCCGGCGACATCCTTGAGTCGTGCCCCTCCGAGCCGGACAG
>Ga0209512_1003523_pt1 | contig 14704 bp, 14 predicted proteins | sample frozenSSSSmetaG_FD_184142 | JGI IMG/M metagenome (GOLD analysis project Ga0209512, IMG submission 184142) | Glacier valley bacterial and archeal communities from Borup Fiord, Nunavut, Canada, to study Microbial Dark Matter (Phase II) -... | ecosystem: Environmental > Aquatic > Freshwater > Ice >... | reverse complement strand
CCGACAGCCCAATACTTTTCTCACTCCTATTTCTTTTGCCCGGTCAAGGGCCGTTGCCGTTGATAGATTTACATAATTAATGGCAGCAATCAATATTAAAAAGACTCCCAGAAACAGCAGTGATAATAGAATTGACCTGCTTATAGGATCAACAGATACAGTACTGAATTCAGTGCTGTAATGCATCTCTGTCAGGGGCTGCAATCGATATTCAGGAGGCGAATCTAAAAGTCCTAAATGCTTGTGAACGTACTGCTTTAGCAACCTATTTATTGTAGCTGGCTGAATTGCAGGGGCTAGAAGTACAAAGGACATATTATTGCTATACACGCTACCCCAATTTGTACTTTTGGCTTCATCTAATGAGCTATATGCCAGTAGAACCTGCTCTTGAAAATCAGTATTTGGCAAGGCATCGGCAATAACACCTCTGATCGTATAGATTTTACGATTATTAATCCTGATTGTTTTACCAATCGCCGATTGCCATTGACCGAAGCATTTTATGGCGTAAGCTCTTGACAAAGCTGCACTTGTTGGGTCAGCAAGGCTTTTATAATTCCCGGTGAGCCAGACTGTGTTAAATATCTCAAAAAAAGAAGGCTGAACATAGGTCACCGAAGAAGCCTCTTTGAACATTTTTGGAGCCCCACCTTTCTCACCTTCTGTCACGGTTATCTGTGTCTGATAAGGTTGGAATATGGTAGTTATTTTTTCAACTTGGGGGACTGCAAGTTTTATGGCTTTTTCGAACGGAAACGCAACCCCAGTAGTTTGAGATATATCTGTCTCTCTGCGCGTAGTAGTGACGATTCTGTAAATACGGCTGGCCTTCACCTGTGATTTTTCAAAACTCTCATGAAACTGAATCACTCTGAATAACATCATTGCAGAGGAAATCCCGATTGCAAGACCCAGTATATTTAAAACTGCTGGTATCCGCTGTTTTAAGATCTGGCGTAAGGTATACTTGATATTATTCATCTTGATAAAGTCTAAATTTCAGACGAGGAAATACCCAGCTCAAAAAAGATTTTTTTTGAGCTGGGTATTTAGGTTCAGTGGATATTTATGCGCTTAAAGTACTTTAACACGAGAAGAAATCCAGCCCTGAAAAAATATAAAATCATTTAGCCTTTTTTTGAATGCTGTTGCTAGATGGTCCTATAAAACCGTAATATTTTCAAGTACAACCTGCCCGTCGAGCATTCTGATAATTCGGTGGCTATACCTGGCATCATGTTCTGAGTGCGTGACCATGATTACTGTTGTACCGGCATCGTTTAATTCAGTCAGCAACTGCATTACCTCATTGCCATTGCTGGAATCAAGATTACCCGTAGGCTCATCGGCCAGTATCAGTCTGGGCTTGTTGACAACCGCACGGGCAACAGCGACACGTTGTTGCTGCCCGCCTGAAAGCTGCTGTGGAAAGTGGTTTCGTCTATGCATGATCTGCATTTTATCAAGCACAGTTTCAACTCTAAGCTTACGATCAGCTTTACCTACCCCTAGGTAGATTAGTGGCAGTTCAACATTTTCAAATACCGTCAGCTCATCAATCAGGTTAAAGCTTTGAAAGACAAATCCAATATTATGTTTACGCAGATCAGCTCGCTTACGCTCATTGTAGTGGGCTACTTCTTGCCCATTAAATTTGAAACTTCCACTATCAGGATCATCAAGCAAGCCCAGAATATTCAGTAAGGTAGATTTACCACAGCCTGAAGGGCCCATTATAGAGACAAATTCTCCACTACCGACTTCAATTGATATTTTATTCAGGGCTACCGTTTCGACTTCTTCAGTACGGTAAATTTTTTCGAGATCAGTTATTTTAATCATGATTTTCAGGTTGTTTCTTTTGTTGTTTCAGTTAAGTTTTAAAAATTAAGCGAGTACCTGTTACTTTTTTATGACCAGTTCCTGGTTATCACCAAAGTTTTCATAGCTCGAAGTAATTACCTTATCACCAGTTTGAAGACCATCGGTGACCTCATAGTAATCAGGGTTCTGACGGCCAAGTTTGATATTGACCTTATAGGCTTTATCACCTGAGGCACTTACCTTAAAAATCCAGTTGCCCCCTGTCTGCTGGTAAAAACCACCTTTAGGCAAGAGTACTGCCTGAGTCTTATCACCCAGTGCCAGTCTGATCTGCAGGTTCTGACCACGTCTGATACCCGTAGGTTTTCTACCGGTAAATGCAAGGTCTATCTGAAACTTACCACTGCTGACCTGTGAAAAGATCTTTGTCACTTGTAATTTATAGGTACTGTCGTTAAAATCAAATTCACCTGTAAGACCAGGAAAAACCCTTGAGATATAAAATTCATCAATATCTGCCCGAACCTTAAAACCACTCAGTACATCGATCTGTCCAATTCTTGTACCCTCCCTGATACTTTGACCAAGATCAGCATTGAGTGATGTTAGCTGTCCGTCAACAGGAGCACGAACGATAAGATCCTGTTCTTTTTCGCGCATTAATTGTAGGGCATGTGCAGAACGCATCGCTGAGAGATTCATTTCAGTGAGTTGAAGCGAGTTCATCAGGGTATCTGAATGTACTGTTCTGCCTGCCAGATTCTTGCGCTTAAGCTGAAAGTTATAATTGACCTGTATACGGGCAAACTCGCTGTCGGCAATAACTTTCTGATCATGTAGTTTTTTACCTGCAAAATAATCCCGCCGGGCATTGGCAAGAGCCGCATCAACCTCAGCCATGGTATTTTGATTAACAATACTATTCTGCTGTGCCTGGTTACGGGTTTGCTGCATATCGGTAATCAGGCGCCGAACTTCGGTCTCCTGGGTAGAAAGTTGTAATTCGACATCTGTATTTGAGAGCCTGATCACAGGCTCACCTTTCTTTACCCTGGCCCCGTCTTCAACTAGTTTTTCCTCGACCCGGCCCCCCACAATTACATCCAGGTATATAGTAGTAATCGGAAGCACATTGCCGTTAATAGGAATAAATTCCTGAAAATTCCCCTTCGTTACGACTGATACTGTCAGGGTCTGTGAACTGGCATTGACTTTCGACTTACCCGTCATAGAGAAATAAGTCAGAAGAATCAGACCCAGAGTAAATATTACCGCAGCGACAATTAAAATTCGTTTGCGATTCCAAACTTTTTTTTCACGTACTCTATCCACGGTTTTATTCGGTTTATGATGATACAGGCAACATTAAAATAGTGCCAGACATAAAAAAGCCTTTTTTACGGGTTTCAAGTAGGTTAAGCTTATAATCCTGGCAATTAACTGTACGATTCTGATACAGCATATGGGCGTTTGTGAACAGGCATCTAAAATCAGTTCTTGTAATTATATTTAGACAGTCCTGGCCAAAGACCTGTGGCAGATAACTATAAATTGCATAGCGGGTAATTAGAAAAAAAAATAAATGCTTTTAAACAGGGTACAGATTCTAAGATATTTTAATTTTCTTTATAGGTAAGTAGCCCCTCAATCAAGCAAGAGATGTTAAAAAATCGTTCATGAAACTAAAAGATGCCAGCTTACTGATAGTAGATGATGATGAGGCTGTACTCATTGCTGTTAAAATGCTATTAAAAGGCGAAGTAGCCTGTCTGGTAACAGAGAAGAATCCGGAAAATTTGCTAAATCAGCTGGCGAAGACAAAATTTGATCTGGTTATACTTGACATGAATTATAAAAGTGCCCTCAACACTGGTAATGAGGGTTTTTTCTGGCTCAATAAAATCAAGAATCATTCACCAGAGATGTTGGTGATTATGATCACAGCCTATGCTGAAATTGACCTTGCAATCAGGAGCATGAAAGAAGGAGCGGCTGATTTCATTGTCAAACCCTGGCGCAATGAGCAGGTAAAAGATACTATCAGACAGGCACTGTCAGGTAAATTAACGGATAATAAAATTAAATTTTCTCTGTCTTTACCTGCTTCCCAAATTAAGGCAGGCCATGACTACAGCGGTATGATCGGCTCATCAGAATTGATGGAAGAAGTCAAAATCAAGATAGATAAAATTGCTGCTACTGATGCCAATGTACTTATACTGGGTGAAAATGGAACCGGAAAAGATTTAGTTGCCCGCCTTATTCACGAGAAGTCAAATCGCAGCTCAAAACCTTTTGTCGCTGTTGACCTTGGCTCACTTACAGAGACATTGTTTGAAAGTGAGCTTTTCGGCCATAAAAAAGGGGCATTTACAGATGCCCGTGAAGATCGAACCGGACGAATGGAAGCGGCTGAGGGTGGTACCCTTTTTCTTGATGAGATAGGAAATATTTCGATGTACCAGCAGGCCAAACTACTCTCCGTTTTACAGAATAAGCAGGTTATCAGGCTCGGCACAAACCAGGTTATTCCACTCGACTTCAGGCTTGTTTCGGCCACCAATATTCCTATTTATGAACTGGCAGCAGAATCAAAATTCAGGAAAGATCTAATTTACCGTATCAATACTGTTGAAATTAAACTTCCCCCACTTCGCAAAAGAGGCAAAGATATTTTGCTATTGGCAGATTTTTACTTGCAGAAGTATGCCCTTAAGCATAAACGGCCAGCTACAGGCTTTGATAGCGATGCTATGAAAACGCTGATGATGTATTCATGGCCTGGTAATGTGCGTGAATTGCAACATACCGTTGAAAGAGCAATAATCATGAGTGACTGTGAAACACTGGGTGTATCAGACCTCGACTTTACCAGTATAGAGCAAATAATACCGGAAAGTAGTACCGATACCCTACAATTAAAAGAGATCGAAAAAGAGACAATTGCCAGGGTTGTTGACAAGCATAAAGGCAATATTACGCAGGCAGCAAAAGAGTTGGGAATAACACGAACAGCACTTTACAGGCGGCTGAACAAATATGATATTTAAGACATTTCAGACATTCACGGCAGTTATTACTTTGCGGGTGATCTTAATGGCTTCATCACTTTTACTTTGCTTCATCCTGCTTTTTCAATTTTCATTACCGATTTACGCCGTATTCGTTTTTCTGGTATTTATAATTCAGACTGTTGAACTCATCAGGTATTTCAGCAGGCTTGAAGTTGAAATGAAACAGTTTACAGCTGCCGTTCATTACCGTGATTTTACCCAGAGTTATAGCATAAAGCGTAGTCCTGTATTGCTGAAAGAACTAAGAATAGCCTTTAATGAGGTTAACATGACCTTTCAGCAACTCAATGCCGAAAAAGAGATTCAATACCAGCATCTGAAAATGATTCTTGAAATGATTGATACAGGAATTCTTTCTTATGATCAGGATGGTGAAATACAGTGGATGAACGAATCATTTCGCAAGCTACTTGCCTTACCTGCGCTTAAACACCTCAGTGGTCTTTTTACCAGAAACCCAGACCTTAAGACTTTGCTCGATGAAAGTACTACGGGAAATAAAAGGCTTATTAAATTACAAACAGGTGGTTCTGTATTAACAGTATTAACCTCTGTCGCCAAATTTAAAATCAATGGTAAAATAAATTACCTGCTTGCTGTTAAAAATATTAATGAAGCCGTTGAAGAAACAGAGACGCTGGCATGGCAAAAGCTTTTAAGGGTGCTTACTCATGAGATTATGAATTCTGTGGCACCCATAACTTCCCTGGCTGAAACACTCAAACAGCGAATAGACACACTTGATGTTCTGCCCAGTACCGAAGTGCTGGCTGATATGAGCCTGAGTATTGAAGTAATCAGAAGCCGTAGCCAAGGGCTGATGAAATTCGCCGATACCTACAGAAGTATCAGTAGAATCACCCAGCCTTCACTATCGGTTGTTCTGATTGCCGATTTATTCAAACAGATTGAGCGTCTGATGAATTTTGATTTTGAGCAGCAACAGGTTCAGTTTAATTTTTCGTTGCGTGAATCTAACCTGACCCTTACCATAGATGTATCACTCATCGAGCAGGTCATCTTAAACCTGATTATAAATGCGATTGATGCGACCCGCCACTTGCATGAAAAAAAGATTAGAATACAAGGCTATTTAACGGAACAGGGAAAAGTGGTTATCGAAATTGCTGATAACGGGACAGGAATACCGGTTGAAATACTGGATACCATTTTTGTACCATTTTTTACTACCAAGAAAGATGGATCGGGCATTGGGCTTAGTCTGAGTAAACAGATTATGCAGCTACATAAGGGAACTATATTGGTTGAATCAGAAACAAGTAAGGGTAGTATCTTCAAACTGGTTTTCTGATTCGTGCGGGTAAATTAATATACTTCCGATTTTCTGATCTTTGCATATGAGAATTTTTAAAACCCCAGGCCTGATAATGGCTCTATTTACAAGCGTCAGGTTTAGGTTTAAACAAACAGAAAAAATCATCTACCTGAGTTTTGACGATGGGCCAGTACCCCTTGCGACTCCGTTTGTACTTGCTGAACTAGAAAAATACAATGCCAGGGCAACGTTTTTCTGCGTCGGAGAAAATGCCGAACGCAATCCTGGTTTGTTGAAAGCCATAGTTCTGGGCGGGCATCAGCTTGCTAACCACACCTATAATCACCTGAATGGTTGGAAAACTTCGTCAGTCGAATATCTGGCCAATATTGAAAAGTGCAGCATGTTTATTCCCTCAAACCTATTCAGACCTCCATATGGCAAACTTAAATTAAGCCAGTATAAATTAATATGTAAGAAATACAAGATTGTCTTGTGGGATAATGTTAGTTATGATTTTGACCCTTCTTTGAGTTATGACAGATGCCTTCTCCAACTGAAAAAGAATGTTAAACCTGGTTCAATTGTTGTTTTTCATGATAGCCTGAAATCACTTGCCACCTTAAAAAAAGTTCTTCCTGATATATTGGCGTATTGGCAAACGGCAGGATACCGTTTTAATATTATTACTGGATAATCTTCTTATGAGCAGAATTGTTATTACTGGCGCAAGTGGTAATACCGGCACCAAAACGTTATACCATCTTATTAATGGTAATAAAGGTTTACAAGACATACAAATTCTGGCAAGTGTAAGTCAAGCTGGCGAATTAGTTGCCCCCGAATTTGAAGGAAAGGTGGCTCCAATTAATTTTCGTTTTGGTCAGGAAAAAAATATTTTTCAGGAACAGGATCGTGTTTTTTTACTTCGCCCTCCGGCCCTTACAGATCTTAAGAAATATTTTATTCCTTTTGTTCGACAAGCAGTTGAAAGTAAAGTTGAACATATCGTTTTTATTTCAGTACAGGGGGTAGAAAAGAGCAGTTTTATACCCCATTTCGGTATTGAAAAGCTAATCAGAGAAAGTGGTATTTCTTATACTTTTTTACGCAATGCCTATTTTATGCAAAACCTTACAACCACTTTATATGGCGATATCATGAATATGAAAGAGATTTATATTCCAGCAGGACCCGCAAAATTTAATTGGGTTGATGTAGATGATATAGGTGCGGTTGCGGCAAAGATTCTTCTAAACCCTTCAGCGCATAAAAATAAAGCTTACGACTTGACGGGAACTGGTAATTATAATTTCTACTTCATTGCAAATCTTTTAACGATAGCACTAAACAAAAAGATAACGTATACCTCACCCTCTCTTTTTACCTTTTATCTTCATAAAAAGAAGCAAGGTCTGAAACCTTCTTATATAATCATCCTGATGATTCTTCACTATTTACCGCGATTCATGGCAGAGCCTGCTATTACAGATTGTATTGAAGAAATCATTGGCAGAAAGCCCAGAACGATTGAAACCTTTATCGCTGAGAATTTTAGGGCAATTAAATGAGTGAATACGATTTTATTCAAAAAACCTTAAAAGCATATAGTCTGTATTACTAAGATTTGATAAATTAGCTCAAATTACGCTTTTACATATTTTTAATCTATCATGGCATTTGATATCGAAATGATACGCAGGGTTTATACCGAACTTCCTGAGCGTATCGCAAAAACAAGAGTACTCTTAAATCGCTCGTTGACCCTTACTGAAAAAATACTTTACTCGCATTTATACGATACCCAGGCAACAGAAACCTATGAAAGAGGAGCTTCTTATGTAGATTTTTCTCCTGACCGTGTTGCCATGCAGGATGCTACAGCCCAAATGGCCCTGTTACAATTTATGCAAGCAGGTAAAAAAGCTGTTGCCGTACCTTCAACTGTTCATTGTGATCATCTTATCACGGCTAAAGTTGGTGCAACTGAAGACCTTAATACTGCCAATAAAACGAATAAAGAAGTTTATGATTTTCTGTCAACCGTATCAGATAAATACGGTATTGGATTCTGGAAGCCTGGGGCAGGAATTATACACCAGGTTGTTCTTGAAAATTATGCCTTCCCTGGTGGTATGATGATAGGCACTGATTCACATACTGTAAATGCAGGTGGCCTTGGTATGATTGCAATAGGCGTTGGTGGAGCTGATGCCGTTGATGTAATGGCTGGGATGGCATGGGAATTAAAATTTCCAAAGCTAATCGGTATCAAGCTTACTGGTAAGCTGAGTGGATGGGCTTCGGCTAAAGATGTTATATTAAAAGTAGCTGGTATTCTTACCGTTAAAGGCGGAACAGGGGCAATCATTGAATATTTTGGTGAGGGCGCTGAGAACATTTCTTGTACAGGAAAAGGCACTATTTGTAATATGGGCGCCGAAGTTGGGGCCACTACCTCGGTATTTGGCTACGATAAAAAAATGGCAGCTTATCTTGGCAGTACCGGCCGAACTGAAATTGCAAATCTTGCCAATACTATTGCTGAACACTTAAATGGTGATGCAGAGGTCTACGCCAATCCGTCAAAATATTTTGACCAGGTTATTGAAATTAATCTTTCAGAGCTTGAACCCTATGTGAACGGGCCTTTTAGCCCTGATCTGGCATGGCCGATTTCAAAATTTGCTGCTGCAGTCAGAGAACATAATTACCCTGAAAAACTTGAAGTAGGTCTTATCGGTTCCTGTACAAATTCTTCATATGAAGACATTAGCCGGGCCGCCTCAGTTGCAAAACAGGCTTCTGATAAAAACCTTATTGCTAAGGCTGAATTTACGATTACTCCAGGCTCTGAACAGGTTCGCTATACAGTAGAACGTGACGGTTTCCTTGATGTATTTGCCCGTATGGGCGGGGTTGTTCTTGCAAATGCCTGCGGCCCTTGTATTGGTCAATGGGCACGTCATAGTGATGACCCTATGCGTAGAAATTCAATCATCACTTCATTCAACCGTAATTTTGCCAAAAGAAATGATGGCAACCCCAATACACATTCTTTTGTTGCCTCACCAGAGATAGTAACAGCCTTTTCAATCGCTGGACGTCTGACATTTAATCCGCTGACTGATGAGTTGTTGAATGAAAATGGTGAGATGGTTCGGCTTGATGAACCTGCAGGGATCGAATTGCCACCACTGGGCTTTGATGTAAAAGATGCTGGCTATCAGGCACCCTCAGCAGATGGTAGTGGTGTAGAACTTAAGATAAATACCGCATCTGACAGGCTTCAGTTGCTTGAACCGTTCAAGGCTTGGGAAGGAACTGACTTAACAGGTTTGAAGTTGTTGATAAAAACAAAGGGGAAATGTACCACTGATCATATTTCAATGGCAGGCCCCTGGTTAAAATACCGTGGTCACCTTGATAATATCTCAAACAATATGCTGATTGGGGCAACCAATGCATTTACCGATAAAACTGACCAGGTAAAGAATCAACTCACCGGCGCATACGGTGCAGTTCCTGCGACCCAACGTGCTTATAAAGCTGAACATATCGGATCAATCGTAGTAGGTGATGAAAATTATGGTGAAGGTTCTTCACGTGAGCATGCTGCCATGGAGCCCCGCTTTCTTGGTGTCAGGGCAATTCTCGTGAAATCATTTGCGCGTATTCATGAAACTAATCTTAAAAAACAAGGTATGCTGGCATTAACCTTTACCCAGATTGCTGATTACGATAAGATAAGAGAAGATGATACCTTTGACATTTTAGGATTAACTACCATGAGCCCAGGTGTAAACCTAACCGTTCGAATTCATCATACTGATCAATCAGGTGAAGATATTACGGTCAGACACAGCTATAATAGTGCACAGATTGAATGGTTCAAAGCAGGTTCTGCGCTGAATCATTTAAAATTAAAAGCGGCATAATATTAGCATTTAAAATGACCATAGGTCAGAAAATTTTAGTTGGTTTTAATAAATTTGAATGAAAGCGGTCAGTCATGATGGTTGCCGCTTTAAGCAATTAAGAAAACCCATGAACCAGGAACATCACGATACTGATATTAAGCCAGCAATTTTATCAATGCTCAAGCATAAGTTCGCGTATGCTATTTCAAACTTCGGCAATCCGTTCATCCTGTTAATATTTCTGACCGCGTATGCCAGTTTCCACTTTATGGATGCTCATCAAGCCGTAAAGATCCTGTTGATATTTCTTCTTTGTTCTTTCGTACCTACAGCCCTTTTTATCATCATTAATGTTAAAAGAGGAAAGTTTTCAAACTATGATGTTTCAACCAAGGCACAAAGACCAGTCTTTTATATTTTTGCGATTGTATTGATTGGGTTTGTTACCCTTGCCCTGTTTTTCCTACCCTATGTTCATCCATTTTTAAGGTGGGGTGCAATGGCTGCATTCACGTTATTATTAAGTTCATTTCTAATAAACTTCTGGCTAAAGTGTTCGTTACATACCTGCTTCTCTGTTTATGTAGCAATTGCATTTATGGCCATGCGGGGCCGGACAGCAATTGAGATGGGGCTGGCACTTACGGTTTTAGCGGTGCTCATGGGCTGGTCAAGAATTGTTCTTAAACGTCATACGCTTAGTGAAGTGATCACAGGTGCCTTTTTGGGTTCTCTGGTTGGTGGCTTATTTTATTGGTATGTCGCATGAAGCTTAAGCTTATCCAGATAGGGAAAACAGATGATGTTTGGCTTCGCGACGGTATTACTATTTACGAGAAACGTATCATAAATTACCTTCCTTTCAAAACAATTACCATTCCATCACCCAAATTCCAGAAACAGGCGGCTACAGGCCTGATGAAAAAAAAAGAGGCAGAATTAATTCTCAATCAAGTGGGGCCGAGGGACCATGTTATTCTGCTTGATGAAAAAGGAAGAGAATTCAGGTCAGTAGAATTTGCACGCCATATGCAGGAGCTGGTAATGAACACGGGAATTACCAATCTGTTATTTATAATAGGAGGCCCTTACGGCTTTCATGAGCAGATATATCAGCGGGCAAATGCACAGATTAGTTTATCAAAAATGACATTTTCACATCAGATGATACGTTTGATTTTTATTGAGCAACTCTATAGAGCGATGAGTATTTTAAAGGCAGAACCATACCACCACGAATAAAGCTAGAGGCTTCAGCTAGCCTCATCATGGTCATAAACACCATGTGATCCACTTTCATATTTACTTTCTTTCGTACTGGTAAGTTCACAGACTAATAATACCAGCGATAAAGCAAGAATGCCTCCGATAAAAATTCCTATTTCTTTGCGTTTTATCTTCATCTGCATAATTTCAAGTTAACGAATAATACCGTTTTGTTGTTAAAACCTAAAACGAATAAAATATTGAATAGTTGTAGGTAAAATTCTGACTACTGTTTGAATCACCAAAACCAGGTATATAAATAGGGTATGTAGCCTTTTTTGTGAGGTCGTTCAAACTTGATGCCAATCTTAGTGTCCATCCCATGCCTAAATGTTTGCTGATATCAACTTTAATACCTCCTACAAATTCAAGCCAGAATTCGCGTCCCGATGCTGGAGGCAATGAGGCTGTTGTATTACCAAAGTAAGAACTTGGAATTTGTATTCCACTGGGCTGATACTGAACATTAGCCCCTGCAAGACGCAAACCTATATACACTATGTTCGCGTCATTCTTTTTTTCAAGTCTGAATATGCTGTAATCAAACCCAGCTCTCAGGTATTCACCTACAGAATGATAACTATAATATCCTGTTTTGTTGATATCAGCGAGTTGAAAACCTAACTCTGCAGATAAAAAGAAGCGACTTCTGAAATGATAGTCGCATGAGAACTCAATCTCTTTTTTCTCGTGATTAAAAAATGAAGTTATCGGTTTCGATATATCTATGCCCAGTCTGACATTTCTTCTGAAAGGGATGGTATCAGGGTTATTCTTTTTGAAAATCGAGTCATTTTTGATTTTTCTAACTCTTTTAAATGAATCAACGCTTTGCTTGGCTTCGAGTCTATATTGGCGTTCTTTGATCCGGGTAGAATCTTTAAAAGCCTTAGATAGCTTTTGAGCATATCCCGGCACTGTGGCCAAAATCGACAGGCTACAAATTATTATGAATAAGCCTGAAATTTTCCGGAACATTGGGATCTATAGATTTACTTATTGTATCAAGCTGGGCAAAATAATGATGTGTAATTGTGGCACCACTGATACCATAACTATAGCCATAACCACAGCCAGTTGAGATAAAAACAAGTTTTTTTGAATAATTTATTTTCAGCGTATCATTAGTTGAATGAACACCTATGCCTCCTGGATTAGTATTTACCACAATTACATAGGAACTTGAATTTGTCTTTGCAGAAACAGGCAACGATAAATTCAGTCGGTGAACAGTATCCTGACCCAGGGTGTCAAGGGGTAATAATGGACTACCTGCAACCAGTGCATTCAAGGCGTATACATTTGAAACCAGCACAGCGATTGGAGAATCGATATATGGCCTTGGATATCTTTTAAGCCCATAAAAACCAAACTTTAAACTTGGCTGTGCAGTAGGGTCACATAGCGTTTTATTCTGGCAGGCACCTAAAAAAAGGCCTGCCAGAACAATATATACAAAAAGCTTTGACCGACTATGAATCGCCTTTTTTCTTTGCATTAGTCTTTGGCTTGGGTTTGGCTTCAGGGGCATGCGCTTTATCAGAATTATCTTTTGATGTAGCCTTTACATCTGCTGTTATTTCTTTTGAAGCTGAAACCTCTTCTTCTACTACCTTTTCACTATGCTTAGGATCATTCTCTGTAAACAGCGGAAGTACTTCTAATAGCTTATACCAGGTGATGATTTTTTTAATATCAGAAGCATAAACCCTTTCAGTATCATGGTTTGGTGCAATAATATTAAAATAGTCTCTTAATTTATTGGTATCTGACTTAGGATCAGGCATGGTAACATCGCTATGTGACGCCTGCATATCAAGAAGTATCTGGCGAAGAGTAAGATCTTCATCAACACCATAGACCGTTGTCTCATCTAAGGCAGCAAGTCTGGCATTTGCATTTACGACAATACGGCCTGCAGCATCTTCAAGACTTTGTAAAACGAAACCTGATTTACTTTGCCCGATGATTTTGTACAAACCAGATTTGCCAGAGACGGCTACTAATCCGCTTAAATTCATAGATTTTATTTAAAAAATATTAGTCAATTTTTTTTAGGCTACTTCCGCTTCTTCAATTTCTACAGAAAGAATTTTATCTCCCTGACGAATTGCATCAATAACTTCGATATTTGCAGTCACCTTACCAAAACAGGTATGCTTGCGGTCTAAATGCTGGGTATTCTGTCTGCCCAAACAGATAAAAAATTGTGAACCTCCCGTATTTTTACCTGCATGTGCCATAGAAAGAACACCACGATCATGGTATTGTAAAGAGCCATCAAGCTCACAGTCAATGGTATAGCCAGGTCCACCTGATCCTGTACCAGTTGGATCACCACCTTGAAGAACGAATTCAGGTATCACCCTATGGAATTTAACGCCATTATAATAACCAGATTTCGCTAATTTAACGAAATTGGCTACTGTTTTAGGAGCATCGTTATCATAAAATTCGACACTTAGATCTCCTTTTTCAGTCTTAATTATTCCCTTGGTCATAATAATTGTTTGTTGAAGGGCAAAAATAAGAAAATGAGTAACAAATCAGCTCCCTTATCGTTTTCTATAGTTACTATTAAGACCTGTGATTAAAAAATTACTTACTTCGACCATTTTCATCTCCTTTCTGGCATGCAAACTATATGCAGGTTCTATATTGATTTCTATGGATGAAACCCAGAAAAATCACCTGAAAGCATATGGAATTACCTACTGGGCACTAACAAAAAATATTGAGGTTGAATGGCTGCTGAATTATAAGGGAGGAAGCTTTTTATTAACCGATCTTAATGAAATTGAGAATGAATGTAAAATTCGTGGAGTTTCTTTTGAGGTAATTGACAATGAGCATGCTGCCTTGGTTAGGGAGCAGGTTCTGGGTGCCAGTTCAAATACCGATATTGTTAAGCTTCTGAAAGCTCCAAAAATTGCCGTTTACACACCCAAAAATAAATTACCATGGGACGATGCAGTGACACTGGTGCTTAGTTATGCAGAAATTCCATACGATAAAATTTATGATCAGGATATTATCGAAGGAAAACTTCCTTTATATGACTGGTTACACCTGCACCATGAAGATTTTACCGGGCAGTTTAGCCGCTTTTATGCAGCCTTCAGAAATGCAGCCTGGTATATTGAAGATGTCAGGCAAAATGAAAACATGGCTCGTAAAGAAGGCTTTAAAAAAGTTTCGGAAATGAAAAAGGCCGTTGCTGAAAAAATTAGAGATTTTACAGCTGGTGGGGGGTTTTTATTTGCTATGTGCTGCGGAGCCGACACATATGACATAGCCCTTGCGGCTAAAAATGTTGATATATGTGAACAAATGTTTGATGG
>Ga0209512_1003518_pt1 | contig 14730 bp, 14 predicted proteins | sample frozenSSSSmetaG_FD_184142 | JGI IMG/M metagenome (GOLD analysis project Ga0209512, IMG submission 184142) | Glacier valley bacterial and archeal communities from Borup Fiord, Nunavut, Canada, to study Microbial Dark Matter (Phase II) -... | ecosystem: Environmental > Aquatic > Freshwater > Ice >... | reverse complement strand
AGAAGGTAATTCTCAACGTCAAACGCCAGGTATTTGGCCGTTGAAGAAGCATGATAAAGGTGAGTATATTTTCTTAACTCCGGGACACGAACTTAACTTACCTCCAGCACCTCCTTTAGATAAGTCTAAAAATCCTTACCGAGGGTTGGAGTCATTTGAGGAAAAAGACAGTCAATTGTTTTTTGGCAGAGACTCTCTGGAGGATAAACTGCTGGATGTTGTGACCAAGAATTCTCTCACTTTGGTGTTGGGTGCATCTGGAAGCGGGAAATCGAGTTTGGTCAAAGCGGGTTTAATTCCGAAAATCCATAAGGTGACTTCAGAGAAATGGTGTGTTTTAGCACCGATACGTCCTGGCGATATGCCATTTAGGTCGTTGAATTCTGCCCTTGTCAATAGTAAATTTCCCGAAGTAAATCAATTAGCCCAGAAAACCCTAGCTGATAGAATTACTGAATGGAGCAGTAGTAATCGCGACACAAAACTTTTATTGGTAATTGACCAGAGTGAAGAATTACTCACTTTATGCCATCATGAAGAAGAACGCCAAAGATTTTTTAGTGAGTTGGCTCAGGCGATCGCTACCCATTCGCAACAATTACGGGTAGTCTTGACAATCCGTTCCGACTTTGAACCGCAGTTAAGAGATTCAATTCTACAATCTCTTCCCAAGACTCTCCCAATCAGAAATACACTCATCAAAAATCATTGGCAAGCCGCGCGATTTATAGTCCCAGCAATGACGCGCCTACAGTTGCGAGATGCAATTGAGAAACCAGCCGAATTACGAGTGATGAATTTTAATCCTCACACTCTAGTAGACCAACTGATTGACGAAGTAGCAGATATGCCTGGGGCATTACCTTTACTTTCCTTCGCCTTAAGCGAACTATATTTAAAGTATTTAAAAAGGCAACAAACAGCCAGCAATAACGGTGATACTATTGACCGGGCGATTACCCAAGAAGACTATGACGAAATGGGAGGAGTTACTCAATCGCTGACACAAAGATCTGACAGTGAGTATGAGGAATTAGTTAAGGAAAATCCGGCTTACTCCCAGATAATTCGCCATGTCATGTTGCGGATGGTAGCGGTGGGTGGTGGTGAATTAGCCCGTCGCCAACTACCTTTATCGGAACTTAAGTATGCATCAGGCAAACAAGAATTAGTTGAGAAAGTGCTTGATCACTTTTCCCAAGCTCGCTTATTAGTGCAAGGACAAGATGCCGAAGGCAATACCTATGTAGAATTAGCTCACGGCGTTTTAGTTAGAGGCTGGTTAAAGTTACGGAATTGGTTACAAGAAGAGAAAAATCTCAGACTCCAACGGCGATTAACACCAGCGGCGATGGAATGGAATAGTCATAAAAAAGCAGAGTTTCTGTGGCATGGTGATCCTTATATCAATGTTTTACATCGAGATGTACTCAACTCAGCAGATAACAACTGGTTGAATCAAATAGAGACAGAATTTGTCCAAAAAAGTGTGCAGCGAAAACTCAATATTATCCGTTCGCGTTGGGGTATATCATTCGCTGTAATTTTTGGATTAATCGGATTAGCTTCTTGGGCTGTAACCAGTCAAAGAAAATCACAATTCGGAGAAATTGACTCGAAAGTCATCTCCTCAGAAGCACTGTTTAATTCAAATCAAGAGCTAGATGCTTTGCTAAATAGTTTACAGGCAGGTAGGAAGTTTCAGCAACGGCTTTTTTCCAACTTCCAGTCAGATGATACAACCAAGAATGTAGTAGTCCAAAATATGCGAAAAACATTCTATGCTGTGAAAGAATCTAGTCGTTCCGAAGTGCAAGCGGAATGGGGAAGTGTTCAGGGTATATTTTTTAGCAAAGATAATCGGTTGATGTTTACTACTTCCCAAAGCAATGGAATTGTCAGTTTGCGGGATTTTCTTGGTAGCGAGTTGACTAAATTTACTGGGCATAAAGGCTTTGCCCAATTCGCAGCTAGCCCGGATGGTAGTATATTTGCCACAAATGATCAAGGTACTAAGACTAAGCCTGGTGCGGCTACAGGTAATATTTATTTATGGTCGCAGAATCAAAAAATTAGAGAATTTACAGCGGATAAAAAATATATTGAGATGATCAGATTTAGTGATGACGGTCAGAAAATAGCGACATTAAGCGAGGATGATAAAAAGAATAATGTTGCCCGATTATGGAATTTGCAAGGTAAGAAATCGGCTGATTTTCCATTGCCGAATGCTATTAAGGATTTAGCTTTTCACCCGAACAAACAGATGCTAATTGCCATTAGTAAAGATAAACGTCTGCTATTTTTTGATTTATCAGGTAACAAGTTAGAAGTACCGGCAGAATTTAAAAAAATAGATGGAATTCAACAAATACAATTTGGTCCTAATGGTATGATTGCGACCAAATCAGTTAGTACTGTGACTGTGTGGCGCTTGGATGGCGAAAGAGTAGAAAAATTCCTGGAAATCAAGTTACCTCAAGGCGAAATCCGAAAAATGGTTTTCAGCCGCGACGGTAAGCAACTAGCTACCTATGGTAGTGATAGTATTCTGCGTTTGTGGAATTTAGCACATCAGCCTTTAATCGCCACTCAATTTCCGCCAAAAGAACTCAAAAGTTTAAGTTTTAGTCAAAATGGTCAAATAGCTGCTGTCACTAACTCAGGCACTATCCGGTTGTTTGATCTTAACGGCAATCAGTTAAAAGAATTTAAAGTAGATTCCGGCAAGGTAATAGGTGGAAGTTTTAGCCAAAATTGTCAGCAAGTTGCCACCATTTACTCAGATGGGATAGTCCGTTTACTAGATTTGCAGGGACAATCAATAGAATTCAAAGCACCTTCAACAAAAGTCTCCAACGTCAACTTTAGTCCTGATGGTCAAAAAATTGCAACTATTGGTGATAACGATGGAACACAAAATGTCGTCTGTCTCATAGACTTGAAAACTAAAAAACCTCGGGAATTTACGCCCATTACTAACCACAAAGTAAAAAGTATTTATTTTCAACCTAATGGTAATCTAAAGGTAGTGACTATAAACACAGACTCAAAAGGTGTGTTTTTGTGGGATTTTTTAGGAACAAATACAATACAACTTTTACAACCAAAAGATTCCGCTTTTAATGTCATAGCTTTTACCCAAGATGGTAAGTTGTTCGCTACTGCTACTGATAAGACAGTCAAATTATGGGACTTACAGGGTCGAGAATTAATGAGGTTTTCTGGACATGAAAGTGCGATTAGTAACCTGAGTTTTAGTAGTGATGGCAGCATACTGGCAGTGATTGGTCAAGATGGCACGGCTAAATTTTGGCATTTTGCCGAATTAGAGCAACTACTTTCACGGGGTTGCGATCGCCTCAGTAATTACCCTCAAAATAATCCCGATCTTAAGGATGAAATTCGCCAAATTTGTACAAATTAGCTTTAATTCTCAGCAAAATGGCATTTCTCATTGGCATAAATACGCTTTCAGCATCCCACCCCTGTAAATAGTCACTGATGATTGCGAACTTTTTGCAACTGCATAAGTCAACCTAACTGACACCTAATACATTACGAGCATACTAATTCAGGTAGTCAAGTTTAATGAACCCTTTCTCACCATACCAAGTAGGAGGAAAATGAGATGGAACAGAATGCACTTACCGCGATCGCGCCCATTAAGTCATCAGCAGATACTGACGCCCTCAAAAAAATCTTAACAGAACTTAATGAAGAACTGGGGGGAAATCTTCACTTTCACTTTCAGAAAACACTCCGCACCCATTTTGCGCGGATGGTAGTTTTACCGCCAATTCAGGGTATGGGTTCGCGCTTGCTATTTACAAGCAATTATGACGGTGATTTTGCTAGCTATATGCAAGAACTGGTGACACAAGTTGGCGACCAGATGGAAGAAATTTGGCAATATTGCGAAGGTTATAGTCCTGGGATAGCGAAAGATACGACGCGCTTCACCGAGTTCATTAATCGCCACTCACACAAAGCGCAAGTTTTTTATGTCGGTTTACCCGGTGTCACAGTGGAAAACATTGTGAATAACACCCACACCCGCGAAGCCCTTGATCGCATTTTTGACAACCAAGAGGTAGCACAAGGGCTAGAGAAGCTGTATTCTGTGCTACTACCTAACATTACCTCAGCACCGACTCAAAGTGGCGAGAAAACGATTGATGGTCAGGTTTCCCCACCAAAACTTTCACTTCTAGAAAAGGTTCTGCAATGGGCTGTAGGTATCAAGCCTGGAGTAAAAAATCCGAATAATCCGAATTTGCTGACGACAACAGACCAATCGATGGCGCTGAAAGCGGAGATGGTGGGAAGCGAAGATCAAATAGCGCAGAATCAGATGACCATTATTGTACCGATAAAATCTAATATTATATCTAAATTGTTACTTAGATTAGTTTTAGTCTTAATCGCTCAAGGTGCGAAGGCGTCATCGTCCTTTGGAAATCTTTCTGGTCTATCAACAATCCATTTTGCGCGTTGGGCAATTATCGACAATGGCAAAAACCTGCTGTTTGAAAGCAATTACGATGGCAGTTGGGAAAATTACATCGACGACTTTGTCGATTCTGCCAACGCCAAGATGAATATGATTTGGGGTAATTGTGTCGGCTACCCTGTAGGCGGATGTCAGGATATTGAATGGTTCAAAGCTTATATTCGCCAATATCAAATCCCAGCGCAGATTTTTCACAGTGCTTACCGTGAGACAACAGTCAAAAATATCCTCAACGATTTGAATATTTGCAAAGCGACGGAACAGTATTTACAGAAAAAAGAAGTTCAGAAGTTCATGTCAGGCGATTATAGTGCGCCAATTTATCGGAATCCTACTTGATTCTAGCTACATATATTGACAACGGAACCTTTGCACTGCAAGCTTTTAACTCCTAAGCATTTCTCAAAAATCAAATAGGAGTCCTATAGAACATAAAGGAGATATCAGGAATGGTGGATTTACAGACAGAAGATATCCAAGGAATTATTGTCACTGGCTACGGTCATCTGATTTACTCTAGTTATATATTTTTGCACATTGACGAGCCGACGCAGGCGAAACAGTGGTTGCACAAGATTGCCGCAGATATGACAACTGCCAAATGGGAGACTGAATCGGGAAAGCAAAAACCTTCAGCCGCGCTAAATATTGCTTTTACTTGTCATGGATTAGAAAAACTAGGACTACCCAAAGACTCATTAAAGACTTTTTCCGAAGAATTTTTGCAAGGAATTGCCACTGAGGTTCGGGCAAATCGGTTTGGTGATACCCAAGACAGTCATCCAAAACACTGGGAAATCGGTAGTTCTCTGACACCAGAAAAATATCCGATTATTCATACATTATTGATCGTCCAAGCCGCAACTAAAGCCGAATTAACCTTACTATGTCAAAAGCACTTAGATTTAGCTGCATCGCTAGGTGTGCGCCAAGTCGGGGAAGTACAACAAGGATATTTACCCTTAGATGCAAAAGAGCATTTCGGCTTTCATGATTCAATCTCCCAACCAAATATAGAAGGTAGTCCCAAACAACCGACGGATAATCAACCAGTGGTGAAAGCGGGAGAATTTGTTTTAGGTTATCCCAACGAGTACGACCAGTTACCATCAACACCAACGGTACCGCAAGAGCTTGATGTTCAACATCATCTTTCAAAAATAGAGCATCACACTAATACAGATAAACCACAATTAAGAGACTTAGGACGTAATGGTAGTTATATGGTGTTCCGCAAGCTGCACCAAGATGTCGCCGCCTTCCGTCGATATTTCCGGGATCAGGTTGAAGATCCGCAGGAACGGGAACTAATCGCCGCCAAATTTATTGGTCGCTGGTCTGATGGTACACCTCTAGCGATCGCACCCCAGCCGCATGATCATCCTCAAGAGTCAAATCTTAACAACTTCTACTATCAACAAACCGATCCCCACGGTTATGGCTGTCCCCTGGGCGCACATATTCGCCGTGTAAATCCGCGTGATTCCTTAGGAAGCGATCCTCAGGAGTCGATTAAAAGTGTAAACCGTCATCGTCTCGTCAGACGCGGCGCACTTTATGGCGACAAGTTACCTACAGGAATTTTTGAGGATGACGGACAGCCTCGCGGTGTTTTGTTCTTTTGTATTAATGCCGATATCAAGCGTCAGTTTGAGTTTGTCCAACAGACTTGGATTAACAGTTCCAAATTTGACGGCTTATACGATGAAAAAGATCCGATTCTTGGAGATCACGAAGGTGAGGGTCAAATGACAATCCAGCGCCAACCAGTGCGTCAGCGATTTAGCGGCATATCACGTTTTGTCTCAGTTAAAGGTGGCGCTTATTTCTTCTTGCCAAGTATTTCCGCGATAAATTTCCTGGCTGAAATGTAGGGGAGTGTCTGAGTGTCTGAGTGTCTGAGTGTCTGAGTGTCTGAGTGTCAGGAACTCTAATATGAAGATGAAGGGACTGGAAAGACTCTGCGGTTGTATACAAGATTTCCCCCACTCCCCCCTTCCATTTAACTTGGGCACTGAATTCACTGATCTTGTGATGGAACTGATATAATCGAAAAAGCTTGGCTGATGGAAGCGACCTCTGATCTGATGATGGTTGCTAAACAAGGATAATCTTGGCATCCACCTGCTTTGTTTGCCCAAGAACTATTGTCCGCCGCCTAAGTTGTTACTGCGATTCATGACAAAGCTCCATAAACAACCAACCTGCCTCAATTTATTGAGAAACCTACGACTGATTTAAAATCTTTGTCTTGGGGTGGTGCAGGCTGTGTTATACTGGGGACAAGAAGAATTATTTTCGGCTGTCTCATACGTTTTTACTTGTTTACAAGCGTGTCTCCGAATCTAACTCTCTACACACACTGATTTTGGAGATACTTCCATGTCGATTTACGTTGGTAATCTATCCTACCAGGTTACTCAAGACGACCTCAAACAGGTCTTTGCAGAATACGGTACAGTTAATCGCGTTCAGTTGCCTACTGATCGTGAGACTGGTCGTCTTCGGGGCTTTGCATTTGTAGAAATGGCATCAGAAACAGAAGAAACTGCTGCTATTGAGGCACTTGATGGCGCTGAGTGGATGGGGCGCGATTTGAAGGTGAATAAAGCCAAACCCCGTGAAGAACGTGGTTCTTCAGGTGGTGGTGGTTGGGGTAATAACAGCCGTAACAATCGTCGCTAATTAAGCTTTTGAGTTGAAAACTTAAGCTTTGCGAGTCTTCAGCAGATTGAAGCACCTGCTTAACACTGCTGGAGACTTGCTATCTTTTTTCAGATGACCAATTATTCATCCACATCAGGAGTAACTATTAATGACTCAAGTAGTTTTAGGCGAGAATGAAGGTATTGAGTCAGCTTTGCGAAGATTCAAGCGTCAAGTTTCCAAAGCCGGCATTTTTCAAGATATGAAGAAAAACCGTCACTTTGAAACACCGTTAGAAAAAGCCAAACGCAAAGCTGTAGCTAAGCACAGACAACGTAGACAGCGATCGCGTTACAAATCTCAACCAATGTAACCATAACTCCAGATACCCAGTACCATTCAAATCTGGGTAAAAATGGGAGGCTAGACGTCGCCCATTTTCATAATACTTTTTACAGACTTTGCATCTGCACTCATATTTCTCACTGCTAGTCATGAGGTATCGCTACATTTATACCTATAGCAAGATGTCTAACTTGAAGAAATTATAGTATGCATGAGAGCAACTGCATGAATTCAAGTTTTAAAAAATTATGGAAGTAGGAACTGCATATACAAGGCTGCTAGTATCTGATATCAAAGCAGTTTTTGAGTTTTATCGAGATGTCATGGGATTTCCTGTGATTACTGACAGTCTCGAAGATGGATATGCTGAATTTAAAGCCGGCGGAATGAAATTGAGTTTATTTCGGCGACAAGAGATGGCCCAGATGATTGGTAATACAGAAAAGCCAGATCACGCCGAATGCCAAGATAATGTAGTTTTAATTTTCACAGTCCATGATATTGCGGCTGAATATGAAAAATTAATTCAAAAAGGTGTCAAATTTGTTACTTCTCCCATGAGTAATCCCGGTTATGCGATTAAAACAGCGTATCTGCGAGATCCCGATGGGACTTTAATTGGGTTGTTTCAGTTATTGGTTTAATCACAAAGAATATAAGACTTATATCATGTCCAAGTTTAGAGAAGCTTGCTGGACTTGGTAAAATTTCAGCCGGTTTACCCCATGAGTTGAATAAACTCCCACAAGTTATAACTTGGCTAGTGAACTGAATCAAGTGTGGACGCATCTGATTAACAATTCAAATTGTCATGATTCAGCTAAACTTCCCTCTTAGGACACATGTAAGATTTAGCCTTGGCAACCAGTATTAAGGCTTGAACTGAAAAATGACCGGGGACGGAGGCAAGTAATGCAGACTAAACAACTTGGGAACTCTGAGCTTCACATCACGCCGATTGGATTCGGTGCTTGGGCGATTGGTGGTGGTGATTGGGCTTTTGCCTGGGGTTCGCAGGATGATAATGAATCGATTAGTGCGATTCAAAAAGCACTCGATTTAGGAATGAATTGGATTGATACAGCGGCTGTCTATGGGTTGGGTCATTCTGAGGAAATAGTCGCCCGCGCATTGAAGGGGCGTGAGCAACGTCCTTATATCTTTACAAAATGTGCGCTGGTATGGAACGATCAGCGTGAAGTCAGCACCGTGCTCAAAGCTGACTCCATCCGTGAGGAATTAGAAGCCAGTCTGCGGCGGCTACAAGTTGAGACTATTGACCTCTACCAAATTCACTGGCCTAACCCTGATATTGAAGAAGCTTGGACGACATTAGCTGAACTCCAAAAAGCTGGAAAAATTAGATATATCGGTGTGTCTAACTTTAACGTTGAGCAAATGCAACGTATCCAGAAAATTGCACCGATTACTTCTCTCCAACCGCCATATTCAATGTTGGCTCGCGATGTGGAAGCAGAGATATTACCCTTTTGTCAACAGCAGAATATTGGTGTAATTAATTACTCGCCAATGGTATCTGGGTTGTTGACAGGCGCGATGACACGCGATCGCATTAAAAATCTCCCCGCTGATGACTGGCGTAGTCGCCATCCAAATTTTCAAGAACCGCTCTTATCACGCAACTTAGAATTAGTTGAATTGCTACGCCAAATTGGACAACGCCACGGTAGATCGCCGGGAGAGGTTGCGATCGCTTGGACTTTGAGACATCCAGCAATTACCGCCGCAATTGTCGGTGGACGCAGCGCCAAACAAGTTGAAGGCATCATCGGTGCGGCTGAATTCCGCCTCAGCCCAAAGGAAGTAGACGAAATTGAATCAATGCTGCGCTCAAAAGTAGCAGCTTAAAGTAGAGGAAAATAAAATGCGAGCATCAGTTTTTCACGCCCCTGGTGACGTGCGAGTTGACAACGTTCCCGATTCGCAAATTCAAGCGCCAACCGATGCAATTGTCCGTATCACCCACGCCTGTATCTGTGGTTCTGATTTATGGTTTTACCGAGGGTTGGATGATTGGAAACCAGGGTGGCGTACAGGTCACGAGTGGATGGGAATTGTGGAAGAAGTTGGTTCTGAAGTGCGGACCATCAAAAAGGGCGATCGCGTACTTGCGCCATTTGCTTTTTCTGATGGTAGCTGCGAATTCTGTGGTAAAGGGTTGCAAACTTCCTGTCTGCAAGGTGGTTTTTGGGGTGGTGAGAAGAGCGATGGTGGGCAAGCAGAAGCTGTACGCGCACCTTTTGCGGATGGAACTTTGGTGGTGATCCCCAAAGAAGTTGAAGGTGATGCAGCCATGCTCAAAGCCATCCTACCACTTACTGATGTGATGTCTACAGGTCATCACGCAGCAGTTTCCGCAGGTGTGCGGAAAGGTGGAACTGCGGCGGTAATTGGCGATGGTGCAGTTGGGTTGTGTGGTGTCCTCGCAGCCAAGCGCTTAGGTGCTGAGCGGATTATCATTATTGGTCGCCATGAAAATCGGTTGGATATTGCTCGTCACTTTGGGGCTACTGATGTCATCAAAAGTAAAGATGAGCAGGCGATTAAAGAAGTCCTAGAAATGACCAAAGGCGGCGCGGAATCGGTGCTGGAATGTGTCGGTAACGAGTCTTCAATGAATACAGCAATTTCGATTGCACGTCCTGGAGGTGCGATCGGGTTTGTGGGAGTTCCTCACGGTAGCGAGACGATCAACCTAAATAGAATGTTCTTATCTAACATCAGTTTAAATGGTGGTGTCGCCCCAGCACGCAAATACATTCCCGAACTCCTGGCTGATGTGATTGCTGGTAAGTTAGATCCCTCCCCTGTACTTGATGTAACCGTTGACCTCGACGGCGTACCCGGAGGCTACAAAGCGATGGATAGCAGAGAAGCAATCAAGGTTATGGTTCAATTGTAAAGCGATTTTAGATTGTTGTAGAGGCGTTGGATTTCGCGTCTCTACAAAGCTCTTTTGACAAACTTTTTAACCAAAGATAAAAAACATATGACAACCACAACTGCAAAATGTACGCACCTGAATCAAATCAAAGATGTCACACCTAGTGCTAACGGTTGTGAAGAATGTCTGAAAATGGGCGATACATGGGTACATCTGCGAGAATGCTTAATCTGCGGTCATGTTGGCTGTTGTGACTCCTCCAAAAACAAGCACGCAACCAAGCACTTCCACGCGACGAGTCATCCGATTATGAAATCCTTTCAGCCTGGAGAAGACTGGAAATGGTGTTTTGTAGATGAGACTTTTGTTTGAAAGGTCACTGCGGGTGAAAAAATTCTCCATGTAGAGGGCGGACGTAATTACAGTAAGCTTGATATGCTTCTTCTGCACTATCAAAATAGCCAATAATAATTGATTTATTATTTAGCGTAGTTTGCGCTCTAAATTTTCGACGTTGTTTCACAACACCTTTAAATCCCGATTGATTGTTGTAGTGTTTACCTCTGTATCTGTGAGCTTGTTGTTTTGTCACAGATCGCAGATTCTCTCTCCGATTGTCTCCTGGATTTCCATTTAAACGCAGGATGGTGAGCGCATGAGAAAATCCTAATCTTTCACCAACAATTTTGTGGAAAAAAATCGTTGTTTGTTTTTTAGAGCTATCTCTGGGGCTGTTTCGCCGCATGAAACCATCTCTGTCAATTCTCCAAGTGAACTGAGTGATTAAATCCTGATCCTCTTCGCTGTATAAAGCCCTTCTCTCCGTGCCTTCTCGGGTTGTATAAATAAATTCTGGCATAATTGAATCATATTACATACACAAAATCAACATATTTAGCTTGCTACTATAATATTTTGGCTTCCAATTTCCATTTGATAAAACGAAATCAAAGATACTTCTTTATATCCGTTCAGGATCATTTAGATCTCGGATTAATCTATGTTCAAGCTCATTATCAACATATTCTTGAGAGTAGGATTGCGCCATTGGATCGGCTCTGCCTATTCCTAGTTCGATAAATTTGGCTTGGACATCATACCATTCCACACCACAATAGTAGTACTTTTGCTCTTTGAGATCTGCCAAATAGTAACCGGCATTTCCACTATTGATTTTAAACAATTCAGCCACAATTATTTTGACAGTGATGTTATATGCGGCAAGTATCTCCTCAAAAGAGGGAGTTGGCAAAGAAGATAACGTAGCAAATGGTGAACTTAAGGTAAAAGACCAAAAACCACTGTGATATCTAACAATCCGGTAGTAAACAGGGTGAAAAATTTTTGGTTCTGTATCTGTCATATGTGGAAAGAGGATATTAAAAAGGTTTTTTATATAATCTGAGACTCTACTTTTTGTGACAAACCGCAGAATCGGCTTTTCCCATCCCTTCAAAACTCACTTCTTAGACAATATTAGTCTGCAAATTTTTTTCTAATTACACCAGGCAACTTTAGCAAGTTAAGCTCAACTTAAGCTGATAACAAGACAAAAAATTGATATATTAGAGTATAAAAATCAGAGTAATCAATTAAGCGTAATTTAAAAATGTGTAGAAATTATGTAGATGAGACATTTGTTTAAAAGTAAATCGAAGATAATAAAGCTATAAGCGTATTGGATTTTAGTCGATTAGCAGATGACCAATCTTAAACGAACATCCGAAACACCCGAAGAACGTTGGCGGAAACCGCGCTTGCAAATTAATAGTGATAACGACCGAGAAAGTCATGCAAGTTGGGTCGAATTGTTTTTCGATCTGGTATTTGTCGTCGTGATTGCAGTACTAAGCGGAAATTTACGGCATCATCTTTCGGCGGTTGGGTTCTGGCAGTTTGTGGCGCTGTTTGTACCATGTTGGTGGGCGTGGGTACTTTTCACTTTCTACGCAGATCGCTATGATACTGATGATGTGATACATCGGTTGTTAATGTTGACTGGAATGTTAGCGATCATCTCCCTCGCAGTCAACGCCCAGAAAGCCTTTGAAGGTAGTTCGGTTGGCTTCGCGCTCAGCTACGTAATGGCACGGACAACGATTTGGCTTTTTCATTTGAAGAAAATTGCGTGCAAAATTCCTGTTTTAGTACAGTCTTGCCCTCAAAATGGAATCTGATCGACGAGTAATCTGCCAGACTAAAATAAAGCAGCACCTTACAACTTGTCCAACATGGGCGAAACCGTTTATATCGAGACCAGTATTCTTGGTTATCTCACAGCCAGATCAACCAAAAATCTGATTCTTGCCGGAAATATTGAATTGACAAGGGATTGGTGGGAATTGCGTCGAAGTGCATTTACCCTTTACATTTCACAGGTCGTTTTGAGCGAGGCTACTCAGGGTGATGCAGAAATGGCTACTCAGAGACTCTTAGCAGTGCGTGGCTTACCATTACTTGAAGTAACTGATGCGGTAGAAGACTTAGCACAACAGTTTATCAGGCGGAGCAACCTTCCTTCCAAGGCTTCTGATGATGCGGTTCATATTAGACATCTCCGACAAAGAAAAAAGCCACGTATCCAAACCTCTCCCCGACGCGCTTAGAGGCTTTGAAACCCCACTTCCCTTGTCGGTACGGGTGGGCAGGGGGGGTTAGGTTTACATATAATTTGTAGGATTTAAATCTTTTCTGGAGATGTCTATTGCACTCGCTACAGTCAGTAGTCTCAATTACCTGTTAACGTGGAATTGCAAGCATATTGCAAATGCTCAGATTCAGAGGAAACTACTGGAGATTGCCTCTGATAGCGGATACACTCTGCCAGTAATCTGTACACCTTATGAGTTAATGGGAGAATAAACTATGTGGCACTCTGAAATTTTAGAAGAACTTCATCGAATTCGAGAGGAACACGCCAAATCCTTTAACTACGACATAAAAGCGATCTGTGAAGATTGGCGGAGGAAGCAGGCGCAAAGTGGAATGTCGTTTGTGACGCTAACTTCTGCGCGGCAGTCTAACAATGCAGTGCAGCTCCCGGAGCAGAGATAGTCGTTGGGATGTATTCATGCTTACTCTTTAACATGAACCAATTAGTTCCTCACTGATTAAGCTTCTGGAAAACTACTCGTCAAGAGAAGGTTTATCTGTTAAGAGGTCGCCACTCTTTAGGGCATATTCACCCAGATTCAGCAGATAAGATTCTTTCTTGCTGCACTGATAGAATTGGGCATAGAGGGAGCCAGTACTCACAGCTTTCGCTGTACTTGCTTAACGGCAGGACTATAGTCCTGCCAATAATATCTCATGAGGCTGTACTTCATCACCAAAGAGCATTAATCGCGATTTTCTTTGACATAAGCAACACCCAAAGCTGCTGGAGGTGTAGATTTTCCGGCTAATCCTACTAATGCTAAAATAGCGATCGCATACGGCAGCATCACCAAAAACTGGTAAGGAATATTGATCCCTAAGGCTTGAATTCGCAATTGCAATGCTTCTGTCGCCGCAAACAACAAACAAGCCAAAGCCGTACCTACAGGATGCCACTTGCCAAAAATTAATGCCGCGATCGCAATAAATCCTTTCCCTGCACTCATCCCTTCAGCAAAATACTTCACCTGTACCAAAGTTAAATAAGCACCTCCCAAACCAGCCAGACAACCGCTGATAATTACGCAGATATAGCGTACCCGTTGCACAGATATTCCAGACGTATCAGCAGCCTTGGGATATTCTCCTACAGAGCGCAAAGTCAAACCAGGATTAGTATAAAACAAGATATAAGTACTCAATAGCACTAAAACAAAAATTAAATATACGAATATATCTTGCTGTAGTAGCCCAAGCAAAGGAATATTCGCCAGAACCGGAATACTTATCGGCTCAATTCCCGGTAAACGCTGGGCGCTACCACCATGAAACACCAACCGCGCCAAAAACGACGTTAATCCAGAGGCAACAAGATTAATTGCCAGCCCAGATACCAACTGGTCAACGCGCCAAGTCACGCACAAAAACGCATGCAGTAACCCCACCAGTCCGCCAAATACCAGCGCCGCCAAAACACCGATCCAAACATTTCCTGTGTAAAAAGTAGCAGCAGCACTAGTAAAAGCACCAGTCAGCAACATCCCTTCCAATGCAATATTCAGCACCCCTGACCTTTCAGAGTAAAGACCTCCCAAAGCCGCAAATGCCAGAGGTACAGCTAAACGCAAGCTAGCAGCAAGGTAATCAGAGAAGAAAGTCATATTATTAGTCATATAAAACCTAATACTTGCGTGAGATTACTTAACCGTTGACCGTTCTTCGCTCC
>Ga0209512_1003517_pt1 | contig 14736 bp, 23 predicted proteins | sample frozenSSSSmetaG_FD_184142 | JGI IMG/M metagenome (GOLD analysis project Ga0209512, IMG submission 184142) | Glacier valley bacterial and archeal communities from Borup Fiord, Nunavut, Canada, to study Microbial Dark Matter (Phase II) -... | ecosystem: Environmental > Aquatic > Freshwater > Ice >... | reverse complement strand
AAAATATCATAGTTAAAAACCGGCGAGCCAGATGCCGACACAAGTCCCCAGGGCAGGGGCATTTTACATGAATTTAAAACCTCTGAATCTCACATCTGATCAGGAAACGATGATACAGATGCTTCTGGTGAATCAGCTTCACCCTACTGCATTCAAAAGCGTAAGGAATTGGGTCAGCCAGTGCTTCAACCCACCTTCGATTCCTGAAATGAAGATGTACGCTTTTAATGAAATCCTCACCGGTTACGGAATTGAATCCGTTGATGGACAGTGGCAAAATGGTTATTGGTGCAATATCCTTTTCACCTATATCAATATGGGATTTCCTGAAATTCCCACCATTATCCATCACCGGGAAAAAGGCTTCATAGTTGATTCAATTGATAATCAAATTTCATAATATTTAACCGGCGTGCCAGATGCCGATACAAGTCCCCAGGGCAGGGGCAAAACAATTATGACTCGTTATTCAAAAGATCCCATGCAGATCACTGCAAGATTTTCATCAAATTGCTGCAAATGCAAAACCGTACTTCTCAAAGGCGCTACAATTTATTACTGGCCAACCTCCAAAGAAGTCTTCTGCACAAATTGCGGTGAGACACCATTTCGTCAGTTTCTCTCTTCCTCTGCTGACGAAGATGTTTATGCGGGTAGTGGAAACCCGTATGCAAACTAAGATGAAAAAGGGGGTTTTCCCCTTTTTTCTCGTTACGGATGTACTCCCCAGGCTTAGCCTTATTCAGCTGCATATTTCCTTATTCTCTTCAGTTGACTTGACTTTTAAAAGCCTTGGGGATCGTTTTTATATAGATCCTTACCTTGGGTTTTTATCCCTCTTTGCTTACATAGGGTAAAGCCCTTCGAGTAGCCGGTCATTTGCTACAGGATGGCCGTATGCCTCCGAGTAGGGCATTTTATCAACCAATTCACAGCAGTTCCAATCTCAAATCCTCCCGGCACTCCGTACCGAATTGTTTTAGCAGTTGATTTTCATGACACTTTTTATAGAAATTATACGCTAAGAAAGTGGTTCTCTTGCGCGTTCCGGTCCCCTCATTCAAGGATTTTCTCGGCATATACTCACTACGCTGCGTTATTCCAATTCCTCCTTGACTGCCCCTCCCAATCTCCACTGATATCTTGCATATAATTTTAACTCTAAAAATTTATTATCATGAAAAGCTTCGTTAAAAACTTCATCGGAAAAGGAAAATCAGTCGCTGGATTAGAAATCGTAACCGCTACCTGCAAACTGGAAGAACTTGAAAAATTTGCCTACGAATACGAAGGCATCAAATACGTCACCTTCGAGGTAGCAAAAATGAAACAGGCCGACAACTTCGGAAGAGATTACACCGTTTATGTAAGCAAGGCCGAAGAGGAAGTAAAAGAAACCGCCCAGGTATCAGAACCAAAGCCAAAAACAAAAAAGTCCCTTAAGGTAAAAGGCCAAAAAGGGTAAAAACTCCTTTCTAAGGAAAAAAGAGCCTTGCTGAGCAAGGCTTTATTTTTGGTCGCACATCTAACGGGCATCAACCTCACCCGAAATTAGGAGAAACGCTATTACACTCAAATTATGGCGCAAAGTTATTGATCGCCGGGTCGGAACAGTAAAGGGCCTGCGGATCCACGGCCAATCATTTCCAAGTGCAGGATCCTGCGGTGGCTCTGGCCATTCAGGTCAGTTTGATCATTCCTTCACAAACAGACATTCACCCATTGACCTAATCCGACCGGCTCAATTTGATCTGCTTTCAATTCTCATAAACGGCGAGCCAGATGCCAATATAAGTCCCCAGGGCAGGGGCACTTTTACAATGAGCACAACAAGAGAAATATTACAAGCGCAGTTGAAAAACCAATTCCTAACTGACTTCGCTGGTAATGGTTACAAGAGTGAATTCACCCCCGATGCATCTTTTACAGAATGTAACTTCGGAGGGATGCTGATCATTATTTCACTCTCCGGGGATTCAGTAATCCATTGGTCTGATTGGTCCGACACAGCAATTTCTGCCTACTTAAAAGAAGCCGAAATTGTCTATCAGGAAAATTCTGACTCAAAACCTGATACAGAAGGTAACAAAGAAATGGAAGCTGGCTTCTACGTCGCTGACACCTTCCATTCACTTTCGAATTTTTTAAGATTGTGAAATTCAAAATTGTTAAATCCGGCGTGCCAGATGCCGATACAAGTCCCCAGGGCAGGGGCATTTATTTTATGCAAGTAATAGAATTACCAATAGAACAGTATCAAAGGCTGATGGATTCAATCCTGTGGATCCTAAGCCCCTTTCTGGAAGAAGATGGCTTCGAAGACCATCCGCACCTAGTGGAACTCGCAGAGTGTTACAACGAATTGTACCACAAAATCCTTTTAGAGGACCACATCTCTTATCCGCATCTGGCTGTCCATCAGATTGGACAAAATATCACCTTCAAACCTGAATACAATAATTAAAAAAAGGGGTTGCCCCCTTTTTTGCTCGTCAAAAGTAATTCCCCAAATAGCCTTATTCAGCTTCATATTTCCTTATACTGACGGGTCATCGCGATTGGTTCCTTTGGTTTGCTCCCTGTTATTTGCATGGATGCTTTATCTTTGAGTCGTTGCACTTTCTCCTTGGCCCTTTACACGGCAAAACCCCATCCGGTCAGCATGATTTTACTACCCATGATAACTCCTGGTTATATTCATAGGGTATTTTACAACCAATTTGCACTTTTATCGAATCAGTCATTCTGCCCGGCGCTCCCTTCCGAATTGTTTTAGCAGTTGATTTTCATGACACTTTTTATAGAAATTATACGCTAAGAAAGTGGTTCTCTTGCGCGTTCCAGTCCCCTCATTCAAGGATTTTCTCGGCATATACTCACTATGCTCCGTTATTCCAATTCCTCCTTGACTGCCCCTCCCAAGCTCCACTGATTTTCTGCATATAATTTTAACTCTAAAAATTTATTATCATGAAAACCTTCGTTAAGAACTTCATCGGAAAAGGAAAACAAGTCGCTGGAATGGAAATCGTAAAAGTTGCCTGCAAACTGGAAGATCTTCAAAAATTTGCCTACGAATACAACAACACCCTCTACGTTACATTCGAAGTAGCAAAAATGAAACAGGCTGACAACTACGGAAGGGATTTCACCGTTTATGTAAACAGCCAAGAAGAAGAAAAACCTGCAACTCCTGCTAAAGCATCCCCGAAAAAACCCAAAAGAGCAGAAAAACCTGAATTGGAACCAATCACTGGTGATGACCTTCCTTTCTAAGGAAAAAAAAGCCTTGCTGAGCAAGGCTTTTTTTATGGTCATTATTTTGACTCATCTATTAGGAGGTTAGTATTACACTCCAATTACCTCGCAAATTTATTAATCGCCGGGTCGGAACAGTAAAGGGCCTGCGGATCTAGGCAGTCATTTCCAGGCGCTGGATCCTGCGGTGGCTTTCGCCATTCAGGTCAGTTTGATCATCCTTCACAAACAGACATTCACCCATTGACCTAATCCGACCGGCTCAATTTGATCTGCTCTTTAATTTAATTGTAAAATATATGAAAACTAAAGTAGTTCACTGTAAGAAAGTTGTGTATGACATTTACATCGGAAGACCTAGTAAATGGGGTAATCCATTTTCTCACTTACCAGGCACTCTTGCAAAGTTTATTTGTAAGGATAGACAGGAGGCCGTGGCTTCATTTAGAAAATGGATTACATGCGGAGAAGGTCAGCATCTGTTAAATGATCTGCACCAACTTAAAGGCAAAACTCTTGGATGTTGGTGCAAGCCTCAATCATGTCACGGAGATGTATTAGCAGAATTAGCAGACATAATTTAATCATTTAAGGCGTGCCAGAAGCCAAAATAAGTCCTCAGGGCAGGGGCAAAAAACATGAAAGTTGCAATCATCGGTTCAAGGGATTTTTCGGACTACAGACTGCTCAAGCAAAAGTGCAATCTGATACTCTCCAGCTCAGAATCCTTTACCATACTCTCAGGCGGAGCAAGAGGAACCGACCGTCTTGCTGAGAGATATGCCAGGGAGAAAGATATTCCTATTCTGATCTACGCGGCAGACTGGATCGAGCATGGGCGAAAAGCAGGTATGATCAGAAATAACCAGATACTGCTTTTCTGCACCCATGTTATTGCCTTTTGGGATGGGAAATCTCCCGGCACCAGGCACATGATCATTCAATCTAAAATTCTTGGTAAAAAGCTCAGGATAGTAAGAATCGAGGCTTCTCAAAACAGTTCAACCGGCACGCCACAAGCCAATACAAATCCACAGGGCAGCGGTGAACTTTATGAAGGTAAATAGTATCCACCGCCTGTCCAACACTGGCAGTATGGTCAGAAATAAATTCTATGAATCAGCCCATGGTGGTAATCTCCTCTCGGCATTTCGTCTTGTGGATGATCTGATCCCTGACTTCAACAGGTTCAACTTACTGTCTGCCTTTATCTGTCCGGTCCAGAAATTCTCCGGAAATAAAATTCCACTGGCCCTGGCCTCACGAATTGTCCAGAATTCAAATTCAGTTCTTTGCGATACGGTGTTTCTGAGAACCGAGCGCCCCGGAACAAAGATGATAGACAGAATGTTTTTCCAGCCAGAGTTCACCGGGAAAGTAATACCCGGAAAATACATTCTTGTGGATGATGTTTTTACAACCGGGATAACCCTCAAAGGTCTTAAAACATTCATCGAAGCAAACGGAGGGAATGTGGTCTCTGCCTTCACCCTGGGAAGCAGTAAGTCCACGCTGTTCGAAACATCCAGGCTTCAGCTCCGAATCCTGAAGGGCCGGTTTCCGGAGGTAGATAATTACTTCGATCTATCCCTTCTTACCATCATCCAGATAGAATATCTACTCAAGTTCAACTCCATTAAAAACCTGAATATTCTTTACTCCGAGAATCATTACAAGAAGCAGTTTTGTTGAGGATGCATTGACGATACTATGAAGCAGGATTAAAAATTCTGCTTCATAGTTTTTGGTCGTTATATGGAACTGATTGTTAGGATATAGCTGTTACACTCAAATTACGGCGCGAAGTTATTGATCACCAGCCGGAATAGTCAAGGGCCGTCAGCTGCTACGAGTTTAAGCTTTTAGTGCATCAACCTCCGGCACTTCGTGCTTGTTCACTTTCTCTATACTGATTTTTCTCCTGAGGATGAAACTGACATGCACCCTTGACAGAATCCGCCCGGCTCAATCTGGTTTGCCCGAAATTTAATTATAACCGGCGAGCCAGAAGCCATTAAAAGTCCTCAGGGCAGAGGCATAAATATTATGAGTAAATCAAATGTTGCTGAGAAGTTTGTAGTAGTTCCTGAAGTAATCACTGAAGTTGCCGCCCCTGCTGCGGTACTTTCCATTGTCAAGGAAGAGCCGGTGGAGGTAAGAAAGCTCACCCTGGATGAGAAAATTCAGAAGGTTGAAGATCTCTCTCTGATGATCGACCGCTGGAGAACACTCTCTGACTCCAGAAGAAAGCTGCAGACCTTTCAGATCGGAGCCGATTCACTAAGCTCAACCATTCTGCTAAAGGATGGGGCAGGGAATGAATTCAGGACTTCAAACTCCACTGTCATCACCACGGTGATTGACGAAATGAAACGTACCCTGGATGTGAAAGTCCGCGAAGTTGAAGAGATGATTTATGGAAAGGAAATGATTATGCAAAGTGGCTTTATAAGACATGCTTGCAATCAGATTTTTAATCCTTTTACTTTACAGTACCACTTTGCATAAATTCATGATTTTTTTTCTAGACTTTTCAGCCAATCCAATAGATTGTTGTTCTTTTCCCAGGATTTTGTTTTGGTGCCAGCCGGATTTATGTCAACATAGGCCTTTTCAAAAGCTTCCCGTTTCTGTTTGGAATCCGCACGAGCATACACATCTGTAGTCTGAACTGAAACATGGCCTAAAAGATCTCGGATGTAAACCAGATTTACACCGGCCTGAAGAAGATGCATGGCCTTAGAATGACGCAAGGAGTGACAACTAATCGTCTCAGGTATAATTGCCGGATTGATTTTCCTTGCAAGGTCTGCATAAGTCTTCAAGATGTAGGTCACACCTGCCCGGGTAAGTTTTTCTTTTCTGCTATTTGAGAACAATGGATATTGATTGGCATGGGGCTCCAACAAATGATTTTTCTGCATATATTCTTTCAGGAACACGGTCTGCTCTTGCTGCAATGGCACAATTCTGGCCTTACGTCCCTTGCCAAATAGTTTTATTATGCTTGGGTTGTCAAGTCTGACAGAGGAAGGAGTAAGATCTATTATTTCCTGTACCCTTGCTCCGCTATCATACATAAGTGCAAGCATTGTGAGATTACGGTAACCACCTCTGGTACTTAGATCCGGCTGTTCAAGAAGTAGCTTTATGCCATCAGTTGTCAGGTAGTTGATACTCTTCTTTTCGTGTTTCTTAACTTTTATGGTCAGTATCTTTTGCCACTCATACATCCTTTCGGGATTTTCGTATTGCAAGAAGCTGAAGAACGAATGCAAAGCGGCAAGACGATAATTCCGTGTGGCATTACTGCAATGCCTGTTCTCCTGAATCCAGTCAAGAAAGTTGATGACAATTTCCCTGGTAATACATTCAAGAGTCAGCTTTTGTACTTCAGTGTTTTTCTGTTCTTTCATGAAAGTTATAAACTGAACGAAAGTATCCTTGTAAGCCAAAATGGTATTTTGACTGTAGTTGCGCTCACCCGCAAGATACTTGGTAAGGAAAGTGCTGAGATATTTTGCAAAATCAGTCGTTTCCATTGTACAAAAGATTATTGTATTTTGGGAAAACATAGGCGCATACACCCTTTTCGTCTTTAAGCAGATCAGGATACATCTCCGCAGTTAGCCTGACGTAATGATCGGTCGCACCTATTGATTTATGACCAAGAAATGTCGAAATCAAAGGCAGTGAGTAGTAAAGATCGAGTCCGGATTTAGCCATCTGAGCCAGAGCGTGAACCGCGAACGTATGACGCAAATCATGAACACGAGGACCCTGATGATCTCCAATAAACGGGATTCCTGATATGGCAAGTGCCTTCCTGAACCAGGTATATACACTGCCTTGACGACAGTTTGTTCCGTTGGGAGAGACAAAGAAGTAGCCGTTGATATCCTTGATGCGTGGTATGGGCATCCGATCCCGATAATGCAGATACTGTTTCAGCACTTCTTCTAAGCCGCCAGACATGGGAGCAATACGTTCCTCCCCATTCTTGCTTTTTCTGATAAGTAAGCATTGCTGGTTAAAGTCCACATCCTTGTTCTTCAAGGCCAATGCTTCGCTTACCCTTAGACCGGTTGCATACAGCAGACGAATGATGATTGGTATAACAAACAGGAGGGTGGTCATGTGCTTGTCATGCAAACGCATATGATCACAGGCTTGGAAGATGTCTTCCATTTCCCGGTTAGAGTAGATGTGGGGTTTAAAGCTGTTTCTGGGTGGATAAACAGGGCTTCTCGGGATATAACAGTCATAACCAACCTTGCACATATACTTACAGAATTGTGAAAGGATAATGTATTTTGTGCAAATTGTTGACAATGCATCGTTTATCCTTGTAGCACGCCACTGTTCAACTTGTTGCCTGGTTATTCCAATGGTTGTTATGTTGTTGGTAATGAAAAAATTGTCAAACTCAAGAAAGACCCATTCAGTACGCAAGGACACATAACCGAGCCCTTTCTTCATGACAATAAACTGCTTGAAATAAGGGGCATAGATGCTGCCGTAATTGAACTCATTCATAGAAGGTACCTCCTTCCTGCTCATAAAATGATGGTTCCACAAGCGGAACGTTCAATGCACATTGCCGTAACGATTCCACATCTATTCTAAGATAAGACATCGTGTTTGTGATACTTTGGTGCCCCAAAGCCTCGGAGATTACAGGTAATGATACCTGGTTTTCCAAAAAACGACTGGCCAGACTGTGGCGCATGGCATGTGGTCCGTGCCTTCTCGCGGTTGTATCAACCCCGGATGAACCTACTATATGACCAAGAGCACAAGAAATGGAACCATTTGTCATGGCGGTGTATGGGGCACGGGTATAAAGGAAAATATATGGTGACGCTGATCTTTTGCGGCCATATTTGAGATAATCGATAATTGCTTCCCCTACATCTGCAAGCAATGGAAGGTCAATCACTTTGCCAGTTTTAAACTGGGATAGTTTAATTGTGCTATTCTCCCAGTCGATGTTGCGGAAAGTCAGGTGAGCAATATCTGATGCTCTTAGTCCCAGCCGTGAGGCCAACAGAGTCATGGCATAGTCTCTTTTACCGGTAGCATTGTCTCTGTTTATGGATGACTCTATTTGGAATACCTCCTTTGCGGTATAAACCGAAGGTAATTTTGCTCTTCTGACCCACTTGTAAGATTGGATAACTGTCGATAAATCAAGCTTTATGATGCGTTCCTCAAATAGAAATCTAAAAAATAATCTGATGGCAGATACAACGCCTATCTGATTTTTAGTCTGAGTAGAAACAAAAGAGAAAATATGCCCTTCTCTAACTTCTTCAATATTAGATATTTGTTTATTTTTCAGATAGAAAAGAAATCTGGAAAGAAATAGACGATGAGCTGAAATTGTTATTTTACTGCGACGTAAGCACTCCAGATGCAAAAGGTATCTATTCATTAAACAACCTATCTCTCCAGATAATTCTCGAGTAATTGGCTTGCGGTAGGCTCTGCGGATTGTCCCTTTTTCTTGGAACTCATTCAATACTTTTATACTTCTGATAATGTCCCGTTCATTAGGGGTAAGAATGCTTCCGGCTATATTAGAACGGATATACTCTTCTCCGACCGAAGGATCATAATACAAAAATGATTTTTGAAACATAAATGGAATCAGCTTATTTTTCCACAAAAACCTGTAGTGTTCAATTCGTTTGGGAGAATAGGATTGTTGCTCAAAAAAATGAACGCAACCATCCATCAGTTCTTGTACTGTTTGTAATTGTTTCATATTATTGCTTTTTAGGCTGGCACCATTGCCGGAATTAAAGAAAGCAATAATATTTATGCGAAGTATTTATGCAAAGTTAGGTCGTGTTTTGTGCTAATTCAAGAAGCTATCTGTAGGTTACTTTGCATAATCATTTCCTTTCCATAAATTTGTTTATGGAAAGCTTTGCATAAACAAATCAGTCTCTGAAAGAATGGGAGCCTCGGCTCCCTTTTTTTGGTCGTTAATAAATATTTTCATGCTACATACTGTATTTGGGTCCATGAATAGAACCTATATGCCTCTTGTTTTATGCTCTTTCCTTCATAGAATAGTCAGAAGGGGTTCTCTCTCCTACAATTTTGTGCAAAGGTATTTACGCATTCCGGAAAAGTCAAGGCTTTGGGTTTTCCGGACGTGAATTACCGAAACAACGCCGAAGGCGCTAGTTCAGTTTTTCCAACAGCTCCCTGAGCACGGTCAATGGGGTTGGAAAAACTGACATTCGGCCATTGACAAGAATCCGGTCTGCTCAATGGGTATTTGGCTCAAAATTAACAGGAGAGCCAGCCTACAAAAATCCACAGGGCAGTGGTGAAATCAAATGAAGTTTTTCGAGAATGTTAGAACGTTGGATGAATTACGCAAGGAATACCGTCGCCTTGCTTTTCTGTATCATCCGGACAAAGGTGGTGACACTGTGATGATGCAGATGCTAAACGACCAGTACGACCGGCTGTCGAAAAAACTGATCAACAGTAATGAAACCTTTTCCGAAGGGAGAAAAGAGTATGAACAGCAGGTTTCAGAAGAAATGCGCCAACGGTTAGACCGGATCATTAGTCTGCCAGGCATTGTTATCGAACTGATTGGCTCATGGATCTGGATTACCGGAAACACCTTTGCCGTAAGGGAAACATTAAAAGGAGAAGGATACAAATTCTCACATCCAAAATTAGCCTGGTACTGGCACAAAGGAGAATATTTCAAGAAGTCCGGGAAACTGATGTCAATGGACGATATGCGGGATGCCTGGGGTTCTGAAAAAGTGGAATCTCAATATGCAAATCAAAACAATTTCATTCACTAAAACTTAAAACAATGACTTACAAAAACGATCCAAGAATGATTACTGCAAAGTTTACTTCAGTCTGCTCCAAATGCGGTTGCAGCATCAAAAAAGGAACTCAAATCTATTACTGGCCATCCGACCGAAAGGCGTATTGTGAAAAATGTGGCGAGGGTCCATACAGGCAATTTAGATCAGCAGCCGCCGACGAAGACATGATGAATGGGAATGGTCCATGTGCTTACTGAAAAGGAAAGAGGCTTCGCCTCTTTTTTTAGTCGTTAACCTAGAATCATTAGGTCATTTTCTCCCCTATAATCCTTTTGGCTAATGTTTTCATCTGAGATGGCCATCGTCCTGCCAACCTGTTTTCTTTATTTTGTTTTTTTATTTCGGGAATCATCCTGTGGATTGGCTGCACTTTGGTCTGATGCAAGTTTGGAAGCCGGTCCTCTATCCGCATTAAAAAAGCCTCAAATGGAACTTTACTTTAGTTTCAAAACACAGTTAAGCCATCTTCTACTGACAATTCTAAACTGATTTCAGGCTTTACAAGTGTAACCGTTTCGCGTGTAGTTTTCTACGGTTGACAGAATATTGAGCCGTTAGTCTAAAATTATCTACAAAGATTTATTCTTAGATGGAAGGAAAACCCGTCAATGAATTTTCTCGGCATATCCTCATTCCCTGCGGTCGTTCCGGTATTCCAATTCCTTCATTGCCACCCTTCATCAGAATAGTCATCATGCAGAAATTTTTTTTATAACTTAAAAATCAATATTATGACAACTTTTGAAAAGCATTACATTGGGAAAGGAACACAAGTAGAAAACCTTGACATCATTAAGATCGTGTTACCAGTTGAAGGACTTGAAAAAGCCGTGTTTGAAAAGAACGGAGTAAAGTACCTGAGTTTTGAGGTGGCTAAATTGCGCGGAGAAGACAAATTCGGCAGAACTCACACTTGCTATTATCAGTCCAAAGTTTCTTCAACCATACCAACTCAGGACGAAGCTGCTGAGAAACAAAAGAAAACCGGCAAAAAGAAGTCAAAGGAACAGGCAGCCGAAACTAAAGACGACCTTCCTTTTTAGCAGAAAACCACAAGAAAGCCGAAAGGCTTTTTTGTGTGTCGTACATTTCTATAAGCATCAAAACAAACCGAACTGCACTGGGAAAATAGGTCACCTTTGTAACTTAATAATTTTATATTTACGCAACAATTTTAAAGAAATATAGATTATTGATAATTAAACATTTTAAGAGATGACAAAAGCAGATATCGTAAAGGAAATAAGCCAAAACACTGGTATTGAAAAGGTGACCGTAGAAAAAGCTGTTGAAGCTTTTATGGAAACAGTAAAAGATTCTTTAACCGGGGGAAATAACGTTTATCTTCGCGGTTTCGGAAGTTTATCGTAAAAAAAAGAGCAGAAAAAACTGCACGTATTATTTCCAAAAATACCACCATTATTGTTCCTGCTCATAACATTCCTGCTTTTAAGCCAGCCAAAGAATTTGTTGCTCAGGTTAAATAGCAAGTAAAATAAGAAGATTACAGGCAGAACAAAGCCAACGCGATTGAAGAACGTCCGGTTCACTCATTTCAAACGCACGTCCGTTCCCGCTATCCTGATAGATAGCTGCACTCCGCGCTAATTCATTCGTTCACCAAACATTCTTCATCGCCACACGTGTAAGTTCTGAATGACCGGACAGAATGCCGTTCATTCAGAACCCACGCCTTGCTACTTCTCAGGACTAACATACACTTAGAAAGTCTGATTCTTTCATTTCTTTCACCCGATATGCCAATCCCTTCTGTCTTTCCCATTCATTATTCTTCCGGTCATTCCTTTCAGATTCATGCCAAATATGTTCGATCACTGTAAGGAAAGTGACTTTGTTACTTTTTTAGTCTGTAACCATATGAATTTAAAGTCCACAATAAATTGTAGTTGGTTTTTTGATTTTTGGAACTATATTTGTGAACCAATTTGGTACACAAATATAAAAATCATGTTAGTAATTAGCAGCAGGGAATTCCGTGAAAAACAGAAAATGTATCTCGATCTCGTTGATCAGAACGAGCAGGTGATTGTACAGCGTGGGAAAAACAAAGCATATATTTTGTCTCCTTTAACTGATACCGACCGTTTCTTCTCCAATCCGGATGTGAAGGCCCGTATCATACATTCGTTAGAACAGGCTGAGAAAGGCAAATTAACCACCTTACCAAAAGAGGATATTAACACCTTCCTCGGAGTATGAGTTACACATTGAAACTCACTGCCGATGCCATTCAGGATATTGAACAGCTGAAAAAATCTGGAGATAAACCTACCTTAAAGAAACTGGCGGTACTTTTTGAGGAACTGACCGAACACCCACGTACTGGTACCGGACAGCCTGAAGAATTGAAATACAACTTTTCAGGCTGCTGGTCACGAAGAATAAGTGCTAAACACCGCCTGGTTTACCGCATCGAAGATCAACAGATTACTGTGATTATCCTCTATGCCAGTGGTCATTACAAGGATAAATAGACTTTGCTTATTAATTTTCCACTTCACTTCCCAATTCGTAAAGTTGAAAAGCTCCGAATCAAATCTGTTGACATTGAGTATTACAAAAGCTTGTTCTTGAATTTATCAAGAAGAATAAAAATGGATCGACCAAAGCAGAGATAAGAGATCTTCTATGGAACAAACTGTTGGAATTGCTATCCGAGAATCAAAAAAGAGATCAAAATCTCTAATATTTTAAGAAAATTAAGAAAAGAAAACAAGATCAAAAAAAAGAAAGCGTACTACTCTCACTTAATTTTTTCTCAAATTTATTTCCGCATTCCGGAAAAGTCAAGGGTTTGGGCTTTTCACGGTATGCTTTTCTGAAACAACACTTCGTGCTTGGTCAAATTCATCAATCGTTCCCTGAGCGGAAGTAGTCGAAGGGCGTTGATGAATTATGACATGCGCCCTTGACAAGAATCCGGTCTGCTCAATGTGCAATTGGCTCAAAATTAATTGGCGAGCCAGAAGCCTTAATAAATCCGTCGGGCAGCGGTAACTTAAAATGCAAAAAGATTTATTTACTCCACGTGCACTGTTTAATTCAACATTGTGTGAAATCGAAATCAGTTACAAACCAAAGTACAAAGCATCAGAACTGCCAAAGGTGGTTACTTCAGGTGATGCCTATACCTGTTTAAAGGATGTTTTCCCCAGTTTGGATTACCGGGAATACTTTTACATTCTTTGCCTGAACCGGAATAACAAAGTATTGGGTTACTGCCAGATTTCAGCCGGTGGACTTAACGGTACAATTGCAGATGTACGAATGATTATGCAAACTGCCTTGAAATCAAACAGTTGTTCAATAATTCTTAGTCACTGCCATCCGAGCGGGAACCTACAACCCAGTGAAGCCGACAAAGATTTGACCAAGAAGATCCGCGAAGCTGGCAAAGTTCTCGACATCGCAGTATTGGATCACTTGATTATTACTTCAGAATCATACTTCTCATTTGCCGACGAAGGATTGATGTAGAAAAATGGCTTCTGCCATTTTTTTTGTTCGTTAAATATATTTGACTCCCATATTTCTTCTTTTTATTCAGGTTTGACAGACTACAGAGAGAGTCTTTCTTCTATCAATTCTCGCCCAAAGTTATTTGCGCATTCCGGAAAAGTCAAGGGAGCTTTTCTCCTTCCGGAAGGGAAATGAAAAGCTTGCTCCGCACTCGGTCACTTTCTCGCTTCACTTCCAAACTGACATTCACCCATTGACAAGAATCCGGTCTGCTCAATCTGGTGGGGTTCAAATTAACAGGCGAGCCAGATGCCAATAAAAATCCCTAAGGCAAGGGTACAAAACAATGAGTGATTTTTCAGATTGGGAAGTAATCGACACTTACAGCACCAGACAGGCTGTAGAAGATGGATTTTTAGTCCGTGTCGACCAAAAGATTTCAAAAGAAGCAGGTATCAAGTATCCGGTTTATCTGACCCGCGCGGTTTGGGATAAATACGTGGAATTGCCGGAAGGTTTTGAAAATGTGCAGGATATGGACGGACGGCTTTGGGACGTATTGTACATGTTCATGTTCGCCGCCAGAGCATGTACCCAGGCAACCTTAATGTATAAACTGAATGTGGTGCTTACTGACAAAGGCGACTGGGAACCAAACGAGAAACTGGATCCTGACCTGGATGGTGACCGGAATATGCGGCTGGTAACTCTCAAATCGGTTATTCAGGCACAGGATTTTGACGATCCATCACCGGCCATTTTTATCATGAAACCAGCGGAGGATTAATCATGACACGGATCATCAAACTTCAGCCGAATTACAGGAAAGGAAAATACGCAAGGATGCCTAAAGTAGTTCCCAAGCTTACATTGACCGGGAACTGGCTTCAGGAAGCTGGGTTCCATCCTTCCAAACTCATACATGTTGCTGTTTCCGACGGTAAACTTGTAATCACTTCAGTAGAATAATTAAATAACCGGGTGTGCTTGAAACCCTAAATAAGTCTGGAAGGCACCAGCAATTTACCTATGCTTGAATTAGATATACAAACAACAGATCGGTTATTAAACGGAATGCTATGGACACTTGGCCCTTATCTGGATGAAAAAGGAGCAATACTGGAACGTCCGT
>Ga0209512_1003512_pt1 | contig 14760 bp, 6 predicted proteins | sample frozenSSSSmetaG_FD_184142 | JGI IMG/M metagenome (GOLD analysis project Ga0209512, IMG submission 184142) | Glacier valley bacterial and archeal communities from Borup Fiord, Nunavut, Canada, to study Microbial Dark Matter (Phase II) -... | ecosystem: Environmental > Aquatic > Freshwater > Ice >... | reverse complement strand
ACAGTCGCCGAAGTGCTTGAATATGTGCAGTACAATCCCAAAAAATTAGTACGCACCGTTGAAACATGGGTAACCTCATCTGTAAAATCGGGAATTATCACGACGGAAGAAGGAAAAGAGTTCCTCTCGAATTACCGTTCCGGGTTGTATGGTTACACGTATCTGGAATAGGGGAAATTGAGAGGGAGAGATAGAGAGAAGGGGAGATAGGGCGAATGGGAGAAAGGGAGAAAGGGCGACGAGCCCTTGAAGCGGTTGCAAACCCTTCAAGCGGCATTGTGAGAAAATGGGCGATGGCGAGTCAATGTGATGAATGACAATCGCAAAAAACCCTGAAAGGGTTAAATATCAATAACCCCGGGTAAGGAGGGACGATGAAACCCGGGGATAGCGATGAAAGGACACAAAAGGCGCATCTGCCAAGGTCAATTGAAACAATGCCGCACTATGCGCCGCAATATGAAACTTCAATGGGGACAGAAACAGAATTTAAGAATTATAGAATAAACAGAATATCAAACAGATTTAGCAACATTCAATTTACCACGGTCCATACCCTGAAGGGGTAAAATCTAAATAACCCCGGGTTGCGTTCCCTTCGTTCACTTACCCGGGGATAGCGATGAAAGGACACAAAAGGCGCATCTGCCAAGGTCAATTGAAACAATACCGCTCTATGCGCCGCAAATAAAAGGTAGGACAGTATCAACACAAAATCTTCAAACAAAAATCAGGACAAGTCAGTCATTAAGTCATTGGGATCAATAGGTCATTGGGCAATTAGGTCATTGACAGAAGATAAGATGGCGAGTCAATGTGATGAATGACAATCGCAAAAAACCCTGGGCTTGTATATTTATAGAAATAGGTTGCGAAAAAGCCACATTCGACTCTGCCGAGTCGAACATACTATTTTGATCTCATTTTCTATAAACATACGACCTCTCTAAGGTCTTTTGAAAATAAATGCAATTACATTTTACAGTTATCTGTTTTGAGGTTGGAGTCTCACCACTCCCGATTACTTGTTGGCAAGAAAAAATAGCCAATAAACAACTTTTTAACTATGTAAGAGTTTCCAGTGAATAACCCCCAGATTTATCTGGGGGAAGCATAAATAATAACAATCGTAACTCTGTAGAGCCTGCCCCGCTTTTGCGGGGAGTTACCCATTATTATCGGGCATATCATCATACTGTATTTATAATAAATGAATTGCAAAAAAAGTGCTTGATAATGGGAAACACCTACGGTGTTTTTTATTTTACTTATTCTTTCCCCCAGATAAATATGGGGGTTATTTACAGGTTTCTCCTAAGGAGATAAAACTGTTTTATTTCCAGTTTTCAAATGCAGTTACCCAATCACTTCCTGAAGTCGCCCGATCGTAAATCCTAAAAATCTGACGTCCCACAAAACCATATTAGTATAATATTTTTACACTTAAAAGAAACGTGCGTAACAATATTTAATGCAAGATACCTTTTGATACCTGATACCTAAGGCAATAGCCCCGTACTTTAATTAATAAATAAAATTATATAATTTGTTTTTATTAATACATTTTAAAATGTTTTTTATGTAGATTTAACAAATCGAAATTTCAAAATAAGTCGCAAAAACCGGACTATGATGAATGATTTTGATTAATTTGAATACAGCATTTCGTTAATCAGAAACATTTTTAAATTGCAAATTATATTTGTCATACAACAATTACTTCGGGCCTGCCAGAGCGACCGCTTATGCGGTTCGTCTGACAGCGTAAAAAATATTGACCCAACCGTCCATTTTTTCTTTACACCCTCACACTTATTATCTTACATAAATTACTTTGCCAGGAGTTACCGGGTAATACTGGCAATGGCTGTTTTGCTGGCACTGACTTTTAGCGTGAAGGCGAAACCACCAACTCCACCCTACGATGTTGCCGGAACCTATTCATTTACTGTTCCTGCCGGAGTTACCAGCATTACAGTTCAATGCTGGGGAGGTGGTGGTGCCGGTGGCCAGGTGAGCCTTAACTCCGATGGTAAAGGTGGTGGAGGTGGAGGCGCCTATACAAGCAGCATTGTCAGTGTAACCCCAGGGCAAATTTATACTGTTATAGTTGGTTCAAAAGGAGTTGCAGGAACAGCTACCGGTTCTACGCCGGGTGGACAATCAATATTCAGATCACCGGCTTTAGTCGATCTTGTTATTGCAAACGGTGGTTTTAATGGTGACAACGCTGATGGCAGTGGAACAGTGGGTTTAGGAGGTCTGGTTTCGATAAATCCCGATCTTGCCAATAAATCATTTTTATCCTTCGCCGGAGGTAATGGCGGAAAGGGGAATACCGATTTCCAGGGTGGCGGAGGCGGGGGCGGGAGCTCCGGTTCAGCCGCCGGTTCAGATAAACAAGCACCTTCAGCAATTGTTAATGGGGCGGATGCCTTGTTTGCTAAAGGAGGGAAAGGGGGTGACGGAGCCGATGGTGATGGCGGTGATGGTGGCGATAAAGATCATAAAGGGAACGACGGGAAAAACCCGGGTGGTGGTGGCGGCGGAAGCGGTGATGTAAAAAAGAAAGCATTAGTATCAGGCGACGGAGCTGACGGGCAGGTAATTATAAGCTTGAATTGTCCCATTTTAGATCCAAAAATTGAATTTGCCTCAGGGGAAAAAGATTTGCTGATAAGTTCACTTTGTGGTACTGTTAATGCTACTAATAAACTCCATATTTCTACAGCACATGATGGCGCTTATAACTGGCAGGTAAGTTCTGATAATAAAGCCACATGGGTTAATGCCGCTGGCCCAACAAATAATAAAGATCAATATGAGCTCGACCCCCATTATATAAACTGCGAAAGTGTTACGGGTGACTATTATTTCAGGGTAATACTTTCTAAAGATAATTGTTATGCGATCAGCGATGTTATTCATTTAAATGTAACTGCAACTAATAATTTAGATCCGGGTACTATTATTACCAATGATGGTGCAAGCGCTTGCGGAAAAGTACACCCTAAATTTAAAGAAGACACTCCACCATCCGCAGGAGTAGGAAACTATACCTATCAATGGCTATCCTCAACCGATGGTAGTAATTATTCATATATAAACGGTGCTGATAAAGCTGGTTATGAACCGGGAGATCTAAAAATAACCACCTATTTTATACGCCGGGTTGCATCGGGTGGTTGCGTGAAAGAGAATGATCGGATAATGATAACGGTTTATCCATTACCCACACTGTCAGGTGCGACACTCACATCCTGGTGCGCAGGATCCGGGGCAGTCATTAATTTAACAGGATTGTTGCCAGGGAGTATGTCAACGATACACTATAAAATTGGCGGAGACGATTATTCAGTTCCCTTCATTTCTGCTGATGGTATGGGAAATGCAAGTTTCACTACACCGATCCTGCCGTTGACTGATAATAATAAAGATCTGGATATAAAAGATATAACAACAACGAATACGACTCCGAATTGCTATAACAATGTCAACATAGATAAGATTACACTTATAGTCGCTAATCCAACTCCTCAAACCATCACCGAAGTAACTCCACTATGCGTTGGTGTGCCAAAAACATGGAGCTGCACTACTGCGGGAGGGACCTGGACCAGTGCTAATCTGGCAGTAGCTACAGTTGATGCAACAGGTTGGGTAACCGGCGTTTCTGCGGGAACCTCTGCGATTTCTTACGCTGTAAATGTAGGAGGTTGCGTCAATACAGCAGTGAAAACGGTTACGGTCAATGAGAACAACAAGATATTATTGACCTCTGCAACCGGCACCGACTCACAAACAACATGCATCAATACAGCATTAACCCCTATCACATATTCTACAACAGGTGCAACAGGTGCCACTTTCACCGGATTACCAACGGGAGTAAACGGTTCATGGGCTGCCAATGTGGTAACAATCAGCGGAACACCAACTGTCGCCGGAGCAGCACTTACCTATACGGTAACATTAACAGGAGGTTGCGGTGTGGCGTCAGCCACCGGAAGTATCATGGTCAGCCAGATACCAGATGTTATAGCCACACCTTTGTCACAAACCATTTGCTCAGGAACAATCACCTCTATTGCATTGACAAGTAATGTTTCCAGTTCCACTTTTGCATGGACAGTTGATGTAGTGGGAGTTTCGGATGCATCCGCAGCATCAGGAACCACAATTGCCCAAACTTTAACAGCAACGGGCACCATTCCGGGAACTGCAACTTATACTATCACACCAACAGCCAACGGTTGTGTCGGAACAGCTGCAACAATTACGGTAACTGTGACTCCACCGGTAGGAATACCTGTTTTCACAACAATGGGTTTAACCTCATCCCGTGAACAGAGCAAAGAAACAATAACCTATACCGCGACAGCGACCAACACGACGATGCCCATAACCTACACATTATCACCTGCATCAGCGGGTACAATTGATTCAGGTACGGGTGCAGTAACCTATTCTTCGTTGTGGAACGGGGAATGTACAATAACGGCAATTGCGACAGGTTGTGATGGAACGAAATCGGAAATCCATACTGTAAGCTCCAACTGGTGTTATGCATTATTTACAGTAAAGGGAGCATTGTCCTGTGCCGGGGTATCAAGCATTGACGGCAGTATTGGCTCACTTGTAGGTGCAACAACCGGATTTACACCACTTACAGGTTCGGGTCCAGGAAAAGTTTCAGGTCGTATTGATCTTCAGGCAACTGACAATTCAGTGCAAGCAGCAGCACAGGTACTTAATGCCTATCACGACCTGGCAGCAATGCCCGACGGTCAGGAACTTCCCCATCCATTTAGCCCACCAATCGAATTAGTAGGCGATATGACTCTTTCCCCAAATGTTTATTACTCTTCAGGTGCCATAACAGTAAAGGGAAAGATTACTTTAAATGGAGGAGTAAACGATCTATTTATTTTCAAGATAAACGGTGCCCTAACAACAGATGGAGCTTCCGAGATAATACTCAGTGGTGGAGCAGACTACCGAAATGTCTATTGGATAGTATATGGAGCCGTCGTTTTAAATGATTCCAAATTTATTGGTACCATTATTAATGATGGCGCAATCACGCTTAATACGAACGCAAAACTGAAAGGCAGAGCACTTTCAATAAGCGGAGCTATTGCCTTAACTACGAATGTAGTAACCAGTGGTTGTTACCCACTAATCAGCATACCAAATAACCAATTGCCAACCTTTGTACCGCCAGGAGATTTTGCTGAATGTGTTGAGAACCTGTCTGCTGTGGATTATGATCCTATAAACAAAATTATCATTGCCGACAGGCCAGACTATTTTACATTTGCGCATGGAAATACGGATCTCGATTTAAACGAGGCGCTTTTTAAAGATGACTTGCCGTTGACCTGCCCCTCCAAAATCCGTTGGGAAATCGTTTTTTCCCCAGCTCCTAAACTTGTTTCCCCTTACGATATAGAGACCAAAGATCCTATTACAGGAATTGGCCAACCATCTGATATTACTGGAATTATAACGTTTCCGGGTGATGGGGTAAATTTCACTACAGTCGTTCACCACATTCGCTGGTGGATAAAAGACTGCGAGGATAAAGAATCTCCGCCACAAACCCGAACCATTACGATAAACCCAAGGCCAAATATTGAAAAAGTAAATTAAAGAAATCATATACAAATACATAACAAATGAACCCAAAAACTAACTCAAAAAATTGGCACAACATCGATGATGCTTCTGCCGGACTGTACGCAACGTTAACCAGTTTACAATCGAAATCAGACTTTCCAACCTTCATTTTGATTAAGAACAAAGGAGAAAGCCCACCTGGATGCTCGAGTAGTTCGGGAAGCAACCTTTGGCTGCATCCGGATATAAATCGCACTTCCTGTAAAGGCAACAAAATCAACAATAAAGAAGAAATTAAAACAATAAATCAAAACAAATTTTAATATTTAATAAAATGAAAAAGCAAATTTTTATTCTCGTGGTTTTAGTATTGGCAGCTTTTGCCAATGTAAACAAGTCTTATGGACAATATGCAGCTCACGTTTCAGATCCTAAGGATTTTATTTCTTGTACGAATGACGCATTACATCCAATTGCTGGTAAGCCTTATGATTACAAAGTTAGTAGTACTGCAACAGCAGGGAACTATACAATGTGGGCTACAACTAATCAAAATTTCATTACAGCAGATGTTTTGCAAAATACTAGCACAAATGTTTTAGGATCTACAGATGTAATCCCTACAACTGCAGCAGATTATAATGGTACAAACACTACTGGTATTGTTCAGCTTACTTGGGGCACAAATGTTCTTGCATCAGCTATGAATACTACTACTCCAGTCCCAACCTTTGTCGCTGCTTATTCTGCTGGTACTAGTTGTGCAGACAATTTAAAAGTATTTCAAGTTGAACCAATCAATGCTTTCACAGTTGATATAACAAATGTCAACCATACCACTCTTGCCCCTTTAGCTTATGCTTCATATGCACAGTGTTTTGATAAGATTCAAACAGCTAAATGGGTTGCTGGTGCAATGGTTTATAATTATGGAACGAATGTTCTAATTTTTGAAGTTGTTGCTGCAAATTTTTCAAGCTCGTGGACCCCAACTTTTACTATTAGCGGATTGAATGCAGCACAAAATGCCTCAATTGTTTGGGCTTATACAACTGCATTCAATTCTCCAATTTCAGTAACAACGGGTAGTGCTAGTTCTACAGTTGTAAACACTGATGTGACTAATACATCAATAGGTGTTTCTATTTTTGTAAAGGTGACCATTGCAAATCAAACTTTCGAAGGTATTTCATCTCTACCTATCACTCTCGGAGTAACGGGAACAAACTCAGCAGGTCAACGAGATGTACTAGCAACTGACTGCAGCACTGCTGCACCACTATCTAGTAATTCTGCAGTTCAAACTCTAAATCTACGCCCAACACTTTCAAATAATGGAACTTCTGGAGGAACATTTGAGCCTTAATTAATTACAATTATTTGTAGATAAATTTTGCTTTTCCATCCTCCTCCCCTTTTCCTATCAGTTACGAGGCTGACGGGAGAAGGTTTGGTTAAAGAAAAGCAAGAGAAAATTACGAATTACGAATTACAAATTTGGAATCGAAAAATAGACGATAACCAATTGGTAATTACAAATTTGGAATCAATTTCATTAAGTGAGATTGAAGGTTTAATGCTGGACGAACGCTATGTGAGTTTTCCATGCATCGTCCACGGTGAACCTGTGGAATGTGGATAATAATAAATTTTAAACGTTGAAATATAAACCCCTCTATATTGTGCGTCGGGCTTTGGTAGCGTTGCTACTTTGGCTTTTGGCTTTGGCTCCCGCCATGGCCATATCGGTCGTATACGAGGGTGTCACTTCACAATTAAATGTCAATGCAATTCCGGGCCATACTTACACCTGGGAAATCTATACGGATGCCATCGTCGATTTTGCGGTCGTGCCAGGCAATTGTCCGTTAACTTCCTACGAATTTACAGCCGGAAATACAGGGGCCAGTGTAAGTGTCAAATGGATCAAACCCGGCATCTATTTTTACAAGGTTACCGCGCGCGATGCAGCCCTGTGCGCCATGAACTTCAAAGTGGGGATGTTCAAAGTGCTTTCAGCCGAAGCAAAGTCTGTTATCAAGGGTGCCACATTATCCGGCGCATGTCAGCGCATTCTGCTCGATGCTTCGAATTCGATCGGCGATGACCTGAAATATGAATGGACAACTGCCGATCCCGGTGTAGAGCTCACCCAACCTACAAGCGTTAAAACCGAATTTCTTCTTTCGTCCTCCTACAGCGGAACACTGCCGGCTACTTTCGTTGTAAATCTTAAAGTGACGGATGTTAGACTGAAGACACATAGCAGTTCCATTGCAATCAAGGTAGAACGTCTTCCGGTTGCCTATATTTCTTCGACACGTAAATACGAGACCGATGGCACAATCCTCGCCGATGGAATACGATCGACGGGAACTGCGCCGAATTACAATTGGTATACAACCCCAGGCGGTGATATAATCGGCCCGGATAACCAGCAGGCGGCCAAACTATACGGATCGGGAACTTATACACTGAAAGTTACCGACCTATATAATTGCCTGGCATATACTAATTTAACGCTGACATTCAACCAAATCATCGCCGTTCGCGATCATGCACGATTCTCGTGGGCACATAATGCAATCATACCTGTATTGGACAATGACAACCTGCCCGCAGATTACGTCGTTGGGCCGGTGCAAATCACGCAACTACCTGCGATGGGCGACGCTGTACCTAACGCTGACGGGACGATTACCTATACGCCGCGCAATAAAGTTTCCGGTCACGACCAGTTCGAATATAAAGTATGCGATCCGTCAGGCAACTGTTCTTCGGCTATGGTCAACATCGATATTTTCGACAGTCCTGTATCTATTACTGAAGGCTTTTCACCAAATGGCGATGGAATCAATGATATCCTGGAGTTCAGGGGACTGGAAGAATATCCCAATTCGCAATTGACTATTTACACGCGAACCGGCGTGCTTGTCTATAAAAGCGGCAGTAACGGCTACGACAACCGATGGGATGGTACAGCGCTCAACAGCCAGGAACATGTTCCGAGCGGCACCTACTACTATATCCTCAAACTGGGCGGTACCAACCGGACATTAAAGCAATTTATTTACATTGCATACTAAAGTATTGGTTATCTGACGGATCGTGTACGCAAAATATGCAAACAGCTTTCAACTGGTTTATGCAATAAGCAATCATCATAAAGAATAATTATTCGAATTATTTCTCCGTAGGAGAATTCTGTAAATAACCCCCAGATTTATCTGGGGGGAAGAATAAGTACAATAGAAAAACTCTGTAAGAGTTTCCCTACGTATGTGTATTAGCCTTGCAACTATATCATTACAAATATGATACAGCATAATAATAATAATAATGGGTAACTCTTACAGAGTTAATATTGTTATTATTTACGCCTCCCCCAGATAAATCTGGGGGTTATGCACAGGAAACTCTTACAGAGTTAACCTTTAGTTCCTGACGGAACAAAAAAATAACAGAATGGTAAATCTTTTTTTATCCCTTATCGCTGAAACTGCTAAACTCAAAAAGGCTATCTATCAACCATATATAAAAAGGCTATAAAAATTCGAATTCTTTTTTTAAAAACTATCAAAAATAAATCCAAAATCGGGGTAACAATTGAAAGCCCTTTCCTATTAATAACTGAATAAAATCATAATTTAAAAACGTAAAGAAATTTTAATCTTACATAACCTTGAGTTAACATTGACTGTATAAAAAGTGGGATTATACCGTTTAAAAGGCGTTTTTCAGAAATTCAGTTCTCTAAAGTATTTGGTATTACTGCATTGAGATAAAAATAAAATTTGTAAAAAATAAAACATATTTGTGTAAATATTCTTTGATAATTTTTTTGTTTTTGTAAATATTTAATTCATCTTTGTAACAAAAGCGATTCGATTGAATAATAATTTAACAACCTCAAAAAGACGATTGCAAATACCGGTTTTTAGTTTGAGAAGGTCTTAGAGACCGGGCTCAAAGAATTTTGGAAATTATCAACTTACATCATAAGCAACGGCCTTGAAAATTACGGTTATTCATACTAAGAATCAACCCAAACATCAAAGCATTAAGGATCGAATTTCACTTGAAAACTCGAATGGGAATACTATTTCTTATGAATTGATCATACAAAATATAGCATTAATTTTTTAGAACAGGACTTCAGCGTAATTATTATCCTTCTGCAATAATTAGAAAGATCGGAGAAATCTGCTTTACGGTTATTCTTATGTCCTTTTCGCAGTGATTGAACAAAAAAATCTTATTAATTAAAAACTTTATCTGCTTGCAAATCACATTTACGATATTATTGACGCTTCTACACTTCGGTGGTGTACATTTTCGAAAATCACCTGAAGGGGTAAAAGACAATGCAACTGTCACTTCCGTCAGTAGTTTTGTGATAGCACGCCTGTTCGTTATCAGGTCGCTTCCGTCAATGGGACATCGTATTATGTTAATAATATTCCTTTTAACCTGTTTGTCCGTCAACGTAAACGCCCAGACATCCCTAACATTCAATGCTGCCGGAACCCATTCATTCACACCACCTGCAGGTGTTACGAACGTTACCGTAGAATGCTGGGGCGGTGGCGGATGCAGTGGAAATAATACAGGTCACCTGGCCAGGGGTGGTGGTGGTGGCGGTTCCTATACGGGCGGAAGCATCACTGTTGTTCCCGGAGTTCCAATCAATGTAATCGTTGGTGCAGGTGGAATTTACAACGATAACAATACAACCACGGATAATGGAGGTCAATCATCGGTTGGTCAAATTGTGGCAAAAGGGGGATCAAGAGGAATTATCGACAATAATGTTTCTGCCAATGGTGGTGCCGGTGGAACCGTTTCAACAAACCCAGGCGGAGTTGCAGCATTTATTTCTTTTCCCGGCGGGAATGGCGGAAATGGGTATGTCGGCGGAAATAAAGGCGGCGGCGGCGGTGGCGGCGAGTCTGCATCCGCTTCAGGCGCCGGTAATCCGGGAGGAAATGGCGCAAAAGGCGCTGGTGGTGCTGGCGGAAATGGAAATGCAGGAGGCGGAGATGGAGGCAGAGGTTCAAACAACGACGGCTCACCCAATAGCATCGATGGAAACAATCCCGGTGGCGGTGGCGGCGGAAGAGGTGATGAAAAAGGAGATAATACGAATGGCGGAAACGGGCAGATAATTATATCATGGACAATTCCGGCGGGATATTGTGCCGGAAATGCAATAACCGTTTTAAGTCATTCAAATGTAGTTAATTGGGATCAGGCATTGGGAGTTCCGGATGGGATTGGAGTTCACCTGAATAAAACCGACGATCAGTTGGCACTCGAATTGACAACCGGAAATCCATTGACAGCCGGCGGTTCAGTAAATGTAACCTGGCAAAGGGTTTCCAGAGATAATTCACTTATCAGCGTTGAAATTTCTGAAAATGGCAGTGCATGGACATTTGTTGATGATTACACAAACAATCAGCCACAAAACACCTGGACAACACTATCAATACCACTTTCGATAAACACGAAATACATTCGGTTTACAAGCGAAAACGGGAAGGATCTTGATATTGATGCAATTTCGTATTTCACCCCTTGCGGCCCCGTCTGCGTTCCGCCAACAGCCTTTACGGTTACTGGAAGTGGCAATTATTGCACAGGTGGTGCTGGTTTACCCGTTACATTATCAGGTTCAGAAACAGGCGTTGAATACCAACTCTTGATTGGCATAGCTCCAATCGGCACACTTGTAACAGGAACAGGCGCTGCCATCAACTTTGGCAACCAGACAACTGCAGGAACCTATACAGTAGTCGCAACCAGATTAGCCGATGCATGTCCGGCACAAATGAATGGAGATGCCACAATTACCATAAGTACAATTCCTTCAACGCCCTCTCCCATCACAGGTTTTACTTCACCATGCATTGGTACCGCGCAGACTTACAGCGTCACCAATATGGCAGGCATCACTTACAACTGGACGTACCCGGCTGACTGGACACAATCCTCTGGCGGAACAACAAACAGTATCACAGTAATACCAGGAGCATCTTCCGGTAATATTGAAGTGACGCCATCAAACGCATGTGGTGCCGGAACTTCACAGGTATTGGCTGTAACTCCCAATGCAACAGTCGCCATACAACCCGGTGTAATAACAGGTGCTGCACAACAATGTCAAAATACGGCGGGACAAGTTTACTCTATCTCGGCAGTAGCCGGCGCAACTTCTTATTCGTGGACAGTTCCTGTAGGATGGACCCTCACAAGCGGACAAGGAACCACTTCGATTATTGCGAAAACCGGTCTGGCGGGACAAAACGGCAATATAACCGTAACTGCCGATTATTCGTGCGGATCAAGTACTGCAAGCACATTTGCTGTTACCGTGAATCCATCGAATCCAGTAACACCAGTTACAATTTCGGGTCCTGCACTTGTTTGTGAGGGAATTACAGGTCAGGTTTACTCCATTGCAGCGGTAAGCGATGCCACAAATTATACATGGGCCGTCCCCGCTGGCTGGACAATCACCAACGGACAGGGAACCACATCCATCACAGTCAATCCGGGCTTAGCCGGACAAAACGGAAATGTTTCTGTAACTGCGGGAAATTTCTGCGGAACAAGCGCTGCCAAAACCCTCGCAGTTACAGTTGAAGCACCTCCGGCAACTCCTGGCGCTATCACGGGAAATCTTACACAATGCGCTGGTCTTACAGGACAGAACTACAGCATTTCAGCCGTACCGAATGCGACTTCTTACACATGGACGGTTCCGGCAGGCTGGTCAGTTACTTCAGGAGCAGGAACAACCGCCATAAAAGTAAATACAGGTTCATCGGGTCAAAATGGAACTGTTTCTGTTACAGCATCGAATACATGCGGAACAAGTGCTGCCCGGACTTTGACGGTCTCAGTTCTGACAGCAAGTATAAGTGCCAATTATTGCTTTGGCGGAGGGAGCATCCAGTTAACAGCTAACGGAGGTTCAGCCGGTGACACCTACCTTTGGAGCACTTCTGAAACTTCGAAGCAGATTCTGGTAAATGTTGCCGGACAATACAGCGTAACAATAAAAAACAGTGCCGGCTGTACAGCAACAGCAAATTACAGCATAGCTACTGAGCTTGTAGTGAATGGTGATTTCTCGGCAGGAAACACGGGATTTACCCATTCAACTTACATTTATGAACCTGATATAGCAGGTAATGCGGAATTAGGACCAGAAGGCCATTACGGAGTAGGTTCTAATCCTCAAACCTATCATTCAAATTTCTGGGGCAGGGATCATACGACAAATACAGGTAATTTTATGATCATAAATGGTTTTCCAGGGACTCCACAACCAGTAGTATGGGCTACAACTGTTGCTGTTGTGCCAGGTGTCGCTTATTATTTCTCAGCATGGGCCTTAAGTTTAAACAGTGTTGGTAATTACGCAACGTTACAGTTCCGGGTGAATAACACGTTAGTTGGCACCACAGCTCCACTTCTGGCAAGACCCAATAACAATAATTCCCCCTACAAATGGGAACAATTCTATGGAACGTGGACAGCTCCTGCCGGCGTATTTTCAGTACCAATTGAAATTGTTGACTACCAGACAGCAGCCTCTGGAAACGATTTCGGACTTGATGATATTTCGTTTGCAACACTCGCTCCGATGCCTGCGAAAATTGCTCCTGCAAGTAATGCAAGTACTTTTTGCGCAGGACAAGCGCTCAATTTATATGCCAATCTGACCGGTGGAAAAGCGCCTTTCACCTATTCATGGACCGGACCAGACGGGTTTACTTCAAACATTGCAAATCCCACGATACCAAGTGTAACTGTTGCAAATACGGGCGTTTATAACCTCACAATTACAGATGGCTACGGCTGTCCTGCGGTTACTGCGTCTACAAACCCTGTCACAGTAAACCCGTCACCGACCTGTTCGATAACCGGACCAGCCACCTTATGCCCTTCCAGTACCGGAAATATCTACACCGCTCCTGCCGGCGCGGCCGTTTATGCCTGGAGTATAACAGGAAACGGAACGATACAAGGGTTAACAAACGGAGAAAGCGTAACTGTTACAGCCGGTGGTGCCAATAACAGTTCGTTTACCCTTTCGCTGGCATTGACCGGTTCGAATGGCTGTACTTCGAATTGTCAGCAAGTTATTTCCGTCGAAGATAATGTAGCACCAACGTTTGTACTGCCTCTGCACGCTGCAGAATATTGCGTCGAATATGTTTCGCAGGCGCTTTACAACCCCGGACAAGAGAACACACCGCTGGATATCACCTATCTCCGCCCCGACTATTACCTGATTTCGAGCGGAAGTCTGATGCTCAATCTTAGTTCGGTCGCCGATAACTGTGCCCTGTCTGTCAATCCGGTATCGTGGACGATTGATTTTGGCAACAATGGTTCGATTGAATTTTCAGGTGCCGGACAAATATCAACATACGGTTTAGAAATTCAATTTCCGCTTGGTACAAACAGGATATCCTATACCGTAACCGATCTCGTTGGAAACGTCCGTGTTCAGTTTGTAGATCTGATCGTTACACCACGTCCTGTTATTAGCAATAATTTTTAAAACTTAGAATATTTAACAAAGAATTATAAATATAAATCAAAAACGTAAAAATTCATCTCAATTAAAAACAACACAGTTATGAAAAAGCAATTATTAGTACTCGCAATTTTTGTATTGGCATCCTTCGCAAATGCAACCATGTCCTACGCACAATGCGATAATGCACTGAAACCTATGGCAGGGAAAAAGTACACTTATTCAATCACAGTAGATCCTACTGGCGGAACATTTGATTGGTTTGTAACGACAGATCCCCATATCTCAGTCGCTGCACCGATCGCAAATGGTACTGGTGCTGTTGGTGATATCATCGTTGCAGGCACAGGTTATAATCTGGCAACCAGTACGACAGCAAGTATTGATATCACATGGACATCAAAAGCTGTTTCTGATGCCAACTTACCTACACCGGTAAAATACTACCTTGTAGTAAAGTACAAAACGGACTGTTCAAATAACATTAAACCATGGAGAGTTATACCGTTCAACTTATTCCAGATTACGGTGGAAAACGTTAATTCAACAGGCGGTGCATATGCTTCTATCTGTCGTGCTGAATATGTTGA
>Ga0209512_1003510_pt1 | contig 14771 bp, 11 predicted proteins | sample frozenSSSSmetaG_FD_184142 | JGI IMG/M metagenome (GOLD analysis project Ga0209512, IMG submission 184142) | Glacier valley bacterial and archeal communities from Borup Fiord, Nunavut, Canada, to study Microbial Dark Matter (Phase II) -... | ecosystem: Environmental > Aquatic > Freshwater > Ice >... | reverse complement strand
TAGCATTCACATTATTTCGCGTTCTGTGAAATCGGGTTAAAAAGAAAACTTTCGGTTTATTTTGCGTTATTATTGCATATAGTTTTTACTTAGTCAAATCCTGAAATTTTCTGATTTCTTTTCTATTTGAATAATCATGTCACATTTTTGTTAAAAAAAGATAAAAATACGAGGCAATGATATTAAAATTTTATTAAAATTAATCCTTAAAGTAAGTTGGTTTAAAAATAGGGCTTGGTTAGAGGTTCATCTATTATGATGATTAGGGATTTCATAAGAGATCCAATAGGTGGGGGGCGCACTAGCCAGAAGGAAAATTGAACCGCCAAGAACGCTAAGTAATTTTATATTTTGGTGTCTTTATAATTTGTTTCCTATTTTTAGAGGAGTAAATTACATCCAGGGCAGATTTTGGTCCTAGTGCACAACCACAGGAGATATTGTGCAAAGGGAGAGTTATCCACCCTCTCCATTTCTAAGGGAGAAGCCAGCTTACGGGTAGGGTGAGGGTTTGCACACTGCAAAATAGGTCTCTTGGAACTGCACTAGCGGTGGAGGCTCGACTCTATCTGCCCTGTTCGGCGGAGGAAGTATCTAGCCCAGCCGCATCGCCAGAAACGGAATCAACATTTCCGCCCGTGATAAACCACCATGCACCCCCGGATAGACCTCATATTTTTCTTTGACCGCCTGCCGAGCTTGCCAATCACGGCGGGGTAGCAGGATTAAATCACCCAGGCGGTCAAGGCACTCCTGTCCTGCTTCTTGTTCAGGGTCGCCAAATAACCCACCCGCCAGAGCTTCGGCCTTGGTCAGCACCAGAAATTCATCGCCGAAGGTAGTCTGGATATAAGCTCTGGCCTTTTCCAGCACCTCCTCGCCGTTCCGCAGGTAGACATAAGCCGCCCGTCCTTCGCCCGCCGCCGGGGCACTCATCAGGCGCATCAGTTCGGGGTGTTCGTTCAACCAGGCAATGTGGGGGGTAGAGGTAGCGCGTTGTCCATGATCGGCGGTCAAAATAAATAAAACATCAGGCCGCTTTAGCTTTTCCACAATTTCGCGCTGAAAGGCAAAGTCCAGCACCGCTAATTCCGCTTCATAGGTCGCGCTCAAGGGGCCATAGGCGTGGGCAGTCGTATCTATGGTGGGGATATAGGCATAGGTGTAACTTTTTTGGCTATCGGTGGTATTTTCCAGAGTTTGGCGCAAGGCCGTAAAACAGCCCGCCGGAGTATGATAGGGTACAAATTTAGCTCCACTCCCTGCCGAGCAGAAACGGCTGATAGTAGAATTTTCAAACTGATAATAGTTAATCTGACTGGCCTGGATTCCGTTTTCGATAAAAGTTTTATAAATATTTGGCACAGGCAACAGAGTATCAGGGTTAAGTAATTTAGTGGAAATCGGCGTGTTATCCGAAGCAAAGCTAAAATGAATCAGGTTTATGGGCGCGCCAATCCGGGGGAATTGCACCGTCGTCGCCATAATGCCGTGCTCCTGGGGAGTGCGGGCGGTGGCAACGGCGGTCAGGGCGGTAGTGGTGGTGCTGGGATAGACCGAGGTTAATGGCACAAAAAAATTGAGCGGGTGGTTAGCCGCTCTTGCCAGATTCGGGGCTTCCCCTTTGCGAAATTGGCTCTCAAGCTGGTCGTAGCCCAACGCATCCACCAGTAGCACCACCACATGGTTTATAGGGCCGTTAGCTAAAAATTGTTGCCAGCCCCGGCTTATTTCAGGGTCGCCATATAAATCCGGGTTGAAGGGTGGAGCGGTTTTGCCATCGGCCTCTACCCCTAGCAGTTGCAAAGCCAGGGCTGGAATATTTACCAACCCCAAACCATCATAGCTGGGTTTCAGGGTTTCCGGGCCAAAAATACCCGGCAGTTTTTGCCGATTAACCAAAGCTTTTTCCGCTAGTTCTTTTATATTGGTCATAAAAATACTCCTTTATGCTTTTAACAAAAGTTTGGCGGCTTTCTCCCCACTAATCATGGCGGCGTTGATACTGCTGGCCTCGGTGAATTCGGCGGCGAAATAGAGACCGGGCGTGCCACTAAAATTATCCGGGAGAGTGGGGTGAATACCGGGGGGTTGGGCAAATTGGGCATACGGCACTCGTGAAACTGCCAGGGGTTGATAACCTCTCAAAATTTCCAGAGCTGCCGCGTTCCCCGCCAACATTCGTTGCAAATCCTCTAACCCTTTTTTCAGCAAGATTTCATCCACCATTTCGGGAACTCCCAGCACCGTTGCCGAAAGAAGCTGCTGACCGGGTGGGGCATACTCCGGGGCAATATTGGTCAGCAATACCGCGTTATTGACAAAAGCGTTGGGGCTGGCGTTGAGCAATAATTTTTTGCTTTTGTAAAAGGGAGTCTTTCCGGCATAATACAGACAGGCCGTACTGAGTTGAGCTTGCGGCAGGTTGGGCTGTCCTGAAAGACGAGCGGCTTCGGGAGCAGTGGTGGCGATTACCACAGCCTCCGCCTCAAATTTTTCGCCGTCCAACTCCACACCTGTGACTTTACCGTCGTTGCGGATAAGACCACGCACCGGGGAATTAAACCGAATCTTTCCAGCTTTGTGCAAAGGGCGAGCCAATTGGTCGGAGATAGCCCCCATCCCCAATGCTGGCACCACCGTATCGCCCTCGCTGAGCATTTTGAAATCAAACTTGAAAGCTTTGGCACTGGTTTTCAGGCTACGGTCAAGAAAAATTCCGCCATAGAAGGGTCGAATAAAATTGTCTACATATTTCTGACTAAAGTGGAAACTGTTAAGGAACTCAAGGGTAGATTGGTCGGGCCCTTGCCGAATTTCCTTGATAGCCTTACCTTTTAATTGCGTGGTGAGGGCCAACGTTCTGAGTTTATCCACCAGGGTTATGCTGCGGCTAAGGGCGGCGGGCAGGGCCGAGCGGGGGTCGCGCAAGGGGTCGGTCAGGACTTCGCGCTTGCCATCCAGACAGATAACCGCGCCGGGGTCGAAACGACGAAAATCCAGTTGGGCATAATCCAGTTGGCGTTTGGCGGCGGGATAGGCCGTAAATAAAACCTGAAAGCCCCGGTCTAAACGGAAACCGTCCTGGATGTCGGTACGGACGCGCCCCCCCACCCAATCGCTGGCCTCAAAAATAACGACATCCCGGCCCTGTTCGCTCAAAATTTTGGCGCAGGTCAGACCAGCTAACCCCGCGCCTACAATCGCTATGGTCACAAAACTCTCCAAAAGTTACATAGTTAAGGCTTGGTTGCCACGAACTTCCAGGCACTGGCAATGGCTTGCTGCAATACCCGGTCAGTAAGTTGGGCGACCTTTTCAGCATCAAAATTATTGCTTACACCGTTCATGGCTGGGCCAAAAAGCGGCTCTTGAGCCACAATCTGCCAGCCTAATTCCTCTAATAACGCTTCCATTTCCCAGGGCAGAATATCGTTTCCGGTGTGTAACTGGTCATCCTCTGGCAAGAAACGTTTCCACCACTGCCGCTTGACCGGGGAATAAGCTCCTAGAGTTAATAGTACCAAACGGCCTTCCGGTCTCAAAACTCGCCCGAACTCTTGCAAGGCTTTGCCCGGTTGCGGCGTAAAATCCAGCACGTTGATACACATAATAGCATCAAAGGTGGCATCAGGAAACCTGATTTCCTCAGCATCACCAAGCGAAATGTTGGCCTGTTCTGCGCTTAATCCAGCCTCGCTTAAAACTACTTGAGCCTCCGCCACCATCTGGGGCGAAATATCAAAGCCGCGCACCCGATAGCCCTGCAAGGCCAGAGGCGCGCTCCAATTGCCCGAACCGCACCCCGCATCCAGAATTAAGCTACCGGGCGGGCAATTCAGGTTTTCAATAAAAGGTTTTACCCGCTCCTGGTCAATTATTCTGCGTTTGCGCCAATCTTCGGCAATCTCGTCAAAGCGTTTGGCGGTGGCTGCTTTCCAGGCGGTTGGTTCGAGTCTCATCCTTCACCCTTCCCATTTACGGTTCTATCAGGCCGACCCGGATGGCGTAGCGCACCAGTTCGCCCCGATCATGGGCATTGAGTTTGTTCATCAGGCTGTAGCGATGATTTTCCACCGTTTTGATGCTCAGGGTCAGAATTTCGGCAAGCTCTTTGTTGCTGCGACCCTCGGCGATATGGCGCAAAATCTCACGTTCACGCCCGGTGAGACTTTCAAAAGCCGCATCATGTGCATCAAGTTTGTTGCTTTCCACCCGGCGTAAATAATCTGTTACGAGTAAACGCGCCATGCGGGGATAGAGGTAGGTATCGCCTCGACTAGCAATCCGGACTGCCTCAATCAACTCGTGGTCGGCGGCCTGTTTCAGCACATAACCTGTCGCGCCCGTCTGTAAAATCCGTACCAGATATTCTTCGGTTTCGTGCATTGTGAGAATTACCACTTGAATTTCGGGGAAACTTTGCTTGATAATGCGGGTAGCATCCAGCCCGTTAAGTTCGGGCATCGAAATATCCATCAAAATAACATCTGGGTGTAGCTCACGGGCCTGTTCGATCGACTCCCGCCCGTTGTTAGCCTCTCCCACTACCTCAATATCATCCTGGGCTTCTAGCAATACCCGAATACCCTGCCGCAAAATGGTGTGGTCGTCGGTTAGCAAGACCCGAATTTTCCGGGGTAGATTGCCTTCCTGGGTCGCCGAGGTCATATAGCTGGCTCGGTTTCACTTTCAGCCAGAGGCAGGCTAAAGCTAAAGGTACTGCCCGTGTTTACCTGGCTGAAAACCCCTACTTTCCCGTCGTGCCGCTCGATAATCGCTTTTACAATAGATAAACCCAGCCCGTTGCCCCGCGCCCCCTGCGAACTGGCGTTGGATGCCCGAAAGAAACGCTGAAAGAGGCGTTGTTGGTCGGCTTCCTCAATCCCGATACCCTGGTCACGGATGCTGGTCACAACCATACGGCCCTCTATCCTGAAACTAATAATAATCTCGCCACCTTCCAGACGGCTATACTTGATAGCATTATTAATCAAATTGGTAAAAACCTGTTCCAGTCGGCCCATATCGGCGTAAACCCGATATTTTTGGCTATTATCTTCAAAAATTAACTTAACATGGCTTTTTTCAGCTTCCTGAGTCATACTCTCGACCACCACCCGTGCCAGACTAGCAAGTTCAAAATCGGCTAAATCCAGTGGCATCAAGCCATTTTCGATGCGCTCTACATCCAGCAAATCGTTAGTGAGGTCACGCAGCCGCTCCAGGTTATTAGCTGCCAACTTCAAAAAATGCTCTTGTTTGTCAGCCAGTGGGCCAAAACTTCCTTCCAGTACCATCTCCAGAAAGCCCCGCGCACTAGCAAGGGGGGTGCGTAATTCGTGGGAAGCAACTGCCAGAAAAGCCGATTTCATCTGGTTTAGTTCTTCTAATTCGTGGGTTTGCTCCTCCAGCTTTTTTCCCAACGCGACTTCCTGACTAACATCTTGCAAGAGGCAAATCAGCCCGGTTTCTGGCGAGGGGCAGGGATAGACTTTAAGTGAAAAAACCTTTTGGTTATGCTTGATTCTGGGAAAAATTAGCGGGTTTTCCGCCTCTGTCGTTAACTTTTTAAGCTCTTTTTCCTTCTCAGCGAGATTGGGGAAAATTTTACCGATGTTTTCTCCTACCCTTAAAGGTTGGGTGGCGTAAATTTCGGCCCCCTTGCTCCAATCCAGCACTTCCAACTGAGCATTTAGCATTACCCGCTCTATTTCCAGAAAATTCAAAATAGACTTCGTTTGTTTGAAGTTTAAATCAGCCAATTTTTAGTCCCTAAGTCCCGACCTTAGTAATATAAAAAGTTACTGCCTTTAAAGCAAAATGCTTCGTCTTACATCAAATTGTACAACAACTGGCGAATTTTGGCTATCCAGTTCAGGCGGAGAGGGCATAGGTGATGGCTTTTTTCAGGGGTAACTTGCGCCCCTCCGTCCAGGCAATGGCAAAGGTGGCCTCGTCAAGTTGGGCGCGGGCTAACTCAAGACCCCGCTGTTGAATTTCCAGCTCTGCCGGAACAAGGGGCGTACCGATGGACTCGCGCAGGGCTTCCGCCGCGCCCCACAAACGGGCCGCTCTTTCGGGCATTCCAATCGTAGCCGCCAACACCCCAAAGCGACCTAAAGAGTAGGCAATGCCCCACTTATCCCCTAGCTCTTGCCGGATTAACAAAGCCTCTTCGCCCAATGCCCGCGCTCCTGAATAGTCCCCTTCTGTACAGGCAATATGGGCCATATTACCCAGAGCGTTTGCTAGGATGCTACTTCTAGATTTTACGGTTCGCTCAATGGCGATGGCTTCTTCCAGATAACGTCGGGCGGCAATATAGTCCTCGCGGGCGATAGCCACGAACCCCAGATTATTCAAGGGAGCAGTTAGGTAATATTTTGAACCGGCTGCTCTACCTTTTTGCAGACATTCTTCTAAAATCTCGTGAGCCTCGGCGTAGTGACCCTGTACAAACAAAACGATACCTAGATAGAGGAGCGAACGGGCCAAAAGTTTTTGGTCGCCCGTCTGTTTGATAATAGCGGTGGCTTCTTCCAGCAATGATTGGGCCAGAGTATATTCCCCCTGTCTCAAAATACTATTCCCCAATAGGCAGAGGGTTATGGCAACCGCTACCTCATTGCCTATCTCTCGATTTTTAGCCAAAGCGGTTTCCAGCAAGGGGCGGGCGTTGGCAAAATCACCCTGTTGGTGAGCGAAAAAGCCTGCCATATGATAGGCTCTGGCCTGTAACTTGAGTTCGGTTTTATCGCTCAAGGCTAGAATACGTTCTAGCCATTCCCGCGCCTCCGCCACATACCCTCGAATTTCCCAAAACTCACCTAATACCTCGATTAACTGTATGGCGTACCCAACATTCTCCTGACTGATAGCCCATTCCAGAGCCGCCCGCAGGTTGCTATATTCATTTTCCAGCCTGTCCAGTCTATCGAGAGCCACTGATTCCCGCTCACTCAGGTTAAATTCTTTTGCTAGTCCCAAATAGTAATCCATATGGCGTTGGCGCAAAGTTTGCAGTTCCCCCGCCTGGGTAAGTTTGTTGTAGCCATATTGTTTGATGGTTTCCAGCAGACGGTAGCGGGTTTGTTCCTCTACCTCCTCCAACACCACCAACGATTTATTGACCAGTTGCAATAATAAATCCAGAACCTCGTAGGAGGGAAGTGCTGAGTGCTGAGTGCTGAGTGCTGAGTCTTTTTCTTCATTCTGACTCCTGACTCCTGACTCCTGACTTCTTCCCCCATCCCCCAGAATCGTTTCGGCGGCTTCCAGCGACCAACTGCCGTTGAAGACCGAGAGCTGGCGCAACACCTGTTTTTCCTCCTCAGCTAACAGGTCATAGCTCCAATCCACCAAGGCGCGAAGGGTTTGCTGACGGGGCAGGGCGGTACGGCTACCCCCGGTTAGTAACTTGAAGCGGTCATCCAGACGGGCGGCAATCTGCTCCACCGACAGACCCCGCACCCGCGCCGCCGCCAGTTCAATTGCCAGGGGAATACCGTCCAGCCGTTGGCAAATCTGGGCCAGGGCGGCGGCGTTTTGGGCGGTTACACTGAAATTTTGCTGGACGGCAGCCGCTCGGTCAATAAATAGCCGCACCGCCTCGGACTGTTTTAGTTGCTCTATATCAAGCATAGCTCTAGCGTCCGGGATAGTCAGGGAGGGGACGCGCCAGGTGGTTTCGCCCGAAACTCCCAGGGCTTCCCGGCTGGTCGCCAGAATTTTTAGTTTGGGGCTGAGTCGCAAAAGGTCAGCCGTCAGTTGGGCTACTGGTTCGATTAAATGTTCACAATTATCCAGTATTAATAAGATTTCTTTGGAACGGAAATGGGTAATTAGAGCCTCAAGCTGGGGTTGACCCGGTTCTTCGCGCACCATCAGGGCTGATACTATTGCCTGGGTGACAAAGAGCGGGTCGGTGACAGGGGCAAGCTCCACCAGCCATACTCCCCCCTCGAAAAGTTCCAACACCTCTGAGCCTAGCTGGATTCCCAGGCGCGTTTTGCCAGCCCCACCCGCCCCCATCAAGGTTAAAAGGCGAGTCGTTTCCAATAAGTGGCGTAACTCGCCAAGGGCTTGCTCCCTCCCAATAAAGCTTGTTAGCTGAGTCGGTAAATTGCTGGGGTTATCGGGGGTCTTGAGGGGTAGGAAGCTATCAGGCAAACCGGGGGTGACCACCTGATAAATATTTTCGGGGCGAATCAGGTCTTTTAGGCGACGTTCCCCCAGGTAGCGCAGGCTCACTCCAACTGGTACACTTTCCTGAACAAGCTCGGCAGTGGCGGCGGTCAGGAGGATTTGCCCACCATTCCCTACCGCTAAAAGTCGCGCTACCCGGTTAAGGCCAGGGCCAAAATAGTCGCCATCACGTTGCTCGGCACTGGTGGTATGCAGAGCCATACGGGTTCTGAGCGGGCCAATTTTACCCCAATCTTCGGCTTGTAAAGCTCTTTGGGCGGCAATAGTTGCACTAACCGCGTCCACTGCCACCGGGAAAACAGCATAAAAGGCATCCCCGACGGTGCGGAAAACCTGCCCATAGTGGTTATTTACGCAGCCACGAATTATAACCTCCTGGCGTACCAGCATAGCGCGCATTTCTTGAGGGTATAATTCCCACAGTCTGGTACTGCCCTCGATGTCGCTGAACAAAAATGTTACTGTGCCAGTTGGTAGTGGAGGCATAACTTTACACTCTGCTTTTACCCGATTGCATGAAGAAAACTTGCCTCGGAATATAGCACAAAACTGGCAAAATGTCGCTATTTTTCGATTTTTTCTTCCCTTTCGGCTAAGACCCGCCGCAAAACCTTGCCCACAAAGTTACGGGGGAGTTCTGGCAGAAATTCGATAGCTCCCGGCACGGCATACGACTCCAGGCGTTGGCGACAAAGTTCCAGTAATTCCTCGGCGGTAGCTCGTTCCCCCGGACGCAAAACCACATAGGCTTTGACTTTGGAGTTTTCCAGGGGAGCGTGGGGCAAGCCCACCACCGCCACATCCAGCACTTTAGGATGTTCAAATAATACTTCCTCAATGTCGCGGGGGTAAACGTTATAATCCCCGGCTAAAATCATATCTTTTTTGCGGTCTATAATATAAAAATATCCATCCTCGTCCATTCGAGCCACATCCCCGGTACGTAGCCAACCGTCTATGATAACCCGTTCAGTATCGTCAGGTCTTTTCCAATAGCCCTTCATTACCTGCGGGCCACGTATTAGCAGTTCGCCCGCCTTGCCCGGTGGTAAATCTGCCCCAGTTTGCAAATCCACAACTCTGGCTTCGGTATCAGGTAACGGCAGCCCAATTGAGCCAGGTTTGCGCCGCCCACTGAGCGGATTGGCGTGGGTGACGGGGCTGGCTTCGGTCAGGCCATAACCTTCTACCAGCCGACTTTTGGTAAGTTTCTCAAAAGCCTCCTGCACTTCCACCGCCAGAGGTGCGCCCCCGCTAATACAGGCTTTGATAGAGGCAATCCCATATTTCCGCACGCCAGGGAAATTAGCCAGATTAACATACATCTGGGGCACGCCGGGAAAAAGGGTGGGCTTGTAACGGGCAATTGCTTCTAGTACCTCCCGCGTAACAAAGTTGGGCAGGATAACCAGAGTTGCGCCCAACAAAGGGGCCAGGTGCAGACAATTGGTAAGCCCGTAAGAGTGGGAAAAGGGTAATACTGCCATTATAGTTTCTTCGCCGGGTCGGGCTTCGGGAATCCAATAGCGCACCTGCAAGGCGTTGGATGCGAGATTGCGATGGGTTAACATTATACCGCTAGGCGAGCCCGTTGTGCCACTGGTATACTGAATAACGGCTAAGTCGTCTACATCGGGGATTGGTTCGGGAATAGTGGGATTGCCCCGCCGCATTATTCCGGCGAAGGAATAGAGCCGCTTTTTACCTCTCAGGCTGGGCATCTGGTGGCCTTCCTGTTTCTCCCTCAGCAGCCGAAATAGCAACTTATCCCGCAAGCCCATAAATTCTTTGAAAGGCGTGACAATCACACTCCGCACCCCGCCCTGTTCGCTAACCTCCTGCACGGTGGGGTAGAAAAGGCTAAGGCATACCACAATCTTAGCCTCGCTATCCTTAATCTGAGCTAACAACTCGTCTTTGTTAAACAGGGGATTGGAAAAAACCGCCACCCCACCCGCCTTTAGTGTGCCATAATAGGCAATCACGGCCTGGGGGGTGTTGGGCAGGAGCAGCAACACCCGCTCACCCGCTTTTAGCCCGATGCGTTTGAGACCTCCGGCAAAGCGATTGGCATGCCGCTCTAACGCTTTATAGCTAAGAGGTTTGTCATAAAATATCAGGGCAGGGCGGTTGGGATAACGGCGGGCGGCTATTTCTAGCCAGCGTTGCACCGGGGCAAATGGCTGGTCTATCCGATAAGGGGTGCGGCTGTCGTAAAATTTCAGCCAGGGGTATTGTTTCTCAAGCTCGTGCTGCTCGTTACGGCGTTTGGCCCGTTCTTCGCTCAAGGGGGCTGCCCCTAGAAAACGCTCGATCGCCCGGTTTACCGCATCAGGCCGCTCCACCATTACCTGATGGGCCGAGACCGGGATTGTCACCATCTTGGCCCCCGGTATCAAAGAGGCTACTTCCCGGTAAGCTTCTTCCTTGAATAGCAAGTCACGCTGTCCCAAGATTACCAGCGATGGCACATCAATCTTTTTCAAATAATCAGTTCCGTCCCAGATAGCCAGCGAATTTCGATTCCAGTTTCGTACCACATGGGCAGGGGGGTAAATCCGGGCACGAGGCACAACCCGCCGGACCGTTCTCAGTAACGGCACGGGTGCTTTGAGCAAGAGCCGCCCACCCCAGCGCAGATTAAAGCGTACCGCCGAGGCAATCAGTACCAATTTCTCTACTCGGCCCGGATATTTATTCATAAAATATGAGGCTACCGCCCCGCCAAAAGAGTGGGCTATCAAGATAAATTTTTTCGGGACATTCAAAGCATCCAGGGCGCGGTAGAAATCGTCGGTCAACTCCTCGACGGTGTAGCTGCTATTGGGGGCATCTGACAGGCCGTGTCCGCGTTGGTCAAGGGCAATTACCCGGCTGTCGGTAGAAAAATGCTCAATCTGGTATTTCCAGTAAGCGGCTCGCCCCCCAAAACCATGCAAAAAAACAATAGTACGCTGGGCATCACGTGGCCCCGCATCAATCGCGCTCAGGCTGATGCTTTCTTTGTGTTTGTTTGAGGCCGGGATTTTCAGGCTACGGCGATACAGGTCAACGTCAATAATAGTGGTCATGATTTTTGCCCCTGCTGCTGACTTAGGATATAAAAACTATAAAGTTTTGGTTTGGCTATTTTTAGGAAGGTTTTCTTAACATGAAAGATATTTGAAATTGGGCGGGCTGTCAAGTTCTGAAACGGTTCATACTCGTTTGGAATTGCATTAGTAGGGGAGTTGCTCAGGCCCGATAGGTGTGCGCCGGGAAGACCACCGCCTCAATACCTTAATATCGTTTGAGCCACGCCGCTTAAAATAAATCCTGTTGGGTAATTTCGGGCAACCCGGCTTGCTCCTCGGCTTCACTTTCGGCGATGCTTTCATCTAGTGTCGACAGCACGCGAAAGTTACTATCTGGTGTACGAAACAGGTTAACACGGAATGATTCGATTTTCAGTGTCAGGCTTTTAGTTTTGGCTTTGCCGCAAAACATCCCAACAAAGGCGGTGGGTTTCAAGGGCATCGGCATAATCACTCAGCACCAGTGAGGGGTCGTTCTGCCGCACCGCTTCTAAAAATAGGTGATTTTCTATCTTGTAAGGATTTTGGGTGCGGGTTATTACTTTTAGCTCTTTGCCATCATTGATAGTTAGCTGTTCCTGCTCAATTGTTACCGATAATTCTTTAAAGACAAGCTGGAGCTGCACAAGTTCGGGTTCTTTCAATAAGCTGGTGGTGGTTAAAGTTCCAATTGTACCGCCAGAAAACCGCAAAAGGGCTCCTGTTACTTCCGCAACATCATGTTCTGGTCTAGCTGGCTTGGGTTTTCGGGAGCCAAGCGAGCCTACTACCTTTGCTTCACCCAATAAATATCTGGCAAGGTCTAACAAGTGGGTGGCTTGCTCTACCACCTGACCACCGCTTAGAGCTTGTTTTGACCACCAATATACCCCAGGAGTTGAGCCATGCCAGCTTGCTACCATCAAACGGGCCTCTTTCTCCCGCAATATTTCTTTTAGTTGTGGGAGAAAGTCAAGGGCTCGCCAGTGGTAGCCTACCGCAGTTATAAGTTTTGTGGTTGCGATGGCTTTGGCAATTTCCTCGGCAGTCGCGAAATCGGCGGCCAGGGGTTTTTCGACCAGAAAAGGAATCCCCGCCTCAATTAGCAGGTGTTCAATTTGACCATGGGCAAAGGGCGGCACACTTATCCAGACCGCCTGAATAGTTTCATTTTTTAGTAGTTCTGCCGTGCTGGTATAAGCCCTGCCGCCAAAAGTTGAGGCCGCAACCTGAGCTTTTTCAAGGGAAGTACCCACATGCCCAACTACCTTTATATCTTCCTCTGACCTCAGTACACCCAGGTGCATTTGGGCAAACGACCCGGTTCCAATCATGGCGATGTTCAACCCTGAACTCCTTTCAAAAACTGATAATTAGTGGCTACTTTATTATACATGAAAATAGTGTCACTATTCAGGAATTGAACGGTGACACTACCTTTTTATTGTTTAAATCGAAAAGTCAGGTAACTTTAGCGCGGAACTCTATCGCCAGCCTGTCGCGCCAGCATCCAGCCCGGATATTCGGGTGTTAAGGCACTAACCTTGTCAATTCGTTCTAAATCAGCTTCGGTTAGCACGATGTTAGGGGCGTTCAGGTTGTCGTCGAGTTGCTCAACGGTTTTTGCCCCAATAATCACGCTGGTTACGGCCTTTTGATGTAACAACCAGGCCAGGGCGATTTGAGCCACTGATACTTCATGGGTTTTAGCGACTTCTTGCAGCACGTCAATAATGGCGTAGGCGTGTTCCTTATTCACTGGCGGGAAATCAAAGCCTGTTCGGCGTGACCCTTCGACACTCTGGGTCTCGCGAGTATATTTACCTGACAAGAAACCGCCCGCCAACGGACTCCAAATTAGTAGGCCCATCGTTTGGTCGTTCAATACTGGTACAAGTTCGCGCTCAAGCTCACGCCCTGCCAGCGAATAATAAGCTTGCAGTGATTCAAAACGAGCCGTATTCAGTCTTTCGGCAATGCCATTGGCCTTCATGACTTGCCAGGCCGCCAGATTAGAGCAGCCGATGTAGCGCACCTTGCCCGCCCGCACCACATCATCCAGGGCGCGCATCGTTTCGTCGAGAGGGGTAACGCTATCATAACCGTGAATCTGGTACAAATCTATATAATCGGTTTTGAGCCGTTGTAAACTGTCATCTACCGCTTGCATGATGTGCGCTTTGGATAATCCAATTTGGTTTGGCCCTGGCCCCATCCGCCCGCGCACTTTGGTTGCCAGTACAATATCTTTGCGGCGCGTACCCAGCGACTCACCTAATAAGCGTTCAGACTCACCTTCGGAATAAACATTCGCCGTATCGATGAAGTTAATACCAGCCTCGATTGCCCGACCAACGATTGCATCAACCTCGGTTTGACCAAGCGTACCCACAGCCTTCCAGAAACCTTGTCCCCCAAAGGTCATTGCGCCAAGGCATAGCTCGGAAACAAACAAACCAGTTCTACCTAATAACTTGTATTGCATATAATTCTCCTTTTTAATATTTAACCTTTACGTTAACGTAATAGAAGTCTCAAAAAAAATTAACTGTTTAGTATATCTTCAAATGACTTTTGAAGATTTTCAATCTGCGTTTTTATTTCAGACCGGAATTGTTGAAGCGAAACAATTTTTTCGTCAGTTTCCTTCAAATGAGCCTGCAAAATTTCGATTATCTTTAATTTGCCCTGGTGGTTTGATGTGCCGGAAAAATAAAGCTCAATCACACTCGCGATTTCGTCCAGGCTGAAATCAAGTTTTTTAAGGTACTCTATTTTTTTAAGACGCATCAGTGCGTCTGAGCTATAGTAACGAAACCCGGAGCCTTCCCGTTCACTAGGATGGAGAAGGCCGAGGCTTTCGTAATATCGGATTGTACGTGGCGTAACTTGCGCGAGTTGAGCAAGTTTGCCGATTTGCATCTTTTCGTCCACATTCACCCTAAACCTTGACGTTAACGTTAGATTGATTTTAGCCATTATTTCTGCTCTTGTCAAGCATCTTAAACCGATTTTTCTTGGTGATTTAAAAAAAGTTTTGCGAATGAAATTTTGCCTGAGTTGAAAACCCGCTCTGGTTTCATAAAAGCCGCCCAATTTTTTTGATTAGTCGCATTGATATGCTTCAATTTAATTTATGTCTACAACTACACTGGAAAAAACCGAACAACCAATCAGCCTCAAAACTCCTGGCTGGACCTAGCCTAAACACTGGCGAAGGCGTGGTGCGGAGGCCGTTGGCACTTTTGCGATTGTTTTTGCGGCGGGAGGTTCCAAGTTGGTTCCTCATCATAGAACACGTAAGAACGCAATCCGGCCATTGCACGGGCAAAAATTAGTTGCACCATACGTACCCCTTTATTTAGTTTTTGAGCCACCTCTATCCATTCCAGTCCGTGTACTAGCCGCAACTCCACTATTTCGCGCTGTTGACCCGATAGTATCAGGTAGTGGGCGGTAAGTATTTCAGTCTGTAACAACAGATTAGGCTCGATTGCCCCATAAATGTTA
>Ga0209512_1003505_pt1 | contig 14784 bp, 13 predicted proteins | sample frozenSSSSmetaG_FD_184142 | JGI IMG/M metagenome (GOLD analysis project Ga0209512, IMG submission 184142) | Glacier valley bacterial and archeal communities from Borup Fiord, Nunavut, Canada, to study Microbial Dark Matter (Phase II) -... | ecosystem: Environmental > Aquatic > Freshwater > Ice >... | reverse complement strand
AGGAATGGCAGAAGAAGAGACAACGGTCACAACTTGATATTGATGAATATACAAAGTATCTACAAGCTGCAGTATTACCTAAAGTAAAGGATGCAAGATCTTAGTGGCTAGAAACGACACAGCGTAACAGCTATCCAGCTCTCTCTATAATGGCACTTAATATATTGTCTATTCCTGCAATGTCTGCAGAACTAGAACGGCTATTTTCAGGCGCTAAAATCACTATTACAGATCGTACGAATCAGCTAGGTATTGAGAGTATACAGGCTATTAAGTGTCTTAAGTCTTGGCTAGGAGGAAGTAGTATTACATGGGTAGAGGAAAAAGCAGCCTAGTCACGTGTTATAAACTACAGTTAGTCAGTTATACAGTTGGTTATACCGTACAGTTCTATAATATATTGAAATAGTTGGTTTTAGGATTACGCAGTTCTTAGCAGTTGGTTTAAGCTGTTAAAACTGCCAAGAACCAACTGTTTCAACTACTAGATACACTAGAGTCAACGATTTAGTGGAAAGGATTTGTCTAGCATGGGTGGTATTAACTCACAACCAACATCATGTGTCCTTAGAAACTTCTTGAGGGCCAAGAGGTTGTAGAACAAGACAGTGAGACCCATAGCCTAATAGATCATGAAGTAGTGCCATTTTTGTGGAATATATGTAGGATGGAAATAGCTCGTTAATGCTATGATTTAGGTCAAAGGGATGATCATGATCGCAGCTCCAATTCTAATCCTGGAAAATGCTGTGATGATGCTACAGATATAAGGGATGGCTCGATTAAAGCTTTTTAGTCTGAGGATGGATGCAAAATGATATTGACCACCTGCTGTAGGGTATACGCTAGACAATTCTTGTTGGATGATTCATGTTAGTGATGATTCACCGTATGCATGAGTTCTCACTTCATGCATGTCTGTCTCACATCATAGAACATTCACCATCATTCTGTTCTAATAGCCAACTGTTGCCTACTGCTGCCTATTAAGGCTAGAGGCATATATTATGTTAGACACAGTATTGGTGGACTGTGTGCACGGAAGCAAAATGTGATAAAGCATGTAGAATAGAAGCTAGCTAAACTATGAAATCTATCTGCTATTTGTATGCCTTCGTCTGAATAGGCACTAGTTAGCTATTAGACTGTATGCAGGTGAATATCCTGCTCTAGTATTCAATGCATGTGAGACATGCATATTGTGAGAACTGAATGCTCACGCAACACCCCCCCGCAAGAGCTGACGTAGGGATATAAAAATCTATCCGTATTCAGTGTGCTAATTCTCTTTCCTCTTTTCCAAATATCCCAAGCGTTAGATATCAACGAGATAAGTTGGGTGCTAGAAGATAAAGAAAATATGGTGGTGTGTGCCGTGGCTCTTGAGGGACGTTCTTGAGGGACGTTCTTAAGGTTTTCGAGTTCTCGAGGGACGGTGCAAAAGGCAAATATGGCGGCAATAGGGCGCTAGTGATATGAAGTAGAACGATGATAATGCATACAAATCGCTCTAAATATGCATGCCGTGACAGTGAGAATTGCATATTAACAAGGATGAATATCCCTAGCAGCGAGAATGGCGTCATGAGATCTCTTCAGCAGTGAGAGTGGTCTCAAATGTGAGAATTGCTTGAAAAACGAGAGGTTCTTAGACTAGGAATAGGGGAATTAGTCGTTGAAAAACGAGAGGACTGGTCGATCCTAAGATACCATTAACGATTAAGTGAAGTGTGGCGACTAATTCTTAAGACCAATTCTTAAGAGTAAGTTGCTGAATAAATAGGGCATGTTTAACGGCTAGTAAAGGCTTCGTTAGGCCGTCAGCTACCATTTAAGCCGTTAGGATATAGGACAAATGGATAGTCCCCTTTTCAACCTGTTAGCGAATGAAGTGATATTTAATATCTATATGCTTCGTGCGCTAATGGTATTCTAGATTCTCAGCTAATGCTAGGCTACTTTGATTGTCCCTATAAATGTGTATAGGGACATGTTCTTTTCCATGGTATTGCAATTCTGTAAGAAGAGTTTAAAGCCATATAGCTTCTTTAGCAGCGTTTGTAAGGCTGTAGTATTCGGACTCTGTACTTAAGAGAGCAATTATGTGCTGTCTTAAGGATTTCTAAGTGATAGGGGCACTAAAGAGAAAGAAGATGTAGGTGGAGGTTAAGGTCTAAGTCTTAATATCTCCAGCCTGGTCTGCATCTAAATAGCCATGAAAATCGCCGCTACTAGTTTGCGTATGCCCATTGTAGGTAATCCTAAGATCCTAAGTATGTTTAAGGTATTTAAGAACTCTCTTTGCAGCTCCCATATAGGCCGCACTTAGATTAATGGCAAATCTTAAGAGGAGTGAAACAGGAAAGGCTAGATCTAGTCTAGTCTGTGTCATGGCATACATTAAAGATCTAATGATGGATTAATATAGGCGGATATCCTTAGGGGTAGCTTGTCTAGTGTTTTTAACGAGAACTTTAAGAGCATTTGGTTCCATTAGTGTGCTCTTAGTAGCAGCTTTCTCCATGCTAAAGGTTTGTAAGACTTTGTTAATATAGGCAGCTTGATTTAAATGAATCTTCCTTTTTGCCTAGTCTCTAGTAATCTGTACACTAAGGAACAGCTTACATAGGCCTAAGTCTTTCATTTTGAACTTCGTACTCAATTGTGATTTGAGATTCAAGAGTTCTAAAGAAGATGGGCTAATGAGAAGGAAATCATTAACGTGGGTGGCAACATATATTCGTAGGCCTTAATGAAAATAGATGCATTCATCTAAATGAAATGGGTGATAATTAAGCTTTAAGAGCTTAGCCCATACATCCCTAGCCTAAAGGCGTGCGGATTGCTTCAATCTATACAGCCCCTTTTTTAGTAAGCAGGCTAGGGTCCCCTTTTTAAATCCAATGGGCATCTTAACCTAGACTACGTCTGTAGATTGTATATTCAACTATAGGAAAGCTGTAACAGCGTCCATTTAGTTGATTTCTATATCTTCGTGGGCGGCGAGAGCAAATAGGATTTAGATTACCATTGACTTTGCAACAGATGCAAAAGTCTGTTCATAATTAACTCCGTATTCCTACTCAAAACCCTTTGCAACCTAGCGAGCCTTATATTGAGTGATTTAGCCCTTCCCATCTCTTTTAAGTGCATAGACCCATTTACCCCTTAGAACATGAGTTCCCTATAGAGGGGATAGCTCTATCCATGTGTCGTTCTTAACGAGAGATTAGTATTTACCTTACATGGCCTATATCCATTTGTCTAAATTAGGTCTAGCTAGTGCCTCCTTATAAGTTTGAGGGATTTAAGGATCCATTGTTATACTCGCAATGAATAGGTTGATTTGTGTTATGATAAATTCTTAAGTCTTTGCATTAGCGTATTTAGCATATTAGTAGTTGTCTTTAAGACTACTAGGGAATTAGAGACGCTTTTTGTTTAGGTCTCCAGTCCTATTTCTTACAGGACGAGAAGATGCAGCTGTAAGGATAATCTCTAGTTTTTGTTAAGGCTTAGATTAAGGCTTCCTCAATTCCCCTATATAGCCTCGTATTATCTCGTGCTGTCAATCGTTGTTAAGCAATTAGTCATTAATTAGATCTTAATCATCGTTTTTAGGATCGTCTCTAAATCCTCTAGGGACATTAAATTAGTCCTTTCTAGGGATGAGATTCAATTGTTAGATTCCGTTCTTAGTTAGGCCGTCTGTTTAGCTGTCCGTATGGTCGTTAGTCTCGTCGTTCTCATTTTCATGAGATGATTTATGAGATTCCCCCCCTGCGTGTAGGGCTAGGCTCTCATTGAAAAGATCATTAAATTAGATATCTTGTGGGACATCGTTCTCATCAAAGACAATAGATGAGGCTTAGACGATGCCACGCTATCAATTATAAATCCTGTAAATGGAATTGCCTTCATATCTAACGAGGATTCCAGCTTTAGCTTAGGTCTTAAATTTAGCTCCACGTTGCCGTCTTTCCTTTAGGATATAGTAGTAGGCTTTGCAGCTAATTGTTTAGAGATGTGATAAATCTAGGACTATAGGTTGACTAATATTAGTCGTTAATGCTTCAATAGGGGTCTTGTCTTAGAGACTTCGTGTGGCTGTCTAGTTTGTGAGATAGATGGCTGTTCTCATGAATTCTAGCTAGAGGTTTTTAAGATCTTCTTGATCTTCGTCATCGTTCTCATTTAGAGCATGGATGAGAGTTCGGCATTAGTCTAGGATTGTTCTGTTAGCTCTTTCAGCCACTCCATCCTGCTTAGGGGTATATGGGACAGTAGGTTCGAGGCGAATGCCTCTCTCTTAGCAGAATTGCTTGAATTAGGTCCCCCTGTATTCAGTGCCGTTATTAAGGCAGAGGGATTTAGGATATTTGCTATACTAAGTGTGAATGGCAGTGATAAAATCCTAAATATAGATCTTTGCATCCCCCTTTTTCTAAAATGCTAAGAGCTAACGAGCTTAAGAGGCATCATTAGTCTTAATCATAGCCTAATTAGAGCCATCATATCTAGTAGGGGTAATTGGACTAAGAAGATCAAAATGGATCTTGTTAAACGCATATGCAGACTAGCTTTGCGGCTGTTTAGACTGCGTTCTCACTGCTTTTAAGATAATACACAGTGTGCAACTAGGTTTCTTAGTTTTTAGTCTGATTTTAATGCCCTAGGTTATTTAAGCTGTCTTGTGGACGTTCTTAAGGCTAATATGACTAAGACGTCAATGCTATACATCAATTAGTTGAGCAGCTGCGATCATAGCTTAGCTAGTGAGAACAGTACAGATTCTCATTGCTAAATGTAGCGATTGGAATTTGCAGATCTCGTGATCATTGTGAGAGTATTAAAGGGTCTCTGTCTTGCCATTAATATAGATACCTTTTCTCTTAATTGTAGGTCTAGATAGGAGATTAACTTTAAGACTTAGCATATGGAAAACATCTTTAAGAGTGACGGTGACAGTTGAATTGTTAGATTGGATAGCTGTAAGTGTAATAGATCCCGTATCCTTCAGCCTAAGTATATGATCCTACGGTTGCAATGGTATTTGCAGGATTGGTATTCGTTTTGTATTCGTTAAACATGGTGCGGTCGTTGCATATATGATGACTTGCTCTAGTGTTAAGGATCCAATTAGAGTGTTTAAGGCCTTAGATATGATGTGCCACTAGCACATGGGGTTTTAGCTTTGAGGATCTGTTCTCATTTCCCCCTTTTGCATTCCTTTGTCTCATGTATTCCTCTCTCTTTTCTAGGTGCTTAATATTGTCATGGTCACGCAGAGCAGGTCATGCGGATCTAAAGTGCTAGATTCAATCTAAAGAGGAAAGAAGGAAAAGAGGAAAGAGAGAGGAAAGGAAAGATCTATATATACAGGATGGGGTTCTTGTGCACAAACGCACACCCGGCTAGCTACCTTACTAGCGAACACTTCTGCCTTATACACGTGAACAACACAACACACAAGCAACACACATAGTGAAGCCTTTGATATTCGTAACAAATATAGCAATTCGAGTCTAGGTGACCGTTCCTCTTGCAGTGGGTGCAATACTTGTCTAATTGTCCTCCTCTTTGCTAAGTGTTCAGCTTCTTTTAAGAATTTGAATTGCTCTTACCCTTTTGATATTAAGGACGGTTCCCATATAGGGATATTGTTAATGCGTTCTCATCCTAAATAGTAATGGCTCTATTCTCATTAAGGAGATCTGCCATCATCTTGTTAAGCTTGTCATCCTTTAATGGATCTTTTATCGTATTAGTGTCTCTTAGGGAACTTCTCTAGCGTTTAGCCTAAGTGGGAAATGCTAGTGCAATCCACCTAAGGTATTTCATGATATAGTAGCTAATGGGGATCTTTAGTCCCGTGTCGTCGATTTTGACTTTAATGTCTTTAAATAGTGCATTAAATGATGCAACGTCTCTTGTCTTTTCAAATGATAGAGCTTTGAATTAGGCGACGCATTAGTCCATGAGAAAGAAGCCTTTCCCTTCATATTGATCCTTAAGCAGAGTCTAGGCAGTTAAGGCCTTATCTGTGGACTTTATGGTTCTCATAGCCTTAGTGCCACAAGTCTAATGTAAGATTATGTATGCTTTTGCATTGCCCTTTAGCCATTTTCCGTATGTTAAAGTTCCTAAATAGGTGGCGTCTTTAGTGTCTAGTTCTTTACTAGTATCTTCACTAAGAACGTATTCATATACATTAGCGTTAATGAGGGCTTGTTTGACAAGGTTTTTCCATGTTGTGTAGTTGCTGCTATCCTTAAGCTTGTTGGATGCGGCCTAATTGAGATTTGTTGTCGAGGATTTAGTCATTTTGATGCTGTTGATATCTTAGAGATGATGTGAGAATCAGTGTTGTATTTGATATCTCAAATATGAGAATCTTCAGTGGATTTTTCAGTGATAATTTCAGAGCTTCTCAAAGTGAGAGCGATGCTTAAAGTGAGGCTTTTGATGATTTGTGCTAGTGATGCTGCCAGCTTCTCTTCTTCTGATAGAGTTCTCACTTTTGTGAGAGTATTGTTCACAATATAGGTGACTGTTGCACCTGGGCTCATAACCTGTTGAACACAGTATTAGTGGACTGTGTGCACGGAAGCAAAATGTGATAAAGCATGTAGAATAGAAGCTAGCTAAACTATGAAATCTATCTGCTATTTGTATGCCTTCGTCTGAATAGGCACTAGTCAGCTATTGGACTGTATGCAGGTGAATATCCTGCTCTAGTATTCAATGCATGTGAGACATGCATATTGTGAGAACTGAATGCTCACGCAACATATTAGATAGACATTTCCATAGCTAGACTAGACTCTATTCTATATGCTATTCTCACATAATCACTTTAACACTTCCGCTCGTGATACATTCAACAATTCTGTTATGGTCAAGGCGATAGACAGGTATAAAACTGTTGTGAGAAGCATCCCATAGATCAGCGTTGCGGGACCACCCTGAAGAAGAGCGATTTGCATGCTTCCTGCAACGCCGGCCCAACTGTTGCAGATATTGAAGCAGATTGCAATTATGGTGAAAGGACCGAGGTATTTCTTCATAGTTCCGTTGTCTGCGTTCATTTTGAGTACCGCAATGCCCTCGCCGATAGTAGTTACTGGCTCCAGGGTGAGAGACTGTTTAGACTCATTTTGCTTGTCCATAGAGTCTGTGCAAAGGATTTCAGTACCTGGCATCAATGGATATGATAACGGGAAAGCAAGGACTTACTTCGCTTATCCTCCGAAACAACAACTTGGTTAGCCTCCATGCTTGTCTAGGCGTTAGGTATAATTTCTTTGTAAACAAGAGTGTGAGAGCTCAGGGAGGACACTTTCCAGCAGTTTTGAATTAGAGCCTGATGATTGCCAATCAGAAGGAGGGCCAAGTGGTGATTTATGTCTTTTCCAGCTGGCCCCCAACCTGCGATGTGGTGGGTAGAAGCTACACATCTCAGCTCGCTACTCAGCCGGCTGCTGTTACTGTATCGCCTTCGAAAGCTATCATTATCTGAAGCGATGCAAATGAGAATAGCTTATCAGGCTTCCTACAAGCATTCTGCAAGCGACAAGCCACCTTGGGAGATCAATGCATTGAGATGCAGGGTAAAGTTGCTTAGCTGCAGTGCTAGGCTAGCTAGTTAGCCACATAGCTCTCGCGCTAGATAAAGATCGCGGTTAGAAAGAGATCGCGGCTAGATAGAGATCGGGCCCAGGGAGTTGTTCTAGAACCGGATTTGCTACTGCTCAGATTTTGGCCTCCCGCGGTGCGAAAGTACACGTGCTCGACCTCAAACCACCAGATGAGAGTCTGGCCAGCACCGACAATATCACATCTGCTAGCCCAGGCGCCATTGAATTTACCAAATGCGACATAACCGGCTGGCTGAGCCTGAGGAAGATCTTTGCGACTGTGGGAAATGTTGATATCGCTGTTGGAAATGCTGGCATCTCACAAGAATATAGTTATTTCACTAACACGTTGGATAGTAATGGTGAGCTCGAAGAACCTGCCTACTATGTTGTCGAGGTCAATTACCGCGCGGTCCTCAACTTTGTCAAATTGAGCCTGAGCGCGTTTCACCGACAGGCGCCAGGTGGCAGTCTGGTTCTCACACGTAGTGCAGCAGCATACTCTGCTGAGCAGAGCTTGCCTGCAGCGCAACAAAGGTTTCGCACATTTAGATATGTCCATTTTCCCATCTCTGCACATTCCGAACCCTCTCTCCTCATTTGCCGTCCTAGCTGATGGATCAAATATCAACTCACCATTAATTTTTGCATATTAGCTCATTGGCCTAGTTCGTGCCCTTCGCCCATCCATTCATCTCTATGGCGCATCAACGCCGTTGCTTCGGCCGCAGCCATCACGAAGCTCCTACCTGCCAACCTTGCTGCACCTATCATAAGCGCAGGAGATCCAGTCAGCACCGCTCGTCATGTTGGACTCGCGGTAGCTTACTGTTGAACACTATACTGAATAGTATGGTGGCACGGAAGATCAATTGATAAAAAGCATATATTTTAAATCTATCTAGCCTATGAATATATATATATATATGTGCCCATTTGAATAGGGCGATCACTGGTCTTGGCATAGGGTGAAGACTCTTCATCTCGTCGATCTTCATCTCGTCGATCCGCCTGGGTCACGTGACCCGGGCCCCTGAATAGGGGGAACGGATGGGCGAAATACCCGATGTTCAACACTTACTCTGCCGTTGCATCCCAAACTCATCAAGTCGAAGGCTGGGGCCGCGACACGCCCGAGCAGATCAAGGCACCCGGCCGTTGGAATGGAAGGGTATTCCGACATTGGGTCACAAGTGGACTGAGCTCAACACCGATCTAAAGAAGTTCTGGTTGGCGTCGAAAATGCGAGGTTGACTGCCTTTCAACAAACTTTGACAGATATGCGGCCGGCATAAATTTCATCGTTGTGCAAACCTCACAATCTGCAGTGGGACTGAATATCAATGTCAAGGAAGATATGTGAGATTCGATACCATCGTTGCGGGTATCTGAAATTGAATAAAAAGATCCTAGTAATCTCATTCCGAATAGAACTCGCGTCCTCATTTTGACTCCAATTCTGCCAACGACAATTCAAGTCTATAATGCACGAGCTCCTTCCATGGTAGTCAAGGTAAATGCTCAAGTCCGGTGCCTCCCACCATTACCCTGTCCTAGATGGCTGTCAACATAATTCGGTGCTACAATATGGGAGGATCTGTACTAACCATCACCGAGACTGGCATAAAGTCGACATAAAACGAACAGCTGATGCCATAGTTCCTCTCCAGGTCCACTTGCTCCTCCAAGGATATCTCTCACAACCTTGCTAGCAAATTCCGTAGGATCCATCTTAGATTTAACATCCTCGCCAGTTGCGCGCTCGTTGATCTCTTTGAATGCGCGTTTGAAAAGCGAGTCAGGAGGAGGTTGATAATTGGGAGACGTATTCGTCATGATGTTCGTGGCGACGGCGCCAGTGACGACCGAGACGACCTTGACACCAAACGGAGCCATCTCTAAGCGCAGTGTTTCACTGTGTAGCATCAACGCAGCTTTGGAGGCACCGTAAAACCCTATAATGGGGAAACGGTATTAGCTTTTCCTGCGGCATTACATACGGCTCCTTGGGGCTGGGGAGGTCACTCTCACCCATCCCTGACGGGTTGAGGTTAGCCTGAGATGAAACAGATATGAACAATGCTTCCCTCTCTAGCAATGATATGCGGCGCAAATGCCTGTGTCAATAGCTAACACTCCACAGATTAACATCGAACATATTCTTGGCTTCCTCCACTCTATGTTCGTATCCAGATGACCATGGATTGGCCCGAGTTGTTCACGAGATAGCCCAGCTTTCCACCTGTCTTGGCTTCCACCGTCTCGAGGGCGGCAGCAATGCAGGATCACGAGGTTACATCAAGTTCGAGTAAAGTGACGTTCGGGAGATCTTTGAGGTGTGACATCTTCGAGAGTGTACGTGCGGTCGCAAACACGTGGATACCGCGCTTCTCAAATGCTTCTGTGAGAGAGTGTTGAAGTCACAAGGTGATAACTTGTGGGCACAGAAGGTAATTGTGAGAATGCATGTATAATAAAGTCTAGCTATCTATCTACTATTTATATGCCTGAAATAGGCAGTGCCTATTCAGGCATTAGTCGGCTATTAGACTAGAAGGCAGGTGAATACTCTGCTCTAGTGAATGGCGAATGCATGATGTGAGACATGCAGATGTGAGACCTGAATATCGTCGCAACAGAGAGGATCCTATGCCATTAGCACTGCAACCAGTGATGAGAACTGTTTTCATTGCCGTATTGTGTTACAGAAACGAATTACAGATGCGTCGTCGTTGTAGTTGGGATGGCCTTGGGGTGAGTGTGACAGTGGAGAGTTGCCCCAAGGGAGCACCTCTCGATTGAAATGTTGTTCGTTTATTTTCTGTAATTTCTTTATCCCAACTAGAGACTATGGAGTCGGCGCAATCAAACCCCGCCTATGTGTTACATCGTTCTGGAAAGGATTCCTGTATTATTGTGGCAAACCACGTCTAATCTGCAAGGTCCCGCCTGCCAGGAGTTCAGAATATAAGAATAGGGAATTCCCACCTTGTAAGTCGCAGCTTTTCAAGATGGGGTGCGAAATTAGGCACCAAATATCCGCAACGATGGAAATGGATTCTGATCGACGCTTAGCGACGCCTAGCCTATTCACATTAATTACAGCACGGCATTCTCCTGCGTCTTTGATAAATAATGCTAAGTTCGATGAGCCGAAAGAGACGAGGTGGAGGCGCACAGCCAAGGGAGAAATGGATCCGGTGAAATAGATGGCGGAGCAGAATGCTGATTGATGTATGATGGAACATAGGTCCCTACTCCCTACTCAGCGTACTAAGCGTAGGTGGGGTGAAGCATATTGGCGGAGCTGGATGGAGGTAGTCGACTATTATCTCCTTGCCCATAACGTTGCGGACCTCCCAATCCTAGTTGTTGTCGACTACCTAAGCGGCCAGTAGGGGTCTGGATTCAGATGCTGCTGGGGTTGTTCTGGCTGTGCTAGCGGGTTTACTGTCATTAGAAGTTTTAGAGCGTTGGCTACTAGAAGACCTAGTCGTATTTTCCCAGTGTTGATTATCTAAAAGAGATGGGTTGCACATGTTGGGTTGTAGAACCAACAAGGACTCCCAACTCCTCTTCGGGGCAAAATCTGCTCTGCCTTACTTCTCGTTAGGCCTCCTCCATGTTGTCATGGTCGCGGCGCCCAACGTATCTCTCCCTTTAAACATACCCCTAGAATTTGCTTGCGGTTATAGTGTGTCACTCCTCTCATTCGTATATCGTTAACTGAAAACTGCGTAGGGAGGATCACTGCTTTGGCTTCTCACGTTCGTGTGCCATACCCTTAGATATAAATAAGACTTTACAGAGAGAGACCATTGCTGGAGAATGAGGATTGAAAGCTTACATTCCGTAACAGAAATGATGCTGGATGCAAATAGATTGCAGTATGAAACCCTGTTTCTAAACCATCCATTCTTCCAGCCTAGTGCAGCCTAACTCAGGCGCGGCCCGTCTAGAGTTCTTTCCATACTTGTAAACTCTGAGGAACGCGATTCTCCAGCCCATTGGATCCTCACTCAGTGTGATTTTTCAGCTCAAATTCCGCTTAGCATAATAAGGGCAAAGATTCCATAGTTAAAATGCACTTTTCATTGTAAATACCAAATGTATGTCAAAGTATCTGTATATCCAGTCCCGTCGCTTTCATCAATCTAAGCCTCTAAGCCTCCAAGCCTCAAGCCTCAAGCCTCTAGGCCATCATCTATCTCCGTTTAACCAAGTGCTGTGTTGCAATAACGTTGTTATTTTTATCTAATTCATAGGCCGTGTAATGCATGCGCTTGTCGAGATCACTCTGATGCTCAGATTCCCTATTTTAACGTTAGTTAATATGTACCTATGAAATATACAGAATGGCGTAAGTAGAAGGGCACATACTTCATAGCAACTGCAGTAGTCTCCTCACTAAATATGCTTGCATTCTCTTCCACAACGTCCACAAAGTCGTCTTTAGCACCTGCAGAAGGAAATCCAGAAGGGCGTGTCCACAAAGTCGTCTTATCTACAATGTGAACATCGAGTGTTCTCCCATTCTTAACCACCTTCCGGATCAGGCTTGCTGAGACAAATCTTGCCGACATCGCTATAGTGCAGAGCCCCCAAGATGTATTGGCAGGTGCTGCTGAAGTGATATTTGTTTTGTTGAGTAGTGTAGTATTTTGTAAAGTATTATAATGGTTGACTGTTCGAAACGGCGATACAGCTGCTATTTGTACCTCTGTAGAGTAAGAATTGTCCTCTGCTGAGGGAGAGGATACAGATAGTTGTTAAATAAAGGATTGATGCCTGTAGACACCCGGGGATTCTCACATCTGAGAATCCATGAGAACCAACGGGTTGGAGAGCAAATTGAAACGGCCTGCAGGAAGTCTTAAAAATAAGGACGAATAGGACACATGGGAAGCAAAGTCTGTTCATAGAGGGCAAACCGCAGCGCGAAGAGCTGCTATAATCAGGTCAATCTACTTCCCTCAAACGCTTTGGCGCCGCAGAGTCCCTGCAACGATTTCACTACTACAAATATCGCTTTTACCATGGGTTGAGAACCAACCGTATCTGCCTTGCACCTTGGCTTTTGGTGCATCGTACGCCACAGACCAGCAGATATGTTCCACTTACCGCCGTGCACTCACCCTAACTCATCAAAGGACACCATACAGAGTTGGTGAGCCGGAACTATCATCTCGCCAGGAGTAGCCCGGCCAAGTCAGAGCAGTTGTTGGTTGCACGGGCATCATCATAATTTGCGCATGTGGCCGCGAAAGACGCCAAGCGCGCGTTTCAATTCGGCGTAGCTTAGCGACCAACCTTGCTTAATACTGTGTACCTATTTCTGTAAATCGTTTTACTAACAACCTGCCCATCGTCTTCAGTAATGGCTGGACTTAGACCTAAGAACCTCCAATTCCTTCGTCAGTCGTCATCATTGCTCTTCAAATGCCATATAACGTTTCATGCAATACGTCGCCGAGCAATTCAGCTTCCAAGGCTTCGGCCGCTCCCACACGTCATCGTGTCCTACCTTTCAAACGGACCTGTACGGTCGCATTGTACGATGGCATCTGACCATTCAACGCCTGCATCTACCCAAAACGAGAGAAATAAGCCAGTGGTAGGTGCAAGACTGGCCAGCGAGTCTGGGCGCCAGTATTCCATTGAATGCGTGCTCCAAGAGAAAGACGATAGACCGGAGAAAGTCTATCTTGCCTCGTACGTGATTGAGTATTCCATCAGCTCCCTGCCCCCAGTCATCCAGCAGGCTTATTTCGTTCTTGAAACACAGCAGAGATGACGGACACAAGTTTGTCCTCAAGGAGATCCCCCCTTCGATGTTTAAGGCAGCCTGCGATATGCAGAGAGACCTCATTACGCACGACCGTAGCCCTTATCTCCGACTCATGCGCGATACTATGCCCGAGGAATCGATCCTCATATATGACTATGCCACCGACCACTTACTCAGCCTCGCCCAGAAGAATATTCCACTCGCTGTGAGGAAACGGATCCTGCGGGATGCCCTTCGTGGTCTTGCAGTGTTGCATGACAAGAATATCGTTCATGCGGGCACGTCCTCTTTCATGAATAACCCCCGCTTACAGCAACGGCACTGACCCTCAATAGATGTCAAAGCAAACAATATCCTAGTTGACTATGAGAACGCTGACGAAAGCATCGTTATAAAGAGTGTTCAGCTTGCTGATTTCGAAGACGCTGCGTATGTGCCTCCTGGTAGTGACATCGTGGGATCTCAGGTTGGCAATCAGCTTTGGCGCAGCCCTGAGGCGCATGCCCAAGGTCCTGTGAATTCACCCTCTGACATGTTTTCTTTTGGGATTGTTGTAAGTTTGCTGCAGCCATTCCCTCCGCACTACACTCCGCTCTGATGTACAGTGTTAAGATACTAATATTTCCTCTTAGTGTATATACGTCCTCTCCCGGACCGTCATTTTTGCCCCGTCTGCCAAAGAGATGGAAGACCCTGAGATGGAGCCTCTTTCTATAATTCTAGAGCGTCAAGTCTCTTATTTCGCCGAACCTGACACATTCGACGCGCTGTTGCGCCACCTCGGCCCCGAGAGCCCGTGGTCCGAGATTTTCACCGTGGTCCGCAGCGGGTTTAACGAGCAGAACCGACGCAAGCCTTTTCGCCTGTGGAAGGTTGACAAACCGGGGTTCGATCAGGACTTTAAGGATCTAGTTGGGGGAATGACGAATTTTGATCCTGCCAAGAGAATTACTGCTCGTGAGGCGTTGGCGCACAAGTGGTTTGCCGATGTTGAGGGCTGAATGGAATGTGTTATTGAATCTTTGAGGCGGCCTAAAAAGCGCATGAGAAGGATGCATCGTGTATATCAATAAAATGGTTGAACCAAGCCCACCTGTTCTCGCAACGGTTCAACTTCTCGCATTAAAAGGGTAGTGGCGATTCCGACAGAGGCGCTCTTCTGTGTCTTTAGTAAATCTTCTAATTGTGACGTGTGCAATGAGACAGGATAACGGGCGAAGGGAGAGATATATTGTTGAGATATTCACTTCATGCATGTCTCACATGCACCGAACATCAGAGCAGGATATTCACCTGCATGCAGTCCAATAGCCGACTGATGCCTACTGTTGCCTATTGAGGCTAGAGGCATATATAAGT
>Ga0209512_1003502_pt1 | contig 14789 bp, 7 predicted proteins | sample frozenSSSSmetaG_FD_184142 | JGI IMG/M metagenome (GOLD analysis project Ga0209512, IMG submission 184142) | Glacier valley bacterial and archeal communities from Borup Fiord, Nunavut, Canada, to study Microbial Dark Matter (Phase II) -... | ecosystem: Environmental > Aquatic > Freshwater > Ice >... | reverse complement strand
GCGCGCGCGCCCTGCATGTACTGCGCCGGCGTGCCGAAGCCGCGGCCGTCGAGCGCCGTCCAGCTGTAGGAGGCGGCGCGCCACTTGCCGTTGTCGAGACGAAGCTGCCAGAACGAATGGATCCGGTTGTTCGCCGGGTCGACGATGTCGGCGTGGCCGTCGCTGCCGGGCGCCGGCACGACGCCCGCGGGCCAGTGCGCGATCACGACCGAAGTGCGCGACTCCTCCGCATCGGGGATCCACAGGCTGCTGCTGTCCGACGGTCCGTAGATCGTCATGGCGGGATCGGACGCGGCCGCGACGAACACGCCGAGGGAATAGGCGCCTTCGGCGATGTTCGGGGAGTAGAGCGACTTCGGCACGACATCGGTGCCGAGGGTGAAGCTTGATGGGCGCGCATTCCACGGCGACGCGTCGCTGAACGGACGAGCCGCGCTGGCGGCCTGCGCGACGACCGCGTTGACGGTCAGGCGCGCCGTGGCGCTGACGACGGAACCGGCGGCATTGGTGACGACGACCGAGAATCCGGCCCCCGAGTCGGCCGTGGTCGTGGCGGGAATCGCATAGCGATTCGTCGTCGCGTTCGCGAGGGGGACGCCGTTGCGCATCCATTGATATTGCAGCGCCAAGGTGCTGGAGGCGGACACGCTGAACGAAGCCGGCTGGCCGGCCGTCGCGACCATCGACTGGGGCTGGGCGGTGATCACCGGCGGCGCCCTCTTGGTCGACGTGACCCTCGTCGCGGACGTGTTGGCGAAGGTCGGCATCGCTGCGCGGGCGTGGCCGGCTGTCGCGGCCATCACCAGAGCCGCGAGCGGCAAGGTCAACAGGGGGAGTCGCAGCTGGGGACGTGCAAGGGAACGACGGGAAACAACGGACATGACATCTCCTGGGCGACCCCGACGGGGCCGAACGACATGGGCGGCGCCGGATTCCTGCGGACGGGAATCGCGGCTTTTGCGGGGTTGAACAGCGACACGCTCCCTCGAAGATGTCGCCAAGGTTCAGGGCCCTTGTCGGCAGGCAGGACGGAAAGCTGAGGGAATTTTTCGACCCGTGGGCCGAAAGCCGCTAGGTGAGTGCCGAACGGTCGGTTTCGCAGAAGACTGCGACTTCGGCGGCGATTCGCAGGAACCAGATCGCGCTAGATGGAAGACCTAGAATTCCGTGGGCGATGGAATGTCGGTCGGTCGGGCTTTGCCAGCCCCGGATCGAACCGTCCTTTGCGACCCCGATGTCGGTCTTCGTGCCTGCTTCCCCATGCAGGTCGCCCGCTTTTGGTGGGTCCGCACCGGCTTCGTCAGCGTTCGGCGGCCTTGCGCGGCGTCGTGCGGAAGATCACCCGTTTCGCGAGCAGCAGGCAGAACACCGAGTTCGTCGCCGCATAGCGCGGCAGCAGGCGCACGGGTTCCTGCGCCAGTCGCACCAGCCATTCGAGCCCGAGGCGACGGGCCCAGCGCGGCGCGCGGAAGCGGGCGCCGGCGATCACGTCGAAGCTGCCGCCTACGCCGATGGCCATGCCGACGCCGAGCCGCTCCCACTGCGTGTCGATGAACGACTCCTGGCGCGGCACGCCCATGCCGACCAGCAGCAGGCTGGCGCCACTGGCGCGGATCGCGTCGGCCCGCCGGGCGGCCTCGCTCGCGTGGAAGTAGCCATCCGCGCCGTCGATGCGCAGGTTCGGATAACGGGCGCGCAGCGCCGCGATCGCGCGCTCGAGCAGCGGCGCCGTCGCGCCGAGCAGGTACACGCCACGCCCTTCCAGCGCGGCGCGCGCGCACAGCGTGTCGACCAGCTCGATGCCCGCGATGCGCTCGGGCAGCCGCCCGCCGAACAGGCGCGAGCACCACACGATCGGCTGGCCATCCGCGACGACCAGCCGGGCGCGTTCGACGAACGACCGCAGGTCGCCGTCCTTGCGCATCATCACCAGCGTCGAGACGTTGACCGTGCAGAGCCAGCCTCGTCCGCCCGCTGCCAGCCACGCGAAGACGCCCTCGACCGTCTCGTCCGCGGTCACCGCATCGAAGCTCGCGTCGAAGATCCTGATGCGCGGTGTCATCGGCCGATGTGCCGGCGCAGCCACATCGCGTCGATGAAGAACTTGGTCGCCCAGTTCGGATACGACAGGCAGGCATAACGGCCCCACACCGGATCCGATCCCTTGATGCCGCCGCGCACGTCGAGGTCGTCGGTCGCGAGGTCCTGGGTCGACATCACGTACGCGAGCGCGCGGTCGACGCCGTCCAGCAGGCGGCGATCGGCCTCGACCGAGAACAACCGCCCCCAGACCAGCGCGAACTGGCAGTTGCCGGTCAGGCAGCAGGTGGCGGACGCGGGTCGCCCGTCGAGTGACACGATGGACGGCAGATGGCCGTCATCTCGCAGCAGCGCCAGCGTCGCGCGGGCGCAGCGGGCCGCAGCGTCGACGTAGCGCGCGTCGCCGAGGAGCAGCCCGGATTCGACGAGTCCGCGCGTCGTGTAGGCGATGGTGTGGGTGTACGGCGCGGTGCCGGCTTCGAATGCGCAGTGATCGAAGAAGCCGCTGGCCTGCTGGGCGTCGACCGCCCAGTCGAGGTTGCGACGCGCGACGGCCAGGCGGCGTTCGTCGAACGCGACCTGGTTCATCCGCAGCAGCGCCCACGCGGTGCGCGTGTTGTAGACGTGCGGCGTGTCGAGGTGCTCGTTGCGCGTCCAGCGCAGGTCGGCATCGGCGATCCCGGTCAGCCAGTCCGCCGCGCGCCGTGCGCCGTCCAGCAGCGCCGCCTCACCGGACAGTTCGTAGCCGCGTACCAGGCCGAACAGCACCTGGCCGGTGTCGAAGACGATGCCGTCCGGACCGAAGCGCGGGTTGCCGAAGGAGCCGTCGTCGTTCTGGATGTCGAGCAGCCAGCGCAGGATGCGTCGGGCCCGGTCGGCGTAGCCAGGGGCGCGATCGTCTGCGAGCCGGAAGAACGTCGTTGCGATGTAGCCGGAGGTTTCGGGATACGACGGTCCCCAGCCGCCGCGCAGCGTGTAGCCGTAGCTCACGCCGCCGTCGGGCGTCGCATCGTGCGCGCGGCACAGCCACGCTTCCGCGGCCAGCAGGTGGCGCTCGGCCGATGCCTGCGGGCTTCGGCGAATGCCCAGGTCGCCCGCGGCCACACGCGCGAAGCTGGCCAACGCTTTCCAGCGGCGTTGGCCTGCGGGAGGGGGCGAAGCCTGGCGATCCAGGGCGAGCGACGTGTCGGGTCGGGCCGGTTCCATCGGGTAGGCGATTTCCGTTCGCTGCGGAGAGACGGGCAGGGCGCGAGACGCCATGTGTCGAAGAGCGGCACTCGTCGGGCAGCCGCCGCTGGGATGGCAGGGGCAATCCGAAGCAACATGCGCGCCACAGCATACCGTCTGCGACGGACGGAGCCTACGCCCCTCGATCGTCGCGCCTGATGACACGTCGTGCCATCGAGATCGCAAGGGTTGCTAGAGTCACGAGTCCCTGAAGGAACTTATGACCTCTCTCTCCGACTTCGCCATCACCCGCCGCTGGCCGGCGGCCCATCCGGACCGGCTGCAGCTCTATTCACTACCGACACCGAATGGCGTCAAGGTCTCGATCATGCTCGAGGAGATCGGGCTGCCCTACGAGCCGCACCTCGTACGCTTCGAGGCGAACGACCAGACCTCACCGGAATACCTGTCGCTGAACCCGAACAACAAGATCCCGTCGATCATCGATCCGGATGGGCCGGGCGGGAAGCCGCTCGCGCTGTTCGAGTCGGGCGCGATCCTGATCTACCTGGCAGAGAAGACCGGCCGCCTGATGTCGACGGATCCGGCGCTGCGCTACGAGACGATCCAGTGGCTGATGTTCCAGATGGCCGGGGTGGGGCCGATGTTCGGGCAGCTGGGCTTCTTCCACAAGTTCGCGGGCAAGGACTACGAGGACAAGCGGCCGCGTGATCGTTATGTCGCCGAGGCGCGACGCCTGCTCGGTGTGCTCGACCGGCGCCTCGCCGATCGCGCGTGGCTCGTCGGAGACGACTACTCGATCGCGGACGTCGCGACCTTCCCGTGGGTCAACAATCTCTATGGGTTCTACGGCGCCGCAGAGATCGTCGGACGTGCCGACTTCCCGGCGGTTGATCGCGCGCTGGATGCGTTCGTCGCGCGACCGGCGGTGGAGCGCGGGCTGAAGATTCCGGATCGAGCAGCGGCCGTCTGAGGACGATTGGCCGTCTGCGGCGCGGGATGTGCCGTAACCAAGGATCGCTGCACGCATGTTCGATCAAACGGCAAAGCTGCCTTTTGACGCGTGGTTGGACGCCGCGAAATCTCACGGCCCTAAAAGGACGTCGATGCCTCCGGCTGCAACGTCGAGAGGCGCGAGCCTGCCCGCATGACGGCCACAAGAGCCACCTGCGCGAGCGCATTGATCATCGCCGATCGACCGAGACAGGCGGGAATAAAGGACGGCGTCTGCCGGTCTTCGACAGTGCGATTCGAGTCCGTCGCGCTGCCGCGCGGGATGTCGCATCCGCGAGGGTCCAACATGGAGCATGGACGGCGCCGTATCGCATGGGCCAGCGGGTGCTTCGCTTTCTGGACGCTCGTGATCGGCCCTGTTCACGCGGAGCCGACGGCGCCTAAAGATGACGTGGAAGCTCGCGGTCGTGAGGAGTTGCGGGAGCGCTTCCAGCACGAGCACATGGACGAGCAGGGCCGTGTGCGTGCGGATCTCGCTGCGGTCGGCCGCCACCACGCCAGTGGCATGCAAAGGGCTCCGCACATCGGCGTCGGGCCCGCAAGACAGCCCTCAGGCGCGCTTGCCACGAGTGCGACGTCACTCGGTTCGCAGTGGCGATCGATCGGCCCGGCTCCCTTGCGCGACAACGGCAAGGGACAGCTGTCGAACGGTACGCTGTCCGGCCTCGTCACCGACGTGGCGATCGATCCGAGTGGACAGACCGACACCATCCTCTACGCCGCGACCGATGCAGGCGGCATCTGGAAGTCGGTCGATGCGGGCACGACGTGGATACCGAAGACGGACCTCATGCCAGCCCTGTCGATGGGCGCCGTGGCGCTGGATCCGTCGGTTCCAACGACGGTCTACGCCGGTTCCGGCAGCCTGTTCAACGTCGGTGACTTCAACGCGGCCGGTGTCTATCGATCCACCGACGGCGGCGACTCGTGGCAGATCCTCAACCCCAGTGCCGTCTTCACGAACGTCGGCATCAACCGCATCGTCGTGCCTTCGTCCGGGATCGTGCTCGTCGGTTCGGCGAACGGCCTGGTGCGACTGACCGCTGCTGGCACGCAGTTCACACGACCGCTCGCCGGCGTGATTTCCGATCTGAAAGTCGACAGCGCCAACCGCAACATCGTCTACGCCGCGGTGTCCGGCAGCGGGATCTTCAAGTCCGTCGATGCGGGAGCCACCTTCCAGGGGAGCGCGTTCTTCTCGCCCCAGAGCAGCGGGCTGCCCGCCGGGCTCGGTTTCGGCGGCATCGTCTTCGCGCAATCGACCCAGCCGAACGCCAATACGTTCTACGCGTCCGCGATCCTCACGGCCGGGCAGCCGCTGCTGTTCTGCGGAGGTCCGTTCCCGAATCCAACGGTGGGTCTCTATACCTCGATCAACGGCGGATCGACCTGGTCGGAAATCAAGCAGGGTCCGGAACTGCCTGCCTCCCTGCAGACGCAGGGCGTGGGCAACCAGACGCTCGGATACGACCAGACGATCGGTGTCGATCCGCAGAATTCGAAGCGCTTCTACTTCGGTCTGCGCGGCATGCACGCGACCACCGACGGTGGCGTGAACGGCCTTCGCGACAAGACCGCGTCGGCGAACTTTCCCTGTCCCAGCGCGACGCTCGACCATCGCATCGACTTCAAAAAGGGGCACTCGGATCACCACGCGATCACGTTCAGCCCGCCGAGCCACTGGCCGCGGCGCTTTCCGGGGCGCCCGCCGTTCCCGACGACCGTCTTCCTGGGCAACGACGGAGGACTGATCAGCACCCTGGACCTCGGCAGTACGTTCGCGTATCTCAACGGCAACCTCGCCACGGTCCTGGTGAACGTGATCGACATGGGTCGCGGCAGCCGCGCCAACAACAAGTACAGCTACGGCACGGCGCAGGACAATGGCCTCTTCGCGCACACGCCGGCGCAGGCGGTGACCGAATGGGGGGAGGGCGCGGACAGCGACGGCGCCAGCGTGGCCGTGGATCCCCTGAATCCGCGACATGCGATCGGGACCGACAACCTGCGCTACTACACCACGTCGGACGGCGCGAACTGGACGGCCAGCGGCGCGCTGCCGGGCGGCACGTCCCCGATCGTCTTCGATCCCAACGGCCGCAACGCCTATGCGGTGCTGGGCCTCCAGCTCGTGCAGAGCCGTGACGCCGGCGTCTCCTTCGCACCGATCGGGACGTTTCCGTCGGGCGTCGGTGTCATCGCACAATCGCCGGCAGATTCGAAGACGGTCTGGCTCGCGCTCGGCGATGGCACGCTCGCGTCGACCAACAATGCGCTGGCTCCCGGACCGCCGACCTGGACGGTCCCGAACGGGCCTTCCGGCCAGGGGATTGCCGCGCTGGCCGTCGACCCCACCGATATCCGCGCGCTCGTTGCGGTCTTCCCGGGGTTCAGCGGCATCGATGCGACCCGAGCCGCGACCCGTGCCGCGACCCGTCACGTGTTCCGGTCCACCGATGCGGGGGCGACATGGTCGGACATCAGCGGCGTGCCGGGCGGAGGTCTCGCGAACCTGCCCGACTTGCCGTTCTATGCCGTCGTCGTCGATCCGCTCACGACGCCGCACGCCATCATCGTCGCCGGCGACGGGGGCGTCTTCCAGTCTCTCGATGCGGGTTCGAGTTGGCAACGGCTCGGCACCGGTCTGCCGGCGATCCAGGTCAAGTCGATGGTGCTCGACTTCAACGTGCGGCCCGAGGTCCTGCGGATTGGCACCTGGGGTCGTAGCGCGTTCGAGCTCGTCTCGCCATCCACCCTGGTGAGCGGAAATCCGCATCTGATCCAGGGCAACTGGGGCACGACGGGCAACTTCGAAATGCTCGCGCCCCAATGGGATCGGATCGGCCAGTTCTTCCGCGACAACGACGACGCGCAGTTCCCTTGGCATGCGCCGCGCGATTTCGCCTACCTCACGGTGCCGGGTCAACTCAGCCAGACGCCTCGCGCGGCCACGTTCCTGCAGAGCCGCTTCAAGGGCGATGGCATCCACGGAAACTTCGAGACGATCGTCCGGGTGGCGCCGCCGATCGCGACGGTGTCCGATCACCTTGACTTCTGGTTCTTCGATTCAGGTGCGCTGCGCTGGAACGGTCCGTTCCCGATCGTCCCCGACAACGTCGCGATCAACGGCGTCACCGGCGATCCGACCTTCCTTCAGAGCAACTGGGGCACCAACGGAAACTTCGAACTGCTCGTGCCCCACGGCAACATGATCGGCGAGTACGTCCGCAACAACGACGATCCCGCGTTCGCCTGGCACTTCCTGCGCGCCTTCGGCTACCCGGTCCGTCCGAACGAGATCGGCCCGACGCCGCGGGCCGTGACGTTCATCCAGAGCTCGTTTAAAGGCGACGGCGTGCACGGCAACTTCGAAGCGGTCGTGCGCGTTGCTCCGGCGCTGGCGACCAACCCGGACACGCTCGACTTCTTCTTCCTTGACAGTCGTACCGCGCGATGGAATGGGCCGTTCCCGATCGTTGCCGACGGACAGCCTATCAGCGGGGTCACCGGCGATCCGGTGTTGATCCAGAGCAACTGGGGGACGAACGGCAACTTCGAACTGCTCGTCCCGCAGGGCAATGTCGTAAAGCAATACGTCAGGAACAACGACGATCCGCAGTTCGCCTGGCACCACCTGCGCGACTTCGGCTATCCGGCACCGCCCGGACAGATCGGTCCGACACCGGCCGGCGTGAGCTTCATCCAGAGCAGTTTCAAAGGCGACGGAACGCATGGCAATTTCGAAGCCGTGGTCAGGGTGGCTCCCGCCTTCGCCAGCGAGCCGGATCACCTCGACTTCTGGTTTCTCGACAGCCGCACGAGCCGTTGGAACGGCCCGTTTCCGCTCGCGGCGGTGGACTGACGGGCCGGCCGTCTCACGCTTGCCGTCACTTCGCGTATTCCAGGAGCACGAGGCGGAGATCGTCGGCCAGCGCGGCTCGCCCGGGGCCCTTACGCGATGCATCGAAAGTCAGCGTCAGGCGCAACGACGACGCGCCCGTGGGGACCGGCGCTTCGGCGTAGACGGGCAGCAGCGTGGTCGCGTTGTCCCGTTCGCGCGCGCCGATCGTCGGCGCCGGTAACACCGCGAGTACGCGCCGGTTCGCGTCGACGAAGGCGACGTCGAGATGCGCGAGGGCGCCGGAGTCGCGGAAGCCGCCGACGATCGCGGACAGCTGGGCCTTCACGCGTCCGCTGTCGATCGCCTCGCGCCACGACGCATCGATCGCGATGTCCTGACGGATCGCGCTCGGCCGTGCGACATCGGGCGACGCGCCAGGGCCGCCGCCGAACAGGTTGGGGCCACGCACGTCTGCACCACCGGGACCTTCGGGCGGCAAGTCGATGTCGCGACCGTAGGCGAGTCGCGCGACCGGCGCAAAGCCTTCGACCGCGTGCCATCCCGGGAACGTCGAGGCCGCAGTCGGCGCGTCGTCGGCGCCCGGATCGACGATCAGGTTGTCGCTGTTGCGCGCGGCCTTCGATGCTTCCCACGCGACGCTGACGGTCGGCCGGTCGCCGCTAATCTTTGGCGTGACGGCGATCGCGAAGATGCCGCCGGCCGTTGCGTTCGCAAGGCTCAGTCGCTCTCCCCCTTGATCTGCGACGCCGTCACCGACGACCTTGCCCGTGGCGTCGAGTAACTGCACGTGCACCTGGTCGCCAGCAAACCGGATCGCCGTGTAGGCCCGATCCGCGACGAACAACCAGTTCTCGGGAAACCCGAGCTCGCGCTCGATCGGGCCGCCCGGCTTGATGATGTCGTCGATGCTCTTGAGCACGACGTTGCGCGCGATCGTCAGGTCGAGGCGCACGCCGTTGTTCAGCATGTAGTGTCCCGCGCTGCCGCTGACACGAACGAGGTACCAGGTGTCCGGGTTCAGCGGAACCTCGAGCGACGACGCGCCGCAAGCCCCACTGGTGAGGCGACGCAGCAGCGGCCCGGGCACGTTGGCGAAGAGGGAGTGGTAGACCTCGAGGGTAATCTGCGAGTCGTTGCCGTAGATCTTCACGGTCGACGTCGACTTGAGCTTGGACGACTCGGGCAACGTCGGCACAACGCCGCGCACGAGGTACCAGTCCACGTCGCTGTCAGAGTGCAGCGTCGCGGCGATCGTCACGCGCGGATCGTCGATCAGAGCGTTGATCCGCCCAGGCGACGCGAACCCGTGCGTGAACAGCGGCTTCGCGGTCGCGGCCGTTTCGTTAGGCTCGTACGCGTCCGGCGCGTAGCTGTCGGACGAGAACGCGATGTCGAGGTTGTACGCATTCACGTCAGCGGCCTTCAGTCCGAGCCGCAGCGGTCCGCCGGGGACGCGATACACCACGCTGTGCCCACCTCCCGCGAGCGGCTGGTCGCTGCCCGCGACGACGGCCGGCACGCCGCACGAGCCGGCCACCGGGTCGAGGCTGTCGATGACGATCGGCGCGAGTCCGGTGGGCGCGGCCATCGTCACCGTCATTTGCCGGCCGCCCGGCGAAACGAACTGGAAATAGTCGCGATCGCGGCTGTCGAGATTGAGGTTGGTGAACGTGTAGCGCGGCTGCGGGCCGAAGATGGTCGCGCTGCTAGCCTGGTCGTTGCTCTCGAATGCGTCCTTGACGATCGGCGACGCACCTGCGGCGCGCCGGACTGCGGCATACGCGTCGATGCGGCGCGTGACCACGCCCGTGCCGGGGCGCGCCGTGTCCCTCAGGATCTGCGCGACCGCGTCGTGGTTCAGGTCGGGGGCAACGGCCTTCATCATCGCGACGACACCGGCCACGAACGGCGCGGACGCACTCGTGCCGCCGAAGGTGTTCGGCGAGACCGGAATGCCGAAGGCGAAGGATTGCGGCAGCGGCGTGATCCCCACCGTACTCGGGGGATAGGCCATCACCGGCAAGGTGGTGGGCGCGAATACGGCGACGTGGTCGCCGAAGTTCGAGTAGGGCTGCGGCCCGCTCCCGCCGTTGATCAGCGCGCCGACGCAGATCACGCGGTCCTCGATGCACGGATGCACGAAGTTGTCCGCGCCGACATCGAAGCCGACGGAGGGCGTGTTGGGCGGCGAGTTGTCGGGCGGTCGTCCGTTGCCTGCCGACGCGACGAAGACCGTCTTGCCGCCGCCCCCGACCTCGTCGTCGTAGGGGTTGTCGTCGCGATCGTCGATGCGGCAGCTGACGTTGCAGTCGCCGCCGAAGCTCATCGATACGACGTCCGCGCCCCACGCAATGGCCGTGCGGAGCGCGCGGTTGGTCTCCTCGCGCGATCCGTTGACGCGCAACAGGATCGGATCGGCCACCTGCCAGCCGGTGCCGATGCCGCCGCGGCCGTTGTTGCCGACGCCGACCGCGGAGCCGGTCGAGCCGGTACCGTGCCAGAAGCACGGGTTGCCGCCGCCGCAGCCCGGACCCGGGTTGGTCCCGTCGGCGAAGTAGTCCTTGAAGTCGATGTCGTACTGAATCGGCTTGCCGCCGGCCGGGAAGTCGCTGTCCGTCCCGAGCGGCATGCCCGACGAATCGAGATAGAAGCCGCCGTCGATGATCGCCACCTTCGTGCGACGCACGATGCCGTGCGCCGCGATGAACTGCCACGCAAGCGTCGCGTTCGACTGATTCTTCGTCGGATCCGTGCCGTAGTCGGCGTACGCCGACGTGGAGAAAGCGTTATCGACCGTCACCGGAGGCCCCTTGCGAGTGACTTCCTGCGTGGCGAACAGGGTCGTCGGGAAGGTGACCTGATGGCCGCGATAGATGTACGAGGCCGACACACGAAAGCCCGCGACCTTCGCGTCGAGCAGCGTCGCGATAGTGCGAAGGCCCCGATCGGACGAGAACGCAACGCGCCCGACAAGCTGCACTTTCGCGGCGTTGTCCGCCATCGCCGCAACGTTCGCCTTCGCCGGATCGATCGCGACTTTCCACTGCGTCGGCGCACGACGCGCGTCGGACAGCACGATGCCGAGCTCCTTCGGCGCCTGGGGGATCGTATCGTCGTCGACGATGGTCCCCCCGACCCGAGCGACGAACGCTTTCAGATCGGCCGTGTCCTTGGGCTTGACGAGAATGATGTCTTCTAGGAATTCGCTTTGAACGCCCTTCTCGTCGCGGGAAGCTGCAACGCGTTGCGGGACGCCCGCGCCTGCGAGGGTCGTTTCGGCCGGGACGACGGCAGGATCGACGCGGGATTCGAAGGTCGTGGGTGGCGCCGCATCGATGGGACCGGTCCTCGGGGCGCAGGCGGCCATCAGGGCGGCCGCGAGCAGCAGCGGGACGACGCGCAAGAGCGCGTGGCGTTCGTGGCGGATGCGGGTGGACATCTCGAACTCTCCTTTCACAACAAAGCCGCAAGTGCGCCGGAAGCGCGAGACGCGGGCGGAAGGTGCGAGGGGCGAGCGACGACCGCCCACGACTGTCCGTGCTCACGGGCCGCACCTCACTCCGGACTAGCTACAGCGCAATGCGATGGTTCCTTGCGCCCAGAACCCCGACCCCCGGCACTCGGTACCGGCCGCTGCGCCGGTCGTGCAAGGAAGAACAGAAACTGGGCCCGGATCCGGCCACGCATGCCACTCAAGGGGAAATGCGGAAGAGGGCGATGACCATCAATTGCTTCGCAGCCTTGTCGGTCGGACGACCGACTTGCAATTGTTCACGCGCCGGAGTGGAGCACCGGTACAAGGCGCTTTACGGCCCTGGGGTGGACGCTCGACGAAGATCGTGTCGCTGTCTGACAACGACGAAGCGTTAGCGCGTCAGGCCAAATGGGCCTCCGGCCTCGATCGCCCGCCGATTAGGCGGGTCGTGCGCGGATACATTCGAGCCACGCGGTGAGCTTCGGCCGGTCCGCGATTCCGACCCTCGCGTCGTACGCCTCCAGAAAGCTCTTCTGGATGTCGGCCGCACTGGACGCGTCGCCGGCGAACCACCGTCGGGTCGATAGATCGCTTTCCATCCAGTCAAGATGGTTGCGCAGTTGCGGATTGCCGAGCGTCTTCAGCACCTTTTCCGAGATTGCCTTGGCGACGGGTTTCGCGAAGAACGGCGTCGACCCTTTCGGCAGGCGCTTGAAAACGAGGTCGACTTCATCAACAGTCCTGAGTGGGTCGAAGAGGTTCGCGAATCATTGCTGTGCCCGACGTGAGTCGGCCACGCCGCTTCATCAACGTAAAGCGCCCAGATCGATCGATTTCGCCGCGTCCCCGTCCGGTTGGAACACGAAGCGATCGATGACCCATCGACCCGCTGTCTTCGTACCGTTTGCTTCGACCGTCCCGCGCCCGTTCGAACCGCTGATGTCGTAACGGATCGACGCGGTGCCGCCCGAACCGACCAGGTTGACCGAACCCGACGGCGTCGTGCTCGTGACGGGCGAGCCCGTGACGGCGACGACCCGCGGATCGGCCTGCACCGCGGCCCAGGTCGTCTCGTAGACCTCGCCATGCTTCATGCCGACCATGACGACGACCACGATCGCGCCGAACAGCACGCCGAAGCCGGCCAGGAGGATCGCGACGAACTTGAACAGGCGCCGGTTGCCGGCGCGGTTCTCTTCCTCGTGGCGCGCGCGGCGCACCGGATCCGGACCACCGCCAGCGACGCCGCGTGGCGCGAAGCCCGTCGCGGCGATGCGCTGGACAACGGCGTCGGCGTCGCGACACCAGAACTGCACGTTGCGCCGATCGACCGTGTGGACAACCTCGAACCCGCCATACCCGAAGACGCCCCGCAAGGGCTTGAACGCGACCACCTCGCGCGGGCTGAAGGAAATCGATCCGATCGGCGTCGTAATGGACAGGTCGTCCGCGCGGGCCCGCAGCTTCACGAACGAGCCCGACGCCTTGCGCGCGCCGATCCAGACACTGCCGCTTGTCTCGAACTCCGTCTGCCACGCGTTGCCTTGTTCGTCCATCCACAGTGCTCCGGCTCGTGCAATACGATCTCGACGCGCGGTTCGCCGCAGGATACTGCGCGACACGCTTGCATCGCCGGCTGATCAAAACCTCGGCCACGCATGTTTCATCCTCCGCCGTTCGCGCCCTGGTCGCCTGCCCGTGTCCAAGTCGATCGGGTCGGCCTGCTCGCTGCGATGTTCGCAGCGCCTCTCGCCTGGGGCGGGCTTGAAGCGCTGTTCGTGAGGGCAAACGAGCGGAGCTCAATTGCGATGCGCGTCGCCTCGATGAGGCCGATGACGACCCGCGACCATCGCGAGGATGTGCGCGCGTGTGATGCGAGGATCAAGGCGTTTTGACCTGGTCCCGGCCAAATGCTGTCGGTCGCGAGCGGCAGCTTTTGGGTACCAGCGCACGCACCCCAACGTGTTCCAGCGGGCCGAAGGCGTCGGCGACTGGCGTTCTCGTGGTGACCAGGCAGTACGGCGATATAGGTGGCGTTGTTGCATCGAGGAAATGACAGGGTGAAAGGGCGCGCGTTTGCAAGGTTGTCGCGCGGAAGCTGCGGGACTCGAAGGTGCGCAGCAGCCCGGACGTCGCGAGGTTTGCCGCTCACCGATGTAGCATTCCGTTCCCGTCATGACGCCCCGATGGGGCTTGCAGAAACCGATACATTGGGCGATCTAAGGAACTCTGTCATGAACATTGGAATCATCGGGGCCGGTCACATCGGCAGTGCGCTTGCCATGCGGCTCGGCAGCCTCGGCCACTCGGTTTTCATTGCCAACTCACGCGGCCCCGGATCATTGGAAGATCTCGCGCAAAAGACCGGCGCCAAGCCGGTGACGGCCCTGGAAGCGGCCCGCCATGGCGAGATTGTCGTGGTCACGATCCCATTGAAAAACATCCCCGACCTGCCCGAAGACCTCTTCGAGGGCGTTGGCGCAGGCGTACCTGTCATCGACACGAGCAACTACTACCCCTTGCTGCGCGACGGCCGTATACCGCAGCTCGAAACTGGTGACCTCACTGAAAGCGAATGGGTGCAGCAGCACCTGGGTCGCCCGGTCGTCAAGGTATTCAACAACATCTACGCCGACCATCTCCAGAACAAGGGCCTGCCCACCGGCACGCCTGGCCGCATTTCATTGCCGGTGGCTGGGGACGATGCGGCAGCCAAACAAAAGGTGATGCTTGTAGTTGAGGAGCTGGGCTTCGACGCCGTGGACGATGGCAACCTGCATGAGTCATGGCGACAGCAGCCCGGAACGCCTTGCTACGGAGCTGACCTGCCCGCCGACGAGCTGCGCGAGCTTTTCGCGACGCTGGGCACCCATCGCACGGAAGCACAGCATCGTGAATACTTGTCCAACCACGCCAAACAGGAGCAAGCCATGGCTGCGGCACAAGGCATCAAGTTAAAGTAGTTTCGGACCCATCCGTTCCCGAGTAGAGCGGCTCCCGGCCACTTCCCGTCATCCAAGCTGCCAGAGAACCGCCTCGCCAACGACCGGTTTCAAAATACAGCCGCCGCGGCCAGAACAGGCCCATTCTCCTAAGCGGTCGCCCACGGTCTTGCTGCACTGATCGGCATCCGATGCAAGCGGTACGTCCGCAGTTCGATCAGCCGAACCGGAACGGCCGACCCGCTTTTGACGTGCCAGTCTCAACTGC
>Ga0209512_1003501_pt1 | contig 14791 bp, 12 predicted proteins | sample frozenSSSSmetaG_FD_184142 | JGI IMG/M metagenome (GOLD analysis project Ga0209512, IMG submission 184142) | Glacier valley bacterial and archeal communities from Borup Fiord, Nunavut, Canada, to study Microbial Dark Matter (Phase II) -... | ecosystem: Environmental > Aquatic > Freshwater > Ice >... | reverse complement strand
GGGCGGCTAAGCCCATTATCGCATGCATTGCCAGCGGACCGTTATTCAGACCGTGCCATACTCCGACCATGGATTGCTCCGATCCCCGGCGGACCCGATGACCGCCACGAGGCCAGACATGACGTCATCGACAGGCTCGGCTGTCACCGGCAGGCCCGTTGCTCTCGCGATAGTGCTCATTGTTACCGGGTCGATCGGGTGGTACGCCGCCTTCCGGCTGATCCTCGACAAGATCGAAGTGCTCGTCAACCCGCAGGCCGACCTCGATTGCAACCTGAGCATCCTCGTGCAGTGCGGGGTCAACCTCGGCTCAGCCCAGGGTGCGCTCCTGGGCTTTCCCAACCCGATCATCGGCCTTGGCGGATTCGTGGCACCCATTGCGGTCGGAGTGGCCCTACTGGCCGGTGCGCGCTTCGATCGATGGTTTCTGATCGCCTTCAACGTGGGAGTCACCTCCGCGCTCGGCTTCTGCATCTGGCTGATGTACCAGAGCATCTTCAACCTGGGAACCCTGTGCCCGTGGTGCATGGTGGTCTGGGCGGCCACCATCCCCATGTTCTGGACGGTGACTCTCTACAACGCGCGGGAGGGTGTGTTCGGGGCGCGCGCACTTGCCCTGGGTCGTCTGTACGGCTGGGTTCCGGCCATCGCGATCGGCAGCTACATCGTGGTCGCGATCATCGCGCAGTTGCGGTTGGATGTGCTCTCCACACTCTAAACGGGGCAGCCCGGAAACCCGTAGTCGGTCGCGTCCGTCTGGGGCCGCGTGTTCGGGTACCACCCGAGGTGAATGACCCGTTCAGTACCGAATCGATAGGCGCTCGTGTCGTCTTGAATCGTGAGCGCGAATCACGGCGCCACCACCGCACGTTACGACCGCGACCTCCGGTACCGGTTCCGGGCACGGACGGCGTAACGGCGCATCCTGCCGTAGACACGGCGAGCAGGCGCGCTCCACCGAAATGTCCTCGTATTCAGGAGGGCGTCGATCTCTGACTGTGGAGCGGGAATGCGATGGTCTCCCAGCTTTTTCTGGAATATGGGCTCACCGATCTTCGCGGCAAGCTCGCGTGCCGCATCCAGGGCGACGTAGGCGTACCGCAACTGCTGCCGCGTATCGGAGAGCGCTGCCTCGGAGTCTCCGAGACGCCGTTCGAGCTCGACGGCAGCGTCTCGCTCAGTCGAGCTCGACTCCATCGACTGCCATGCCAATTCGCGAGCGGTGACGGAGGTCGCCTCCGAACGCTGCCAGGTTCGCATCCGATCGATGGTCTGGGCAAGGTCAGGAGGCAGGAGGGCAGCCGGCGTTGGACGCTCGAACTCGGCTGTCGAGAAAACACCGTCGCCACGCAGCACTGACGCCACCTCGTCCCACCACAGGGCCGACTGCCGACGCACACGTGGTGCGACCTGGAGAGCGCTTGCCCGTAACGGGTCACGATCGCGCCAGGCCGACGCCAAAGCCTGGGCAGCATGGCCCGATTCGAGGGCGCTGGAAGGCAGAGCGAACTCGGATAGACCAAAGTGGTCAAGCGCGCCCCCGATCTTGACCGCGGTGTATTCATCGACGCTGATCCCGACCGTGGGAACACCAGCCGACGCGGAGAAGACGATCGGGTGGTACCGGGAGGAGATCGAGAGACTCGCCCGGCGGGTCACGAAGGCGACCTGGCGGGGGGTCAACATCGGCAGCGAGTGCACGCGCTTCGTCGTCATTCTCCGCGCAATCGCATGGTGGGCGGCCTGGTCACCATCGTCGGAGCGGCTGACAGAGCCCTGGTGGGGCACGAACACGATGTCGAGGCCGGAGACATCTGCAGCCTCATCGAGGAGTCGGGCGAACGATGTCGCGTAGAGATCGAAATCCACCAATCCTGCGACCGGAGCCACGGTCACGACGCAGTACTCCGGCGGTAGGTCGTGCTCGAGGGGGGCCTCCGCCAGCCAGATCGCGTCATCTGGCGTCGATCGGAGCATTCGATCGGGCAACCCCAGTTGGTGCGCGATGTCGAGCGAATCGCGCTCACGCACCCCCACGAGCGACGCGGAGCCCAGAAGTTCAGCGAGAAGCTGCCCGTCGCGCGCGTTCAGCGCGGGGCCGAGCGTCTGCCCCGACACGACCACCGGCTTACCCTTCGCCGACGCGATGGCCACCAAGGCACTTCGGTCGTAGACGTGCTCGTGCCACATGGCTGACAGGTTGCCGCCCCCCGCGACCACGAGTCCGTCGGCGTTTGCGATCGCTGCCAGGATTTGCGCGGCCGGATCTGCCGAAGGGGGAATCCGGCCGCTGTGCGCAGCGGAGATCACCACCGCTCGGCGAGCCTCTCGGGCCTCGAGATTCATCGCGGAGGTGAACCCCAATCGGGCAATAGAGCGAAGGCCGTACCGTGCGGAGGTCTCGCGGGGCGACCCCGAAATCAGGGCGGACACCTCGATATCGCGGTCCGCTAGCTCATCGACGAGTGCCTGTGTCATAGCCTCGTCGCCGATATGCATCTCACCGGCGACGGCTCCGATGTCCCCCGCTACGACGACTCTCACGTGCGCTTACCGACTGCCGTGCCCATCAGTGTCTCCCTCAGGGAATCCGTCGAAGCAGCCAGCGAATGCCATCGCGCAACGTGGTCGCGCGCACGCCCGGCCAGAGTGCGTGCGAAGGCTCGGTCATCGAAGAGTCTGCGCATTGCTGTGGATGCCGCGTGCAGGTTCGGCTCTGCCCAGATGGCGTGCGGGTTGTAGGGCTCAGCTCCCGGCCCCACCTCCACGATTGTGTGGGGGATCAAGATCGAGGTTGTGGGAGTCATGAATTCCAGGTTGCCGGAGTATCCCGTCGCAATCGTCGGGGTGCCGCGAGCCATCGCGTCCGCGAGATTGAGTCCGTAGCCCTCCGAACGATGCAACGAGACGTAGCAGTCGGCGAGCTCGATCATCGCTTTGATCTGGCTCGAGGACACGTAGTCGTCGAAAAATAGCACATCCGAACGCCCTGCTGCGAACGAACGAGTGCGTTCGGCATCGGCAACGCGGAGACCAGAGTTGATGGATTTGACGATGAGACGGACCCCGTCATCGGGACCGAAGGCCGCCATGTACGCACGGATCACCCCGCCCGGGTTCTTGCGCTCGCAAACGGACAGGTAGTCGAAGTTCGTCAAGAAGACGAAGTCCGATTCCGGCATGCCGAGGCTGCGCCGAGTGAAGGCTGTCGGCTGGTCCGGAATCTCGATCGGGAGCCGTATCAAGCGCACCGGCTTGTCCGTTATCCTCTGGATCGCCCTCCGCGTGAACTCGCTGGCGGCCCACACCTCGTGTACCAACGCCAGAGACCGACCATAGTGACCCGGGAACTCTTCGAGCTCCCAGAACCACAGACCGACGTGCTGACCACGCAGCTTCGGGAGTTCCAAGCGATCGCTGAGGCTCGGGAGGATGTCTGCGTTCACACACGTGATCACGTTCTCAAAACCGACGGTGTCGCGAACATCCCGAACCGCGGCATGGCCTTGGCGGGACGTGCTGGACAGCGTCGTACCGACGAGTTCCATCGGAAGCCCGCAGGCAGCGACCGCATCGGCGATTCTTCGGCCGGCTTCCCCGATGCCGAGCTCTCCACGGGCATAGGCGATAACACTCCAGCCGAACGTTCTTCTCTTCGGAGTCTTGGACTGATGGGCGCGCGGAGATCGACGGAGGTAGCGTCGCTCCGGAGCTGGGTTCATATCGCCGAACCACCAGTCTTGAAATGATTCGGCATCGCGGTCTAGGGGATCAGGAAATGCATGCTGCAGGTCGGGCCGTGTGTTCCACCTGATCCACTGAGCCGGGCATATGCCGACAGAGGAGTCGTAGAGCCACGACACGAAGGCCCGCGGGTCTTCGATTGCGTCGAGAACGGGAGGAAAGACCGCCAATTCGCCGACCAGGGATCGGCGCGCCACGCGCCGGATCTCAGAAGTCAGAACGAAGCCACCGGGCAACGTCGCCAGTCCGTAGGGCGCATGACGCAGGCGAGAATGCTCGAACTCGTCCAGTTCATCTTTGTAGGCGAGACACAGGGCCCGAAGCTCGGGGGCGTCGCTGAGCAGCACGCGAGGTCGGCCGCCCTGATGCTTCGACAGCATCCAAGGAACCTCCGGGTCGAACCCGCTGAAGTGGAAGAATCGCAAGGGACTATCCCCGGCTCGCCAGTCGGATGGGCCACCGCTGATCGACCTCTCATGGAGATTCCAGTACGCCGCGTTGAGACCCGGGTCGCGGGAAATGACGGTGGGAAAGAGCGAGGGCAGCCAATCCGCCCATCGCTGATCAGTGAATAGCGCATTCTCGACGTCGACGATCGCGTCACGTGTCAATCGCTCGTGCCACCAGACAAGGAAGGGACGAGCCCCATGCCCCACCGCAATGAAGCCCAGGTTGTACATCCCCGCTTGCATGATCGAACGCTCGCTGAGAGCGAATCCGTCGCGCGGTAGGGGATGCAATGCGTGCGGAGTCACGACTATCGACCGGTCACGAGCAGTCTCGAAGATATCGAATAGCGGCGCATAGATCCGGATGTCCGGATCGAAATACGCCACGGCAACCGACGTGTGCAGAAGCGTTGAGAGCAGCGCAGCCTTCAACGCCGTCGAGAATTCCACTACGTCGTAGATGAGCATCATGAAATGGAGCTCGCGCAGTTCGATCCCGAGGTCCGTTGGCAGCAGAACAGTCCCGACGCCCGCGGTGGAACGGTCCCGCTCATCCCCGTCGACGATGAGCGTCACGAAGTCGACACCCGCATTGTTCTCAACGAACGACCGCTTCAGAACTCTCGCCTGGGCCAGGTAATTGCGGGCGACGATCGTCGTCGCCGTGAACTCAGTCATCGTTGGTCAGTCGTGCCCGCGTCGGCACTAGAACCAGAGCGCGAGTTCCCGCGCTGCGGACTCCGGAGAGTCGCTGCCGTGCACGAGGTTCTGCTGTACCGAAAGTCCCCAGTCCCGACCGAGATCGCCACGGATGGTGCCGGCCGCAGCCGTCGTCGGGTCGGTGGTGCCAGCGAGCGAGCGGAACCCCTCGATCGCGCGGTTCCCGGCTATCCGGAATGCGACGATCGGCCCGCTCTGCATGAACTCGACCAGGGGCTCGTAGAACGGCTTTCCGCGATGTTCTGCGTAGTGCTGTTCGAGAAGGTCCAGGTCCGCTTGCACGAGCTTGACGTCGACGAGTTGGTAGCCCTTGGCCTCGATGCGGCGCAGTATCTCTCCCGTGAGGTTGCGAGCGACCCCATCGGGCTTGACGAGCACGAGTGTTTCTTCAACCGCCATGGGATTCCTCCGGTTCGGTGGCGCTACGCCAGTCCGCGTTGCCGGTCGATCTGTCGGCCCTTGACGAAGCAGTAGACCCAGATTCCGACGAACACGGCACCCACAACGTACATGACGGGTAGCAGCATGCCGGTGGCGATCAGCACGGCCTGCAGCACCCACCCCACCCAGATGCCCCACGGGTAGCGCAGCAGGCGGCCCGCCATCAGCAGGATGACGATGAGCACCGCGCCCCCGCCGAGGGCGATTGGAGCGGGCAAGACCTCCAGGCCGAACACGGTCAGGCTGACGAAGAAGACGAGCATGGCCTCCAGCACGAGCACGATCGAGAGGAGGGACTCGGACGTGCTGCGCACCCGGCGGGCCGGGCGCGGTGTCGGCTCGGCCGCGATGCTCACGACTTCCACCGCTCGGCGGCCGCGAGAGCCATCGCCTCGCCGACGAGAGTGATGGAACCGGTGACCACCACCGCGCGGCGGGGTGAGTCGGATGCCCATTCGCGGGCATCCCGAATCGCCTCCCCGAGCGTCTCGTATTTCAGCAACGTGGAGCGCCGGGCCGGACCGGCCTCGGCGATACTGCCTACCAAGTCGGCGAGCTGCTCGCTGGGGATTGCCCGGTCGGAGCCGGATTGCGTCACATAAAAACGGTCGGCGACCGGTGCGAGCGCCGTCACGATCCCCGCGGCATCCTTGTCTTGGAGAATGCCGAGCACGACCGCTATCTCATCGAACGTGAAATACGTGCCGAGGGCCGCGGCGAGTGCGCTCGCGCCGTGCGGGTTGTGCGCGGCATCGACGATCACCGTCGGCTCGATGCCGATCAACTGCAGGCGCCCGGGGGATGTTGCCGTCGCCAGGCCCTCCGCCAGAACGTCGCCCACCAAGGGCTGCGTGCCCCCACCGAGGAAGGACTCCACGGCCGCCACCGCGAGCGCCGCATTACGACCCTGGTGATCGCCGAACAGCGGGAGGAACAGGTCGCGATACGTGCCCGCGAGGCCGCGGATCGAAACGAGCTGCCCGCCGACCGCGACGCTGGCTGATTCGAGTACGAAGGCGGCATCCTCGACGGCGATGCTCGACTCGGTGAGCTCCGCAGCGCGCGCGAGCTCGGCCAGGGCATCCGGAACCTGCTTCGCCGACACCACACTCGCAAGTGGTTTGATGATGCCCGATTTGGTGCGCGCGATAGCGGCGACGGTCGAGCCCAAACGCTGGGTGTGGTCGAGAGCGATGGGGGTGAACACGGCTACCTGCCCGTCGCCGACGTTGGTGGAGTCCCATTCCCCACCCATCCCGACCTCGACCACCGCGACGTCGACCGGAGCATCTGCGAAGCTCGCGAACGCCAAAACCGTGAGGGCTTCGAAGAAGGTCAGCGGAACGTCGCCCGCTACGAGCAACTCGGCATCGACGATGTCCAGGTACGGCTCGATGTCGTCCCAGTTCGCCACGAGAGCGCGATTCGAGAGCGGGATTCCGTCGATGACGATCCGCTCATTGACGCGCATGAGGTGCGGTGACGTCATCAGTCCGGTGCGCAGGCCGTAGGCGCGCAGGATGCTCTCGATCATGCGACTCGTCGAGGTCTTACCGTTCGTCCCCGTGACGTGCACGATGGGATACGAGCGTTGCGGGTCGCCGAGCAGCTCGACGACGCGACGGGTGGGGGCCAGCCGCGGCTGCGGGGCCGACTCGCCGACGCGCGCCAGAAGCCGTTCGTAGACCCGGTCGGCATCTTTTTGATACTCGGTGTCTTCCAGCTCGTATCCCGAGTCATCATCGAGGTTCGTCCCCTCGTTGCCGTCTGCGAAGGGGCTGAGGTCGGCGAGCGGGTTCACGGGCTCCCGGTCCTCGTCGTAGGGGTCAGACATTCACCGCGCCCGCTTTCGCAATATCAATGACCAGTACACCAGCGTTGGAGTACTTGCCGCTGGCAACCACCGTGCGTTGCGCGCCCGCGGGCGAGTGCAGCGCTGCGTGCGTCTCGGGATCGGCGGAGTGCCGGTATTCGGATTGAACCGCGAGGGTCTCGGCCGCGATGCTCGCCTCGAACGCGCGCAGGCCCTCGAGGTCGCTGCGGTCAGCCGCCGTAACAAAGAGCACGATACGGTCGCTCACCTGCAGGCCGGCGCCCTTGCGGGCATCCTGTATGGCACGGATCATGTCGCGGGACAGCCCCTCGGCTTCGAGCTCGGGGGTGAGTGCGGTGTCGAGGATGACGAACCCGCCCCCGTCGAGAAAAGCGATTGCCTGGGCCGGATCGGCCGCGACCATCTCGAGTTCGTACTCACCTGTTTCGAGCCGGATGCCACCGACCAGCGCCGCGGTGCCATCCACGCTCCAGTCGCCGAGTTTGGCGGCCGCGATGACCTGCTGAACCTGCTTGCCGAGGCGCGGACCGACTGCGCGCGCGTTCACGATGAGGCGCTGGGTGATGCCGAACGCGTCGAGGGAGTCAGCGACGAGATCGACGAGGCTCACCCTCTTGACGTTGAGTTCATCGCGCAGGATTCCCTCTCCGCCGTCGAGCCACCGGGTGCGCGCCGTGACGACGGTGAGCTCGGCGAGCGGCAGGCGCACCCGCAGCCCGCGCGCCTTGCGCAACGCTAGGCCCGCGGACGCGACGGCCCGCACCGCATCCATTTCGGCCACGAATTCGTGGTCGGCCGGAAAATTGGATGCCAGCGGCCAGTCCTGGAGGTGCACACTGCGACCTCCGGTGAGGCCCCGCCAGGTCTCCTCCGCGATCAGCGGTATCAGGGGTGCGGAGACCCGGGCGAGCGCTTCGAGCACCGTGAAGAGCGTGTCGAGCGCGTCGCGGTCGCCCGCCCAGAACCGGTCGCGGCTGCGTCGCACGTACCAGTTCGTGAGCACATCGACGAAGTCGCGAAGCCGTAGCGCCGCCAAAGGCGCATCGAGTGCGTCCAGGTGGTCGGTGACGGCCCGGATCAGTTCTCCTGTGCGCGTGAGGATGTACCGGTCGAGCGGGTCGCCTGAGTCGGTGCGTGCGCCCGCGACGTACCCGTTCGGGGAACTCGGTGCTTTCGTTGCGTTCGCGTACAGAGTGAAGAAGTAGTAGGTGCTCCACAATGGGAGGACGAGCTCGCGCACCCCCGCACGGATGCCCTCTTCGGTCACGACGAGATTGCCGCCCCGGATCACCGAGGACGACATCAGATACCAGCGCATGGCGTCCGCGCCGTCACGGTCGAACACCTCCATCACGTCGGGATAGTTGCGGAGGCTTTTCGACATCTTCTGCCCGTCGTTGCCGAGCACGATCCCGTGACTGATCACATTGGTGAAGGCCGGCCGATCGAACAGGGCCGTCGACAATGCGTGCATAAGGTAGAACCACCCGCGGGTCTGGCCGATGTACTCCACCACGAAGTCGGCCGGGTTGTGAGTGTCGAACCAGTCGGCATTCTCGAACGGGTAGTGCACCTGCGCGAAGGGCATCGAGCCGGAATCGAACCAGACATCGAGAACGTCGGGGATGCGACGCATGGTGGATGCGCCGGTCGGATCGTCGGGGTTGGGGCGGGTGAGGTCGTCAACCCAGGGGCGATGCAGGTCGCGCGCCCCCGATTCGTTGAGGGGGAGCATCCCGAAGTCGGCTTCGATCTCGGCGAATGAACCGTACACATCGATGCGGGGGTGGGCCGGGTCGTCACTCTTCCACACCGGTATCGGGCTACCCCAGTAGCGGTTGCGGCTGATCGACCAGTCCCGGGCGCCGGCGAGCCACTTGCCGAACTGGCCGTCTTTCACGTTGGCGGGCACCCAGTTGATGGCCTGGTTCAACTCGCGCATCCGCTCGCGGAATTGCGGAACCCGCACGAACCAACTCGTGACCGCCTTGTAGATGAGCGGGTTGCGGCACCGCCAGCAGTGCGGATAAGAGTGCTCGTAGCTCGCGACCCTCACGAGGCGGCCGACCTCTCGGATCATCCGCACGAGGGTCTTGTTCGCCTCGAAGACCTGCAACCCTGCCACCTCGGCAACGATCGGCAGAAACGTGCCCCCCTCGTCGACCGAGAGGATGACCGGGATGCCCGCGGCCGCGCACACAACCTGGTCGTCTTCACCGTAGGCCGGGGCCTGATGCACGATGCCGGTGCCTTCGCCCGTGGCGACATACTCGGCGACGAGGATCTGCCAAGCGTTGCCGGTGCCCCAGTGCTCGGTGTCGGCGTAGTAGTCCCATAGCCGGTCGTAGTGGATGCCGGCGAGCTCGATCCCTGTGAGGGTGCGGGTGATCGCGGCGACCGCGGCATCCGCGCTCTCGTAGCCGAGGTCTTTGCTGTAGCCGGCGACGGTATCCCGGGCAAGCAGGTAGTCGGCGACACCCTGGGCTGCGCCATCCCCTGCCCCGAGTGGCCCGCTCGGGACCACGGCGTACTCGATCCCCGGCCCCACCGCGAGCGCCATGTTCGTGGGAAGGGTCCACGGGGTCGTCGTCCAGGCAAGCGCCCGCACCGCGGTGAGACCGAGGGACTCTGCGCGCTCCCCCACGAGCGCAAAGCTCACCGTCACGGACTGGTCTTGACGCATGCGGTAGACGTCGTCATCCATTCGCAGTTCATGATTGGAGAGAGGCGTTTCGTCGTGCCAGCAGTACGGGAGCACACGAAAGCCCTCGTAAGCGAGCCCGTGGTCGTAGAGCCGCTTGAAGGCCCAGATGACGCTTTCCATGTAGCCCGGGTCGAGGGTCTTGTAGTCGTTATCGAAATCCACCCATCGCGCCTGCCGGGTGACGTAGCGCTCCCAGTCCTCGGTGTACTGCAGCACCGACTCGCGCGCCTTCGCGTTGAAGGCCGCAATACCCATCTCCTCGATCTGGTGCTTCTCGGTGATCCCGAGCTGGCGCATCGCCTCCAGTTCGGCGGGTAGCCCATGAGTGTCCCAGCCGAAGCGGCGGTGCACCTGCCTGCCGCGCATGGTCTGATACCGCGGAAAAAGGTCTTTGGCATACCCGGTGAGCAGGTGACCGTAGTGCGGTTGGCCGTTCGCGAAGGGCGGGCCGTCGTAGAAGACCCACTCCGGGGCACCCTCGCGGGCGTCGACGGATGCGCGGAAGGTGCCGTCCTGCTTCCAGTACTCGAGCACCCGCTCCTCGATTGCCGGGAATCGGGGGGATGCCTCGATCGGCTCGTCCGGGGTGTGGCGCGGGTAGATCATGCGGATCGATTCTACGTGGCATCCGTTCTGCACTGTTGTTGCGACTTCAGGTGCCTCTATGCTGGCCTCGGCCGCAGCGATCCGGGTCGTACGCACGAGATGAGAGTCGCGCCATGAACGACGACACCCCCACCGAGAGTTTCGGGGCGGCCGGGCCTGACGATTTGCCGGCATCAACCGCTCCGTTACCGGATGCGACCACCGCTCTCCCGAGCGCGACACCCCCCGGGGACGACCTGCCCACGATGCTTCTCGCGTCCGGGACCGGGGGTGTTCCCCCCCAAACGCCGCCCACCAGCCCGACACCCGGATCCTCGCGCCGCACCATCATCACGCTCGCGATCATCGGTGGCGTACTCGTGATCGCCCTGCTCATCGCCCTCGCGGTGCTGTTGGCTCGGGGCGCCGGAGTGCCCGTAGCCGTTGTCTCCCCCACCCCATCCACCACTGGGTCCGCCAGCAATACCCCGACACCGACCCCGACGAAAACGCCGACGCCCACCCCGACTCCCACGCAAACCGCAGCGCCACCGCCACCGCCACCGCCGACCAGCGCCGCGAAAATCGAGACCTTCTCAACCGGCACGCCGACCGTGGTTTGCGACATGAGTTCGCCGACGGCCTTCCCCTCGTACGTGACGTTCGCCTGGTCGAGCTCGAACGTCAACCAGGTGATCTTCGGCATCGAGAAGGACGGGGTTCGAACCGTCTACTTCAACAACCTGCCGCCGAGCGGGAACAATACGAACTTCCCCGGCGACAACCAAGACTTCGCTTACGGATGCGGTGCGCCCCAGATCACCTACTTCCTCTCGGTCGTGGGTGCCGATAACAGCCAGGACAGCAAGACGCTCGTGGTGACCAACTCAGGAGATCAGGGCTAGACGTCGTCGGGCGGCGCAACTCAGTCGGGCGGGCCCGCGTCAGCCCCGCGCCGAGCGACGATCGCCCGCCAGCTCAGTTGAGCGGCTACCAGTAACAGCAGCGCCGCGAACAGCACACCCGATAACCGGGGTGACATCGCGAGTGCGATCCTCACCCCGAGAACGGATGTCGCCGCCGCCGCCGCACCCACGGCGAGGCCTGCGCGCACATCTGTCAGCCCGGCTCGTGTGTTCGCTACTGTGCCGACGACGCTCGTCGGCAGCACGACCAGCAGCGACGTGCCCTTGGCGACGAGGTCGCTCATGGAGAACAACACCACGAGCGCGGGAACGGCAAGAACTCCACCGCCGATGCCGAACAATCCCGAGGCGACACCGATGAACAGGCCGAGGGTGACATAGGCGACCGCCACCGCAGGCGAGAAAACCACGGTGTCGCCACGCACTGGAGCGACGAGCGCGAGCCGTACCGCGATGACTACGAGGAGGGCGATGAACATCCACTCGAGCCAGAGCACCGGGATGCGACGCAGCAGCGCGCTACCCACCAGCGCCCCCGCGATTGCGCCAACCGAGATCAACGCGGCAGCGACCGGGTCGAATTCTCCGTTCGCTATGTAAGCGATGGAGGCGACGACCGCGGTCGGAACAATGGCGAGCAACGAGGTGGCAACGGCTCTTCGATGGTCCATCCTGACCATCGCCTTGAGCAGCGGTACGAGAACGACCCCCCCGCCGATCGCGAACATGCCGGAGAGCAACCCGCCGACGGCGCCGATCCCGAGCAGCAGCAGCCAGTACCGGGCGGGGTGTCGAGCCGCAGGCATCACTGCTGCGTCGTTCGACCCCACGCGGTAATGCTAGGCGACCGGCTCAGAGAGTCGCGAGGAGGCCCGCCATCTCGGTGATCTCGGCGCTTTGGCTCGACACGATTCCATCGGCGAGCGCCAAAGCATCCCCGTTCTTGCCCGCGGCCTTCTCTGCTTTCGCTTGCTCGATGGCGCTGGCGTGATGCACCGTCATCTGCGTCAGGAACAGCTTGGATGCCTCAAGGCCGGTAGCGGCATCCAGCGCTGCCATGTCAGCGTCGGACATCATGCCACCGCCCATGTCCATACCGGCCATCGGGTCAGCGGGATTTCCCCACTGAACCAGCCACGAGTTCATGGCCGTGATCTCCGGGCCCTGGGCCGTCTTGATGCGGGTCGCCAGATCCACAACGCGCGGGTCGATCCCGGTCTTGGCGAGCAGCATGGTCGACATCTCGACGGCCTGCGTGTGGTGGGGGATCATGCCCTCCACGAAGGTGACGTCGGCATCGTTGAATACGGCGGCGCTGGCCGAGGAGCCGGTGTCGCCACCGTCCATACCAGGCATGTCGGGCATGGAGTTGTTTGACGAGCAACCGGCAAGCAGGCCGGTCGCGATGACCGCAGAAATGACGATGAGGGTTGAGCGGGTCATACGCATGGCAATTGTCCAATCAGAGAGAGAAACAGGGGATGGTGCGGGCTGGGGACGCTCGCATCGGTCAGGTTCTCGAGATGGACAACGCTGTCAAATCAGGCGGCCGTCGCACCTTGGCGACGGCCACCGCGAACAGCACCGGGTTGGGCAGGAAGCGGGGCGTCGGGATGGGAGCCCGCGACCGGGAGGCGATAGCGGCCAGCAGCATCCACCCCGTGAGAAGCGCCAGCACGCAGGTCAAACCCGCCATACCGGCTGCAGGCGCGGGCGCGTCGGTGAAAAACGCATCCAGCGCGGCAAGCGGAGCCTGCGTGGCGAGCGCGCTGCCGCCGTTCACCACACTCAGGGCGGGCATCGGCACCGCCCCAGCCGCAGCGGACGGGGCTTCCATGGCATGGCTCGTGGCCGACGTGACCGTGTGCATCCCGAGCAGCCCGGTGACGAGCGCGACAACCAGCCCGAGGAGCAAGAGCAGGCGGGTGGGGGGCGGGGTCACGAACGCACCAATCGGGCGATCGCCGCGAACGCTTCGCGTATCTTCGCGTCGGCCACGGCACCGCCCTCGGCAGTGGCCTCGGCAACGCAGTGGGTCAGGTGGTCGTCGAGCAACTCGAGGGCGACATTCTCGAGCGCTTTCGTGGCGGCCGAAACTTGGGTGAGCACGTCGATGCAGTACGTATCGTTCTCGACCATCCGCTGGATGCCGCGAACCTGGCCCTCGGCGCGGCGCAGGCGCTTGAGGATGTCTTCCTTGTTGTCGACATATCCGATCATGACCGCTCCCTTGACGTATACCCTACCCGGGTATAGTACTGAACCATGAGCAGCGAACGCAACGACCCGAGCCCCGCGACCGATCAAGCGGAGGGGGCGACTCACGCCGAGATGGACCACACCGGGCATGAGGCGCACGCGGGTCACGAGAGCCATGGCGGGCACGCGGGTCATTCCGGACACGGCGGACACGGCGACCACGTCGCCCAGTTCCGACGCTTGTTCTGGATCATGCTCGCCATCGGCATCCCGGTCGTGCTGTTCAGTCCGATGTTCGCTCACATCGTCGGTTACGCGTTGCCCGATGTGCCTGCACTGTCGCTCATCTCACCCGTGCTGGGTACGGTCATGTACATCTGGGGCGGGCGTCCGTTCCTCACCGGTGCGGTTGCCGAACTGAAGGCTCGCCAACCGGGGATGATGCTGCTGATCGCGCTCGCGATCACGGTTGCGTTCATCGCCTCGCTCGGCGCGAGCACGGGGTTGCTCGATATGCAGCTTGACTTCTGGTGGGAACTCGCGCTGCTGATCATCATCATGTTGCTCGGCCATTGGATCGAGATGAGTTCCCTCGCGCAGACGTCGTCAGCGTTGGAGTCGCTCGCGGCCCTGCTGCCGGATACGGCTGAGCGAGTGGAGGGTGACGGCGTTGTTCAGGTCTCCCCCGCCGACCTGCTGGTCGACGACGTCGTCGTCGTCCGGCCCGGAGGGCGCGTTCCAGCGGACGGTATCGTCGTCGAGGGTACGGCGGAAATCGACGAGTCCCTCATCACCGGCGAGTCGCGGCCCGTCAGTCGGGGCCCCGGCGCTCGGGTCGTAGCGGGCAGTGTCGCGACCGACACGGCGATCCGGGTCCGCGTCAGCGCGGTCGGGGATAACACGGCGCTCGCGGGCATCCAACGCCTCGTCACCGAAGCGCAGAACTCATCTTCTCCCGCACAGCGCATCGCGGACCGTGCGGCCGGGTGGCTGTTCTGGTTCGCGCTCGGTGCGGCCGCGATTACGGCTGTGATCTGGACCCTGGTGGGAAGCCCGAACGACGCGATCATCCGCACGATCACCGTGCTCGTCATCGCCTGCCCGCACGCCCTCGGACTCGCGATCCCCCTCGTCGTCTCCATCTCGACAGAGCGCGCCGCCAAGGGCGGAGTGCTCATCAAAGACCGCG
>Ga0209512_1003498_pt1 | contig 14799 bp, 5 predicted proteins | sample frozenSSSSmetaG_FD_184142 | JGI IMG/M metagenome (GOLD analysis project Ga0209512, IMG submission 184142) | Glacier valley bacterial and archeal communities from Borup Fiord, Nunavut, Canada, to study Microbial Dark Matter (Phase II) -... | ecosystem: Environmental > Aquatic > Freshwater > Ice >... | reverse complement strand
ATCCAACTAAAAATGCCATTTGGCCAAACGGTCAGGCAGCTCCGGATATTGAAAATGGAGAACAGCCGGTAGTTATTACCACCAATCAAACAGGGTACGATAAAGACACCCGTTATTATTACCAAACCAATGCCAAACTGGAAATTACCAATCCATGGGTGAAAGGTTTGAAGTTTACGCTGAATGCTTCTCTGGATAAATATATTCAGCAAACTAAAAGATGGGTAAAACCATGGTATATTTATAACTGGAGTGGATTTGAAGCAGATGGGGTTACACCAATTACTACTGCTGTTGCAAAAGGCCCGACTACGCAGCCTACGCTTAACCAAGGTTCAAGCGATAAGTTAAATATAATGCTGGAAGCCATCGGATCTTACGAGCATTCTTTTGGTAACCATAATATTACAGTACTTGCAGGTGTAACAAAAGAAACTTTTAAAGGTAGTTACTTTAATGCCTTCCGTCAATATTTTCCATCTTCAGCGATTGAACAATTATTTGCAGGAGGTTTAACTAACCAGCAAACAGGTGGTGCTGCATTTGAGGGCGCCCGTTTAAACTATTTTGGCCGTGTGGGATATAATTACAAAGAAAAATACCTTGCAGAGTTTCTTTGGCGTTATGATGGATCTTATAAGTTTCCAGAAGCACATCGGTTTGGTTTCTTCCCTGGTGTAACAGCCGGCTGGAGAATTTCAGAGGAAAGCTTTTTCAAAGACAATGTAAACTTTATCAATTCTCTAAAATTGCGGGGTTCATGGGGCAAGTTGGGTAATGATAACGTTTCTTACATTGGCAGGTTGACTGATTACGATTATCTCGCCACTTATAGTTATGGCAGCTATACAGCCGGTAATCAGGTTGTTCAAACACTTGCGGAAGGTGCTCTTCCTAATTCAACCCTTACCTGGGAAGTTGCCAATAATTACAATGTGGGTTTAGATATGACCCTTTTGAATAACAAATTAAGTCTTGAATTCGATGTATTTCAAAATCATCGTTCAGGAATTTTATGGCAAAAAAGCGGCGCAGTTCCACTAACAGGAGGTATTAACTTACCAGCTTCGAATATTGGAAAAGTAGATAACAAGGGCTGGGAAATTAAATTGGGCTATAACAATGCGATTGGCGATTTGCGTTATAACGTAGGTATCAACGGTGGTTATGCCAAAAATAAAATTAAATTCTGGAGTGAAATTCCTGGAAGACCAACTTACCAGCAGTCTACCGGACACGTAATGCCTACCAACGCAGGAGCGGAAAATGACATGCTGCAATATCAGTATGATGGTGTATTTAAAGACCAAAAAGAAATTGATGCCAATACCCTTGATTATACCGGTGTAGGCGGAGCCGGAAAACTTTTTCCTGGTAGTATGAAATTTAAAGACGTGAATAATGATGGAAAAATCGATGGCTTGGATAGGGTGAGAAGTGATAAAAATCAAACCCCTACATTCCAGGGTGGTTTAACAATCGGATTGCAATACAAAGACTTTGATGTGAATGTGTTGTTTCAGGCTGCTACCGGCGCCGAACTGTTTATACAAACAGAAACTGGTACCATTGGGAATTTCCTACAGGATACTTATGATCATCGCTGGACCCTCGACAATCCAAGTTCTGTATATCCTCGTACAGTTGATAGAAATAACCAGTACTTCTCAAATCGTAATACTTTTTATACCGTAAGTACCAATTATGTGCGGCTTAAAAACTTTGAGGTAGGTTATACGCTTCCATCAAGAATTGGAAAAAAGTTTGGCATCAGCCGTTTTAGGCTTTATGTAAATGGCCTCAATATGATTACCTGGTCTAAAGAGAAAATTTATGATCCTGAATCTCAAAATAGCGACGGACATTATTATCCTCAGTCAAAAATCATTAACACAGGCGTAAACCTAACATTCTAAATATAAAACAATGAAAAAGATACTAAAATCAATTTTAATACCACTATGTTCAGTCATCCTGGTTACTTCATGTAACAAGGATTTCCTGAATACACAACCGCTGAATGTAGCAGCGGCGGGGGCTACGTGGTCGGATGCGTCGCTCTCGGAAATGTTTGTTACCGAAATTTATAATGGTGTTAGCGAAGGTTATCTGCAACAAAATAGCCTTGATAACCAAACCGATAACAGCCTGTTTAATTTCGGCAGACAGAGCATAATGGAAGGTAATATTAGTCCTGATAACCCGGGCGACCGGCTTGGTTCGATGGAGTGGGGAAACATGTATAAAAGAATAAGGGCTACAAACCTCGCATTGGAAAACCTTGCTACTGCTCCTTTTGCTGCTACTATTGTTGACCGTTTAAAAGGAGAAACTTATTTTCAGCGTGCCTACTATCACAATCAGTTGCTCCGGTATTATGGGGGCATTCCTATTATAAAATTCGGATATGGATTGGATCAAGATTATAGCATCGCCAGGAGTACTTACGAAGAAAGTGTGAAAGCTATCGTAAGTGACCTTGATTCTTCAGCATTGTTACTGGATGGCAAATCACTTCCGCAGGGACGTGCTTCCAAAGCTGCAGCAATGGCACTTAAATCTAGGGTGCTTACATATGCAGCCAGTGATTTGCATGATATACCAACTGCAAAAGCAAAGTCTGCTCTTATTGCCGGGTTTGCAAATCCAGAATTGCTGGGCTATGTAAGTGGTAATCAAAAGGAACGCTGGTTAGCCGCAAAGGCCGCCTCTAAAGCCGTTATAGATTTAGGAACATTTGGCTATAAGTTGGACCTAACGGCTCCTCAATCAAAAGCAGATGCGATTACGAACTATACCAATTTGGCATTGTCAAGAAATGGTGGTGATAAAGATGCGATTTTTGGTAAATATTATATCAATGCAGCTACAGATGATTGGGGTGCATGGTATCCAAGAAACAATATGCCCAACGGTTACCACGGCTGGTCTTCTACAGAGCCTACACAAAACTTTGTTGACAATTATGAAATGATGGATGGTTCAAAATTCGATTGGACTAACCCGGCTCAGGCTGCTGCTCCTTATGAAAACAGAGACCCCCGTTTTTATGCTTCTGTTTTTTATGATGGCACTGCATGGAAACCACGTACAACAGATGGTGCTGCGATTGACCCTTTTGGTGAGTTACAATTTGGTACTTACCAAACAGGAACAGGTGGCGGGGCAACTACTGCTTATTTCGGTTTAGATACCAGAAACAGTTCTATTGAAAACTGGAATGGTACCAGAACAGGCTATGTGATCAGAAAATTCATGGACCCTAATCCGGCGATTGTAGACATGAACCAAAAGCAGGAGGTTCCAACTATAGTAGTTCGGTATACAGAAGTGATATTTAATTACATAGAAGCTTGCCTGGAAACAGGCGATGAGACCACTGCTAAGGAATGGCTTAATAAGATTCGCTTCAGGGCAGGTATGCCAGCCATTACCTCTTCCGGTAGCGCACTCGTTAATGAATACCGCAATGAACGAAATGTTGAAATGTTTGCGGAAGATCAGCGGTTTTTTGATGCAAGACGCTGGATGATAGCACCATCGGTATTCGGACAAAAAGTAAGGATCATGGTGATTACCGGAACTTTAAAACCCGGAAAAACTGTAACTACTTATCGTTACAACAAAGACAATTATAGTTATAATTATCATGTTCAGGAAATTGAACAAGGTGTTGAAAACAGAAGCTGGAATGATAAGGTTTATTTTCCTCCATTTTACAGAGATGAAATAAGCAGGAATAGCAAGCTTATCCAAAACCCTGGCTACCAATAACAATTAATGCCTTAAATTTTAACTGCGCCGGCAAATAACCGGCGCAGTTTTTCGTATTGCGCTAATTAACATACTTAAATTTTTTAAACCGATCCGTTATAATTTTTGAATGCCAAATTAAAATGTGCTGTAGCAAACTTATGCCGAATATTAAGAATATAGAGGTGTAAATTTTTTTCAATTAGATTAAAATATTTTAAGCTTCTTTGTCAATTCATAGTGCCAAATAAAAACTACTTTTGAAGCTGAAGGTATCCTGATTTTTTAAATTTAAATATTAGTCCAATTGAACAAAAATATTATCCTACACTGTATTCTTGCATCGCTGACCTTGCTGATAAGTGCTTGCCACAATAATGAAAATAAAACTGAAACTTCAGTTGCTGATACCACACATCTTTTTACCTTGTTGCCGCCAGAAAGCACACATATCGATTTCAGCAATCCGCTTACAGAAGGTTTAAATACCAACGTATTATTGTACGAATATTTTTACAACGGTGGTGGTGTTGCCGTAGGGGATATAAATAATGATGGGTTGCAGGATATTTATTTTTCAAGTAATCTTGGTGATAATAAATTATACCTTAACAAAGGGAGCATGCAGTTTCAGGATATTACGGTTGCGGCCAATGCACAGTCAAGACCTGGGCCATGGAAAACCGGCGTAACAATGGCAGATGTAAATGGCGATGGCAAAACGGATATTTATGTATGTTATTCGGGTAAAATGCCATCTGCAAAAAGAGCGAATCAACTATTTATAAACACCGGCAACGATGCCAGCGGCAGTCCAAAATTTGCAGAGCAAGCCTATCAGTACGGCATAGCCGATACTGGGTATAGCACCCAGGGCTATTTCTTCGATTTTGACCGGGACGGTGACCTGGACATGTTTTTGTTAAGTCATAACCCCGACAACCTGCCCTTACTGGATGAAACCAGTACGGCAGCTACACTTGCAAAAAGAGATAAAAATACCGGCGTAAAGTTGTACAAAAATGACAACAACCATTTTGTGGATATTACCACGCAAGCGGGACTTAGCAGTTCAGCGCTTAGTTACGGATTAGGTGCAGGTATCGCCGATATCAATTTAGATGGCTGGCCGGATCTTTATATTTCCAACGATTATGGTGTACCGGATTACCTGTACATAAATAATAAAAATGGTACGTTTACCGACCAGCTTGGATCTGCCATGGGGCATATCAGTCTTTTCTCAATGGGTAACAGTGTTTCCGATATCAACAATGACGGCCTTCCTGATATTTTTACCCTCGACATGTTACCCGAAGATAACAATCGCCAAAAATTATTATTTGCACCGGATAATTATGAAAAATTTGATCTGGGATTGCGCAGGGGTTTTCATCACCAGTACATGCGCAATATGCTTCAGGTTAATAATGGAGATGGAACCTTTAGTGAAATAGGGCAATTATCCGGTATATCCAATACCGATTGGAGTTGGGCACCGTTGTTTGCAGACCTTGACAATGATGGCTGGAAGGATTTGTACGTCAGCAATGGCTACCTGAGAGATTTCACCAACATGGATTTTTTAAAATACAAATACGATTTTATTCAGAAAAAGGGGCGTTTAAAAAAGGAAGAAGTGCTGGATATCATAAGCAAAATGTCATCCTCTAATGTGGTGAATTATACTTATCAGAACAAGGGCGATTTAACGTTTAGCGATGCAGGCAAACAGTGGGGGTTAACAGTACCCTCCAGCAGCAATGGTGCCGCCTACGCCGACCTGGATAATGACGGCGATTTGGATCTTGTAGTAAACAATATCAATCAGCCCGCTTTTATCTATCGCAACAATGGAGAAAAGCAAACGCAAAATCACTTCTTACAAATTAAATTAACAGGGGCCGATAAAAACACGGATGGCTATGGCGCAACCGTAACCATTTATCAAAAAAACAACAAGCAATACCTGGAGCAAATGCCTGCCCGGGGTTTTCAATCTACAGTGTCTGCTGTATTGCATTTCGGATTGGGTAAAGAAAGTCTGATCGATTCACTGCGCATTGTCTGGCTTGGCGGTAAAGAGCAATTGCTTATCAATATTAAAGCCGATCAGTTGCTAACATTAAAAGAGAGTGAAGCCTCGCTCCATTATAAAATTCCCAGTCCTGTAAAACCTATTTTCAAAGAAGTAAACAGCCCGGTGAAATATGCCAATGCAACAAACCAAATTAACGACTTTAAGCGCCAGACATTGTTGGTTAATCCGCTTTCTTTTAACGGGCCTTGCATGGTAAAGGGAGATGTAAACGGCGATGGTTTGGAGGACATATTTGCAGGTGGAGGCAGCGGAAAGCCGGGCGCACTTTATATCCAGCAAAAGAATGGCCAGTTCAGTCAAAAATTGCCTTCCGTATTTGCGGCTGATTCTTTGTGCGAAGATGCGGATGCATTGTTTGTTGATGTGAATAATGACGGGTTTAATGATCTGTATATTGTAGCCGGGGGATATCATAATTATACAGCCGGTGATGTTTTATTGCAGGACAGGCTGTACCTGAATGATGGAAAAGGAAACTTTACCAAAGCCACTAATTCGTTACCGGAAATGAAAGGCAGTAAAAGTTGTGTTCGTGCCGGAGATGTAAATGGAGATGGCTTTATTGACCTCTTTGTGGGTGGTAGAAATATTCCCGGACAATATCCTGAGACACCACAAAGCTATTTGCTGATCAATGATGGCAAAGGAAATTTTACAGATAAAATTGAGTCACTGGCACCACAGTTAAAAAATGCCGGTATGATCACTGATGCAACCTGGCTGGATATCAATCATGATAAGAAACCTGACCTTATTGTTGTGGGCGAATGGATGCCAGTAACAGTTTTCATTAATGCAAATGGAAAGCTTGAAAATAAGACTACTGCTTATTTCGATAAGGAATATAGTGGCTGGTGGAATAAGCTGCTGGTTGCGGATCTAAACGGTGACGGCATACAAGATTTGGTAATTGGCAACATGGGTTTAAATACACAGTGTAAAGTAAGTGATGCCGAACCTGCTGAAATGTTTTATAAGGATTTTGACAATAACGGATCAATAGATCCTATACTTTGTTTTTCGATACAACACAAATCTTATCCCTATGTAACCCGTGATGAATTGTTGGAACAGATGAGTATCATGCGGCCAAGATTTACCGATTACAAATCCTATGCAAATACAACATTGAAAGATATTTTTTCTGCGGAGGAAATGAAAGGCGTAAAACATTTGCAGGCAAATGATTTAAGTACCGCTTATTTTGAAGGCGGAGGAGATGGTAAATTTCATAAAATGACGCTACCCATCCAGGCGCAATTTTCACCAGTATTTACCATCAATACAATCGACTATGATAAAGACGGCAAATTAGATCTGCTCCTATGCGGCAATATCAACCAGGCCCGCATTCGCTTTGGTAAGTATGATGCCAACTACGGCATTTTGCTAAAAGGAGATGGCAAAGGTCATTTCAATTATATAAGCCAGCAGCAATCTGGTTTTCATATTTGGGGTGATGTACGCTGTGTACTCAGTATCAACAACAGCTTGTTGTTTGGCATTAACCAGCAACCGGTAAAGGCATACCAGCCCAAATAAGCCGGGTACAATGATGCGTTATGTCCCTGATTTCTTTTATTATTAAAACGATTGAAGATGAAAAAAAGATTTGTGAATTTATCCTATAATAAAAACCGTTTTTTTTTATATCCCTGTGTATTAATTTCATTTTTATTGATGCTGTTGTCTTCCTGTACTCAAAAAAAGCAACATGTATTTAGCAGTAACGATCAGGCGAAGATTATTACCACCATGACGGATATTATGATACAGGATATTACCAATCCGCCATTGGCCGCCCGTTTCTTTTCATATACTTGTCTTGCAGGTTACGAAGTAGTGTCGCAGTATGATCCGTCGTTCAAATCGATGTACAACAAATTAAATGATTATCCAGTTATAAAAAAAGCGGTACCTGTGCAGCCTTTTTCTAATCAGTTAAGTGCGTTGCTCGCCATGATGGAAACTGCCAAAAAGCTGCAGCCATCCGGACCGCTGCTGGCGGCATTTGAAAAAGATTTTATTGATTCCTGCCGCAAAATAGGAATCGATGAAGTTGTGATTACTAATTCAACAAATTATGCGATGTCTGTGAGTAAGCAAATACTGGCTTATGCAAAAGCAGACGGGTATAATAAAATCAGCAATTTGTCAAGATACACGCCTGTTAAAGCAGACGGGTATTGGTATCCAACACCTCCGGCTTTTATGGGGGCGGTAGAACCTTACTTTAAAACAGTGCGACCGTTTGCATTGGACTCAGCCAGCCAGTTTAAACCATCACAGCCTGTAGCTTATAGCGGCGTAAAGGGGTCTCCTTTCTATGCTTTGGCAGAAGCTGTTTATAAAGAGAAAAATAATTTACCGGAAGACCATCGGGTGATAGCCTCTTTCTGGGATTGCAATCCCTTTGCCGTACAGAATGAAGGACACCTTCAATATGGGGTAAAAAAAATATCACCGGGAGCACACTGGATGGGTATTTCCGGAATTGCATGTGCTAAAGCAAATAAGAGTTTTGAAGAAACACTGCGGATTTATACCAGTGTATCAGTCGGCCTGATGGATGCCTTTATTTGTTGCTGGGACGAAAAATACCGCAGCAACCGGATAAGGCCGGAAACTGCTATCAGAAAACTGATTGATCCCACTTGGGAGCCGTTATTACAAACTCCTCCATTTCCAGAATACTTGAGTGGTCATTCGGTAGCTTCTGCCGCATCCTCTGTTATTCTAACACATTATTTTGGCGATCATTTTTCTTATAGAGATAGCGTGGAAGTTTCCTACGGACTTCCGGCAAGAAATTTTAATTCTTTTAAAGAAGCTGCAAACGAAGCTGCAATTTCAAGGTTTTATGGTGGCATACACTATATGGATGCTATTTCAAATGGGTTACAACAAGGTACAAAAGTGGGGGAGAATGTTTTGAAAAAACTGAAATAATCAGTAGTTGAGTAAATCTATTTTTAATACAGGGCATCTCTAAAAACTTATTTTTTATTTTGACCTCACCTTTAATTCCTCTCACCCGAAATAACCGGGGTCTGCGACTTTATGAGAGGAAAAGGTAAGTTTTTATAGATCCCCTACAATTAATGACTCAGGCATTTGATACTTTACTAATCGTTCCTTGCGTCTCTTGTACTGAGAGAACTTTATGCGGCCACGTTCAAACAAAGATGCTGAGTGTGCAAGACAGCAAAGAACAGGATTTGTGTAATATTAATTTCGTTTCTTTATACGGTTGTTTTTGCCCAATAGAATTGTTACAGCACAAGAGCTGATATTTATTGGCTGCGACGCCACATAAGATTCACATAGCGTTACAGATGGAGCTAAAAACCTTTAATATTGAAAAGATTGTTTTAGTAAAACGGTACTAAAATTATTCAAAAATCAATTACTCTTCTTATAACGATCACGATAAACAGAGCACGCAGTATTATGAAATTATCAAAATCAATTTTTGCAGCATTTATATTGTTTATATTTTATAGCTGCAGCACTAACACAGTCGGCAGGGAGGATGATTTTCATTTTACTTTAATGAAAGCATCTCACACAAATATTGATTTCAATAACAAGCTCACCGAAAATGACTCTGTAAATTTTTTGGTTAATCAGTACATCTATATTGGCGCTGGCGTTGGTGCAGGAGATTTCAATAATGATGGGCTGCAGGATCTTTTTTTTGCAGGCGGACAGGTTAGCTCTAAACTCTATATCAATAAGGGAAATTTTGAGTTTGAAGATGTAACAGAGCGTGCAGGTTTAACAACAGATGAATGGTGTACAGGTGTGAGTGTAGTTGATATCAATAATGATGGACTAAGTGACATATATGTTTGTGTATCACATGGACATAATCCGGAAAAAAGGAGAAATCTTCTTTTTATCAATAAAGGCAATTTGAAATTTTCTGAAGAAGCAAAAGATTATGGGTTGGAGGATACCAGCTTTTCTACTCAAGCCGCTTTCTTTGATTATGATAAAGATGGGGATCTTGATATGTATTTGATGAATCATAAGGTATTTCAAAAGGAGCCAAACAATATAATAACCCCGGATGGAAAGGGTTCTTTTGTTGCTGCTGATAAATTGTATAGAAATGAAGGTATTCCGCCTGGCAAAAATCATCCTGTTTTTAAAGACGTATCTGAGGAAGCAGGCATAAAAGAAATGGGATATGGTCTTGGGTTAACAATTAGTGATTTTAATAATGATGGCTGGCCTGATATATATGTTGCCAACGATTTTGTAAGCAACGATTTATTATGGCTGAATAATAAAAATGGGAGTTTCACTAATTGCATTTCCAACTCAATACGTCATCAAAGTTTTAATAGTATGGGTGCGGATGCTGCTGATATTAATAATGATGCGCTACCTGATGTTGCCGTGCTTGATATGCAGCCTGAAACAAATTATCGAAAAAAAACAATGTTTTCCGGTACTAATCCAGAACAATATGAAATGGCAATAACCCTTGGCGGTTATCAACCGGAATTTGTGCGGAACATGCTGCAATTAAACAACGGCAACACAACATTTAACAACATCAAACAACCTTTTTTCAGCGAAATCGGTCAACTGTCCGGTATTTCAGAAACAGACTGGAGTTGGAGTGTGTTGATGGCAGATTTTGACAATGATGGCTGGAAGGATGTACATATAACCAATGGTCTTGCAAAAGATATGACCAATAATGATTTCCTTTTTTTCAGGCATGGACAAAAAGATGGTGGTTTATACGCCAAAAGCCCTGCAAATAATACTGAAAATAGTCAAGCATTACGAAAGGAATTGGATACTTACGGGAGTATAAAAATTGACAACTATTTCTATCATAATAATGGCGACCTCACTTTTAGTAATATAACAGCGGCAACCGGTATGGCAGTGCCTTCTATTTCTCACGGAGCAGTTTATGCAGATTTAGATAATGATGGCGATTTGGACATGGTAACTAACAATATGAACCAGCCAGCCTTTATCTGGAAAAACGAGATCAGGAAAACCATTAAAGACAGCACTAATAATTTTCTTACCATTCTGCTTAATGGAAGCGAACTAAACAAATCAGGCATAGGTGCAAAAGCAACCCTTTATGCGAATGGAAAAGTTCAATTTCTGGAGCAATACCCCGTAAGAGGTTATATGTCTTCTGTTGATAACAGGCTTCACTTTGGTGCAGGCAATGCAACTGAAATGGATTCATTAAAAATTGTTTGGCCTGATAACCAGGTACAGTTGCTGAAACACATCAAATCAAATCAAACACTCACTATAGATCATAAAGATGCTCATGAACAACTGCCTGCAGACAGCACCGCATTGCCAACGCTTTTTGCAGATGTTTCAAAACAACTCAATATCCTGTTTAAGCACAATGAAATGTCATTTTTTGATTATGCTAATCAGCGGTTGCTGCCGCAAAAATATTCTCAGTTAGGACCAGCTTTAGCAACGGGTGACGTAAATGGAGATGGGCTTTCAGATTTTTTTGTGGGTGGTGGCAAATATCAGTCTGGCCAAATATTTATTCAAAACAATGATGGCACTTTTTCTTCCAGGCATTTGTTGCTGAGAGAAAAAATGATGGAAGATGCCAGTGCTGTATTCTTTGATGCCGATGGGGATAAAGACCCTGACCTGCTTGTTACAGAAGGCAGCCTGGAGTTTGGCAGCAGTACAACATCTAACCTGCCTCAGTTATATAAAAATGACGGGCATGGTAATTTTTCATTGGATGAAGATGCGATACCTGCCAGTGTTAATGGCATTTCGCAGGTTATAGCAGTAGCTGATTATGATGCGGATGGCGATATGGATATTTTTATTGGTGGCCGTATTTTAGCTGACCATTATCCTGTATCTCCACGCAGCTATATACTTCAAAACAATGCGGGTAAATTTACCGATGTTACAAAAGAAGTTTGCCCCGCACTTGAGAAGCCTGGCATGATAACCGGTGCTGTGTGGTTAGATTTTGACAATGATAAAAAACCAGATCTTGTAATATGCGGTGAATGGATGCCTGTCCGGTTCTTTAAAAACATAAATAATAAATTGCAGGAGGTTACTGAAAATACCGGTCTTACAAATACAAATGGTCTATGGCGTTCATTACAGGCTGCTGATATTGACAGAGATGGAGACATTGATTTTATAGCAGGCAATATGGGACTCAATAATAGATACCACGCTTCACATGAACGGCCAATGATGTTGTATGCAAAGGATTTGGATGTCAATGGGTCAATAGATATTATTCCTGCTTACTACATAAAAAATGATAAAGGATCATACGAGCTTTTCCCCGCTATTGACAGAACGCAGTTCGCTGAAGAACTACTGTTTATAAAAAAGAAATATCTTTTGAATAAAGATTATGCTGTGATCAATATGCATGAGTTACTTAAAAGTTTTGATCAAAAAGATATGATGGTATTGAAATGTGAAACAACCGCTACTGCGTGGATTGAGAATCTTGGAAACGGGCATTTTAAAATGCACCAACTACCTCTTGAAGCACAGTTTGCACCTGTAAATACTATTGTTGCAAATGATTTGGACTACGATGGTAATATTGATTTACTGCTCGGTGGTAACGAATATCAAACAGAAATTTCCACAGGTCGTTACGATGCTTCTTACGGGCAGTTTTTAAAAGGCGATGGAAGGGGTTTGTTTACATCTGTAAAACCAACACAAAGCGGATTTTTTGTAAGTGGGGATATGAAAAATTTGAAAACTATAACAAATAAAAATCAGCATCAATTTATTTTAGCAGCCGTTAACAATGACTCTCTAAAATGTTTTGAAATTAAACCGAAAAATAAAAAATGACCGCATGCTATGAATATCATACTCTTTAGCATTCTGTTTGCTATTAAATATTTTTCACTATTCTTAAACTACATGTTACGCACATTAAATATTCAACCATGAAAAAGAATTTACCGGTTAATTGTTTTCTTACCGCCTTTGTTTTTATTGCCGCTTTTTCTATGGCGCAGGATAGCCCCGTACGCATTATCATTGATGCAAACGATAAGGCGCAGACAATACAAAACATCGGGGCATCCGGTTGCTGGTTTTCGGAAGGCATAGGAAAATTTTGGCCCGGGAAAAAGAAAGAACGCATAGCAGAATTGTTATTTAGCAAGGCGTTTGATAGCGGGGGAAATCCAAAAGGTATTGGCCTTTCGGCATGGCGTTTTAATATTGGTGCAGGTACTGCAGAACAGGGAGACATTAGTGGTATTAAAGATTTCCGCAAAAGAGTGGAATGTTTTTTAAATGTTGATGATACCTATAACTGGAACAAGCAGAAAGGCTATCAATGGTTTCTGAAACAGGCAAAACAATATGGTGTAGAAACCTTGATTGCCTTTTCCAATTCCGCGCCGGTTAAGTTTACGAAGAATGGATTGGGATACAAGACAGAAAAAGATTTTACCGCTAACCTTAAGCCAGAAAAATATATTGCTTATGTAAATTTTCTTACCCAGGTTGTAAAGCATTTTGATAAAGAAGGCTTGCACTTCGACTATATAAGCCCGGTAAATGAGCCACAGTGGGATTGGTCAAAAAAATACATGGAAGCCGATCAGGAAGGAAGCCCATGGAGCAATGAGAATATCTATAATGTGGTTTCAAAGCTTGACGTATTACTTACAGATCAAAAAATAGCTACAAAAATTTTGTTGCCTGAAGCAGCCATGTTGCCTTATTTATACGGAGGAACAAACGGAACAGGCCACCAGATACAACAGTTTTTTAGTCCTGAAAGCAAATTATTCATGGGTAATCTTGCTCATGTTCCTGCACTTGCAGCCGGGCACAGCTATTTTACTGATGCCAATGATAGCAATATGATTGCCATACGCAGACATCTTGCAGATACGGCAAACAAGTACAAAGTTGATTACTGGCAATCAGAATATTGTATGCTGGCAGATGGTTTTATGGAAGGAACAAAAAAGAACAGGAGTGCGATGGATTGTGCTTTGTTTCTTGCTAAAGTGATACACCATGATTTAGTTATGGGTAATGCAACGGCCTGGCAATACTGGAATGCCTATGAACCGGGTAAAGCTGATTCAAACACCCGCTATTATCTTATAGCGTTGCAGCCAAATGAAAAATTTACAGATGGTTCATTTACACCTACAAAAAATCTTTGGGCATTAGGACATTACAGTTTATTTGTAAGGCCAGGCATGTACAGGTTGAATATTACACGTGCAGATAAGACAGACGAAATTGAGGATGCAAAAAATTTGATGATATCTGCTTACGCAAATGATAAAGGCAAACTGGTAATAGTAGCAATAAATTATTCCTTAAAAGAACAGCATGTACAATTAAATAATGAGATTCTAAAGAAAAAAAGTAGGGGTAAAAAATATGTAACAACCGCATTAAAAGATGAGAACTTAAAAATATATAATCAGGAAATTAACAAGCCAGTTACACTGTCAGCCCGATCAATAACAACAATCGTGTATGAATAATTTGCGTTATTCCTAGTGGTTTTTTTGTATTATCTAAGCCTTTAAAGTGAGGGGCTTCTTTCTTTAGCTGTAACAATACATTTAGATGATGGGTTTGTATTCCTTTCCTCCTCACCATATTTAAATACCCATAATAATTTATAACATTTTTCGAAATCAAGGTCTTCTATTTTCGTAATTATATCGAAGGCAACAGGGGTTCTACCAATTTGAACATATCCCAATCGTATGATGTAGGTAGTATTCTTTAGTTATTTCAAAACATAAATATCAGTTACATAAAATTATTTTAAAAAAACTTTCTTTTAACCAAATCTGCCATTAATACGATTACTTAAAAAAGCGAAAATCTGCATGATATAATTGATATTATTTTAAAAAAACACCTCAAATTATTTTGGCACACAATAATTTAAAAAT
>Ga0209512_1003494_pt1 | contig 14813 bp, 12 predicted proteins | sample frozenSSSSmetaG_FD_184142 | JGI IMG/M metagenome (GOLD analysis project Ga0209512, IMG submission 184142) | Glacier valley bacterial and archeal communities from Borup Fiord, Nunavut, Canada, to study Microbial Dark Matter (Phase II) -... | ecosystem: Environmental > Aquatic > Freshwater > Ice >... | reverse complement strand
GACACCGTCAACCACCTCGACTGGTACCGCTTCGACAACTTCGCCAACACCCGCGACATCTCGTTCGATGCCGCACTCGCCGCGTTCACGCCGCTGGGCTGGTCGGCGGCGAGCCTGACCCAGGTGCAACTGCTGCAGGCGCAGTTCGGCTGGGTCGCCGACACGCCTTTCTTGGGCCTCAACGGCAACTACGGCATGGCTTCGGCGATGGCCGACTATCTCGGCTACACGGGCATCTTCTACACGTTCGCCGGTGCGCTGGCCGGCACAACCGACTTCCAGATCTCGGCGATGACTTCGGAGACTTTCTATTTCGATTTCGATCCTTCCACCCCGACGCAGATGGTGACGTTCGACTCGTTCCACCTCGACACCGACGCGCACGGGCAAAACTTCTTCACCGGCGATTTCGTCGAGGCAGACCACGCGCTCCAGGGCAGGGGCGTGGCGACCATGGGCGTCGGCACCTGGCTCACACGCGCATCCATCAACGACACGGGCTGCGGTCGCGTCGCACCCGGCAACTGCGGCGTCGGTGGCATCCCGCCAGTACCGGAGCCGGAGACATGGCTGCTCACCGGCGCCGGCCTGATCGGCCTGCTGATGCGACGCAACCGCGTGCGCGACTGACCTGTTCCTCCCGATTCACCCACGGCACGAACCTTCAGGGAGACACACATGCACCTCAACCTCGCGTCTTCGATCGCGGCCTGCACGCTCGCTCTCTCGGCGGCCGCGCCGGCACTCGCCTTCAACCCGCAGCCCGATCCGCCGGGGCGCTGGGCGATGCTCGGCCTCGTCGCCGAGCAGACCGCACGGCTCAGCGTGCTGGCCCTGCCCACCGGGCGCGATGCGTTCGGCGGTACCTGCACCGTGCGGCTGAATTTTCTCGATGCCGACGGCACGATGCTGGCCGAAGCGACGACGCTGGTGCTGATGCCCGGCAAGTCGCAGTTCGTCGACCTCAAGGGCAGCAACCTCCGGTTTGCGAATCGCACCGATCGGGCCCAGTTCCGGGCCGACGTCGAGGTGCTGCACAACCCGCCCGCGTATCGGCCTTGCGCGGGTGTCGCAGCGACCGTCGAGATCTTCGACGCCACGGGTCGCACCAGCATCGTCGTCGTGCACCCGCAGCAGTTCTGACGCCGGCCCGGCGCTTCCTCAGTCGCCGGCCAGCGCCCACAGGCCCGCGGCGTCAGTCGCGGCACCGTCGGCGCGAAGCTTCAGCAAGTGCGCCGTCAGCGAGCGCATCGCCATCGGGTGCAGGTGCAGCGGCACATCGGCATAGACGACCGGAAGCAACTCGGTCGCAGCCACAGGCCCCACTTTTCTCATCGCGGCGACGACTGTGGCCTCGCGCTTGAGCCGATGTGCGATCACTTTTTCCATCGCCGCGCGCGGCTCGGGCATCAGGAAGCCGTGGCCCGGTGCGAGCCAGTCGAGATCGAGCGCGAGCAGCGAACGCAGCGAGGTGATGTACGCGGTCATGTCGCCGTCGGGCGGGTTGATCACCACCGTCGACATCTGCATCACATGGTCGCCGGTGAAGAGCGTTCGTTCTTCCTCGAGCAGATAGCAGAGATGGTTCGCGGCATGGCCGGGCGTGTGGATGACGCGCAGATGCGTCGCATCGCCGAGCACGAGGCGCTCGCCGCCGCGCAATGTGGTGTCGGCCGCGAAGGTGGTGTCCTGCCACTCGCGATGCAACGGTGCGAGGCCGAGCACGTGTGCGCCGGTGCGCGCCTTGAGTGCGGTCGTGGCGGGCGAATGGTCGTTGTGCGTGTGGGTGACGAAGATGCGGGTGATCGGCCCTGGCGCGGCTGCGACGATGGCGTCGACGTGGGCGTCATCGGCCGGACCGGGATCGATCACGGCCCAGTCGCCGCCTGGCTTGCCGCTGCCGACGAGGTAGGTGTTGGTGCCCGGGCCGGTCATCGCGTTACCGTTGCCCGCGGTGACGCGAACGACGCGCGGCGAAAGGTGGACGGCGCGGCCGGGCACGATCTCGTACGAGGCGTGGCCGTGGCCCGCGGCGTCGATGCGGCCGAGCTCGGCCCAGGCCGGCTCTTCGGGCATCACCGGCCGGAAGCCACCCGAGCCGCCCGCCACGCGCGGCATCACCAGCGGCACGGTGCGCGGAGCCACGGCCCAGGCCAGCAGCGACTCGACATCGGCGAAGCGCGCCAGGATTTCGAGCGTTTTCTGCGTCGGCGTCAGCAGCTTCAGCCTGGCGCTCTGTGCCAGCGCTGCGGCCGGCGCGACCCACATCTGCTCGACCAGCTCGGCACCGTCGTGGATGGCCGTCTGGCCGTGCGGAACACGTGCGATGAAAAAGCGCGTGTCGAAGCGCTTGGGCCGGCCGAGCGGCGTGAGCCAGTGGCTGAGGTAGACCAGCTGGCCGACGGCCAGCCGCACACCTTCCGCGTCGCAGAGCGCCGTAAGCGTGGCCTCGCCGCGATGCAGCCGGCCGCGCCAGGGGGCCAGGCGAATGGCGCTCTCGGGATCGAGCCCGGCGCCGCCCTCCAACGTGGGCAAGCCATCCGCGAACAGCAAGCCCGACTCCTCGAAGCATTCGCGCACGGCGGCGATGTAGTAGTCGAGACCGCCTTCGTCCAAGCCGAGCCGAAGACTGGCTTCGCTGTCGCTCAGTCCTTCGCACGCGACGTGCGCGTCGGCGTCGGCGGCCTCGACGATGCCGCCGGGGAACACCCAGGCGCCGCTGTTGTGGTCGCCGCGTTCCGCGCGTCGCGAGAGCAGCACCTCGACGCCACCCGAAGAGCCGTCGCGCACCACGACCAGCGTGGCCGCGGGCCTCGGCGGTCGATCGACCAACGGTTGCGCTGCAGGCGCGGGGAAGGCCGAAGCGTCGACGGAAGAAGCTGGCATGACGGGGCTCGTGCGCGGTATCGAAGCGGGCCGGCAGTGTGGCACGCACCTCTCTGCCGATTCGAGCGTCGGAGCGCTCCGACAAGACCTTGGGCTCTCGACCCCGCTCGCGTCAGCCTTTCAGCCTATCGGCCTCGCCTCGAGGCACGCCGAACATAGCGGCGTTCCCAGACATTCATTCACGCGCCGCGGCGCCTTTCATCCGGAGTTCTCCATGCTTCACTACGCAGTCGTGTTCTTCGTGATCGCGCTCATCGCGGCACTGTTCGGTTTCGGCGGTATTGCCGCCGGCGCAGCCGGCATCGCCAAGATCCTGTTCGTGGTCTTCATCATTCTCGCCATCGCGACCTTCCTGTTCGGTCGCGGCCGCGGCACCTGAAGTTTCGAACCGGCCCAGCCTCGCCGAGGCTGTGACCGCAAAGCCCCGCTTGGCCTCAGGCCGACCGGGGCTTTTTGACGACCGGCGTTTGGGCGGTACGTGGTCTCGCAACTGGCCCGCTCTCGACGGTCGGCGCATCTGACAGTGGCGTGCGACCCAGAGCAGCCAGCGTTGCCATCGCAGCAGCGGGGGCGCGCTCCTTGGCGCCGCTGATGAAGAACACGAACACATCGCGCGGCTGTGCAAGCGCAGGGCGATCTTCGAGCGTGCGCAGCCCCGTCGGCTCGCCGCCCCTGGACCACCGCTCCGCTGCCGCCGCCCATGCCGTGATTTGTTCGTCGCCGTATCCGTTCGGTCGATCGGCTTCGCATTTCATCAGCCGTGCGTAGACGAAGCTGCTCGTCAGGTCACCGAACGACGGGTATTCGTCGGAATCGGCGAACACGGTTGCGACCCGATGCTGTCGTGCCAGCGACAGGTAAGCGGGACAGGCAAAGCTGTCGTGGCGAACCTCGATCACGTGGCGCAGGGGCAAGCCCGCCAACGAATCGGGCAAGAGCTTCAGGAACGCTGCGAAGTCGTCGGGCTCGAATCGCTTGGTGGTCGCGAACTGCCAGACGATCGGGCCGAGCTTGGAGCCCAACTCGGCCATGCCGCTGGCGAAGAATTTCTCGATCGACTCGCCGGCCTCGCCGAGCACGCGGCGGTTGGTCGTGTAGCGGCTGGCCTTGACCGAGAACACGAAGTCGCTCGGCGTTGCTTCGCGCCACTTGGCAAAACTCGCCGGCGTCTGCAGCCGGTAGTAGGTGCCGTTGATCTCGATCGCCGTGAACCGGCGGCTCGCGTACTCGAGCTCGCGCTCATGCACGAGCCCCGTTGGGTAGAAGTTGCTCCGCCAAGGCTCGTACGTCCAGCCACCGACACCGACGCGTATGTCACCCGCTGCTGCGTTTTTCACCGGGGCAGGATAGCCGCCCGAAGCGCCGAGTCAACCGCGATGGGTCGTGACATGGTGCCTGTGCTTTCCATCGGATCGGGGATGTGCGGCAGACGACACATCCCATACCCTCGGACAGGCCGCAGCGGTAGCGCGCGGCTTCTTCAAACTGTCACGTCTCGTGACTAGATTGCAGGGTAACGCGCGGAACCGTAGGCACCTTCCTACTGTCACTCGAAGCGCCGACCGATAGCCCGTGTGAACCGGAGCGCCGACATTCAAAGCGCTGACAAGTGGTGTGGAGAAGATCATGACCAACGATGCAAACTGGGTGGAAGACGTGAAGCGCTGGTACCTCTCATCTGCTTCTGCGTCTGTCTCCGCCGCGGTTGGCGATGCACCCTTGGCGGCAGGCGACTACGGCATCGATCTGGGCTATGAAGCAGCGCACCCGGCACTGCAGGCGAGAAACTGGCCTGACGCCGCAGGGCTCACCACGGATCGATGAACCTCGAAGCGGCGGGCCGGGGCAAAGGCCCTGCCGCCGCGAGCAAACCGGCGATCCACTGACGCGTGTCGGCCGGGTCGATGACCGCGTCGAGCTCCAGAGTCGCGGCCATGTTGAGTGCCTTGCCTTTCTCGTATTGATCGGCGACGAGCCGGCTTCGCAGCCCATCACGCTCGGCGCCCTCAGCCGCCGCGGCCAGCTCCTTGCGGTAGCCCAGTTCGACGGCGCCCTCCAGCCCCATGGCGCCGAACTCGCCGCTCGGCCACGCCGCCGTCGCCATCGGGGCATGCATGCCGCCTGCGGCCATGGCCATTGCGCCGAGGCCGTACGCCTTTCGAAGCACGACGGCGATCACCGGAACCTGTAGCTGGGCGGCGACGACGAACATGCGGCTCACGTGCCGCACCTGTCCACGCGCCTCGCTCTCGGGTCCGACCATGAAGCCCGGCGTGTCGATCAGCGAGACCAACGGCAGGCCGTGCGCATTGCACAGTTGCATGAAGCGGGCGGCCTTGTCGGCGGCATCTGCGTCGATCGCTCCGCCCAGGTGGGCCGGGTTGCTGGCCATCACGCCGACGGGTCGACCCTCGATCCGAGCCAGCGATGTGACGATGCCGGTTCCGAATCCGGCTCGCAGTTCGAGCGAGGAGTCCCCGTCGACGATCGCCGCGACGATGGCGCGCATGTCGTAGACGCGCAAGCGGCTCTCTGGCAGCAGCTCACGAAGCAGCGACGGCTCGCCGGCGCACCACGCCTGGGTACGGCCACCGCGAACCAGCCCGAGGTAACGCCGTGCAGCGAGCACCGCTTCGCGTTCGTCTTCGACCAGCACGTCGATCACCCCCGAGCGCGACTGGACGCTGCTCGGCCCGATCTCCTCGGGCCTGAACAGGCCCAGGCCACCACCCTCGACCATGGCCGGGCCTCCCATGCCGATCGAGCTGCCTTTCGTGGCCACGATCACGTCGCAGCAACCGAGCAGCGCGGCGTTGCCTGCAAAGCAGCGGCCGGCGGCAATGCCCACCAAGGGCACGCGTCCGCTCAGCCTGGCGAAGCTGGCGAACGTGGTGACGTGCAGGCCGGCCACGATGGGCATGTCGACATCTCCTGGCCGGCCGCCACCCCCTTCCGCGAAAAGCACGACCGGCAGGCGCTGCTCGGCTGCGATGGCGAGCAGCCGGTCGGTCTTCTGGTGGTTGCGCATGCCTTGCGTGCCGGCCAGCACGGTGGCGTCGTAGGCCATCACCACGGTGCGCGAGAGATCGGCGCCGTAGATCGCCGCATCGATGCTGCCGATGCCGGTGACCATGCCGTCGGCAGGCGTGTTGCGCACGAGATCGTCGAGGCTGCGGCGGCTGCGCTGGGCTGCGATGGCGAACGCGCCGTACTCGATGAAGCTGCCTGCGTCGCACAGGTCGGCGATGTTCTCGCGCGCTGTACGCAGACCGAGCGCGTGGCGTTTGGCAACCGCCTCGGGCCGGCTCGCGTCGACAAGACGGCGCTCGCGTTCGAGCAGCTCGACGAGGTCGGGCCGGACGTCTGATGACTTCGCTGTCGGCGCCGGGGCGCTGTCGCCGGCGAGCCCGTGCGCGGCGGTGGCCTCGAGCACGACCAGCACGTCGCCTTCACCCACTGTTTCCCCGGCCGCTGCTCGAACCCGCGACACCGTGCCGCCGGTTTCGGCGCGGATCTCGTGCTCCATCTTCATCGACTCGACGATGGCGACCACGCCACCCGCGCGCACGTTGCGGCCGACCTCCACCAGCACCGCCACCACGCTGGCGGCGAGGGGCGAACGGATCTCGATCATGGCCGCAGCGTCGCGCTCGTCAGTCAGCCGCTTGGCCGTAGCGGGCGATCGTCAGCCCGGCCAGATCGATGCCGGGTGCGCAGCCCGAGATCACGTCTGCCAGCACCCGGCCGGTGCCGGCCGCCATCGTCCAACCGAGCGTGCCGTGGCCGGTGGCCAGGTAGAGGTTGGGGATTGCCGTCGCGCCGATCACCGGCGTGCCGTCGGGCGTCATCGGGCGCAGGCCGCACCAGAACTCGGCTTTCGAGAGATCGCCGCCCGTCGGAAAGAGGTCGCTCACGACGTGGCTGAGCGTCTGCCGACGCGCCTCGTGGAGCTTGAGCGAGTAGCCGGCCAGCTCGGCCGTGCCGCCGACACGGATGCGTGAGCCGAGCCGCGTGACAGCGACCTTGTGCGTCTCGTCCATCACGGTCGACTCGGGCGAGCCGGCAGCATCGACGATGGGCACCGTGATCGAGTAACCCTTGACCGGGTAGACCGGTATGCGCACGCCGATCGGCCCGAGCAGCTTCGGCGAATGGCTGCCGAGCGCGACGAGGTAGGCGTCGGCTGCGAGCGTTCCGGCGTCGGTGTCGACGCCCACGACGCGATCGCCCCCGCGCGTGATCGACCGCACCTGCGTACCGAACCGGAAACGCACGCCGCGCCGCTCCGCCAGCAGAGCCAGCGCCTGCGTGAACTTGAAGCAGTCGCCGGTCTCGTCGCCAGGCAGCCGCAAGCCGCCGACGAACTTTTCGCGCACGCGCGCCAGCGCTGGCTCGTAGCGGATGCAGCCTTCGCGATCGAGCAACTCGAAGGCGACACCGCTCTCTTTCAATACGGCGATGTCGCTGGCACTGCCGTCGAGTTGCTTCTGCGTGCGAAAGAGCTGCAGCGTGCCCTGCATGCGCTCGTCGTAGGCGATGCCTGTCTCGGCCCGCATCGCCTTGAGACAGTCGCGGCTGTACTCGGCCAGCCGCACCATGCGCGACTTGTTGAGCTCGTAGCGCGCTTCCGTGCAGTTGCGCAGCATCGCGAAGACCCAGCGAACGAAGGCCAGATCGAGCGTCGGCCGGATCACGAGCGGGCGGTGGTGCATGGCCAGCCACTTGATCGCCTTCAGCGGCACGCCGGGCCCGGCCCATGGCGCGGAGTAGCCTGGGGAGACTTCGCCTGCGTTGGCGAAGCTGGTCTCGAGCGCGGGCGCCGGCTGCCGATCGACCACCGTGACCTCGTGCCCGGCGCCAGCCAGCTCGTAGGCCGCCGTGACGCCGATCACGCCGGCGCCGAGTACGAGAACCTTCATCGAACCGGCTGTGAGCCGCGCCACGGCTCACGAGAGCGCATCGTCGGCGGGAGAGTTGTCATTCGCGTGCGGCATGATCCAGAAGCTGCGGCATTTTGCATGCAGCCAAGTCCGAGACCCGATCGCGCATGACGCCCACCCCGCACTTCATTGCCCCGGCCCTGTTCGACGACGCCGACGCAGCCTTGCAACGTGCACGCGAGATCTACGAGGGCAGCGTGGGCCATCTGCGTTCGGCATTGCAGGCGTTCGTCGATGGCCGCACGGCTCCCGGCCGCGTTCGCGCCTGCTATCCGTTCGTGCGCGTTCGCACCGACACCGTCGCACGCGCCGATTCACGTCTGAGCTACGGCTTCGTTTCCGGCCCCGGCACTTACGAGACCACGCTCACGCGGCCCGACCTCTTCGCCGGCTACTACCGCGAGCAGTTTCGCCTGCTGCTCGAGAACCACGCCGTCTCGCTCGAGGTGGGAACGAGCGTGCAGCCGATCCCCGTGCATTTCTCGTTCGCCGAGCACGACCACATCGAGGGCAGCCTCGACGCCGACCGGCGCTTGCTGATGCGCGACCTGTTCGATCTGCCCGATCTCGGCGCGATGGACGACGGCATCGCGAACGGCACGTTCGTCGCCGGGCCGGGCGAGCCGATGCCGCTCTCGTTGTTCACCGCGCCGCGGGTCGACTACTCGCTGCACCGGCTGCGCCACTACACCGGCACCGACCCCGAGCACTTCCAGAATTTCGTGTTGTTCACGAACTACCAGTTCTACATCGACGAGTTCGTGCGGCTGGGGCACGAAGCGATGGCGGGCGTCGGCGGAGCATCGGGCTACGAAGCGTTCATCGAGCCCGGCAACGTGATTGAGCGCCCGACAGGCGTGCCGGCCAGGCCCGGCGACGAACTCGGCGCGGCGCCGCCGCGGTTGCCGCAGATGCCGGCCTATCACTTGGTTCGAGGCGGCCGCAGCGGCATCACGATGGTCAACATCGGCGTCGGGCCGGCCAATGCGAAGACCATCACCGACCACATCGCCGTGCTTCGCCCGCACGCCTGGGTGATGCTCGGCCACTGCGCCGGCCTGCGCAACACGCAGCAGCTCGGCGACTACGTGCTGGCGCACGGCTACGTTCGCGAAGACCACGTGCTCGACGAAGACCTGCCGCTGTGGGTTCCTATCCCGGCGTTGGCCGAAGTGCAGGTCGCGCTCGAGGCGGCGGTCGAAGAGATCACGCAGCTGAAGGGCTACGAGCTCAAACGGATCATGCGCACCGGCACCGTGGCGAGCACCGACAACCGCAACTGGGAGCTGCTGCCGTCACGCCACGCGCTGAGCACGCCCGAGCGCCGCTTCAGCCAGAGCCGCGCGATCGCGCTCGACATGGAAAGCGCCACCATCGCCGCTAACGGCTTTCGCTTTCGCGTGCCCTACGGCACCCTGCTCTGCGTGAGCGACAAGCCGCTGCACGGCGAAATCAAGTTGCCCGGCATGGCGAATCATTTCTACCGCGAGCGCGTCGACCAGCATCTGCGCATCGGCATGCGCGCCATCGAGTTGCTGCGCGACTCAGGTGTCGACCAGCTGCACAGTCGCAAGTTGCGAAGCTTCGCCGAGGTGGCGTTCCAATAGACGAGGCGCCCGCCGGGCTGGCGCTCGTCGCCCACGAGTGCTGATAAAGACGACTTATCATCTGGCCCATGGCCCATGAGCCGCCCGACCTCGCGCAGATACGCTTCGACAACGCCCTCGCGCTCTTCGACGAGTTCGTCCGAGCGACCGTGAAGCATCCCGATGCAGCCACGCTGCGAGGGCTCGAAGGGCGCTTCGCCGAGCGGTTGCAGATCCAGCCGAGCTACTGGAGCCAGATCAAGTCGCGCTCGCGTCAAATCGGCGAGAGGCTGGCGAGACAATTCGAGCAGCTGAGCAAGAAGGCGCCCGGGTGGCTCGACGAAGCGCATGGCCTCGACGAGCCACCAGCAGAGGCATTTGTGCACGCCCCACGAGACGCCGACGAGCGCTTCATCGTCGATCTTGTGCTCACTTACTACCGGCGCCACCCCGACCGGGCCCGCGCGCGGCTACTCGACCTGCTCGGCGAGGTGCTGCGACCCGACGCGCCAGCGATGGCCTCTGGGCCGCCAACTGTGCCCGCGGCGAAGGCGGGCCGGGGTGATGAGGATCTTTGGTCGAAGACGCGCGCCGCTGTGGCGCCGTTGAAACGCAAGCGCTGAAGAGACACGGAGCGCCGCATCCGGCGCTTGCGCAGGCAGCCGACGCTCGTTTATCATCTGCGCAAGCCACGATATCAGTTGTTGGCGATACCCGGTTCATCCACCCTTACTCCTCCGAGCGAGCCCATCCATGTTTTTGTCTTCGGCGTTCATCCAAGTGGCTCCTTGCCTGCCGGCAGGGATCGTCGCTCCGCCGATGAATCGCGTGGGTGGCCGCGGGGAGCCGCCGGGTTGAACGATCGAAGGCGCCTCGCAAGGTGCTCGTCGAACGGCCCGGGTTGCATCACTGCCCCGGGCCGTTTGCATTCTTGGGCGCGCGAAGCCGCCGTATTCATCGACTCGAGAGAGGATCCTCATGAAAACCATCCCGAATTTGCCCCGTGCTCGCAACCCGCTTGTCGCCCCAGCGCGATTTCGTCGTGCCGGCAGTCACCGCCGTAACGCTGGCGGCGAGCGCCAGCTCGCGGCCCATGCGCTCCGGCGCGAGCTGAAAGCCACGTCCTAGAACATCCCATGAGTTCGGTGGAGCCCTTGCTGCCATCGACCGAAGGAAAACATCATGTCTAGATTCGAAGATCTATCCTGGCGGCCTTCACGGTTGTCCCACCCCGTGCGGGATGCGGCACAGAGTCTGGCCGCTGCCACGCTCGCGAGCGCCAGTGCGGTGTTGGCGCGTCTGGCCATCCGGCTCGCTGAGCCGCAAAGGCGGCCGACGTCGTCGGCCGATCCGCGACTCGAGTTTCACGCGGAGGCGGGTGCACCAGAAGGTGCTTTGTACGTCGACGGTCGACTGGTCGGCTGGCTGCCGGGCGTCCGACGTCTGTGAAATGACGCTGGCCCGCCTCGGGCAGTCGATGCCCGGGGTGCGCCGGAACACCGTTGCAAGACGAGAATACGGCGATGAGCACGATGTTCACCGTTGACCGTAAAGATCTCCGCCGAATGCACTGGCTGGAGCGGCCCGCCGAGCCACTGGCCCACGGGCAGGCTAGGCTTCGAATCGACCGTTTCGCGCTGACGTCGAACAACGTGACCTACGGTGCGTTCGGCGATGCGATGCGTTATTGGAATTTCTTCCCGACAGGCGACGCGACGACCGGGTGCATTCCCGTGTGGGGCTTCGCTAATGTGGTGGAGTCACGTGCTCCCGGCGTACTCGCGGGCGAGCGCTTCTACGGTTACTACCCGATGGCCGAAGACGTCGTGCTTCAGCCAGCGCGGGTTAGCGAAGCAGGTTTCATGGATGGCACGGCGCATCGCCGCGAACTTCACGCGGTGTACAACCAGTACCTGCGCACCGATGCCGATCCGCTGTGGCGCGCCGACCAGGAAGGACTGATCGCGCTGCTCCGGCCGCTGTTCACGACGTCATTCCTGATCGACGACTTTCTGGCGGACAACGACTTCTTCGGCGCACGCTCCGTACTTGTCTCGAGCGCATCGAGCAAGACGGGTTACGGCTTGGGGTATTGCCTGGCGGCTCGTCGGGGTCGCGAGTCGGCCGTTGTCACGACGGGGCTGACGTCGGCCGCCAACGTCGCATTTACAAAAGACTTGCGATGCTGGGATCGAGTGGTCGACTATGCCGATCTCTCTTCTTTGGCGGCCGACGAGCCCGCAGTCTATGTTGACATGAGCGGGAATGCAGCGATTCGCGAGCGGATCCATAGCCAGTGGCAGGATCGATTGAGGTATAGCTGCGCCGTCGGGGGCACGCATTGGGAGTCACTCGGTGCGGGCAAAGGACTAGCCGGCCCACGCCCAGCGCTCTTCTTCGCGCCAGACCAAGTGAAAAAGCGCCGAGAAGAATGGGGCGCCGCAGGGCTCTCTTCTCGGCTGGCGATCGCGTGGTCGGGTTTCGTCGACCGGGTGAGCAACACGGAGTTGCCTTGGTTGTCGGTCAAGGAAGCGCGGGGTCGCGAAGCAGTCGAGCAGTCATATGTCGCGCTCCTGGATGGCGCTGTACCGGCGCGAGAAGGTCGCGTGCTGTCGTTGTAGCCCATCAGCGCACCCGAGACTCAACCCACCGATGCAGCGTGCCGATAAGGACAAGCCAATAGCTCGCGAGGGACCTATGACGAGCGCTGAACCTGCGTTGCCGATCGACATTCAGCAGCCGTTGGCCGATATTGCTGCGTGGACTGCTTGCTTTCGCTCGGCAGAGATACCGGTGCTCCGACAAACGGCAGAAACGCTCGAAGCACTACGCGCCAACGAAGATCAGACCGACGCCAACAGCATCGGCGAGATGATTGCCGGCGATCCTTTGATGACGCTGAAAGTCCTCGCATACGCTGCGGATCACCGGGGCCGGCAAGTGGTCACCGGCATAGAGACGGTGACATCGGCGCTGGTGATGACGGGCATTCCCCCTTTTTTCCGGGCCTTCCCAGTTCAACCGACCGTTGAGGAACGCCTGCGAATTCATCCCCGTGCGATGGCGGGCATAAAAGGCGTGCTGCGTCGCGCGCACCGGGGTGCCGACCTTGCGCTCGGATTTGCTGTGCACCGCACTGCCCCCAACGCGGCGGCTATTCATGCCGCTGGGCTGTTGCACGAGTTTGCAGAATTGCTGCTTTGGGTCCATGCGCCCACGCTCGCTCTCCAAATCTTGAAGGCTCAACAAGACTCGCCAACCTTGCGCTCCACGGCTGTCCAACGCGAAGTTCTCCGGATCGAACTACCGGACCTGCAGGCGGCACTGGTCTCGTCCTGGAAACTGCCCACGCTGTTGTCGCAGAGCCAAGGCGAATCGCCGAGCAGCAATGCCGGCACTAGGACTGTCGAGTTGGCGGCAAAACTGGCGCGCCACACCACCAATGGTTGGGACAACCCCGCTGTACCCGATGACATTCGAGACGTCGCCGCGTTGCTCAACCTCTCGCCCGCTGCAGCGCTGCATCTCGCAATGGGAATTGCGCCCGACTGATCTTTTGGTCGGGCCTAGGGCAAACTTCGGAAGTCAGGCCGCTTTCTGCCAAGTCCAAGAACGGAGACAGCATGCAATTCACGCCCTAGGACAACCCGATGGGAACCGATGGCTTCGAGTTCGTCGAGTACGCCGCGCCGGATCCGCTCGCGCTTGGAAAGTTGTTTCAGACGATGGGCTTCACGGCGATCGCGTGCCATCGCACCAAGAACGTCAGGCTCTACCGGCAGGGTGAGATCAATTTCATCATCAACGCAGAGCCAGATTCGTTTGCTCAGCGCTTCGCGCGGCAGCATGGTCCGAGCGTATGTGCAATGGCATTCCGGGTCCAAGACGCTGGACGAGCTTACAACCGCGCGCTTGAGTTAGGAGCTTGGGGCTTCGACAATCACACAGGTCCGATGGAACTCAACATTCCGGCGATCAAAGGCATCGGAGACAGCCTCATTTATTTTGTTGATCGATGGCACGGCAAAGACGGCGCCGTTGCGGGTGCGATAGGCAACATCAGCATTTATGACGTGGACTTCGTTCCGGACGCATCGGCGCCCGCGATAGACAAGGCAGCCGCCGGCCTTACTTATATCGACCACCTGACCCACAACGTGCACCGCGGGCGGATGAAAGAGTGGGCGGATTTCTACGAGCGCTTTTTCGGCTTCCGGGAAACTCGCTACTTTGATATCCAGGGGAATCTAACCGGGCTAAAAAGCAAGGCAATGACCAGCCCTTGCGGAAAGATTCGAATTCCCATCAATGAAAGTGCTGACGACAAGAGCCAAATCACCGAATACCTCGACTTGTATCGTGGCGAAGGCATCCAGCACATCGCTCTCGGCACTGACGACATCTACGTTGCTGTCGAAACCATGAAGGCAAGCGGCGTCGACTTCCAAGACACCATCGACACCTATTACGACTTGGTTGAACGTCGCCTGCCCAACCATGGCGAGTCGCTTAGCGAGTTAAAGCGACTTAAGATTTTGGTAGATGGTTCAGCAACGGAAAAAACTTCGAAGCAGTCATCGTCGGGCACGACGCCCGAACTATTGCTTCAAATATTTACGCAGCCTGTGATTGGTCCGATTTTCTTCGAGATCATCCAAAGAAAAGGTGATCACGGTTTCGGGGAGGGAAATTTTCGAGCGCTGTTCGAAAGTATCGAACTGGATCAAGTCAGGCGTGGCGTGTTGAAGGATACTCGCACAGCTTAATTTACTATCTTCTGTCGCGCAATGAAAAAAGCCCCCGTCGCGAGACGAGGGCTTTCGAATTAATAGCCTAACGATGTCCTACTTTCACACGGGAACCCGCACTATCATCGGCGCTGAGGCGTTTCACGGTCCTGTTCGGGATGGGAAGGAGTGGGACCACCTCGCTATGGTCATCAGGCATAACCGTTATACCTCCGGCACCGCGGCCGGAAGGCCAATTCGCAGAGTCACCCGTTACGGGAATCAAATACTCGATCGCGCTATGATTTTAAAAGATCGACAAATATACTCAACCTTGGTTTGAGGGCCAAAGTTATAGGGTCAAGCCGCACGAGCAATTAGTACTGGTTAGCTTAACTGGTTACCCAGCTTCCACACCCAGCCTATCAACGTCCTAGTCTAGAACGACTCTTCAGGGGGCTCGAAGCCCCGGCAAGACTCATCTCGAGACGAGTTTCCCGCTTAGATGCTTTCAGCGGTTATCTCTTCCGCACATAGCTACTCGGCGATGCCACTGGCGTGACAACCGATACACCAGAGGTGCGTCCACTCCGGTCCTCTCGTACTAGGAGCAGGCTCTCTCAATCTTGCAGCGCCCACGGAAGATAGGGACCAAACTGTCTCACGACGTTTTA
>Ga0209512_1003493_pt1 | contig 14814 bp, 13 predicted proteins | sample frozenSSSSmetaG_FD_184142 | JGI IMG/M metagenome (GOLD analysis project Ga0209512, IMG submission 184142) | Glacier valley bacterial and archeal communities from Borup Fiord, Nunavut, Canada, to study Microbial Dark Matter (Phase II) -... | ecosystem: Environmental > Aquatic > Freshwater > Ice >... | reverse complement strand
AACCAGCACTTAATACAAAGGTACCCAACAATATTCTGCGTTGCACTTCTTTGCCAAAGCCTTCACTTCGGCTACGTTTATAAAATTCCGTTAAATCAGTGACAGTTTCTTTTGTTCGATGTCCAAAGCGAACCCCATCAAACCTATTTAGATTGCTGCTGGCTTCTGCAGTAGTTAAAACATAATAGGCAGGAACAACATAATCCAATAAATTAAAATCAACACTTTCTACAATATGTCCTGCTGCTTTTAATTTTTCGATAGTTGAAAAAATAGTGATACTTATTTCCTTATCCAACGATGGATGTTGTAAGGCCTCTTCAAAATAAGCGATTCTGTATTTTTTATCAGTTTGAGGGAGTATCAATTCTTCTACAAAATTTTCACTTACCGTCAGCGGTTGTTCAATAGCCGTGCTGTCATAATCATCCGGTCCGGCAATTACTTCTAATACTTTTGCAATATCCTCAACAGAGTTACCAAAAATGCCAATTTGATCAAAGGAAGAAGCATATGCAATCAGCCCATATCTTGATATTCTTCCGTAAGTAGGTTTTAAACCAACAATACCACAAAAATCTGCAGGTTGCCTTACTGATCCTCCCGTATCACTACCAAGGCTAAGCATGCACATTCCTGCCTGCACAGCTACAGCGCTGCCACCTGAAGAACCACCAGGTACTTTTGTTTCATCTAAGCCATTTAGAACTTTACCATAAGCAGAATTTTCATTGGTGCTGCCCATGGCAAACTCATCGCAATTGCAACAGCCAATGATAATGGCTTCCTCCTCCAATAACTTTTGTACAGCTGTTGAATTATAAATTGATACAAACCCTTCCAATATTTTACTTGCTGCTGTTAATGAATGATCCTTGTAACAAATAACATCTTTAATTGCAACGACAATACCATGTAAACGTCCAGTCTTTTTTGAATTGATTCTTTCCTTATCTAAAATGGCCGCTTTTTCTAAAGCCTCTTTAGAAAAAACTTCCGTAAAAGCATTCAAATGCTTTTTACTATTTATTTTTTCAAGATAGTGCGTAACAGTAGCAACACAGGTTGTATTACCCAATAGAAGTTGTTGTTGATATTGCCTAATTGAAGTAAACAAGAAGAATATGTTTAAATGGTATGTATAAAATCGGCTGAAGTGCGAACTTCTGTAAAAGACCGGTTTAATCCGGTTAACAGAAGGGCTCACTTCAGCCGTAATGTATTTGCTAAAAAATGGATTATTTAGTCAGACTAATTCTGTGCCTGTCCTTCCTGGGCTCTCTTTTGGTCAAGTTGTTGTTTCAAATCTTTTATCTCCTGATCTTTATCTTTCTCTTTCATGCCTTCTTCAATCTCATTCTTAACATTTGTCTTTGCGTCATTAAAATCTCTAACGCCTTTACCAATTCCTTTCATTAATTCCGGAATTTTTTTTCCACCGAATAATAAAACTACTGCCAAAAGAATAAAAATCCATTCAGATCCACCTGGCATTCCAATTAAAAAAACTGCATTTAAATGTGATAATAGCATGATGTTAAATTTAGTAAACAAAGATAAAAGAAATATCTTCTTACACCGTTTTTTGATTGTTAATAATCCAATCTTTTATCAATTTAAACTTAATAGGTTATCTTATATGACGACCGCATTTTGCTTTGCCATTTGCAGCCTCATATATTGTTATCCCCCTTGAACAGGAAGTAAATACCAACGCTAGTAAAATAATTAATAATGTTAGATTAAACTTTTTCATACTTTTTGTGGGTTTTAAATAAAAAATTAAGATTTCTAAATAGAGGTTTGTTACTTTGAATAATTGGCAACTGATATATAGTTTCCTTTAAACTAAAATAATTTTTAAAGTTCAATTCCGGCTTAAACGAAAAAAGCGAAAATCAATTGTTTGATTTTCGCTTTTTAGTATTTTTTAAGATAATTATTTCTTTTTAAGGGCAACAGCCATTCTTTTTTCCTGAATTCTGGCACTTTTACCGCTTCTCTCACGAAGATAAAATAACTTGGCACGTCGAACTTTACCTACTTTATTTAACACTATACTTTCAATATTTGGAGAGTAAAATGGAAATAAACGTTCAACCCCAACACCATCGCTCATTTTACGCACAGTAAATGTTGCAGTTGCACCAACTCCCTGGCGTTTAATCACATCGCCTTTAAAGCTTTGGATACGTTCTTTAGTACCTTCTACAATTTTATAGTTAACAGTAATATTGTCACCTGCTTTAAATGCAGGAAGTGCTGGTTTAGCTGTTAGTTGGTCGTGTACAAATGCTACTGCGTTCATAATCTTTATTTTTTAACGGATTGTAAAGGTAGGGGTTTAATTGATAAATGTAAAATGAGTAATGAATATTTTTTCACGGTAATTTGCATTTTTATAAAAAACTTAGAAGCTGGGAGCTGGTTTTATAAATAAAGAAGCTACAAGTTTGTTCTTGAAGCTTCTTTATTTTACGAAATTTATTTATCGGGCAATATTTACTGCTCTTTTCTCCCTTATAACGGTTACTTTAATTTGCCCAGGAAAAGTCATTTCCGTTTGTATCTTTTGGGCTATTTCAAAACTTAATTTATCACTATCACCATCGCTTACTTTATCGGCTTCAACAATTACACGTAATTCCCTGCCCGCCTGTATAGCGTAAGCTTTTTCAACACCCTGGTAAGCCTGCGCTAAATTTTCCAAATCTTTAATACGCTGAATGTATTGCTGCATGATCTCACGCCTTGCACCTGGCCTTGCACCACTAATTGCATCGCAAGCTTGAATAATAGGAGAGATTACATATTGCATTTCCATTTCATCGTGGTGAGCACCAATTGCATTTACAACAGCAGGGTTTTCTCCATATTTTTCAGCCAGTTTTGCTCCCAATAAAGCGTGACTCAATTCTGTTTCTTCATCAGGTACTTTACCAATATCATGTAACAAGCCGGCACGCTTGGCCAATTTAGGGTTCATGCCTAACTCAGCGGCCATTATTGAACAAAGATTAGCAGTTTCCCTGCTATGCATTAACAGATTTTGACCATAAGAAGAACGGAAGCGCATACGGCCAACCATCCTGATTAATTCTTTATGTAACCCATGAACACCCAATTCCATTGCGGTACGTTCGCCGATTTCCATTACCTGATCATCCAACTGCTTTTTTGTTTTTTCTACCACTTCCTCAATACGGGCCGGGTGAATACGACCATCAGCTACCAAGCGTTGCAATGATAAACGGGCTATTTCTCTGCGTAATGGATCAAATGAAGACAGTACTATTGCTTCGGGAGTATCATCAACTATTAAATCTACTCCTGTTGCCGCTTCTATTGCCCTGATATTACGACCTTCACGCCCTATGATAGATCCTTTTATTTCGTCGCTTTCAAGGTTGAAAACGGTTATGGAGTTTTCAATTGCCTGTTCTGCGGCTGTTCGCTGAATTGTTTGAATAACAATTTTTCGAGCTTCTTTATTGGCTTTTAATTTTGCCTCTTCAATAATTTCCTGTTGAATTACAAGGGCTTTTGTATGGGCTTCTTGTCTAAGACTATCAATTAACTGGGCTTTTGCATCTTCAGCAGATAAACCTGCTACTTTTTCAAGTCTGCGAATATGCTCTTCCTGGTGTTTTTCTAATTCAGTACGTTTAGAATTTACCACTTCAATCTGCCTGTTAAGAGCTTCTTTTATAGTTTCATTTTCTTTAACATGCTTCTCAAGGTTACCCTCTTTTTGATTAATGCTTTGTTCTTTTTGTTTGATACGGTTTTCAGTATCTATAATCTTTTGATTACGCTGCATTACATCTTTTTCATGCGCAGCTTTCATCTGCACAAACTTTTCTTTAGCATCCAGTTCTTTTTCCTTTCTTAAATTTTCGGCAGTTAATTCGGCTTCTTTTAAAATTAGTTTTGACTGCTGTTCAGCTTCTTCTACTTGTTTTTTAGTGTTTTTGGTAAATATTATTTTACCTAGTACCACACCTATTATTAAGGCAACAATACCGATGATGATTGGAAAGTATGTTTGGTTCCATTGAAGTTTTTTGTTTTTAAACGGTTCACAATCTTGTATGCACTGTCTGTACCATATAAATGATGGATTGAGATAGTCAGTTGGCGAAGATAATCATTTTTTGCAGAGTTGACGAGGAGCAAAAAGCGTTATTAAAGTAATTTACAATGCTTTATCAATTGCTAACTCCATTTTTTTTAAAGCATCTGATACTTCTTTTTCCAACGCAGGATTGCTATCAGCACTTGCCTGGGTGGCATACCATATCATTACCATTGCAATGTAATCCTGCATATCCTTACCTCCAAACTGGGTTTTAAATTCTATAATCTTATCGTTGATGATCTTTAAAGTACGACGGATGACTTCCTCGTCTTTTGCAAGTGTTTTAATGCGATAGGTTCTATCTCCAATTACAATATTTATTGGTATCAGTTCTGACATATTTATTTTATTCGCTAAGTAAACCGATGCATTTATCTATTTCTTTAATATATTGATTTATCTGTTTTTCAAAAGCTTTTTTATCAGCTTCTGTCATTTGGCCAATGGAGGTTTTTAAAATGCTTACCTGCTGCTGCAATTTGTTAATCTGTTGTGTATCCTGATCTCTTGAAAGCTGAACAATTTTAAGTATATCCTTTAACTTTTCATTTTCTTTTTGCAATAACAAATGTTGCTTCAGTAATTGCTGAAGTTTACTATTAACTCTTTTAAATTGTTCTTCCAGTTCTGACATAATCGCATCTGAAAATTTGCGTCAACAAAGTTTCTTCTTTTACTAATAAATTATAAACAAATTATCGTCTTATCTCCGCATTTAATTCCTTTTCGTAATGTCCTATTATTGTGCTCATCATGCTATCAATATCTTTATCTGTCATTGTTTTTTCTTTATCTAAAAAAGTAAAACTAACAGCCATAGATTTCTTATTGATACCAAGTTTTTCGCTTTCAAAAACATCAAACAGGTTAACAGAAGTCAGCTTATTTACCTTAGCACCCCAGGTTGCTTTTTCTACCTGTGCGTAGAGTAAATTTTTATCAACTACAATTGCAAGATCCCTTTGAACGGCTGGAAATTTTGAAATGTCAGTATAGGTAATTTTCAATGCTTTATTAAGTTCCAAAACTTTATCCCAATCAATATCGATATAAAAAACAGGCTGTTTAATTTCAAACAGTTCCAATACTTTTTTATTGATATTACCAATTGTTGCAATCGGGTCATTTTTCACTTTTGCCTGCATACAGCTGTCCAGTTTATCATCAATTTCAGTACTATAGCCTGTTATTGATATACCAAGTAAAGTGGTTATTTTTTCACAAATGCCTTTAGCGAAATAAAAATCTGCTTTATCTCCTTTTCCTTTCCATCCATCTGCACTCTTTTTACCGGTAATATAAATACTGATATGCTGCTTCTCTTCATATTTGCCAACCTCAGTTGTGTTGTAAGTTTTTCCAAATTCAAAAAACTGCAGATCGCTGTTTCGGCGATTTAAATTATAGGCAATGCTCTCTAGCCCGGTTTCCATCATTCTTGGCCTTAACACATTTAAATCAGCATTTAGGCTATTAATCATTTTTACAGTTGTTTGCAATACGCCTTCATTGTAATAAGCAGCATTGGTAATACTATTGGTAAAAATCTCATTAAAACCCACACCTACGAGGTAGGTTGCTGTTTTTTCTTTATATGCAGCTTCATGGGCAAGCGTTTCTACTGCAGGGGAAATAGTAATATGAGAAGGTATTTCCACGTTGTCTAATCCATCTATCCGCATTATTTCTTCTACAATATCTGCAGGAATACTGATATCGGGCTTACTAAAAGGTACGGCTACACGAATATCATCCTGACCTTCTTTGATGATTTCAAAACCAAGACCTGTTAAAATATTTTTAATTGTATCGCCGTGGTAATTTTTCCCACTTAATTTTTTTAGATAGTGGTATTTAATTGCTACTTCTGTTTTATTTTTTGGATCAGGATAATTGTCAGTAACATCCGAAGCTATTTGCCCTCCTGCAATTTCCTTAATCATTACAGCTGCTCTCTTTAAAACATTTACAGTGTTACTAATGTCTACACCTTTTTCAAAACGGGTAGCTGCATCAGTACGTAATGCATGACGGAAAGACGTTTTACGAATATTCGCCGGATTAAACCAGGCACTTTCTAAAAAAATATTTTTTGTATTTGCTGTAACGCCGCTATCTGCTCCACCATAAACACCTGCAATACACATGCCTTCCTCTGCATTGCAGATTACAAGGTCTTCTCCAGATAATTTTCTTTCCTTACCATCAAGTGTTACGAAAAGTGTTGATTCTGGTAAATTTTTTACAATTACTTTTTTACCAATAATCATGTCTGCATCAAATGCATGCAATGGTTGCCCTGTTTCATGTAAAATAAAATTAGTGATATCAACTATATTATTAATTGGCCTGAGACCAATACTTTTTAATTTTTGTTGTAACCATTTGGGGCTTTCGGCAATAGTTACACCCTGTATGCTTACACCTGCATATCGTTCGCAGGCAACAGTATTTTCAATATTAACTTCAATTTGCAAACCCTGGTGATCAGGTTTAAAAGTATTTTTAAAAGGCGATTTTATGTGCCTATCTTTTTTACTATGGTGCGATAAATAAGCACAAACATCTTTGGCTACACCAAGGTGACTCATAGCATCCATACGGTTTGGAGTAAGACCAATTTCAAAAACCAAATCATAGTAAGCGCCGAAATAAGTAGCAGCCAGCATTCCTACTTTTGTATTGGCAGGTAAAATTAAAATACCTGCATGATTGTCGTTAAGCCCTATTTCATCTTCAGCGCAAATCATACCAAAACTTTCAATGCCACGAATTTTTGCTTTTTTCATGGTCATGGGTTCTCCCGAAAAAGGATAAATAGTAGATCCAACTGTTGCTACCACTACTTTTTGGCCCACTGCTACATTGGGTGCACCACAAACAATTTGAAGTGGTTCACCTGTTCCAATATTAACTTTGGTAAGACTTAATTTATCTGCATCCGGATGTTTGATACATTCTAATACTTCTCCTATTATCAATCCTTCCAGTCCACCTTTTAATTCTTCATATTTTTCAAGACTCTCAACTTCCAAACCGATAGAAGTTAGAATTTTGCTTAATTTTTCAGCCTCTAACTTTTCGGGCAAGTACTCACTTAGCCAATTGTAACTTATGGTCATTTATAAATGATTATTTTTTAAGATGCTGTAAAGATAGTTATTGACAGTTAAGCGTAAAACATGGAATTAATGTTCACTATTAGTGTCTGTAAAAAAACTACTACTTAGGGATCAATAAAACAAGTTTTAAAAAAGGTTATAGAAGTGAAGAAAAATAAAAACCATACCCTAACTGTGTTAATAAATTGTTACGCAATGCGACTGCATTTGATTATTGCCTGTTAATAATCCTGTTTATAAACAGTTAATAAGCTAATTTTGAGTGTTAACAGTCGGTGGAAAATCAGTATAAAAACTTCACAACATCATAATGTGGATAACGGTAATAATTTTGACTCTATCTTAGCCGCCCTGCAATACTTTTATGTATAGAGCATCAAAATATTAAAGCAACTATTTATTGCAGGTTATAGTGGCAGGCAACAATATTTGATTCAGTTAAAACGAAAAAACAAAAATCAACCTTTACCAATTACAAATAATTAGAAATAAAAAATGGAGTTGACCAACCTGAACAAAGACAGAAAAGCAAGAAGAAAGCCTTCCCTGGATATGGGAAGTATGGTATTTGGAAAAGTACCTCCACAATCGAAAGATCTTGAAGAAGCGGTGCTGGGGGCAATTATGTTGGAAAAAAGTGCCTTTGACACTGTCATCGAAATTTTAAAAGCAGAATGTTTTTATGTAGAAGCAAACCAACGCATTTTTAAATCGATGATTTCTCTGGCTCAAAAAAGTATGCCCATAGATTTGTTGACGGTGGTGGAGGAATTAAAATTTAAAGAAGAACTGGAACTGGTAGGAGGGCCTTATTATGTTTCTAAATTAACCAACGCAGTTGTATCTTCTGCCAATATTGAAGCTCACTCAAGGATTGTGTTACAAAAGTTCATACAACGGGAACTGATACGTATTAGCGGCGAAATTATTGGTGATGCATACGAAGACAGTACCGATGTTTTTGATTTACTGGATGATGCGGAAAGCAAATTGTTTGAAATAACGAATAGTCACCTGCGTAAAAATTTTGATGACATCAATACGGTGTTAGTAAAAACCATTCAGCGTATTGAAGATATGCGTAACCGTGATGAAGATATAACCGGCGTACCAAGTGGTTTTCCATCGTTAGATAAGTTAACTTATGGCTGGCAACCTACAGATTTGATCGTTTTGGCAGCAAGACCATCAGTTGGTAAAACTGCCTTTGCTCTTAACCTTGCACGTACGGCGGCATTGCATCCAACCAAACCAACAGCAGTAGCATTTTTTAGTTTGGAGATGAGCGCTGGACAATTGGTGCAGCGTATACTAAGTGCCGAAAGTGAAATATGGCTTGAGAAGATTAACCGAGGTAAACTGGAAGAGCACGAAATGAAGCAATTGTATAAGCGTGGAATTGAACGCTTAAGTAATGCTCCAATTTACATTGATGATACAGCAGCATTAAATATTTTTGAGCTGAGAGCTAAATGCCGTCGTTTAAAAAATAAGCACAATCTCGGTTTGATTATTATAGATTATTTGCAGTTAATGAGTGGCGGAGGCAGCAACAAAAATGGTAACAGGGAACAGGAGATTAGCAGTATTTCAAGGGATTTAAAAGGATTGGCAAAAGAGTTGCAGGTGCCGATTATTGCATTGAGTCAGTTAAGTCGTGAAGTAGAGAAAAGAAAAGAAGGAGCTAAAATTCCGCAGTTAAGTGATCTGCGTGAATCTGGAGCTATTGAGCAGGATGCAGATATGGTTATGTTTTTGTATCGTCCGGAATATTACGATATCACCGCCAACGAACACGGCGAAAGTAACAAAGGCGAGACCTATGTAAAAATTGCCAAACACAGAAATGGTAGTCTGGACACAATCAAACTAAGAGCTTTGCTGCATATTCAAAAATTTGTGGAAGAAAATGATGGAGGCGATAATTTTGGCGGTGGTATTCCGGGTGGAAATTTTAGACCTGTAAAAGGTGATGATGATGGCGGTGGAGCAAGATTATATATCCAAAAAGGCAGCAAAATGAATGATGGCGCATTTGATGACGAAGCGCCGTTTTAAACAATTGATAATTTTTTTAATGACGAAGCTGGAGTTAAATTTCCTTCTTAATTCTCTTTTTATTTATGGCTTTACCCTTTTTTTATACCAATGCTATAGCGACAACAATTACGGAATTTGTTTTAAATGAAGAAACATCTAAACATGTAATACAGGTGTTGCGCATGCAAAATGGCGAACAATTGTTGTTAACGGATGGCAAAGGAAATTTATTTAATGCTGAGATCACTGACGGCAATAGAAAAAAATGTACAGTGAAAATATTATCCGTAGCTGCGCACCCCTCACCTTCAAAAAAAATTGACATCGCTATTTCACTCTTAAAAAATAGTACCCGTTTTGAATGGTTTCTTGAAAAAGTAACCGAGTTGGGAGTCAGTGAAATTTTTCCTTTAATATGCAGTAGAACGGAGAAGCAATTTTTCCGTCACGACAGGATGAAAAATATTGTTATTAGTGCCATGTTGCAATCACAGCAAACCTGGTTACCTGTTTTAAATGAACCTATTAAATTTACGGCACTGCTTCATACATCAACTGCACAACAAAAATTTATCGCACATTGCGAAGAAGAAAATTCAAAGGAATCACTTGTCAGTAAACTTACTTTCAAGTCAACACAAAGTATTATTTTAATTGGGCCGGAAGGTGATTTTACCAAAGACGAAATAACTCAGGCACTACAAAATAATTATGTAGCTGTTGCATTGGGTAACACAAGACTGCGGACTGAAACAGCCGGGGTTGTTGCTGCTACACTTCTTTGTATTAACTAAAAGGGATTAAACTGTTTGCATTTGAAAAAACTCTAAAGTAGTTGTTCTGTAATTAACTATTGGCAAATGAGTATTGAAATTACTTTGCCTGGTCTGATAGATTTTCTTCTCTTAAAGTAGGTTCATTCAGTTCCACAACCCTACGCCTCTTCTGTCTTTTCATCATTGAAATATTTAGCACTTCCACTAAGAAAGAAAAAGCCATCCCAAAATAAATATAATTTTTTAAATGTAAATCATGGGCCTTTTCTGCATCCCATCCTTCTATTACTAACGATAAACCTATCATAACTAAAAACGACAAGGCAAGCATTTTAAGAGAGGGGTGTTTGTGAATAAAAGAAGAAATTTTAGGGCTAAATAAGAACATGATAAACATAGCAATCACAACAGCTGCAATCATTATTTCAACATGGTCGGCAGTACCCCCTGCAGTGATAATGCTATCAAAAGAAAACACCATATCAATTAATATTATTTGCACCACAGCCTGCGATAAACTAAGTTTTGGTTTATTGCTGTCTTGGTAACTCTCATCTTCTCCTTCAAGCTTTTGATGTATTTCCATTACAGTTTTATAAATTAAGAATATTCCCCCTGCTAACATTACAAGGCTTGCAAGGTCGAAACCTCTATTAAAAAGAGTAAATACAGGTTTGCCTTTTTGAGTGAGTAGCCAACCTAGCCCCATTAATAATAAACTGCGTGTTATAATGCCTGTTATCATCCAAATCCTGCGGGCGGTTTTTTCATTTTCTGCAGGTAACCGATTGATAATAATGCTTACAAATATTACATTGTCAATGCCCAATACAATTTCAAGAATCACTAATACAAAAAAACTGATAATACTTTCTGACGTAAATAAATATTCCATTAATAGAATTTAAAATGCAAATTTACAATAAGGATTTACAAATAGTAGAAACAATTGCCGGGCCTTCGTAAATGAACCCGGTCCAAACCTGCACTAGGCAGGCACCTGCATTTAATTTTTCTTTCGCATCATCACCTGTAAAAATCCCACCACTTGCTATAATAGGTATTTGCCCATTTGTTTTTTGATGGATATAATTTACTATTTCTGTACTTCGTTGTTTTAACGGCCTCCCACTTAACCCACCTGCTCCAATATTTTGTAGCAACGTTTCGTCGGATGTAAGCGCAGATCGGTCAATAGTTGTATTGGCTGCAACTAAGCCATCCAGTTTTATTTCCATAGCTAAATCAATAACATCATCAATCTGGCTATTTGTAAGATCGGGTGCAATCTTTAATAATATCGGCTTTGGGTTTACTTTTTCTTTGTTAAGCCGCTGAAGATTTCGTAAAATTTTTGACAAAGAATCTTTTTCCTGTAATTCTCTTAAGCCCGGCGTATTGGGGCTGCTTACATTTACTACAAAATAATCAACATGTTCATGCAAGGCTGTAAAACAAATTTCGTAATCTTTCCATGCATCTTCATTTGGAGTGATTTTATTTTTACCAATATTACCACCAATAATTAATCGTGCATTGGATTGGCCAGTTTGACGGTTTTTTATTGACCATTGTTTTAACCTTTCTGCTATAACTGTTACACCGTCATTATTAAAACCCATCCTGTTGATAAGTGCTTTATCTTTTGGCAGTCTGAACAATCTTGGTTTATCATTTCCTTTCTGGGCCAAAGGCGTTACGGTACCAATTTCCACAAAGCCAAAACCCAAGACCTCCAATTCAGTGAGGTAAATTGCGTTTTTATCAAAGCCGGCACCAAGGCCTACCGGGTTTGAAAATTGTAGATCGAAAACATTGTAGTCTGACGGTGCGAATGCAACAGGCGTAAATTGTTTTGCAATTAACTTCTTTACAACAGCAATTTTGCAAAGCAATTTTAAAGCATTCATCGAAAAATAATGAACCTTCTCTGGGTCAAATAAAAATAGAAAAGAGCGTAACAGGTTGTACATATACTTGTAAAATTAAGGTACCAGTTTCAGTTTTTTGGTTTCGAGTAGAAATTATAACTTTGGTATAGAAAGTTGCATAAACAACTATTTGTCTAATCATAAAATTAGTAAGAAAATTAACGATTAAAAATTTAACGAAGATGCAGGAAGCATATATAGTTGCCGGATATAGAACCGCTATTGCTAAAAGCAAGAAAGGAGGCTTTAGATTTACCCGGCCAGATGATTTGGCGATTGATGTAATAAAAGGATTATTAGCAAGTGTGCCGCAGTTAGATGTTAAAAGGATAGATGATGTTATGGTGGGAAATGCTGTACCTGAGGCTGAGCAAGGCTTACAGGTTGGCAGAATGATATCTGCAAAGGCAGTGGGTATTCATGCACCGGGCATCACTATCAACCGTTATTGTGCAAGCGGACTTGAAAGTATTGCCATGGCTACTGCAAAAATTAGAACTGGCATGGCAGAATGTGTTATCGCAGGGGGCGTTGAAAGTATGAGTATGGTACCAACAGCAGGATGGAAAACATCCCCGGCATTTTCTATTGCATCTGAAGAACCTGATTTTTATTTAAGCATGGGTTTAACTGCCGAAGCTGTTGCAAAGGAATACAATGTAAGTAGAGAAGACCAGGATCTGTTTAGTTATAACAGCCATTTGAAAGCTGGCAATGCTATTAAGAGTGGGTTCTTTAAATCGGGGATATTGCCGATAAATGTAAAGGAGGTTTACCTGGATGCAAAGGGTAAAAAACAACAACGGACATATTTGGTAGATACAGATGAGGGAGTAAGGGCAGATACAACACCGGAAGGTTTATCTAAGTTAAAGCCGGCTTTTGCAATGGGTGGAACTGTTACTGCAGGCAATTCTTCACAAACAAGTGATGGTGCTGCTTTTGTAATTGTGATGAGCGAAAGAATGATCAACGAACTGGGTTTAAAACCCATTGCCCGTTTGGTTAATTGTGCCAGTGCAGGTGTACATCCACGCATTATGGGAATTGGTCCTGTAGAAGCGATACCAAAAGTATTAAAGCAGGCTGGTATGGCGTTGGCGGATATTGATCTTATAGAATTAAATGAAGCTTTTGCTTCACAATCATTGGCAGTAATACGGCAATTAGGATTGAATAATGAAATTGTAAATATCAATGGGGGTGCAATTGCATTGGGGCATCCCTTGGGATGTACGGGTTGCAAATTAACCATCCAATTGGTAAATGATATGAAACGATTGAAGAAAAAATATGGTATTGTAAGTGCCTGTGTTGGTGGTGGGCAGGGTATTGCCGGTATTATTGAAAATATAGAGTAGTTGTTTTTAAGATGTTATTTGTGTTCATAAAGTTCCTGTCCCAGACAGGAACTTTTATTTTTGCAAATTATTATAAATCCTGATTTAGAAAAGTGCCATATATTTGCAACAATGTTTCAATAAATATTTATGAATTTTTTTTCTTTTCTAATTACCACTATTTTAATATTAGCCTTCGGTGTTTCTGATGCAGGTACTGTAAAAGCTAATACGTTAATTGCAAAAGGTAATTTTTACGGAAGGGTTTTTGATGCTGTTACCAAAGCAGCAATTCAGGGAGCGTCTGTTTATTTTTCAGATATTAAAGTGGGAGGCACAACTGATGCCAATGGTAATTTTAGTTTTAAGAATTTGCCCGAAGGCAAACATCTAATTGAAATTTCACACATAGGATATACTTCTGTAATTGAGAATATTGATATTATAGGTGAAACAAAAAAAGATTATGTACTTACCGAAGCAATTGTTGAAAACAATGCGGTGATTGTTACTGGTGTGGGTACTTCAACCCAATCTAAAAAAACACCTTTTCAGGTTTCTGTATTGCACAAAGAGGAATTAGCACAAAGTTCTTCAACTAATATTATTGAAGCACTGGCAAAAAAACCAGGTGTATCAACGCTTTCAACCGGTCCATCCATTTCTAAACCTGTTATTCGGGGATTGGGCTATAACCGTGTATTAACCATTAATGATGGCGTAAGACAAGAAGGTCAGCAATGGGGAGATGAGCATGGTATTGAGATAGATGAGTCGAGTGTAAGCAGGGTGGAAATTTTAAGAGGGCCCGCTTCATTAATTTATGGTAGCGACGCTACCGCAGGTGTAATCAACATCATTACCAATGTGCCGGTTGAAAGCAATACCGTTAAAGCAAACCTGTTTACCAATTATCAAACCAACAATAAAGCCCGAACATTCAATGGTAATGTTGCAGGCAATATAAAAGGCATAAACTGGAATTTATATGGCTCCTCTGTTGCCGCTGCCGATTACCGAAATAAATACGATGGCAGGGTTTTTAATTCAAAATTTAATGAGATAAATTTTGGTGGTTATGTAGGATACAATGGTAGCTGGGGTTATAGCCATATTTTATTTAGCAATTTTAATTTAAAAACCGGTTTAATTGAAGGTAAAAGAGACGATCATGGCTTTTTTATAAAACCTGTCGCAGGCGGTGGAACAACAAGGGCAACTGATGCAGATTTTATTTCTACTAACCCTGAAATTCCTTACCAACACATTCAGCATTTTAAAATAGCTTCTGACAATAATTTTGAAATAGGAAAAAATCATCTGTCTTTGAATGTTGGCTTCCAACATAATCAGCGGGAAGAATTTGGTAACCCTGATAATGTAAATGAAAGGGCATTGTATTTTGATTTAAAAACAATCACCTACACGGCAAGGCTGAATCTTGCAGAAAAAAATGGCTGGAAAACA
>Ga0209512_1003489_pt1 | contig 14823 bp, 9 predicted proteins | sample frozenSSSSmetaG_FD_184142 | JGI IMG/M metagenome (GOLD analysis project Ga0209512, IMG submission 184142) | Glacier valley bacterial and archeal communities from Borup Fiord, Nunavut, Canada, to study Microbial Dark Matter (Phase II) -... | ecosystem: Environmental > Aquatic > Freshwater > Ice >... | reverse complement strand
TGAGTGTCACCGGAGGGCGACGCTGATCCGGCTTGGGACATGGAAATGATTCGGTTGCCATCTCCTATTGCTTTGAGTATCGCTCGACCGAATGACGTGTAGGTCAGCCCGTCGATCTGAGTGGTGGAGCATCCGTTCAAGGTGCCATCGGAGTTGCCATCGGCATAAAACGAAACGATTGCTTTCGGTGCGATACCGGCCACTGCGCCCGTACCCGTGCCGTTACCCACCAGTAAGGCAGTCACATCCGACCCGTGAACCGAACCTCTGTTCGCGGTGGTGGTGTCGGCGGGGGTGATGTTGTTGCAGAACGACGTCGGATAGATCTTCAGGTTCGCACCCTGGAACACCGGCAGTGAGGAGTTGATCTGCCCGTCGATGACGGCAATCTTGATTCCGGCACCGGTCCACCCGGCCGCTTGCGCGCCCGCCACGTCATACTTCGCGTACCACCAGTTCGAGCCCGCTGTCTCAGCCGATGCGGACAGGGCTGGCATCAACGCCATCCCGAACGCGACCACCGCGGCAAGCGTTGACACTGCGGTGCGGCGGGCGTGCGTGTTTCGGTTGCCGATCATGTGTTCGGTCCTGACAGTTGCGTAGCGGGGGTGGGTATATCCACATCATCCACGACAACCGGCCCGGCCCTGCATTGGCCCTGCCCCCAGTTGGTGGAAACGGGGTCAAGGCCATTACCGAGAGGTGAACGCTCCGACAGTTCAAAATGCGACCCAAACTGGTCGGGCGTAGAAGAGGTCCGGTCACGTCACTGAACCCGCAAAGCCAAAGGCCCGGAGTTACCTCCGAGGTGTCTCGTATGAGGTTCGGCTTGCGGGCGGTGCCAAGTGCTGGGCCAGCCCGACCAGCGCAAGCACCCGACCTTCCGGCCATACGGGGCACTCCTGGCTCCTGGCTCTTGGCGGGCTGGCGGGGAGAACGAGGCTCAGAGCCCGTTGGGGACCGCCGAAACGTACCCTCTCCGCGTAGTGTGCACAGCATGGATCGGTTCGAGGCGGAAGTACTGACGCACCTGCTGGTGGTGGCCGATGCTGCAGTCAGTCGTGACTGGTATGTCGATGTCCTGGGCGCCTCGGTGTTCGGAGAGTCTGGCGGCACATCGGTAGTGCTGGATCTCATGGGGAACTGGCTGCTGCTCGTTACCGGAGGCGAGCCAACGCCGGACAAGCCGACCGTTACCCTGGCGGTGCCCGACGATCCCGATCGGGTCAGCGCGGAGATCACCTTTCGGGTGGGCGACTGTCAGCGCTCCTTCGAGTTCCTCAGCATGCGAGGGGCCGAGTTCCTGACCACGCCACTCGATCACGGTGGTGAGATCCGGGCTTTCTTTCGCGACCTGGACGGTCATCTCTTCGAGATCTCCGAGCGGACCTGAACCGCGACCCGCTCCTGCGCCACGGGTGATGCCCGCCGCCGACCCGAGACGCGCCGGGGCGAACCCGCGGAAGCGTCATTCCCATCGATTCGGTGATGGATGACTTCCAAGTTCATCCCGCTGAAATCGCATGGTTGGAGAGTCCCGTGTTGGTGTCATGTTGGTGAACAGTCAGATCGCACCGGAATCAGCAAGCACTAACCAGACTGAAATCCCCGTGATTGCTATGGTCTAGTCCGGTCCAGTCCGGTCCAATCTAAGCCCGAGCACGTTTACACCGTGGATGTCATCGGTTCGAGCCCGGTAGGGCCCACCACGTAAAGCGCAGGTCGGAGGATATCTGGTCAGGCCTTCGGGACTGGCAAGTCCGGCCGAAAAGGCCCGCGGGTCGGTGAGGCGTTGGTGAAGCTTCATTTGCTCCTCGGAGGGATAATAAAAGAGCTCCGATTGCTCGAGGGTCTTTTATCGCTGCATCAGTCTGCTGCGCCAAGGATGTCTGTCACGGTGGCGTAGGGGTTTCTTCGTTACGGCGGAGCTTATCCAGAGCCGCAATGTTCGCATCGATGCCGAGCCACCCCGCAGAGACCGGATGCGTGACGGGACTCGTGCTGACGCCAAGCCAGACTGAGACAGTTTTCACGTCGAGACCGGCCGCAATCTATTGCGTCGCCGTAGTACGGCGGACGTCGTGAACTCGGCGGTCGGTGAGGGACTCCCATTTCACCGCGCGCTTCAGATTTGCGGAGCTGAGCTGTCTCCCTCGTGGCGAGCGGATGAGATAGTAATCGCGCATCACACCAGCAGAGTGCTTTTGGGCAAGTTCCTGCGCTCGGTCGTCAAAGGGACCACCCGCGGTTGAGGAAGAACCAGATGTCGTAGCTTCAGTTCTCTCTGCGACCGACATCCGACATCCGACATCCGACATCCGACACCATAACCGTTTCGCTCGCTATGCGGTCTCGCCGTTCTCACTAACGGGTTCGATGCGCCCATGAGTAAGCCGGTGCGGTTTCGGGCAGTCCAGCGAAGACTGATGACCACGCGAGTTCATAACGAGCGGGGGGAGAGCTCCCCTGAATGCAAGCTCGCATCGAGTTTTGCGAACTCACGCGTGACCCGTAAAACGGATTCCGCATCGCCGTGAGTCTCGACGGAGTCATACAGATTGACGAACGTCGCAGTGACCGTGCGGGAGCGAGCCTCGAAGGACGCCGTGCGCCGTGCGGTGAGGCAGTGAACGCCGAAATAACCGACGACCAAGCCAATGAGGAGCGGTGTCGGTGAGATCCCCCGGCCGAATACTGTCAGGGCGACGAGCGCGATGATGGCTCCAAGAACCGGCCAATCCCGGTGTGCGGTGAGTGCGCGGCGTTCCGGCCCGTTTGTGCCGGGGGGATAAACACACACCCGATGCCGAACGAGTGTGCCGCGGCTGGGGGGGTGTGACATCCACCCTTCCCCACCGGTATCCACCCTGGCTCATTCGCCTCACAGCATCCCTCAGGCGCAAGCGCAGTCCGCGCGGTGTGCGTTTCATTCTGATTCCTGATCCGGTACGAAGCGATAGCCCATGCCGAGTTCGGTGATCAGATAGCGGGGGCGAGATGGAACGGGCTCGAGCTTCTTGCGCAACTGGGCCAGGTACAGCCGCAGGTATCCGGTGTCCCTGGTGTGGTTCGGACCCCAGACCTGGGTGAGCATCGCCTCCCGGGTGACAAGCTTTCCCACATTTTGGATGAGGAGTTCAAGAATGCGCCACTCAGTGGGGGTGAGGCGAATGACCTCGCGCGAGCCGCCGTGGGCACGGATCACGGACTTCGCGGAGAAGTCGACGGATATCTGCCCGAAGCAGAAAATCGGCTCATCTTCCGCAGCCGGCACCCGCCGGGTTAAGGCACGGATGCGCGCTAGAAGCTCGTCGATCGAAAACGGCTTGGTCACGTAGTCATCGGCCCCAGCGTCGAGGGCCTCAACTTTGTCGGCGGCGTCAGTTCGGCCGGAGACGACGAGGATGGGCACAGACGTCCACCCGCGCAAGCCCTGAATAACTTCGAGGCCAGTCAATTGCGGCATCCCGAGGTCGAGCATCACGAGGTCGGGATGCTCTGTGATGACCAGGTTGAGCGCCTCGATGCCGTTCTGGGCCGTCACAATCTCATACCCCCGTGCACCCAGCGTGATCCGGAGCGCCCGGACGGTCTGTGGGTCATCGTCAGCGACCAGAATCTTCATCGATTGACTTTCACGGCAGTGCCTCTGCGGGCAGCGGTTGCGGGCCCCCGGGCACGGCAGGGAGCGATATCACCATAGTGAGACCGCCACCAGGGGTGTCGTCCGCTTCGAGCGTGCCTCCCATTCCCTCCACGAATCCTTTGGACAGCGCGAGGCCGAGACCAAGACCGGTGAAGTTGTCGGTATCGCCCAGACGCTGGAATGGCACAAAGATATCGTCTCGGCGATCACTGGCGACGCCTGGCCCGGAATCGACGACTCGGATCTCAACCGTGCCACCGAACAGGCTGGCCGACACGCGCACGGGATGGTCGAGCGGGGAGAACTGTCGAGCGTTCTCAAGAAGATTGACGAGCACCCGTTGAAGCAAGCCCGGATCGGCCAGGATAAACGGTAAATCATCTGCCACAGCGAGCTCGACATCGGCCGGTCCCAGGCCAAGTTCATCGAGGGCCGGGAGGACGACTTCGGCGATTCCCAATGGGCTGCAGGAGACCGCTAGCGCCCCTGCCTGGACTCTTGAAACGTCGAGGAGGTTCGTAATCAATCCGGAGAGTGTCAACAGGCTTTCCTCTGCAGTGGCGAGGAGCTCCTCCCGGTCTCCCGGCGACCAGTCGACATCCGGGGTGCGAAGGCCTGAGACTGCTGCCGTCGCGGCGGTCAGTGGCCTGCGAAGGTCGTGACCAACCGCCGCCAGCAGCGCGCTTCGCATTCGGTCTGTCTCGGCCAGCGGTCCGACCTCGCCGGCAGCCTTCGACAGGGCGTTGTGTTCGAGGGCCGCGTCGATCTGAGTGGCGATTACCCCCAGGAGTCGACGCTCGGATGCTCTTAGGTCTGGGCCGTGAAGCTCGAGCGAGCCACGCTCCCCAGTGGGTACGACGGTTATCTGGTCGGCTTCGGTCGACTCCCCGGACGAGTAGAGGATCTCGCTGTCGTGCACCAACCGCACTTCGCGCATCGAGAAAGCCTCTCTAGTTCGGGTAACCAGTGCCTGCACGGCATCCTGGCCACGCAGCACACTTCCGGCGATGGTGGCCAGCAGCTCCGACTCTGCAGCGGCGCGAAGCGCTGTCCGGGATCGCCGGGCAGCCTGGTCTACGACGTAGCTGACCAACAGGGCGTTGACGACGTAAAGCCCGAGGGCCAACAGATGGGCGGGCTTGGCTACGGTGACGGTATAGATCGGAGGCACAAAGTAGTAGTCGAGGGTTAGCCCGGACAGCAGCGCGGCGAAAACGGCTGGCCAGATTCCCCCGACCAGGGCGACCACGACGACGAGCAGTTGGAACCCGAGCACGTCGCTGGTGATCGAGTCATCCGATCTGAAAGCGACAAGGAGAAGCGTGACGAGTGGGCCACCGACCAAGGCGAGGACAAAGCCCGCGATTCGCCGTTTGAGGGTCACACCTCCCACGAAACGAGGAAGAGTGAAACGGCCTCCCGCTGCAGCGTGGGTGACCATGTGGACGTCGATGACACCGGATTCGCGCACCACCGTCGCGCCGATGCCAGCGCCGGTGAGGGCGGCGGTGAGCCGACTCCGTCGGCTCACACCGATCACGAGTTGGGTCGCGTTGAGCGCCTTCGCAAAGTCAACCAAGGCGCGTGGGATATCGTCCCCGATCACTTGATGGTAGGTGCCGCCAAGTTTCTCGACAAGGGAGCGCTGCACGGACAGGGCTCCCGGATGGGTTTCGCTCAGGCCGTCCTGCCCACTCACATGAACGACGATCAGCTCGCCCCCAGCTGAACGGGCGGCGATACGGGCACCGCGTCGGATCAGGGTTTCACCTTCTGGCCCACCGGTGAGCGCAACCACAACCCGCTCCCGTGCCTCCCACTTCGCATCGATCTTGTGCTCGGCGCGGTAAGCCTTGAGCGCACTGTCAACCTCGTCTGCGAGCCACAGCAACGCCAGTTCCCGCAATGCTGTGAGGTTCCCCAAACGAAAGTAGTTCGAAAGCGCCGCATCGATGCGGGTTGCCGGGTAGACAAGCCCCTCGGCAAGTCGATCGCGCAAAGCCTGCGGTGCGAGGTCGACGACCTCGATCTGGTCTGCCGTTCGCAGAACCTGGTCCGGCACGGTCTCTCGCTGGGGGGCACCAGTGATCTGTTCCACCACGTCGCTGAGAGATTCGATGTGCTGCACGTTGACGGTCGACATCACGCTGATGCCCGCGTCGAGCAGGGTCTGCACGTCCTGCCATCGCTTCTCGTGTGTTGACCCGGGTGCGTTGGTATGAGCAAGTTCGTCGACCAGAGCGATATCGGGGTGGCGAGCGAGCACAGCGTCGAGGTCCATCTCGGAAAGCTGGACGCCGCGATGCTCGGTGAGTCGCCGCGGGATCACCTCGAGCGATCCCAGCATCCCCGCCGTCGCGGCACGGTCATGGGTCTCGACGACCGCGATGACTACGTCTTTGCCCTCACCGAGGAGACGTGCGCCTTCCTCGAGCATCGTGTAGGTCTTACCGACACCGGGAGCAGCACCAAGCAGGACCCGAAATCGCCCCCTCTTCACCGGTCTCAGCCCTTCAGTGACGCGAGCGCGATGTTCAGGTCGACCACATTGACCCGCGGCTCACCGAGGTAGCCGAGATCCGGTAACTGTATCTTGCTCTCGACGAGAGATTTGACTGCCGACTCCGACAGATTCCGCGCCCCCGCGACCCTAGTCACCTGTTCGAGTGCATATTCCGGGCTGATGTGCGGGTCGAGGCCGGACGCTGAGCCTGTGAGAGCGTCAGCTGGGATGCTGCTCGGTGAGACTCCATCGAGCTTGGCGATTGCTGCCTTTCGCTCCTTGACCGCCTTGATCAGGTCGGCGTTTTCGGGGCCGTAGTTGCTCCCGCCTGAGGCCGAAGCATCGTAGCCGGTGCCGGCCGCGGAGGGACGTGACTGGAACCACTCCGGCAGCGCGTTCCCCTTCTTGTCGGTGAAGCTCTGGCCGATCAGAGCAGAGCCGACGACTTTGCCCCCGACTGTAATCAATGATCCGTTCGACTGCCAGGGCAGGACGAGCTGACCGATCCCGGTGAGTATCGCGGTGTAGCCGACGCCGAGTACGACGGTGAAGATCAGCATTGCCCGGATTGCGACCCAGTATTGGCGAACTGTTGTTCGTGAAGAACTCATGATTCTGTCCTTTCGAGTTCGTGGTTCAGAAGCCAGGAATGAGGGTGACGATAAGGTCGACCAGCTTGATCCCGACAAACGGAGCGACGACACCTCCAACACCGTAGATGAGGATGTTGCGAGTGAGGATTCTGGAAGCCGAGAGCGCACGATAGCTCACGCCGCGAAGCGCAAGGGGAATCAAAACGACGATGATGACGGCGTTGAAGATGATCGCCGACAGAATCGCGGATGCCGGGGAGTGCAACTGCATGATGTTGAGTATCGCTAGCCCAGGAAATACTCCAGCGAACATCGCGGGGATGATCGCGAAGTACTTGGCCACGTCATTCGCAATCGAGAACGTGGTCAGAGCACCACGGGTGATCAGCAGCTGCTTGCCGATGCGCACGATATCGATGAGCTTGGTCGGGTCGGAGTCGAGGTCGACCATGTTGCCGGCCTCCTTCGCAGCCGAGGTTCCGGTATTCATCGCAACTCCGACATCCGCCTGGGCAAGCGCCGGAGCATCGTTCGTGCCATCACCGGTCATCGCAACCAGGTTGCCGCCCTCCTGCTCACGCCGAATCAACGCAAGCTTGTCCTCCGGGGTGGCCTCAGCAAGGTAGTCATCAACGCCAGCCTCGCCAGCAATCGCCTTGGCTGTGAGCGGGTTGTCTCCAGTAATCATCACAGTGCGGATACCCATCATCCGTAGCTCAGCAAAACGCTCTCTCAGCCCCTCCTTGACGATGTCCTTGAGGTACACAACCCCGAGCACCCGTGATACGCCGGTGGCGGATTTCGTTGCCACCACAAGCGGTGTCCCGCCAAGATTTGAGATTCGTTCGACCGCACCTTCCAGTTCTGCTCGTTCGCTATTCGCTATTTGCCCGGACTGGTCGACCCAGGCGATGACCATCGAGCCGGCACCTTTACGAATCTGGGATCCGTCGATTCGATCGAGACCACTCATGCGCGTCTGTGCCGTGAAGGGCACAATCTCACCCGCTACTGCCACGTCGGCCTTGAAGCCGTGGAGCTTAGCGAGGTCGACGATGGACTTGCCCTCGGGCGTCGGGTCGCTGAGCGACGAAACTGCGGCGGCCTCGATCAGCTCTGCAGCCGGCACACCCCCCATCGGGGTGAACTCTGCCGCCTGCCGGTTGCCGTATGTGATCGTGCCCGTCTTATCCAGCAGCAGGGTTGTGACGTCCCCCGCGGCTTCGACCGCACGACCCGACATTGCCAGCACGTTGCGCTGCACAAGTCGGTCCATGCCGGCGATTCCGATTGCCGAGAGCAGGGCACCGATCGTGGTGGGGATCAGACAGACCAGCAACGCGATGAGCACCGGAATACTGACTGCGGCGGAGGAGTACCCCGCAATCGGGTTGAGGGTGAGGGCTACGACCACGAAGACGATGGTCAAGCTGGCAAGAAGGATATTCAGGGCGATCTCGTTGGGGGTCTTCTGGCGGGATGCGCCCTCGACCAGCTTGATCATCCGGTCGACGAAAGTCTCGCCGGGTTTACTGGTGATGCGCACGACCACACGATCGGAGAGCACTCGTGTGCCACCGGTGACGGCGCTGCGGTCTCCGCCGGACTCACGGATGACCGGGGCTGACTCGCCCGTGATCGCGGACTCGTCGACGGAGGCGATGCCCCAGATGATGTCGCCGTCACCGGGCACGAGCTCCCCCGCAACGACAACCACAATGTCACCGAGGGTCAAATCTGCCGAGGACACGACGGTGGTCGCCGCAACTTCGGCCGCGGCATCCGCCTTCTCATCGTAGGAAACGACCCTGTTCGCTAGCGTGCTCGTTCGAGTCGCCCGCAAGCTCTCCGCCTGCGCTTTGCCGCGGCCTTCGGCCACTGATTCTGCGAGGTTGGCAAAGATGACTGTGAGCCACAACCAGATGGCAATTCCGATGGTGAAGGATGCCGGCACGATGCTGCCACCGGACTTCGCGGGCCCACCGAGAAATGGTTCCGCGATGGCGATAGCTGTCGTGTAGGCCGCACCGATCTCCACGATGAACATCACTGGGTTGTGCCACATGAGTCGAGGATCGAGCTTTCGAAATGCCCCAGGAAGTGCCGCGACCAGTTGCGTGGCGGAGAAAGCGCTTTGCTTCTGTGCCGGTTTTACCGAGCCAGTGGCTGGCGGTGTTGAAGTGAGTGTCGACATGGTCTAGTGCAGCCCTTCAGCTAGCGGTCCGAGTGCCAAGACGGGGAAGTAGGTGAGTGCCGTCACGATGATCGACACCCCGATGAGGAGCCCCACGAACTGCAGGCGGTGGGTGGGTAAGGTTCCGGATGTTGCCGGCACCTTGTCTTGCGCGGCGAGAGAGCCGGCCAGAGCGAGTACGAAAACGATCGGCAGGAAACGCCCGAACAGCATCGCCACCCCGAGAGCGGTGTTGAACCACGGAGTGTTAGCCGTGAGGCCTGCGAACGCAGAACCGTTGTTGTTGGCGGCGGAGGTGAATGCGTAGAGCACCTCTGACAGCCCATGGAGTCCCGGGTTGAAGATCGAGGTCTTGAGCACGTCGGCGTTCACGGCGGGGATTGCGAAGCTGAGGGCGGTTCCAGCTAGCGCAATCGTTGGGGTGATGAGGATGTAGATGCTTGCAAGTTTTATCTCGCGCGGACCGATCTTCTTGCCGAGGTACTCCGGGGTGCGACCGACCAGAAGGCCCGCGATGAATACCGTGATGACAGCCAAAATAAGCATTCCGTAGAGGCCAGATCCGACCCCACCGGGCGCGATCTCGCCCAGCATCATGTTGAACATCGTCATCATTCCGCCCAGGGGCGTGAATGAGTCATGCATGGAGTTGACAGCACCCGTCGAAGTCAATGTCGAGCTTGTGGCGAACAGGGTCGAACCCCAAATGCCGAAGCGCTGCTCCTTACCCTCCATGGCCGCCCCGGCAAGTCGCGTCGCAGCGCCTCCGGTGAGTGTCTCAAAGAGAGTCAGCGCGGTGAGGGAGACCGCAAACATCGACGCCATCACCGCGACAATCGCGTTACCCTGACGCTTATCCCCCACCATCTGACCGAAGGTACGCGGCAGGGAAAAGGGAATCGCGAGCATCAGAACGATCTCGAAAGCGTTGGTCCAGGGCGTGGGGTTCTCGAACGGATGCGCAGAGTTCGCGTTGAAGAACCCCCCGCCGTTTGTACCCAGCATCTTGATCGCTATCTGAGACGCAGTTGGACCGCCAGGCAGAGATTGCGCGGCACCGTTGACACCCGTGATGGCTGAGAAGCCATTGAAGTTCTGGATGACACCCCCGATGATGAGCACGATCGCTGAGACGAAAGCGATGGGCAGGAGCAATCGGAGGATGCTGCGGGTGAGGTCGACCCAGAAGTTCCCGATCGTGCCGGATTTGCGACGGGCGAACCCACGCACAAGCGCAATCGCGATCGCAATGCCAACGGCAGCGGAGACGAAGTTCTGAACGGCGAGCCCAGCCAGCTGCACTGTGTACCCCATCGTCACGTCCGGCGAATAGGACTGCCAGTTGGTGTTCGTGACGAACGACGCCGCCGTGTTAAACGACAGCCCCTCCGGTATTGCTGGGAACCCGAGCGAGTAGGGAAGCACTGCCTGGAGTCGCTGCAGCAGGTAGACGAAAAACACCCCGACGATAGACACGACGAGCACGCTGCGAAGGTAGGAGCGCCAGGTCTGTTCAGACTGAGAGTCAACGCCGATGAGACGGTAGAACCCACGCTCGACCTTGAGGTCTGTGCTGGATGTGAAGATCCGGGCCATGTAGTCACCGACCGGCCGGTAGAGCAGCACGAGAATGACGGCGACAGTCAATATCTGCAGAATTCCGAAGAGTACATCCATCAGAAAGCTTCCGGTTTGATGAGCGCGTACACCAGATACACGAGGGCTGCGACGGCAAGGACTGCCGCGATGATGCTGAAGACGATCACAGCTTCTCGACCCCCCAAGCAACGAAGCCGATTACCGCGAAGGCGGCGACAGCGACGAGGACATACACGATGTCAAGCACAGGAACTCCATTCGAATTGCGTTCACGCGCACCCACCGGGGAGGCGCGGCACCACTGGGGCACAGCAATCGAGTAAATACCCTCGGGCGGGGTACCCCCGTCCATCCTCACGACCTCTTTACGCTCGGGGCACAAACACTAACGAATCACTAACGGTGGGTGGCCTTGCCCCACCCTCGAGAGAGGCTCGTGTGGAGCACAGCCCCGACGGGAGCCGTTCAGACGGCTAGTCCTACGTCTTTTGCCTGAGACACCTCAAGCGGGACCGTCGGCAGACGGTTCCCCGCCGTTATTGGGATCAAGCCGCTCACTTCCCCGGAGGTGCCCGTTCAGGTGGTTCGACATTGAGCCCGATGACCGGGCATCTTACGCTTGAGCTCGAGAGGTCGGCCTCGAAGTCGCGCAACCCAGGGATACGAGGCGTCTCGCACGCGCTCAAGCGCGAAAATCCCGCAACTCGGGAGCCGAACCAGACCTTCCCCACAGTTTTGTGAGGTTTTGTGAACCGGAATTCACACAAAATTCCCCGGACCCTCAGCACTTTGATGTTCACCCCCTGATGGCCTAGCCCCGGAACCCGCTGATTAGGAGCGGTTGGATCGCGGCTGGTCGAAATGGGGACTACTGGTGTTACACCGTGGATGTCATCGGTTCGAGCCCGGTAGGGCCCACCAGTCAACACCTGTCACCCGCCGGTGTCGTGTTCCTGATCATCGAATAGCCTTCGGCCAGTCCCGGTTCGGCCTCAAGGACGAGCGGCCTCATCATTTTGGCGGTGATGCCTGCGGCAGATATGCGGCCGCGCTGGGCGGGATCACCTCCCTTTCCAAAGAATGCCGGGCGATTGACGCGTCGCCCGCAACGAGAGTCCCGCGATGTGTGGCAGTCTCGTCGCCATGGCAATGAACCGACAACTAATCACTCTGGCTGATGGCCGCACCCTCGATATCTTTGTTTCCGGCGACGACGGTGCGCCCCTGGTGGTCGATCTTCCCGGTACTCCCGAGGGCCATCGCCTCCTTCCCTCCCTGGAAGAGGCGGCGGCGGCGACCGGGGTCCGAATCGCCTCTCTCGCACGCCCGGGCTATGCCGACTCCACCCGTTTGCCCGGTCGAACGGTTGCCGACGTGGTGCCCGACGTATTGGCAATGGCCGACGTGCTGGGCGTCCAGCAGTTCGCGGTCATGGGTACCTCGGGTGGCGGACCGCATGCGCTGGCCTGCGGAGCCCTCGCCGGCGATCGCTGCGTCGCCGTCGCAGTCGTCAGCAGTGTGGGTCCATGGGCCGCGGCGGGGCTGGACTTTCTCGACGGAATGGGAGAAGGCAACGAGGTCGAATTCGGTGCAGCGCTGGAGGGAGAAAATCAACTTCGCGAGCTGCTCGTGCTCTGGCGCGAAGAGATCCTGGCGGCGGGGGAGCAGGGCACCCTCGCCTCCCTGCAGAGCGTTCTGAGCCCGCCGGACCAGAAGGTCATGACTGGTGACTTTGCCCGGCACATGCATGAGAGCTTCCAGCTTGCACTGGAGAATGGGGTGGATGGGTGGGGCGACGACGACTTGGCCTTCACTCGGCCCTGGGGTTTCGATCTTGCTCGCCTGGGCGTGCCCGTCTTTCTCTGGCAGGGAGAACAGGATCTCATGGTGCCTCCGGCCCACGGTCGCTGGCTGGCCGAGGCAGTGCCGAACTGCCGCGCACGGCTGCTACCCGAGGACGGCCACCTCACGATGCTCCTGAATCGCCCCGCCGAAATCCTCGCGGATCTCGCCGCCGAGCTCCACGGCCAGGACTGAGTTCATCGCGGTGGCCGCCCAAATCCACCTCGGGTGTCGGCGACAGCGCAGAAGAGATTCGCCACTTCGTCGAGGTCTAGATAGTTGTACGCTCGGATTTCTCCCGGGAACACCTCTCCGAGGCGTCGTTTGTCGCGCTCACGGTCGCTGCCGGGGTGCGGTGGAGCTGGAAAGCCTGCGCTAAGCCCGCGATGAACGGAACTACCGAGCTGTGCTGAAACACAGCGCGATCGCCTGACCAGGATCGAACTTCTTCGCACGAGGTTGCGGTCTGATCGGCTCGGGATGTGCTGGCCTCGGTGGGCTCATTTGTGCCTCGACCAGCAATTTACAGAGGTTGCAAGTCTGTCCCGTGAGATTGCAGTAGTTTTGCTCGACCCCCACCAGGATCAGCCCCGCTCACATCGCATCCCCAATATAGGAGTACTTCACGAACACCTCGGATGCGAGCCCGGATTCTTCCAATACGCCCTGCACCGCGGTCAGCATGTACTTCGAGTCCCAGCCCATGTAGAGGAAGTTCGACTCGTCCAGCGCATCCCACTGTCCGTTCCACGCCTGCGCATCGAAGATGGGGCCGCCGCGACGGGTGCTGAAAGCGACGACGCCGGCGCGAGCATCCGCCCACAGTCGCTTGAAAATGCGGTTGAACAGGGACTTGACGTCATAGACCTCCCAGTGCTCACCGCGGTATTCCACATACTCGAACTCACGTTGCCAGCCGCGCGGCCATCCGCCACGGCGCTGCGCGTCGAGGATCGGTGTGAGGCCGTCATCATCGATGCCCACCGTCGGCGGGCGGGCCCAGATGGCCAGGAAGTCGACAGTGAGCCGCGCGGTTCGCTCGCTGATCGCGGCGGTTCCCCAGGCCGGAACCTCGGCGAGCGAGCGGGTCATCGCCATCGCGCTCTTCCCGTACAGGGCCCGCTTCTCGGGGAAGGAGGCGTCGAGTGCTCGCTCGGCGGATGACGACTCCAGGAGCGCGAGATTTCCGAGGGTCTGAGCGAGCGCGCGGTGGCTGTTCTGTTCGTCGTCGGTGTAGTCAGCCCACGCTCGTATCCCGTCACCGCTCCAGTTGTCGGCGGGTGCCAGTGGGAAGACATGGTCGACGTCCAGCTCGAGAGGGTCGTCGACGTCGGCGAGCCGCCCGAGAACGTAGGCGGCGTGCGGGAGGTCTCCGTACTTGAGTGCCACCCGCACCCGCGCGTCCGATGGCGTGATCCGGGAGATCGCGCCGGCCAGGGAATCCGCCCCCGCCTCTCCTGCCCGGCACAGGCGACCGACCAGTCGGTCGTTGTCCAGGCCGACGATCGTGCGACGAAGCAGGAGGGACTGCACCAGTTCTAGCGTGCCGACGAGAGCATTCGCCCGGGTCGTGCCACGCGAGTGGTCGCGGTACACGCGCATCACGAGCGGGTACATCCCCCGACCGAAGGTATTGGTGAACTCGAGCTGGCGGGTGATCTCCACGTCCCCAGCGAGCGCCGGCTGCAGCAGGATCCGGTAGATCTCGGAATACTGTCTCCACTCTGAAGCGTGCTCGCGCAGGGTCTTGAAGTCCAACCGCGGGAAGCTCTGGCGGAACGCGTCGTACACCGCACGTCCACCGGTGGAGTCGATCTCCCGCCCGGTTGTCATGACCAGGTAATGCTTCCAGAATCCGGCAATGGCGTCGCCGGTGTTCTGCTCGATCGGCACCCAAAACGAGTCTTCGATCTCACTCTGCTCGGCGTGAGACAGCCCCATGAGCACGTAGTTGTGGATCAACTCGTGATCTCGCAGCGGTTTGCCGGTGGAGTTGAGACTCTCGAAGATCTGTTGGGCATTCGCGTCCGCGCCGAGGGTGATGGCGACGTGTTCGAGCCGCTGCAGGCCGGCCCAGATGCGCTGCACCTCCGAAGCGGGAACCTGACTGCGGAAAAAGGCGTAGTTGTCGTCGAAGCGGGAGTCGCGAAGGTCGGCATCCACCAGTCGACGGTCGAGGACCACACTCTCGAATATCCCGGCCCAGGCGCGGTGTGGCCGAAGCTTCGTGCGGGTGCGGTCGGTGTCCCGCACCAGCACCTTTTCAAGATCGACGGCGAGCGAGGGGTCGGCGGCCAGCGCCGAGTCGTTCAGCACGCTGTGGTGCAGGGCAGCGATCAGGAGCATGAGCGTCGTGATGCGCTGCTGGCCGTCGATGAGCACGAGCTCGGAGGTGGTCCGCTCGGTGCTGGTGGAGGGCTCGGTGCTGGCGGAGGGCTCGGTGCTC